>Ga0315277_10004074_pt1 | contig 19614 bp, 21 predicted proteins | sample YL17G05_15_MG_FD_203695 | JGI IMG/M metagenome (GOLD analysis project Ga0315277, IMG submission 203695) | Sediment microbial communities from Yellowstone Lake, YNP, Wyoming, USA - YL17G05_15 | ecosystem: Environmental > Aquatic > Freshwater > Lake > Sediment | place: USA: Wyoming | collected... | reverse complement strand
AGTCTTGGCCGCCGTGGATGACCTGCAAAAACCTCCCCAAACCAAATTCTACTGCGGCCAGCCCACCACTCGGGCTGCGTGAAGTGCTGGAAACTACTGCTTAATGTGACTATCGTTTAGCCGTCGCCGGCACGGCGACGCGGGCGTTTCTCTTGGCCGACGTACCGTCGGCCGCTAAACGGCATGTCGCATTCATCGCCGCAGTCTTTCGCGGACGGCCTTGATGAACTCCGGCGTGGTTCCGCAACATCCGCCGATGAAGCCGGCTCCCGCTTCGACCAACTGGGGCACGTACTCGGCGAACTGCTCGGGCGTCTGCCGGTAGACCGTCCGGCCGTCGACCAGCTCGGGCAGCCCGGCGTTGGGCTTGATCCAGACGGGTCCGTTGGTGGCGGCGCGGAGCCGGCGGCAGATTTCCACGAAGCCGGCGATCCCCTGGCCGCAGTTGGCCCCGATCACGTCGGCCCCGGCGGCGGTCAACTCCTGGGCGGCCTGCTCCGGGGTGGTGCCCATCATGGTGCGGTCCTTCTTCGGCCCGGAGTCGAAGGTCATGCAGGCCACCACCGGTAGCCCGGTCGCCCGCGCCGCCGCGACGGCCAACCGGGCCTCGGCCGGATCGGTCATGGTCTCAACGACGATCCCATCGGCCCCGGCCTCGGCCATGGCCTCTGCCTGCGCGGTGAAGGCGGCCTGAAGCTCGGATTGGCTGACCTTGCCCATCATCAGCATCACGCCGCTGGGCCCGATCGACGCAAAGACCTTCGCCCGGCCGTCTGCCGCCCGGCGGGAGATCTCCACCCCGGCGCGGTTGACCTCGGCGACCTTCCCCGTCAGGCCGTGCCGCGAGAGCACGAAACGGTTCGCCCCGAACGTATTGGTCAGCACGACCTGGCTGCCGGCCTCGACGTACGCCCGGGCGACCTCTTCGACCTTCTCGAGCTCAGTAAGGTTCCAGGCGTCCGGGCAGCCCCCCACGGCCAGCCCCCGCTGTTGAAGCTGCGTCCCCCAGGCCCCGTCCGTCACCACCGGGCTGCCGGAGGTGAACTCTTCAATGATCTTGTGCACGGTAACTCCTCCCCATGCTTGGATTAGTGAGCCTCATTGTAGATCGGGACACCCGATGGTGACAGTGGGTTCGGCCATGCTGTAATTCGGTCATTCGCTCCTCCTGGTAAGCCAAGGCGTTTCATGCTAATCTCGTGGCAGTCGGCGATTCAAGTGGGCCCAAGGTTTGTGCGGGGGTGGGGTTATGTGGGGATGGCTGTACTGCTGGATCAACGTGGGATCGCTCAGAAGCACGAACCCGAGTACGCGGGCCAGGGCAGCCGGCGCGTTGGGACACTCTCCCAAAGGGAGAGGGGAGCGTTCCCGCGCGTCTCTCAAGGTGCCCCGCTTTTCACGGCGAAGTCTTTTTGTCACAATGGAGGCCACGCTTGGCGGGCCGGGTATCGAGGATTCCTGCATCGCTACATTGATCTTTCACGGGAGGCGTAGACATGCTGTGGCTCAATCGACGAGTCTTGGCGGGGGTCGTGATGATCGTGGTCATCGGTCGGGCCGCCAACTCTCCGGCGGCGGAGAAGGTGCCGCTGGCCTCGCTCGACCTGAAGAAGATGAGCGCCGGTTGGGGTGAGCCCCGGGCGGACCTGAACGTCGTCGGCAAGGCGATGGCGGTCGCCGGGGAGAAATTCTCTGCCGGGGTCGGCACCCACGCCGATTCCATGCTGCACGTGGACCTCGACGGCAAGACCGAGCGGTTTACGGCCGCCGTGGGCGTGGACGACGAGACCAAGGGCCGCGGCAGCGTGCGGTTTCGCGTCTACGGCGACGGCAAGGTGCTCTTCGACAGCGGCGTGATGAAAGGCGGCCAGAAGGCCAAGCGGGTCGACGTCGATCTGCGGGGCGTCCGGCGCCTCATCCTGCTGGCGGATTCTGCCGGCGACGATCTCAACTACGATCATGCCGACTGGGCCGAGGCGGTGCTGCTGGTGGCCGGCGCCCGGCCCCAGGCCGTGGACCGGCCGGCCGTCAAGGAAGAGCCGGTCGTGCTCACGCCCCCGCCCGGCCCGGAGCCGCGGATCAACGGCCCGAAGGTCTACGGCTGCCGCCCGGGCAAGCCGTTTCTGTATCGCATCCCCTGCACGGGCAAAGGGATCCTGTTCTCGGCAGACGATTTGCCGGCGGGCCTCGCACTCGATCCGGTCATTGGGATCATCACCGGAAAGGCGCCGCAGGAGCGGGGCGAGCACCAAATCACGCTGCGGGCACAGAACGAGCACGGACGGTCGGAGCGGCTGTTGAAGATCGTGGTAGGCGACACGCTCGCCCTGACGCCGCCGATGGGCTGGAACAGTTGGTACATCCACTACTACCGCGTGACGGAGCGGGACATGCGGGCGGCGGCCGACGCCATGATCCGGTCGGGGATGGCCGACTACGGGTACGAATACGTCAACATCGACGACTGCTGGATGGTCCAGCCCGGCGCGGCCGACCCCAAGCTGGGCGGCCCGCCGCGGGACGCCGACGGGGCGATCCGCTCCAACGGACTGTTTCCCGACATGAAGGGCCTGGCCGACTACATCCACTCCAAGGGGCTGAAGGCCGGGCTGTACACCTCGCCCGGCCCGCAGACCTGCCAGGGCTACGCCGGCAGCTACCAGCACGAGGAGGCCGACGCCCGGCGGTTCGCCCAATGGGGCTACGATTTTCTGAAGTACGATTGGTGCAGCTACGGGCGGGTGGCCAAGGGCAAGGATCTTGCGGCCCTTCAACTCCCCTACCGCAAGATGGGCGATATCCTCAAAAAGCTCGATCGCGACGTGGTCTACAACCTCTGCCAATACGGCATGGGCGACGTCTGGCAGTGGGGCGGCGAAGTCGGCGGCCACTGCTGGCGGACCACCGGCGACCTGGGGCTGGCCCGCGGCGGGCTGCTGCCCGGCTTCTACCACATCGGGCGGAGCAACGCCCAGCACTGGCAGCACGCCAAGCCCGGCCAGTGGAACGATCCCGACTACATCCTCATCGGCTGGGTGGGCGACGCGCAGCGGCAGGCGGAGGGCCGGCGGACGGCGCTCACGCCCAACGAGCAGTACAGCTACATGTCGCTGTGGAGCCTGATGGCGGCCCCGCTGATCTTCTCCGGCGACATGACGAAGCTGGACGAATTCACGCTGGGAGTGCTCTGCAACGCCGAGGTGATCGAGGTGGACCAGGACCCGCTGGGACGCCAAGGAAAACCCGTCGTCAGCGACGACGCCACGCTGGTCCTGGCCAAGCCGCTGGAGGACGGCTCGCTGGCCGTGGGGCTGTTCAACCTCGACGAGGTGGCCCGGCCGATCACGGTGAGCTGGGCGCAGTTGGAGCTGAAGGGACCGCAGCGGGCCCGCGACCTCTGGCGGCAGAAGGACTTGGGCGTGTTTGACGGCCAGTACACGGCGCCGGTGGCCCGGCACGGCGTGGTGCTGTTGCGACTGCGGCCGCAGCAGTAATTGCTGATTGATGATTGATGATTGCTGACTGCCGACTGCCCACTGCCGACTGCTGACTGCCCACTGCTTGACAATGCGACGACTGATCCACGTTCCGATCATCCACTCCGCCGTCGACCTGGGGTCGTTGTCCGGAGCGGTGAAGGCCCGCTACGCCAAGCTGGCCGGCGAGGGCTTCCCGCAGCGGCGGGAACAGGCCGTGGAAGAGCTGTGGCGGCGTATCCGGCAGGGCATCCAGGCCTTGCGGCTCGACGAGCGGCGGGTGCGGATCTACCAGGACGGGCTGCCCGTCTGCGGATTCGAGGAGAAGATCGTCCGCGAGCTTGCCGCGGCGGGCAGCCGCAACCACCAGTTGATCGCCGAAATGCTCGACCGAGGTGCGGCCCTGGAGGGAACGGAAGACCCGCAGTTGTTGATGGAAGAATACGAGATGCACAGGCAGTGCCTAGACAACCAGGTGGTCTCTGATCGGGCGCGTGAGGAGCAGACTCGCCGCGCGGAGCGCCTATTGAAAGCCCGGGACGCTGCAATAGCAAAACGGATCGACGCGACGCTCAAGCCGGGTGAGACCGGCCTGGTCTTCCTGGGCGCTCTGCACCGGCTCGACGCCTTGCAGTCAACCGACGTCCGGGTGACGACGCTGGGCGAGGAGTCAAACGAAGCTGTAAGGCGGCCAGGGACCTAGCACCGTCTGTTGCTCTCCGGGCCTTTCGCGCCGGGATGCTTGGCAACGCTGCTGAAACGCCGCGATGTGCTTTCGTTCAACGAGAAAGGCCAGCCGGACCACGCATGGCGGTGTGGGCGTCAGCCTGCGCCACTCGCGGTAGGTGCCGTGCAGCTCTCGCACCACACGCTCTACCTTCCGATGAGCCCGTGCGCTGAGTGCATCCTGGCCCTGATAATGGGCCCGGCGCTGATGCAAATAGGAGACGGACGACGAAGCAACCAGCGACAGGTGGGGGAGTGTGGCGGGGCGTTCCGGCAGCTCTATCCGCAGCCCCATTTCACAGGTTCCCTCCAGGCGATCCAGCCGCTCGAGCAGGTCCCGACGGCGGGACTCGAGCAGGGAGCGAATCTCCGCTTCGCCGCCCAACACCGTTCCGAATCGCACCGGCAGCACGCACATCCGGCGGTGGATGGCCTCGAGCGCGGCGGCATGTTCCAAGGGCTTCGGAGGTCCCTGCGGCGGATCGATGGCGGCTACCGCCAGCTCGCCGGCCAGAACCCAGCGCACAGCGACCCGCTCAACCGCGGATTGCTCAGCCGCGAGCGCCACGTCTTTTCGGCGGGTGATGCCCAGAGGGTACAGCAACATCGGACGGCGGCCTCCGGCCCGCCGCGCATTCCTCACCAACACCCGACGTTGGATCACAGTGTGCCACTGCTTCGCAGAAGCAGTGCGGGGCGGGATCCCTCATCACTGCTTGCCTTGCGTCAAGCAGTGGCACACAGTGGTGAGAAACGTGGGCTAACGGCTCACAGCTCCGGTGTCGGGCAGAAATGGTACGGCGGCCAGGGGCCGGTCACTTCCAGCAACAACCCTTTGCGGCGGACGGCCTCTCGGGTCTGCCCGACCGTGGCCAGCCACGTCTTCGTCTCCGACGAAGGCAAGAGGAATGCCGCGTTGAAGACCATTTTTTCGTGGCGGCCGGACAAGCCGACGGGCCAGGCGCGGACGCGGCAGCAACGCTCGGCCCGGGCCTTCAGGCGGTCCTCGACGGCCTGGATTTCCTCTGGCAGCGCTGCTTGCAGCTCGCGGCGGCGCTGGAGTTGAAGCTGTTTCCGCTTCAGGTATGCCGTTCCCGTTCCCGTTCCCGCTCCCGCCGTCGGCGCGTGGTGTGGAGGAGGCGGGGCTGCATGGCCGGCAGTCGCTTCGAGATACTGCTTTTCCAGGTAGAGCCTTACGGCCCACTCCTGCCGATCGGCCAGCGTGTGCAGGAAATCGGCCACGGCTGCCTGGCAGCGGAGCGCCGCGGCCAGCAACGAAGCCCGGGATCGAAAGAGCGTGCCCAGCCTGAGCGGCAGGACGGGCGAGCTGGCGGCGGCCTGGCAGATGATCTCGTGGTGCCGGACGGCCACACGCTTCAGCCAGCCGAGGTCCTCGACGGTCTCGGCTTGAAGCTTCTGCAGGTCCGACTGGTCCCATCCCACCTGGCTGACCACCGCGGCCACAGGTTCGCTGCAGAACAGCTCGACTGGAAAGCGCGGGTCGACCCCCGGACCGATCTCCCGCACGGAGCAGTCGGGCTGCGCAAAGGCGTACTGGTAGTAGAGCTGGTCACTCACGTTGGATACGTGCCGCTGGGGGAGCGATCTCGTGAATCGCCTTCTTGAGATGTTCGCGGGTGATTTCCAGGCCCGTGGTATCCGGTTGCTCGGGCGAAGCCTCGATCCGCGCCGCGATGGCCTCCATCATCGTGCGCCGGCAAACGCCCTCGATCTCGGCTCCGCTCAGGCCGTCGGTTTGATCGGCCAGCCACTCGGCGGTCACGTCGGGGGCGACCGGCCGATCGCGGAGGTGGACCTGGAAGACTTTCCGCCGCGTTGCCCGGTCGGGCAGGGGTAACTCCACTTCGAGGTCGAATCGTCCCGGGCGGACCAGTGCCGGATCGAGCAGGTCACGGCGGTTGGTGGCCGCCAGCACGAGGACCCCTTTGAGTTCTTCGATGCCGTCCAGCTCCGTGAGCAATTGGCTTAGCACCCGGGCGCCCACGCCGGAATCCTCGCGGCCGGCGCTGCTGCGGGTCGACGCCAGGGCGTCGATCTCGTCGAAGAAGAGGATGCAGGGGGATGCCTGGCGGGCCTTGTGGAAAACCTCGCGCAGCCCGCGCTCCGACTCTCCCACGTACATCGACATCAACTCGGGCCCCTTGATGGCGATGAAGTTCACTTCGGTCTCGGAGGCCAGCGCCTTGGCCATCAAGGTTTTCCCGCAACCTGGTGGCCCGGTGAGCAGCACCCCCTTGGGCGGTTTCAGCCGGTAGGCGTCGAAGAGTTCGGCGTATTTTATGGGCCACTCGACGGATTCTTGCAGCCGCCGCTTCACGTCCTCCAACCCACCCACGTCGTCCCAGCCCACGTCGGGCACCTCGACGAAGACCTCGCGGATGGCCGAGGGTTCGACCTCCCGCAGCGCCTGCTGGAAATCGTCCATGGTGACTTGCAGTTGCGCCAGCAGCTCGTAGGGCACGTGGCGTTGGGAGAAGTCGACCTGCGGCAGGATCCGCCGCAAGGCGATCATGCCGGATTCGCGGCAGAGGGCCTCCAGGTCGGCGCCGACGAAGCCGTGGGTGATGGCCGCCAGGCGGGCCAGGTCCACGTCTCGGGAAAGCGGCATACCGCGACTGTGGATCTCCAGGATCTCCTGGCGGCCGTGCTGGTCGGGGATGGGGATGGAGATTTCACGATCGAAGCGGCCGGGCCGGCGGAGGGCGGGATCCAACGCGTTGGGCAGGTTGGTCGCCGCCAGCACGATCACGTGCTGCCGCTGCGACAGCCCGTCCATCAAGGCCAGCAACTGCGCCACCACCCGCTTCTCCACGTCGCCCACCGCCCGGTCGCGCCGCGGCGCGATGGCGTCGATCTCGTCCAGGAAGACGATGCTTGGGGCGCGTCGGGTGGCCTCGTCGAAGATCTTCCGCAGGTGGGCCTCGCTCTCGCCGTAGAACTTGTGGATGATCTCCGGCCCGTTGACGGCGAAAAAGTTGGCCTCGGTTTCGTGGGCCACCGCCCGGGCGATCAGCGTCTTGCCGCAGCCGGGCGGACCCAACAACAACACGCCCTTGGGGGCCTCGATGCCCAGGCGATCGAACAATTCCGGGTATTTGAGCGGCAATTCCACGATCTCGCGAATCCGCTCCAACTGGCGCTTCAGGCCGCCAATGTCCTCATACGAAATCGCCGGCGCCGACCGGACCGACGGATCTGGAGTCTTCTGGCCCTTGCCGATTTTCAGCACGGTTTCCGAGGCGATCACCACGGGCCCGTCCGGGCTGGTGCTCTTGACGACGAAGTCGGCGGAGCGGTTGCCGAACAACGTGGCCCGGACACGGTTGCCGGAGACCACCGGCAGGCCGTCCAACAGCCTGCCGACGTACTCCAGGTCGCGGCTGGAGGGAGTGTATCCCAGCGGATCGAGGACCACCTCGACGGCCGGCTGGACGGCTGCCGGGCGGACGATGGCCGACTCGCCGAGTCCCACCCCGGCGTTTTCGCGGATGATCCCGTCGACTTGCAGGCGCCCTTTGCCGCGGTGCTCCTTGAAGGTGGGCAGGAGCTTGCAGACGGTGGTTTTCTGGCCCACCACCTGCACCATGTCACCGACGCCGAGGTGCAGCCGATTCATGTCGGCCGGATCGATGCGGGCGAGCCCGCGCCCTACGTCCTTGCCGGTGGATTCGCTGACCTTCAGGGTGATTTCCCCAGTTGCGATGGGAGATTCTGACATGCCCCGTGTGCCCCCTTCAGCAAAGAAGCAAATGGAACCGGTAGGCTGGGACGTAGCGCAGCGGAGTCCCACCTTTCCCGTCCCAAGGAAGGCGGGACTGCGTCCCAGCCTACCGCTGGAAGCGAACTTGCAGGATGCCGTTCTTGCACTCCCATTGCATGTCGTCTGCAGAGAACGTGCCAGGCAGGGTGATCTCCTTGCGGTAACCGGTCTGGCCGCGCTGGGCCGAGAGGCTGAGCCGGTCGCCGGCAAGCTCCAAGGCCACGTTTTCCCTGGCGACGCCGGGGAGTTCCACCAGCACCAGCACGTGGTCTTCCTCTTCGTGGACGTCGACCAGCGGTTCGCGGACGTCTTCTCCGGGGGGCTCTCCGGCCGGGTACCCACTGGGTGGCGGGCGGATGTTGCCGAAGGGTTCGACCTTCAGTTCTTGCTGCCCTTGGTCGCCGAGTCCGGTCTTGACGTGGATGCCGTAGACGCCGCGGAGTTTTCCGCTGGCATCCTGGAATTCTCCCGACCGGGAGAGTTTTTCCCCTGCTTCGGCCAGTTCACCGAGCTTTTCGATCAGGCCGCCGAGCCCCCCCAAGATCCCACCGAGATGGGACGGAATCTTGGCGGCCTTGCCCGGTAAATCCGGATCACCCGATGGCCCTCGTTTCGTTTCGTCTTCTTGGACTTTTGCCACGCTGCCCTCCTTCTTTCCTCAGTAGCGCGGCCATCTTGGCCGTGAATCACAGGCTGGAAGCCTGTGCTACTGAGGCTGCCATTTTTTGCGTTATCGTCATTCTCGAACCCAACCTGTAGGATAACCACGTCTTGTTCGGGGTATACCACGTTGTATCCGGGCGGAGCTGGGGTTTTTGGGGGGATTTTGCGGGTAGTCCGCTTGAATTGGCCCTCCAGCCGCGACGCCTCGACGGGACGAACGATGGGCCGCCAGTCTGCTGGACGGCCAACATCCGCCGGACGCGTTCGTAGTGCCCCGATTCAGCGGGGCAACCTCGAAGATTTCCGGGAAAGACCGCATGAATGCGGTCACTACGAGTAACTCGTAGGGTGTTCGACAGATGTACACGGTGGATAGTGCGTAACGTCTGGATGGTACAGGTTTTGGGTGGGCGAAGATTAGGCGCAGACCGGCAATTTGACTTCTGCCCGATGTGAACTAGGGTTTCTCTGTCCCGACCTACGCGTGGTTCACCACACCTATCGCGTGGTCCACCACACAAAAAGCGACGGACCGAAGCGTCGGTACTCCCGGTCAAGAGTGGTAGGATTGCGGCGGCGTCTGTGGGAATCCCGGGGATAACTTGGAGAATCCCAGTAAGATGCGCCGAATACCATTCATGTCCACGACGAGGTTGATTCGTTGAGTTCTGCTGAGTCTACACCTTGGGTGACGTCAGCCCGGGGCGACTCGGTTGCTTTTCAGAAAGGGGCAGTTCTATGGCGAACGTGCAGAAGTCCACCGACTCCTCCAGTTTGGCCGAAGTCGTCGATCGTATCCTGGACAAGGGTATTGTGATCGATGTCTGGGCCAAGGTGTCCCTGGTGGGCATCGAGCTGTTGTCGATCGAGGCCCGGGTGGTGATTGCCAGCGTGGAAACGTACCTGAAGTACGCCGAGGCAATTGGTCTGACCGCCACGGCCGCCGCGCCCGCGTAAGTGGCGCCCTCGGCACGGATCTACCATCTCACGGAAGTCTCCCGCTCGGAGGAAGGCTGCCTGTCCGGTGGGCGGCGGTCTCACCGACACAGCCGGACGCAGGCAGGCCAGCCTTCTTCCGCAGCGGAGTGATCCCGTCGTGGCTGGAAGCCACCCCACATTCATCCATCCCACTGCGCGGGGAAAGCGCCGAGAAGTTGGCGGCGCGAAGCCCCAGAGACGAAACACCGGGGAGGTGGCTTGACCTTCCCACAATCCCAGAGAAAGGAAATGCCCAGATGGCAACCTTTACCGAAGACTTCACGAGGATGCGACAAGACTGCGACGAGGCACAAGAGGACCGCCACCAGTTCTTCGAACAGATGCGCAACCGCGTCGAACAATTGGCGGAGGAAACCAGCAACGACATGGCGAGATTCCGGGCGGAGCATAATCAGATGGCCAATGGCCTGCGGGAGCATCTGAAGCGGCTCGCCACGGACCTGAAAACCGGCGGCAGCATTTTCCGCAAGGAGTCCAACCCCCGCAAGCAGCGGTGACATGCCTCGTTAGCCTGGCCCGGTTGCCGCGCGCAAACGCAAGCAACGCGACGGACAAGGCGCTGAAGAGGTTCATGCTGCTGGCGGACGACAGCGAGCGGTGAGTGGTAGGCGGCTCTGACCGCGCGCAAAAACCACTCACCGCTCGTCGTTCGCTTCTTTTTTGCGGTGTTTGGCCGTCGGCCAGCGGCAAGCATCGTCGCAGTAGGGAGACCACGATGATGGCCAAACTCCAAGGCCAGCGGTGGCGACTGCACCGCGCTGAAGACGATGCGGTCCAAGGCGTTCACAGTTTGCATTTGTCTGGAGTCGTACCGGCCGGCCATCCGATCAACGTGACAGACGCAATAGGCGAAGGGAATCCATATATGAGTACAGCGACAGAGAACCGCCAAAGCGAAACGCAGGCGCGCGACCCGGCGGCGTCGGATGTGTTCGACGCAGTAGAGGAACGCCTTGGCGCAGCGATGGCGGAGGAGGTAGGTATCCCCAGCCAGATAAGAGCCCAGGCGAGCAACGAGTTCGTGGTCACCAAACGGATCGAAGAGATGGTCGAGCGGGCGATGACCTACCTGGGAGCAGGTTTCCCGCTCAATTTGGAAGGCCGCGCCGGCTCCGGCAAGACCAGCTTGGCCTTTCAGTTGGCTCAACGGCTGGGACGGCCGGTGACCCTGATCCACGGCGACGACGAGCTGGGAACCTCCGATCTGGTGGGCAGCAACCAGGGCTATCGCACCACCAAACTGATCGACCAATTCATCCATTCGGTAATGAAGAGCGAGCAGACGGTGAGGACGTTTTGGGCGGAGAACCGGCTGACGACCGCGGTTCGCGAAGGCCACACCCTGATCTACGACGAGTTTACCCGCAGCCGTCCCGAGGCCAACAACGTGCTCTTGAGTGTGCTGAGCGAGGGACTACTGGACCTCTCGCAACCCCGCGAGGAGGGAGACGGCTACGTGAAGGCGCACCCCGATTTTCGGGCGATCTTCACCTGCAATCCCAGTGAGTATGCCGGCGTGCACCGGGGCCAGGACGCCCTGCTGGACCGGCTGGTCCCGATCCGCATGGACGACTACGATCGCGAAACCGAAGTACGGATCACGGTTGCCAAGAGCGGTATCTCCACCGAGGATGCGGAGCGGATCGTGGATATCGTCCGCTATTTTCGCCGGCTGGACGGGTACCTTCATCGACCCAGCGTGCGGGCCGCGATCATGATCGCCAAGGTCACCGCCTACCGCAATGCCCAGTGCGATCCCGATGACCCGTTTTTCCAGCGCGTCTGTCGCGACGCGCTCGGGCTGGAGGAGCCGAGGAAGGATACCGGCAAAAAGCCCTTTTCGGACGAGGTGGTCCGGGAGGGGATCCGCAAGGCTTGGAGTTCAGGTGAGGCCGTGGACGGCCCTGCCGATTGACGAAGTCATACCCCACGCAAAGGAACGAGACTTGGACATGAGGTCCATACCCCACAGAACCGCGTCGGACATCCGCACGAGGACCGATCGCGCCAGTGCCGTGGCGAATCCGGGGCGCAAGTTCCTCACACTGGCGATGCTCGAGTTGGAGAGCGTGCGCCGCGGCAAAGAGAAGCAGAGGGCCGATGAACGCAGCCGCGAGATCGGCGCACGCCTCCGCGAGATCGAACAAGAGGAAGCCCGTTTGCTCGCATCGCTTGAGGCCCCACGGGCCCGAATGTAGCAGGCACACTCCGTGTGCCGCCCGCCCGATGGGCGAGCCGTATCGAAAACACCACCGACGGCACACGGAGTGTGCCTACTACATTTCCGACCGTGAACGGTTGCGAAAAACAGGAGCTTAAAGCGATGTCTGAATACGCCGAAAAGGTTCTTGACCGGCTGGGCAACCGAGCCGCCGTCATGGGTGGCCGAAAACTGCTCTATGTAGAGTCGGTGGAGTGCGGGTTCTGTCAGGGCAGGGGACATGACGCTTGCAGCGGCGTTTGCGGAGTTTGCAAGGGCCACGGCCACATGCCAGTCAAACCGCCCGTGATCAGGTGCTTGAAATGCCATGGAACCGGGCGCACGAACGGGACCCTGACCTGCCTGGCCTGCCGCGGCGTGGGCGTAGTCGAGGTCTGCGAGGGCGCCGCCACCTGTGCCCACTGTCGCGGCAGCGGAAAAGAGGGTGGCGTCTTCCATTGCACGCGCTGTCGAGGGCAGGGCATCTGCTAGCAGGCGGCAAAGCGGACTAGGAACCGAACAAGCAACGGATTGGGAGTAGGGAACATGGACCTCGACGATTCAGCCGACCGGCCAAGTATGGCCGCTTTACGGACCGCCGTCTGCGACTTCCTGCGAGAGTCCCTGCCCGAGGTCGACAGGGTGAACATCGTCAAGCTGGCCCCGGCCCGGGTCGACGTGAACGAAGGGACCTGGTGGGAGGCGGAAGCCGAAGTCTGGCAACCCAACGCGACCATCCAGTCATTGCAGTTGAAAACCCACCGGCCCGTGTTGGACGAGCAGCTCTACGTGCTCCGCTTGGACAGCCAGTTGAATGTGCTCGCGTACGGGTTGAAGGAAGAGATCAGGCGGCACTGATCGTGGAACACGGCCGGCAAGACGGCGAATCCAATGAAGGAGTCATTTGATGAAACTGAATTGTCTCTCCTGCGGGCATACCGTCGATCTGCGCGACGGCTACAACGACTACGACGGGCAGGTCAAGTGCTTCACTTGCGGGGCCCTGCTGGCCGTCCGCACCCAGGACGGCCAGGTCAAATGGGTTGAACTCGTCGTCAGCCCGCGGCACGACACGAATTCCAGGCTCCAAGGGGCGATGTAGCATGGAAGCAGTCCCCGACGCGCGAACAAGGTTATCGCCAGAAGACCGTCTTTCAGCAGGAAATGGCGCAGCAGTCGGCGCGAACGCTGCGGGAGTCGGCCTGTACCTCTACGGAATCACCGTGTCGCAAGGTGGCGTGGTGGTGGAAGTTCCGGGCATTGGCAACGCCGAGGTCGAACAGCTTGTGGTGGGCTCTCTGGCGGCGATCGTCACCCGGGTCAGCACCCAGAAGATCCGTCCCCGGCGAGCGGACCTGGCGGCACATCATCGCGTGCTTCGCGACCTCACCGACCGGCAGCCGATTCTGCCCGTGGCCTTCGGCACAATCGCCGGCAGCGAAGCACGACTGCGCGAAGTCCTCCGCCGAAATCACGACGTCCTGGTCGACCAACTCCGGCGGCTGCGAGGCAAGGTGGAGATGGGCTTGAACGTCTACTGGGACACGCCGAACATCTTCGAATTCTTCGTGGCTACGCACCGGGAGTTGGAGGAGATGCGCGACCGGCTGTTCCGGCCGGGCAGAACGCCCACGTTTGGCGAGAAGGTTTCCATGGGCAAACTCTTCGAGTCATTGCTCGAGCAGAACCGGCAGCGCCACACCCGCCAGGTGGTCGAGGCCCTGTCACCGTACTGCGTCGAGATTCGCACCATCGACCCCGGCGAGGAGAAGATGATCATGAAGTTGGGCTGCCTGGTGGAAGCAAACCGCCGGCAGCAGTGGGAAGAGGGAATCGAGCAGGTCGCCCGCCATTTTGACAATCACTACTGCTTCAAGTACACCGGCCCTTGGGCCCCGCACAACTTTGCCGACGTCGACCTCGACCTGGAGGCGGCTTTCTGATGTTTCTCCTGGATGACATCTTGCTTGCTCCGCTGAAGGGATTGACGGCCGTCTGCCGGCAGGTCCAGGAGGCTGCCCGGCAAGAGCTGGAGAACCAGCAGAAGGCTGTCATGGCCGCCCTGACCGAACTCCACCGCCGGCTGGAAGCGGGCCAGATCGATGACAGCCAATTCGACGCCCAAGAAACGAGGCTCCTGGAACAGCTCGAACGGATCGAAGCGGCCCTGAACGGGGACGGCTCACCCGAGGAATCCTAAATGGACTTGCACGATTCCATGAGGCAAGTGGCACCGGCGTCTCGCCGGTGGAAGACAAGGGGCCCACATAGCGGCCGGAAGACACCGGCGAGACGCCGGTGCCACTGGTTCCCTTGTGCATTGGTGAATTCCCGGAATCATGCAAGGTCATTTGGCCTCCGCCGCTGGTCCGGTCCCACCGCCCGAGCATTTCGGTGAAAGGAATCGCAATGGAAAACGCCACCGACCTGACGCAGACGGATCAGTGCACCGTGCTCGAGTTGCTGGATCGCGTGCTGAATCAGGGCGTGGTCGTCTGCGGTGAGCTGGCCATCTCCGTGGCGGACATCGAGCTGGTCTACCTCCGCCTGCAACTGGCGCTCTCCTCGGTGGAGACGGCTCGCCAGGCCGGCTGGCACGCGCCGATGTCAGGCCGTCACCTGAGGCAGCGCGAGCCGCAACCCGCTTGAGAACCTGTTGGCGAGTGAAAACCACCCATGAAAACGTGCGCCGAACCATTTTTCGACTCGTCCCGGCTCCTGCCGGCTAGTCAACCGACGGCGGCAGCGGCGGACGGGCAGCGAAGCGAAGCTCGGTCGGCGAAGATCCGGCTCGACCCGGACAACGTCCGCAACGGGCTGGCGCAGCTTGTGCTGGCCTTGGTCGAGCTGCTGCGGGAGCTGCTGGAGCGGCAGGCGCTGCGGCGGATCGACGGCGGCTCGCTCAGCGAGGCGGAAATCGAGCGTCTCGGCAACACGTTCCTGCGGCTGGCAGAAGAAATCGAGAAGCTCAAGAACTACTTCGGCTTCAGCGACGAAGACCTCAATCTGAACCTCGGACCGCTGGGCAAGTTGCGCTGACAGGGCGCGAGAAGTGCATCCCATGACCCGAGCACAGATGATAGCCCGCGCCACTCACGGCGACAGCCTGGCCGACATCCTGGAACGGGTGCTCGACACGGGGGTGGTCATCGCCGGCGACATTCGGGTTAAGCTCTGCGACGTGGAGCTGTTGAGCATCCAGCTTCGACTGCTGATTTGCTCCGTGGAGAAGGCACGCGAGCTGGGCATCGGCTGGTGGTGGCAAGAGGCCGGGGATACCCAGCGGAAGGTCACCGAAGCGCCGCCGACCCCACCCAAGCCGCTGCCCGAGCCCCAGCCCGAGGCCCGCACGCCGTGGGAAGAGTATCAGAGGTTTCACGAGTTTCAGCGGTTTCAGAAGGCGATGTCCGCTTTGGAGAAATAAAGCCGCTGCCGGTGGTGGCGGGAGGAATAAAGCCGCCACCGGTGGTGGCGCCGGGAACATTAGTTCCAAGTTCGGCTGATGCGACTTCGGGTGGCCGGGGTCGAGCGCCAGCGAGCCCCCGGAAAGCCGAGGGTCTGGGGGCTCACTTCGTTCGACCCCAGCCACCCGTCTGAAGACTAGTGGCGACTGAACTCGCCACCCCTCGCCCCTCGCCCCTGCCTCTAGGCCAACAGGTCGTCCAGCGGCGGGCGCCAGAGCGGCAGGCGGGGGAAGAGGGCCGGGAAGGCTTCGCGGGCCAGGCCGGTGGAGAAGACTACGCGGCCCTCAGACTGTGCCCCTTGCCAGTCGAGCTGTCCTAAGAGCAGCCGGGTGAAATCGGCCACGTTCAGCCGCAGGTAGCTGCGGCCGAGTCGGCGGGAGACGGCGCGGGCACCTTGCCGGGTGACGTGCAGAAGGTACTTCCTTCCTTCGACCAGCAGCCCCAGCTCCAACGGCCGCGGCAGCCCGGCCTCTTCGGCCCGCCGCCACAGCTCGCCGCACATACAGCGGAGGAGTCTGAGCGGGTCCAACAGTCGGGCCATGTGGACCTCGCCGCGGTCGGCCTCGTGGAAATGCCGAAAGCCGCCGGCGCCGCGGAACACCCTGTGCAGCGGACTGCCCGGCGGGGCGTGCAGCAGCACCGTCTGGCGGTCGTGCTCGATGGCGTCGCCGCAGGTGCGAGCCAGTAACTCGGTCACCACCTTGCGGCGGTCGGGAGCGGCGAACAACTCCAGAATCTTTTCCCCGCGCGTGACCGCGTAGCCGACGATCCGCGTGTTGATTTCTTCCAGTTCCAGCAGGTCGGGGCCTTCCAAGGCCACGTAGATGTGGTCGTAGGCCTGGCGGCGGATTAGCCACTGCCAGTAGGCCTCGGTCCGTTCGAGCGGGCCGTAGGTTCCCGGCAGGTTCTGGTTGTAGATCCGCACCAGGGCGGTCTGTTCCCAGCGTCGCCAGGGGCGGATGTGCAACCGCCGGCGTCGCCGGCACAACAGCCCGCGGTCCAGCAGTTTGGAGAGCACGGCGCGGGCGTCGGCCCGGCTGTAGATGTACCGCCCGCAAAGGGCCCAGCCCGTGCGACGGAAGAAGTGGGGGATGGTAGTCCGCAAGAAGCCTACGAGGGCGCCGCTCTGGGCCATCTGTCGTTCGGCCGCCAAGAGCAGGCGGCTCCCCAGACCCTGGCTCCGACAGTCCGGCGAGGTGGCCAGCCAGGCCAGGCTGGCGACGGGGAGCTGCAGGGGGCCGAACTGCATCACCCTGTGGGTCACGTGCACGTGGCCGGCGATTTGGCTGCCGCGACGGGCGAGCAGGCGATCCTGCGGTTCGTAGAAGGGATCCTCCAGCGAAGAGCGAAACTCGTTCCGCGTGGGGCCCTGAAAGATGGGCGCGAGGAAATAATAGATGGCCGCGTGGTCGCCGCCGGTGGCCGGGACCACCGGCAGTCGGGCGCCGGGACCGCTCAGCCTCCTCCGGACTGGTTCCGCCGATAACGGCGAAGAAACTCCTGCGCTCATGGGCAAGAATCCTTCCTGCGAGCAGGGAACGATCCGTCGCCGCCCTCAGCTCCGTGCCAACTCTCTGTTCCGCTGATCCCCATGCGTGGCGACCGTCTTGACGCTTCTCTGCGCCGCACCAGCGGTCCAGCGGACTCCCGTGCCAATCACTCCACCGCCATCGAGTTTCTGTTGCGGAAAGCCCGAACTCGAGGTTGGCTGCTGGCTCCGGCGCAATGAAGCCCTACGTTCTGGCGACCTGGGGCGTCGCTTTGCTCCGCCGCCAGCCACCCGATACATCTACATCTTCCGTAACAGAAACTTATCAAACCATGTTCAGGCGCTTTTGGGAAGTAGCCCCTGCAAGAATCCGCGAAAAGTTTTTTCGGGGTACAGGCAGAAGGCGTAATCCCGGCAGGCCAGCAGCTCTTCGGCGCGCAGCGCCCGGGTGGCCTGCGCCTGCAACTGCAACAGTTGCCCGCGGCGGCCGTCCACCCAAGGCTGCAAGGCTTGATTGATCCTGCGGATCACCCGGCACCGGTTGCGCGCGTTCTGGGAGGTCTGGGGCGTTTTCACCCAGCGGGCCTTCTCCGCGATCAACTCGGCCGGATAGGAGCGGTTCTCCGCCCGATCGCCGTTGACTGCGTCGATGTACCGCTCCGGATGATACACCAGGCGGCGGAGTTCCTGCCGGATCGCTCGGGATTGCTCGATGTCCCCCCGCTGCCGCTCGATGGGCAGGTGCAAGGTGGCCGAGAGGACCACAAACGCGGGCGGCTGAAGCCCAAAGAGCCGTTCCATCAACAGGTCGGTCACTTGATCGTATTTTGCCCCGCCGATGCCGTGCAGAAACAGATCGCCCAAGACCAACCGGGCGTAGAGCGTGGTGATCAGTGCCCGAGAACGGATCTTCACGCCCTGCCGCCGGAGTTCACCCAGCCGCTCGACGGCTCGGCTGGCGTCACCCTCGGGCGTGAGCGGCAGGCCGATTTCCAGGTGGTTTCGGTCGGAGAGCAGGATCTGGTCGCCGCAGGGGCGGGCGAACAGCCGCCGCCTGTGGGGATCTTCGGCCGAATAGACCCACAGCGGTGCCTCGAGCCACTGTCGGTCAACCCCCAGGTCGGGTACCGGATGGGTGGTGCTGCGGGTATGGTGTACCCGGCGGTACTCGCGGAGCACCTCATTGTAGGCCCTCCAGAGTTGCGGAAGCCGGGCCAACAGGTGGGCCACAAACCGGCAGAACGGCTCGCTCTCGCAGATCCGACTCTGGGTGATCTCCCAGGTCTGAAGCCCCCATTGGCCTTCCAACTGGTGGCGGGCCTGGGCCAGGCACGCCCCCAGATTGTCCGTCTGCTGCATCCGCCTTTGCACCAGCGGCCAGTAGTCCTCGATCAGCGGATCGGAAATCAGCGGGGCGATCTGTTGGGCCACGCGGCGGCCGCAATCCGCGAACATCCGGCAGTCGACGATCCGCCGCAGTTCGTAAGGGATCCTCGGCTCGGCTAGATCGAAGGGGATCGTTTCGACCTGCGGCTCGGACGGCGATCCTCCCGGCACCCGCAGCGCCGTGCCCCGGACCGTGTCGCTGTCGATCAGCAGGTTGATCGCCACGGCGCCGTGCCGGCGAGCCAGGGTGCCCAGGGCGAAATTTTTCAGCCACACGCCGGGATGGAACAGCTCCGGCTGGTGCCCGGCCAAAAAGATCAAACCGGCTTGGTCCGCAGCGGATGAATCGACGTCGCGGTAGGCTGACACCCAGCGACGGGCCTCGCGGAGCAACTCCCGGCGGGCCTGTGCGGAAAGCTCCGCCAGAGAACATCCGCTAAAATCGTAATCCCGTCCCGCCCGCAGGCGGATATTCTCCTCCACCACCGCCGCGACCTTCTCAAACGGCGGCTCGACCAGCACGGCGCGATCCTCCGGCGGCGCGCGAAGCCGACGGTACTGCGCGGTGGCGGGGTATGGCTTGGGCACATACCCCCCACCGCCGGGCGTCGAGCGAGTGGTCATGCGGCCTCTTTGTCACCGGGAAACGAGGAGGCTTCGCGGCGAGTGCCGCGGAACCAGGCTCTTCTCCAACACCCGCCGGTAGATGGACAGTCGCGTGCGGGCATCGTCCAGTGCACCACCGAACGAGCGATTCTCGTCCAGGTAGATCAGGGGGACCGGCAGCTCGATGATCCTCAGGCCCAGCTCCGCTGCCCGGACCCAAAACTCCAGCGGCATGGCATAGCCCGGCTCGGTCAGCTCGATCTGGGCCAGTGCCGCCACGCGATATGCCTTGAACCCGCAGAAGGCGTCGGTCAGATTCAGCCCCAACCGGCGGTTCAGCTCCAGGGTGATCAGGCGATTGATGCGGCGGCGGTCTTCCGGTGGTTGACTGTCGCCGGGGAACGGCCTCAGGTACCGGCTGCCGGAGACAATGTCGACCTCGCCGCTGCCGCCGACGTCCAGGGCCTCGATGAATCGGGGGATCCGCTTGGGCTCGTGCTGGCCGTCGCAGTCGATGGTCACCAGCGCCTCGTAGCGGCCGAGCAAGGCAAACTCAAACGCCGTCCGCAACGCCGTCCCGTACCCGCGGTTCCGCCGATGGCAGACGACGTGGACGTCGTGGCGCGCGTGCAGCAGCTCGGAGGTGCCGTCGGTCGATCCGTCGTCGACCACCAACACCTCGTGGCCGTGGACGAGGGCCTCGTCCAGGACGCCGGCCACGTGGGCCACTTCGTTGTAAACCGGTAGTGCAACCAGTGTTCGGCAAGGCATGTCATCATTGTAGGACCGGGCGACGGCCGGGGAAAGGGGAGGACCAAAAGGAA
>Ga0315277_10004072_pt1 | contig 19617 bp, 14 predicted proteins | sample YL17G05_15_MG_FD_203695 | JGI IMG/M metagenome (GOLD analysis project Ga0315277, IMG submission 203695) | Sediment microbial communities from Yellowstone Lake, YNP, Wyoming, USA - YL17G05_15 | ecosystem: Environmental > Aquatic > Freshwater > Lake > Sediment | place: USA: Wyoming | collected... | reverse complement strand
CCACGAATATCAGACTGATTCGTCGTCGAAGCAGCCTGCACCCAAGGTCGTCTTCAAAAAAAACAACAATGAAGAATTGACGAAAACCTGTTGACAGAGGTCGTTCCATATCAGTGTGCCCGCGAGGGCGTCAGAAGGAACGCCTTACGGCGTCACTACGAGCGGGGGCAGTCGTGCAAAACAAAGCCAGTTTGCCGGCGACTGAATGGGTGCTAACTGCAAGCCAGAAAGGAGGTTATGAAAGAAAGCCTCGATTGTGGGGCGATGTAAAACAAAGCCAATTACGGCGGGGCGGTCCGTTGGTAGTGCGCCCGCGAGGGCGTCAGAAGAAACGCCTTACGGCGTCACTACGAGCGCGGGGCCGGCGTGCGAAACAAAGCCAATTTGGCGGGCGGGTCACTTCTGGGACGGGGGCGATACCTTCAGGCCGCCGAGGCGGTAGCGGCGGTGGGCGTCGTCGGCGGGGAGGGGCAGGGCGATTCTCGGGGTGCCGGTGAGCGTGCCGACGGAGATGTAGACCTCGTATTCGCCGGGCTTCAGGGGGCGCGTGCGGGCGTCGGAGGCTAAGGGGAGTGAAAATGTCGCCTTATGCTCTTTGGGAGTCGCTTGGCCGGAGTCGGCGACGGGGAGGTCTCGCATGTTCAGGGCGTCGTCGACGAAGACGGCGGCGATTCCGCCTTTGGGGTCTTTGAGCGTCAGGGTTGGGTGGCCGCCGGGCAGGCAGGGGGCTACGCCGGCGTTTTGCCATCGGGTCGCGAACCAGAAGGTCGAGTCGGCGGCGATCTCGCCGGGCCAGGTCGCCTCGACCAGTTGCAGGCGATAGCCGAGGCGCTGGTTGATCCTGCGGACGAGGTCCTCGTTGGCGGCCAGGAACTCATGCGGCCACCAGTGGACCGACGCGTAGCTGGCGTGGTACTTCTCGATGGCTTCGAGGTACAGGCTGCCGTCTTTCCAGTTGCCGCGGTCGCGCGAGGGGCCGAAATGCTCGCTTTCGAGGATCACCGGGACCTTGTGCCAGAACAGCGGGGCGAAGTCGGCGCTGAGGTAGGCCTTGTCGCCGCCCTGGACGAGGATGCTGTCGTCGCGGAGGGTCAGGCCCTGTTGTGCGGCGTATTCGATGGGCTGGCGGCCCCGATCGTGCAGGGCGAAATCGTCGTTGGCGGCAAGCAGGGTCTTCTTGAAGTGCTTCGTGTGCAGGTCGATGTGCCGCTTGATCGTCTCGACGGAATAGGGCTTCCTCGTGCTGGCGTAGGTGTGCCCTTCGCCCCAGACGCCGAAGGAGCCGACGTCGATGAAGGCGACCTCCGGGTTGCCGTCGTACCGGGCTGCGAGTGCGGTGAGGAAGCGGTCGAGCTTTTCGAGGAAGACCGGGTCGTCGTAGTCCGGCTCCCAGTAGGGCCCATTCGGATCGACGCCTGTACGCGGGCTGAAGTCGTAGCCTTTGGCCCCGGCCTTCTGCACCCATTGCGGCGTGGCATACCGCATGAACGACTCGCTGCAGGAGATTCGCAGGGCGATCTGCTTGCCCTTGTCGAGCCACCGCTGGGCGGGCGTATCGAGGACCGACCAGTTGAACTGCCCCTCCTGCGGCTCAAGGTAGGACCAGGCGATCCGCAGGTAAACCACACTGACACCAGGGAAATCATCGACAGTATCGGATGGCTCGAGTCGTCCGCCGTAATTGAACGCGATATTGTCGTAGTGGTGCAGCACCCACCCCATGCCGGGATTGACCAGGGCCTCGCCGGTATCCTGCGGCCGAACCACCGTAGTCTTCTCCTCGGCTCCAAACACAATCCCCGCCGCCAGCAAAGGCAGCGAGGCAACCACGAACCACTTTCCAAAACTCCACTCGCTCATGATCCCACTCCACATCGTTGCCCTTCCACGGGCGAGACGCCCCGTGGTGCTCACGGGCAGGATGCCCGTGCTACGTTTTGCAGACGCGTCGAGCGGCTCGGCGGTGGCTATTTTAACTGACCTGCGGCCGAGGCCATAGCCGATAATTCTTTGTTAGGGCTGATTTTACATCGCTTGCAAAAGCGCGGCCCGGCCGGTACAATACGGGATTACCGACCCGCAAAAGAACAGGTTGGAATTGGACAATCTATCTTCTTGCAGGCCCGTGGGAAACGCTCAACGGAACAGGCAGGCTATGGTCAAGACAGGCAAAGACGGCCGTCCGGAGCTTTCCGTGGTTGTGCCCCTGTTGGATGAACAGGAGAATCTGCGGCCGCTGTACAGTCAGATCAAGCAGGCGTTGGACGGCCGTTACAGCTACGAGCTCATCTTTATCGACGACGGCAGCACGGACGCGAGTTTCGACATTCTGAAGGAGCTGCATGACTCGGACCCGAGGGTCCGGGTCGTCCGCTTCCGCAAGAACTTCGGCCAGACCGCCGCGATGAGCGCCGGTTTCAGGCACGCGCGGGGCGATATCGTCGTGGCGATGGACGCGGACCAGCAGAACGACCCGGCGGACATCCCCATGCTCGTGGGCAAACTGGATGAAGGGTACGACGTGGCCAGCGGCTGGCGCAAACACCGGCACGACAAGGTTCTGACCCGGCGGATTCCCTCGAAGATGGCCAATTGGCTGATATCGAGAATCACGCAGGTGAAGCTGCACGACTACGGCTGCACGCTCAAGGCGTACCGGCGGGAAGTGCTGGCCGAGATGCGCCTGTACGGCGAGATGCACCGGTTCATCCCGGCCCTGGCCAGTTGGAGCGGGGCGCGGATCGTCGAATGCGAGGTCAACCACCGCGCCCGAACCGCGGGCAAGGCGAAATACGGCCTGGCGCGGACCCTCAAGGTCCTGCTGGACCTGATCACCGTCAAGTTCCTGGGCTCGTTCTCCACCAAGCCGATTTACGTCTTCGGCGGCCTCGGCCTGTTCACGGCCCTGCTGGCGGTCCTCTTCACGTGGATCATGGTTTACGAGAAGCTGACTCGCGGCGAGGACATGACCGGCAACCCGCTGCTGATCCTCTCGGCCGTGATGACCATCACGACGGTTCAGTTCATCCTCATGGGCCTGATCGCCGAGCTGCTCGTGCGCACCTACCATGAATCCCAGAACCGGCCGACGTATGTAATCAAGGAGGTCCTGGAATCCAGCGATGTATGATTTACGATTTACGATTTATGATTTCGCGATTTGCTCCCGGAGACCGTAGATGAGCACAACTCCGCGACGAAGAGATACCAGAAGACCGAAAGCGGAAGACGGAGGACGGAGGGCGACGGCCTCGAATCCACAATCCGCAATCCGCATTCCGCAATACCTGTGGGTTGCCCTGGTGGTGGCGGTCCTGGCGGGCATTCCGTTCATCCTCGGCAAGTATTTCGAGTTCAAATGTCCTGATCCCTACGACAGCGGCTGCTACGTATATTCGGCGGAGCACGTCCTTAAGGGCGCACGGATCGGCTATGAGGAGAAGCCCAGCGCCCAGGCGGGCACGCTCTTGATGAACATGCTCGGCGTGAGCCTGTCCGGGTTCAACGAGACCGGCTCCAAGGTGCTCCAGGGCCTGTTTCAGATTGGGGCGTTCGCGTTCCTGTTCATCACGATCCGGCGGCTCTACGGGACCCTGGCCGCCGTGCTGAGCGTGACGATCGCATCGGTTTACCTTTCCGCGCCGCTGATCGCCAAGTTCGGCAACGTCAAAGAGCAGTTCATGATTGCCTTCATGATCACGGGAATCTGTTGCTTCGTCTACTATCAGCTCAGCGGCAGATGGTGGTGGGCCGTGCTTTCCGGGGCCCTTCTGATCTGGGGCCCGATGTTCAAGCAGACGGGCATGTCGGCCATCGGCGCGGTCGGCATCTTCGTCCTGGCCCACCCGATCCTGCATCACAGCGGCTGGCGGAAAGTCGGCATGGACTTCCTGCTGCTCGTCGCGGGCACCGCGATCACGATGGCGCCCATCGCCATCTGGTTTTCGAGCATGGGCACGCCGGCGCACTACTGGCCGTACTCGTTTATCTTCGAGCCGGCGGCGGCCATCTTCTCGCACGACAAAGCGCAATCCGCCGACCCTGAGCAGCAGGCGCAGAAACCCGCCGCGGATGAGCAGAAGCCGCGGGGTTTCATCCTCAGTGTGCTGCCTGGCTACGTCAGTAATAGCTGGGCCGCTCTCGGCGCCGCTCAGAGGAAAGAGGTGGCGCTGCGGGTGCTGCGCTATTACGCCCTGCTGATCCTTCCGATCGCTTTGGCGCTGGGCGCGATTGTGATTCGGGCTGTGGCGGTACTACGGCGCAGAGGCAAGGGTGCGAAACCCGATGCGCCGGTCGAGCAGGACGCGGGCCGGTTCGTGCCGCTGTTCGCCGTCTGGTGGTTCCTGGACATGGCCTTCATCTGGGTCAGTCCGCACACGTACGAGCAGTACTTCCTGCCGTTGAACGCCTCCAGCGCCGTGCTCGGCGGCTACCTCGGCGGGATGTACACCCACAGGCTCCAGACCGACCGCGACAAGACCCGGTGGGTCGTTCTGGGCCTGCTCGGATTGCTCCTCATGCTCGTCCTGTCGTGGCACATCTTCTTCGGCATCGAGAGAAGTCCGTACAGCGGCATCGCCTACACGAACCGGCAGACCGGCCTGCCCGAGCGAACCAAAGGATACGTGCAGAAGTGGCGCGAGGTCCGGATGAATTACCGATACCCGTGGGAGCAGATCGGCCGGTATGTCCGCGAGCAGTCGCAGCCGACGGACAAGATCTACGTCTGGGGCTGGATTCCAGGGATCTATGTCCAGGCCCAGCGGATGAGCTCGGCCCCGAAGGCGTTCGAAGGGACGATGCACACGCTGCCCGCCAAGGACCTGTCCGCCAGGGTCCGCGAGCTGCTCGACGCGTTCGCCAAGGAGCCGCCGAAGTATATCATCGATACGCAGAATCGGCATTTCCCGTGGGACCGCCCGCCCTTGCAGTTGTGGCCGAACATCGACAACGGCTATCCGCTTCTCGTGAATCCGCCCAGCAGCACCGAGCAGATCGTGGCGGCCCTGTTGCGAACCTTCGATGTACGGCCGGATGAGCTGACGAAAGACAGGTTCCTCCGGGCCGACAAGCCCGACGCCATCCGGCGCTACGATGCCGCCTTTGAAAAGGCGCTTCGCCGGGGGGTCGAGCCGGAGGAGGCGCGGCGATACGAGGCGCTGCAGCCTTTGCGGTCATACCTGATGCAGAATTACAATATCGTGGGCCGGTTCGACTTGCATATCCTTTTCAAGCACAAGTAGACCGTGGAGGGTCGCCCGCACGTGCCGCAGATGACGGATGAACAGTTGAAGGACCAGCAGAACCTCTACGACGCCGGCTGGCGCAGCGAGCTCCGGCGGGGCAAGGAGCAGCGGGGCAACCTTCAGGCGAACCTCGAATTCCTGGCCCGGACGGGCCTGCTCAGGAAGGGCGGCCGGATCCTGGAGATCGGCTGCGGGATCGGCACGGTTGTCTTCGAGCTGGCGAAACAGGGCTACGACATCCGCGGTGTCGATATCTCGCAAGTCGCCATCGAGTACGGCCGGCGCAAATACGGCGACATCCGGCTGGACGTGCTGGCGGCCGAGGAGCTGGCGTTCGAAGACGCCTCGTTCGATGTCGTGCTCAGCTTCGATCTGTTCGAGCACATCGCCCGCATCGACCGGCACGTCGGCGAGGTCCGCCGCGTCCTCAAGGCGGGCGGATGCTACCTGTTCCAGACGCCCAACCGCTACAGCAACGCGATCTTCGAGACTCTGGCGCACAAGACCCTGAAATGGCGGCGCGTGCACCCGTCCCTGCACACGCCCCGGCAGTTGCGACGGCGCCTCGCTAAGCATGGATTCCAGGCCCAGTTTATCAGGATCAACCCGATGAACGAGTACATGCGCGCCAAGCTCAAGCGGCTGGGCCGCCTGGCGCCCTGGATCGGGCGGATCGATTTCAGCCGGCTGCCGCTGTCGCTGCAGACGAACCTGTACGTGATCGCGCGGAAGCTGGATGAGGTGCGTGAGGAACGATGAAGATCCTGATGCTCAATTATGAGTTTCCCCCGGTCGGCGGGGGCGGCGGGCAGGCCCACCTGTCGCTGCTGAGGCAATACGCCGGCCGGAGCGACCTGCAGGTCGATGTGCTGACCTCCGCGCCGGAGCCGCAGTCGTCCACGGAGCAGTTCGCCCCCAATATCAGGATCTTCAAGATCGGCATCCACAAGAAGGACCTGCACTTCTGGCGCAAGGGCGAGGTCATCGAATGGCTCGCCAGGTCACGATCGACCTACCGCAGGCTGGTGAGAGAGGAAGGCTACGACCTGGTCCACGCCTTCTTCGGTTTCCCGTCAGGCTGGCTGTGTCACGGGACCGCCCGGCGGCTGCCGTATATCATCTCCCTGCGCGGCTCCGACGTCCCCGGCGCCAATGCGAGGTTCCGGTTCGAGTACAAGATCCTGGGACCGATCGTCTTCAAGCCGGTCTGGCGAAAGGCCGCCGCCCTCGTCGCGTGCAGCGAGGGACTGAAGAAGCGGGCGCTGAAATTCCTGCCCTCGGCCCCCATCGAGGTGATTCCGAATGGGGTCGATCTCGAGCGGTTCCGTCCCGCGTCGAACAAGCCGGCGAAGGAGCGGATGGGAGTGGACGGCCGAACGCTGCGCCTGCTGACCGTCGGCAGGCTCTCCACGACGAAGCGGCTGCCCGTGCTGATCGAGACCATGGAGTCCCTTCGCGCCGGCGGGTGCGATGTGCAACTGACCATCATCGGCGGCGGGGCCCTCCAGGGCGACCTTCGCCAGACGATTCAGGACAAGAGCCTTCAGGGCGCGATCCACATCGTCGGCCGATGTGAAGGCCAGGAGATGCCCGATATCTACCGGGCGCACGACGTCTTCATCAGCGCCAGCGCCCAGGAGGGGATGAGCAACGCCATGCTCGAGGCCATGGCCTCGGGACTGCCCATCGTGACGACCCGCTGCGAGGGCGTGGACGAGCTGATCTGCGACAACGGCCTGGTGGTCGATGACCCGCAGCCGGCGGAGCTGGCCCGGGCCGTCGGCGTGCTGGCCAGCGACGCCCAGGCCTGGTCGGCCATGTCCATCGCCGCCCGAAGACGGGCCGAGCGCTTCACCTGGCACCGTGTGGCCTACTCCTATTTGGAATTGTACGCCAGGGTGATATGAAGATCCGCGTGCTACATGTGATCGATCATCTGGGCTACGGCGGCGCGCCCTTCGTCGTCAAGAACATCGTCGAGCGCGTGCCGGCGGACCGCATCGAGAGCACCGTCTGCGCCCTTCGCGCCAATCCGAAATCGATCCCGATCGGCGCGCCGACGGTCACCCTGCACTGCCGCAAGTACAACCCCGCCGTCGTCCGGGCCATCGCGCGCCTCGCCAGAGAGCGGCATATCGATATCATCCACGCCCACCTCCAGAAAGCCGTCATCAGCAGCCTGCTCGCGATCTCTCTGTGTCCGAGCAAGCTGATCGTTCACGAGCACGGCCCGATCTTCCGCGGCGGGACCGGCTGCATCTATCGCCGGCTCCTGTGGCTGCTGGCGCCGCGCGCCGATGCGATTGTCGCCAATTCGCGGGCGACGAGGTCGGCGATCCAGAAAAGCCTGGGCGGGCGCGAGGTCCCCGTGATGGTGGTCTACAACTTCATCGACCTCGACCGGTTCGATCCGGCTCGCCACGACAGGGGTGCGGCCAGGCAATCGCTGGGCATTGAGGCGGACGAGTTCGTCGTCGGGTTCGTCGGACGGCTCGACCGGGCCAAGGGGGCGGACCTGCTCGTCGATGCCGCCGCGGTCCTCCGCGATGAAGACGTCCCATGTCGGTTTTTCATTGTCGGTGACGGGCCCCAGAAGAAGCGACTGGAACGCCGTATCCGCAATCGCGGCCTGGATCGTCTGGTCGTGCTGGCCGGACTGCGCGAGGATCCGGCGGCCGTCATGCCGGCGTTTGACGCCGCCGTCGTGCCGAGCCGGCGCGAAGCATTCGGCATCGCCGCCCTGGAACTGATGCGCATGAAGGTGCCGGTGATCGTGTCGCCGGTCGGCGGCCTGCCCGAGCTTGTCCGGCAGGGGCAGACCGGGATTGTGCTTGGGCGCCTGGACCCGGGGGAAATCGCCGCGGCCGTCCAGAGGCTCGCGCGGGACGCCGCCCTGCGGGAGAGGCTCGCCGAGAACGCCTTTGAGTTTTCCGGCTCGTTCGACGGCGCCGGCCAGGTGGAACAGATCATGAAGCTGTATGAGGGATTGGCGTGATCGGATTCTATGACCATGCATGACGATGAACGACGGCCGAGCGGGGATTACACGGGCGCCAGTGCGGCCGTGTACGAAAAGTCGCACCGCGAGATCTTCAATGAGATCGAGCAGCAGCGGCTGCACAATACCCTGCGCGAAGCCGTGAACGCCGTGCGGACGGGCTCGAAACCTCTGGAGGCTCTCGACTACGGCTGCGGCTCCGGAAATCTGACCCGTCACCTGATCGAGCTCGGCGCTCACGTCGTCTCGGCGGACGTCGCCGACGATTACCTCAAGGCCGTCGAGAGCCAGCTCGCCGGGACCGGCGCCTCGCGCACGATGAAGGTCAACGGGGCGGACCTGTCGGGTCTCCCCGACGCGTCCTTCGATCTGGTCGCCTCGTACTCCGTGCTGCACCACGTCCCGGACTATCTTCACGTTGTAGAGGAGTTTTGTCGTGTTGCTCGGCCGGGCGGCGTCGTCTACATCGACCACGAGGTGGTCCCTGAATACTGGCAGAGGCCGCCGCTGTACCTGGAGTTCCTCAGGAAGGCGCGTCCCCGCGTGGATTGGCGGCGATTCCTCCGCCTGCTGCTGGACGTCAAGGGCTATATCCACATCGCCCGGAGGCTGGCCAATCCGCGCTACAAGCGCGAGGGCGACATTCACGTCTGGCCGGATGACCATATCGAGTGGGACAGGATCGAGCAGACGCTGTCCTCGCACGGGTTCGAGACGGTGCTTCGCGCCGATTACCTGCTCTGTAAAGCGATCTATGATCTGGACGTATACAACGAGTACAAGGACCGCTGCGCCGACGAGCGGGTCCTGATGGCCAGGAAGAGACTGTAAACGCACCCGTCTCGGGCGATGGAGATCGTGACATGACCGATGAGCACAAGACGACAGAGGGCTTCTTCGACCATCTGCAAAAGGCCGGCGGGCCGACCCGGCCGGGCGCGTGGTTCGTGCGTCTCTCGTCGCGCCGGATCCTCGCGTTTGCGGACGCGGCGCCGGGCAGCAGCGTGCTGGAGATCGGTCCCGGCCGGGGCGAGCTGGCCGCTCTGTGCGTCGACCGGAAGCTGGACTATCACGCCGTCGAGCCGAATCCCGGCCTGGCCGACGCGCTCCGAGCCAGGGGCGTGAACGTCGTCTGCTCGCTGGTGCCCCCTCTGCCCGACCTCGGCCGCAAGTTCGACCTGGTCCTCATGGTCAACGTCATGGAGCATATGAACGGACTGGAGCAGGCCCTGGAGGTCGCCCGGCAGGTGAGACGCGTCCTGAACCCGGGCGGCAAGTTCCTGATCCACTCGCCGGATTACCTGAGCTGGCGCCAGCAGTTCTTCAACTGCGACTTCTCGCACAACTACGTGACCACGCGCCGCCGATTGGATCAGCTCCTGGTGGACGCAGGGTACGAGGATATCCGCAGTTGCTACGTGAGCGGCCCGTTGCGCGGCCCCGCGTGCCACATCGCATCCGGCATCGCCTCCCGCCTGCCCTTCGGGGCGCTCGACGCCCTGTTCCCGTATTGCCCCATCTGCAGCAGGCTCTACAAACTGCAGCTTACGTTCTCGCGACGGGTGCTGATCACGGGCATAAACAAGACGTAACGGACCTTCTTTAACGAGACGGGAGCTACGAGACCACGCATGTCGATTCGCACCAGACAGATCATCAAGCTCATCCTCCGAATGCTCGTGACGGTTCTGCTGCTGGTCTGGGCCTTTTCGCAGGTGGACCTCGGGCAATTCCGGCGGACGGTCCAGACGGCGCGATGGCAGTACCTCCTCGGCGTCTGGGCGACCACCGCCGCCTTCTTCTGGGTACAATCCGTCGTCCTGCAGTTGATCCTGAAGAAGCAGGACTGCCGGGTGGGCGTCAACACGCTTTTCGGCGCCAGCTCCGTCACGGCCCTGTACAGCCTGTTCCTGCCGGGGTTCCTCAGCTCCGGCGTCAAGTGGTACATCCTCAAGCGGCACACGGGCAAAGGCAGCAACGTCCTGAGCAGCATGCTGTACAACCAGGTGGTGCTGATGGTCGTGATGATGGTCATCGGTCTGGCGGGCCTGATCTTCACGAACCCGGCGCAGGCCGCCTCGCCGGCTGCACAGCAATCCCGATTCCTGCCGCTCACCTGCGGTGTCATTCTCGTCGTGCTCGTGCTGGTGTCGGTCCTTGCGGTGAACGACCGGACCGGCGGGACCGTCGTGCGTCTGCTGGCCGCAGCGCTGAAGCCGCTGCCCCAGGCCGCGAGGGAGAAGGGCCGCACCATCCTGGCGCAGATCGAGACCTTCCAGACCGCGGGGTGGCGGTTTCACATGACGATCGCTCTGATCAATGCCGCCGATGGCTTTCTGGTCGGCTTCTTGATGTACCTGTCGGCGGCGATGGCGGCCCATGTCATCGTTCCTCCCGGCGTGCTGATCTGGTTGTGTGCCATGATCTACGTGCTCGGCCGGCTGCCCATCTCCATCGCCAATCTCGGCGTGCGGGAGGCGACCCTCGTCACCCTGCTGGCCGGCTACGGGGTCGAGGAATCCGCGGCCCTGCTCATGTCCATGATCCTGTTCTCCTCGCTGATCTTCATGGCCGCCGTCGGCGTCTCCTATCAGCTCTACTGGGCCATCCGCTCGAAGCACTCGGGTCTGCCGCAAGAGCCCGGCCTCTCCTGACGGACGCCGCGTTGCCCCGATATGCCCGATGGGACAGGACCACAATTCTGCACTTCGAGGGACGAATTCTTGCTTTGGCGGAGCGGCCCCAGCGGTATAATAGGCAAGCGGGCAGGCGCGACGTTCCGCCGTAAGGGCGGACAGGCGCCGCCGGTCGACGGGCGATGTGATTTGGAGGTTGGAAACATGGGAGCGACATACCGATTGCCAATCATGGGGGCGTTGTGCGGCATTCTCTGCTTTGCTGCGGCCGGGGTGTGCGGCGAGCATCTCTGGACCTTCGATGAAGGCCAGGGGACGCTCGCCGGCGACAGCTTGGGCGACCTGTCCGGCTCCGTGCGCGGGGCTCAATGGGTGGCGGGCCAACGGGGGTCCGCACTGCAGTTTGACGGCGCGGACGACTACGTGGCCCTGCCGGACAATGATCCTGTCTGGCTGCCGGACTGCGATTTCACGGTCGCGTTCTGGGTGTACTTCGATCGCGGCGTGGGCTCCTCCGTGCCCGACAGCGAGGTGCTCGTGGACCTCAACCACGGCGCCAGCGGCGATCCGTCGAACGAGCTGGGCACCAACATCCAGAGGCGCGGCGACACGGGACGAATCGCTTTCCAGATGACGACTATCCGCAATCCGGACGACGACCTGTACTCGCGCACGATCCCGGCCAAGGGCAAGTGGCACCACATCACCGCCGTACGGCAGGGGACCCTGCAGAAGATCTACATCGACGGCGAACTGGATGCATACCGGGCGTGCTCGTCGAGTCCGGTGGACTTCACGGGCGGCTACGATGACGACAAGGTCAATGTCGCAAGGTACACCGCCGCCATAGGCGAGCCTCGCTATCACTTCCAGGGCAAGCTCGATGAGCTGATGATCCTGGACAGGGCACTGTCGCCTGCGGAGATCCGGCAGCTTTTCCAGGGCGACATGCCGGCGAACCACTTGTACGTCGACGCGGCCAAAGGCAGCGATGCAAGCAGGGGCCGCAGTCCGCATGCGCCGCTGGCCACGATCCGGAAGGCCATCAGCCTGGCAAGGAATGGCGATGTCATCAACGTGTATCCCGGTGTCTACCAGGAGGAGATCTACTTTGCCGGCAAGGCGATCACCGTCCAGAGCATCGGCGACGCGGCGATCCTGCAGGCGCCGGACCGGTTCGCGGTGTCGTTCTACATGGGCGAGGGGCCCGACACGGTCCTGCGGAACTTCGTCATCGCCAACAGCTACATCGGCATCTTCTCTTCGCATAGCTCTCCGACGATCACCAATGTCACGGTCACCGGCAACGTGTACGGCCTGGAGGCGTACGGCCGGGCCTTGCCGCGCGTCGGCAACAGCATCTTCTGGGGCAACGCCGAAAGCGACCTCTATGGCTGCCAGCCCACCTACAGTTGCGTCGAGCGCAATGACAACGGGCAGGGCAACTTCAGCGACGACCCGCTGCTCGTGGACCCCGAGAACGGCGACTACCACGTCCGCAGCGCGCGGGGCCGGTACTGGCCCGAGCACGACATGTGGGTGCTCGACGAGGTCACGAGCCCCTGCGTCGATGCCGGCGACCCCGCCGCCGATTTCTCCTCGGAGCCGCTGCCCAACGGCGGCCGGCTCAACCTCGGAGCCTATGGCGGCACCGCCTACGCCGAGATGAGCGAGGCGCCGCTCACCGGCGATGTCAACGGCGACGGCGTCTTCGATGAGAACGACTACGCGCTCTTCATGGGCCTCTGGGAGCAGCGCAACAAGCCGCAGCCCCCCGTGACCCCCGGCCGCCGCCGCTGAGCGGGCCACGGTGCATGGGCGTGTACGTGCCACGGCCCGGCCTGCGTCGGGTGGCGCCGCCAAACTTGCTTGACGGTGCTCATTCGATGGGGCGTGCTCCATCGAGACCCCACGGGCAAACGAGTCTGCCCGTGCCACCCCGGGATCGGGCCTCTCCAAGCTAAGCGGAAACCCACGCTTGCGCGGGCATGCTCAACTGTACGAGGGACACGTGCTTGCGTGAGCATAAGCATTGCACCGTCTCCGCAGGATAGGAGATATTGTACATCTACAATGCTGTATAACTTCCGGCCCATCCTCGCGTATTTGTCATCCTGAACGAAGCGCAGCGGAGTGAAGGATCTGGCCCGCGAACGAGAGAAACCTTCCTTTCGGTGGCCAGATCCTTCGGCTGCGCCTCAGGATGACAAAGTCCCTGCCGCGCGAGGTTGTTCGGAATCCGTATCACATATTCCACGGGGCGCGTCTGGGGCGCCAGCGCATTCGGTTGGCGACGCCGTCGCCGACGAACTCCTCTTTGATCGGGTCCCATTTCAGCGGGCGCTTGAGCAGCATGGCGATATTGCCCAGGTGACATAAAGTGGAGCTGCGATGACCTGTTTCGACGTTGGCGATCGGCTCGGCGCGGCTCTTGATGCAGTCGAGGAAGTTCTGATGGTGATCGTTGCTCCGGTACAGGTGGACGTCGCCGGCGCCGATGCTTTGGGTCGCCAGGGATTCCGGCTGCGTCTTGAGGCCGCCTCGCTTGACGTCCAGCCAGCCCTTGGTCCCCTCGAATCGCGTGTTCGAGCCGCCCGTCTTGCAGATGAGCTTCGTGCCGGTGGCGTAGGTCGCCTCGAAGCAGACCTTCGTCGCGGTGGTGAACAGGCCGCTCTGCGGGAACTCGCCCTGGCCGAGGATGTCCACCGGCCCGGAGCTGTCCATGCCGAGTCCCCACTGGGCGATGTCGAGATGGTGCGCGCCCCAGTTGGTGACCTGGCCACCGGAGTAGTCGAGGAGGAAGCGGAACTCGTAGTGACATCGCTGGACGTGGTAGGGGGCCCACTCGGTCGGCCCGAGCCAGAAGTCGTAATCGAATCCCTCCGGCACCGGCTGCGGCTGCCACGTCGGCTCGCACGTGCGGTTGTTCTCGGGCAGGCCGACGATCACGGTTTTCACGTCGCCGATGTGGCCGTTGCGGACCAGCTCGCAGGCCCTGCGGAAGTTATCGCTGGATCGCTGCTGCGAGCCCGTTTGCAGGATGCGGCCGTAACGCTTCACCTCGTTGACCAACTGCCGGCCTTCGAGGATCGTCAGCGTCAGCGGCTTCTCGCAATACACGTCCTTGCCCGCCCGGACGGCGGCGATGCAGATCGGCACGTGCCAATGGTCCGGCGTGACCACCGTCACCGCATCGATGTCACTCCGCGCCAGAAGCTCACGGAAATCCCTGTAGCACGAGCGTTCGTCGATCCCGGCCAGATCACGGGCCTTGCCCAGCCGCTCCGCGTCCACCTCGCACACGGCCACCACCTGCGCGCCGGGATTGCCTTTGAACGCCTTCAGATCGCTGGTCCCCATATTGCCCACGCCGATGCACCCGATCGTGATCCGCTCCGACGGCGCCGCCGCCCCGAACACGGAGGACGGCACGGAGCTCGGCACCGCAAGCGCCGCTCCCGCCGCCGCAGACCCTCGCAAAAACCCCCGCCGGCTGATCCGATGATTACCCAGCGTATGTGTGTCACTCATGCCATGGCTCCTCACTATTGTTCCACACTATCCAAGTTGCCAACCATGTTCCGGCCATAGTAACGCCACCCAGCCTCACCCGCGAGCCAAATCCGCCAACCGCGCGTCCCCGGGTGGCACCATGGCGAGGCTGTCTCGGCCTTGCGTCTCGCCGGCATCCTGCCGGCGCGGGGGCTCGGCAGTGCAAGGGCAAGATGCCCTCGCCACGAGCCCGACAGATCTTGCAGGGTGGGCTCTGCCCACCATCTCTCTGGCTTTGGGGCGAACCAGACGCATCTTCAATGGGCTGAGGCGATTCGACGCTCAATACGGCCGGACCGTGGTGTGATAATGGTACGCGACCCGCGGCCGAGCCCGCGGGATCGCCCTTTGAGCGGCGGCAGCGGATGCCGACCGTTGGCTTTGTTTGGCATTACCCGCCGCAGGCTGCACTGCCTGTTTTGGCTCATTCGCCACGGTCCCGGCCGCTGGCTTTGTTTCGCACGCCAGGACCTCGCCGTTCGGAGTGACGCCGTCGGGCGTTTGGTCACCTCCCTTGGGCGAGCCGGGGTTGGTGGTTTCGGCACTCGCCGATTGGCTTTGTTTGGCGATCTCGGTCGCGCTCCTAGCGACATCCTGTAGAGACGCAACATCTTGCGTCTCAAGGGATGCCCTCACGGGCACACTCCGAACATCGTCATCCGCCGACGTCGCTTGGCTTTGTTTCGCACACTCGCCCGCGCTTGTAGTGACGCCGTCAGGCGTTTCTTCACCAGGGCTCGCGCTGGCGCTTTCGCAGGGTGGGCTGTGGCCACCGTCCATTGGCAGGATTTGGCTTTGTTCCGCTGAATCGGCCATGGTCCTGTACAGGCTGCTCTCGATTCGCCGCTCGTACATCAGCAGCCGGTCTAGGACCCTGGCATCGGAGAAATCCCTGACGACCGTCCGCCCAATCGCCGGATCGCCGTCACAGCCCTCCGGCTCGCCCGGCTCCCGCTCCTGCCCCTCGCCTCGCAGTGATTGCGTGAACCTCGCCAGCGGGCTCGATGTCTCCTTCGTGAGCAGGGCATCGAACGCCTCATTCTGAAGGCGTTCCGCGCGTCTGAGCCGCCAGGCGAGGCTGACGATCCGCTCGGCCAGCCTGGACTCCATCGTCCCAAGCGGGTTCAACTCCCAGAACAGCTCCTCCCGATACTGCTCGAACTCCTCCCGATCTTCCCCCCGGATGACATCGGCTTGTGCCAGCAGCCCGTGCTTGACGGCATTCTGCGATACAACCGCCTTCCCCTGGGCCGTACGAGGCCCCGTGGACTTCTGTGCGTTCAGACGATTGGCATTGATGCGTGCTTCGCTGCTCATGATCTCGGCCCTCCAAATGTACGATTCACTGTTTACGATTGCGTTGCATGATTAGCATACACCACTAATACATTGCCTGTCAAACACAATATGGAATTATGCACATATTCTTCTGCTGGCCTTGTGACATCGATAAATCCTTGTCACTCAAGGATTTACAACTGACAACCGGCAGCCGACTACCGACAACTCTTTTTTAGCCACGGAGGACGCGGAGCACACAGAGACTGAACGGTGCCTGATTCATAGAAGGCACGCAGCCGTGAATAGTGAATCGTGAAGACACGGCCCCATTCCCCGCATTCCCCGCCGGAGAACCGGGTACCGCGTTTTGCCGCGGAGGACTTGGTGGTTTGCCATTGACAGCGAAGGGGGTGGGGCCTACGATGCGGGCTTTGGGCTCAAGGGTATTTCGGTATTGGCAGGGTAAAAGGGATGATCCGGTTGAGTGTTCTTTGTCTGTCCTTGTGCTTGTCTGCGGGCTTGGTTTGGTGCCCGGTGTTCGGAGGTGAGAAGGCGGCCGTTGGGCCGGGGGCGGCGGTCGACTGCAACGAGATCGTCTTTTATCCCGAACGCTGGAAGGAGCGGAACACCTCGACGATCCTCTTTCCGTGGTTTGGCAAAGAGGTCGTGTTCTTGACGACGGGAAGCGACGTGGACCGCGACGTCATGGCCCGGCTGCTGGCACGTCTCGACGCCGGCTGGCGGCTCTACGCTGATCTGACGGGCCGGCGGCCTGAGCCGTTCAAGCAGCTCGACGGCAGGCCCGCGATGATCGCCGTGCCGAACGCGGACTATACCTGCGGCTTCGGTTGCGGGTACCTCGGTGTCACCGGCATCGAGTTCGCCGGCTTCTACGACGGAGACTGCGCCCTGTTGCGGTCGAACCCGAAGGCGATGCCTCACTACTACTTTTACGAGATGGGCCGCAACTTCTACACCTTCGGCGACCGGCACTCGCTGTTCATCACGGGCTACGCCGTGTTCATGCGATACGTCTGCATGGATGCCCTCAAGTGCGAGGACCCGGACGTGCAGACCCGTCGCGGCATCGAGGCCGCCGAGGGATTGTTCGCCAAATCGGATATGAGTTTCCTCCGGGGTTTCACCACGGTCGCGGGCCTGGACGAGAAAGCGCCACGGCTCAAGAACAAGGAAGGCGAGCCGATCGAGCCGTCCGACCAGCCGGTGATGTACGCCTCGGCCATGCTCAAGCTGCGTCGCGATTGCGGCGGGGACCGGTGGCTCAAGCGTTTCTTCACCCAGCTCGCCACGTGCGCGGAGATCAAGCCGGAAAACGAGGAGGCAGCCCTGCGTCAGTCTCTGAGTTGGCTGGTCGCGGCCTCCTGTGCGGCCGGGAAGGACCTCTCGCCCGTCTTTGTGGACCGCTGGCGCATGCCCACGACGCCGCAAACGCGCAAAGCCCTCTGTGCCGTCGACTGGACCGACCCGGCCATCGCCGCCCCCCAAATCCTCAAGGACCTCCGCCAGAATGCCGGGGTCCGGCCGGAGTGAATTGCGCTTGTCGCTTCGCGGGCGCGCGCAGGCTGCTTGACACTCGCCCACGCCCGGTTTCTCCCTGATGTGGCCGTGCCGCAATACCCGCACACACCGCAATCGATTCACAGAATATGAAAAAGTAGAATGTCCCCTTTCCTTCCCGTGGGTACCTGCGGGGTCATTGACCCTTGTCCAAGCCCGGCCTCTCCCCGTCGGTAGCCGAATGCGATATTGATTCTCAGATATTGAAAGAATAGTGAATTGGATGCCGGGTGGCAGCCTACAGCCGCGATGTCCCGGCCCCCGATGTTTCCGATCTTGTTGTGGAGACCATCGAGGTGCCCAACGAGGACAACGCGTACATCTATTTCGAGAAGACTGTTGATTCGTTCGACTGGCCGGAGGACGACCGGCGGGTGGATTCGATCCTGGTCGACGGGCAGTGGGACGAAGAATATGTCGCCGGGCTCCTGTCACGCAATGCACAGACCCTGGCCCTGGTCAAGCGGGGCCTGGCCTGCCGGGAGTATCAGCCGCGGGAAGAGCCCAAACTCGAACCTCCGAAGCTGCCGTATTTGTGGCTCCCTCGCATTGCCAAGCTCATGGCGTTGGAGACCATGCGCGAGAAGCGAGCGGGGCGGGTCCGGAACGCGTGGGAATCCTGTCTCGACCGATATCGTCTCTTTTGCCTGAGTGCGATATGTCCGCGTGGCGTCGTGGAGTATGCTGTGAGTTCAACTGTGCTCTGCCGGGCACTCGACGAGATCAACCAACTGCTCGTGGAATCTGCTCCGCAAGAGAAGGAACTCATCAGACTTTCTGAGGCGCTGAGCAACGTCGGTTCTCTGGATGGAGGTATGGTCCGCGCCATCAAGGAGGAGTTCCAGCTTATCTCAGAAGTGATCGACAGCCCCGGCTTCAGGGGGGTAGGTGGCTCATTGTTCTCCGGGTACTTATTCCAGCCGAACCGGACGAGACGGATATGTGCCCAGTTCTTTCGCGCAGGAATTCAGGTCGCCTCGCAGCCCTATGCCCAGGTGCGTGTGGCTGAATTCGGGGCCCTGCCGCAGTCCGAAACCCAGAGGCGCCTGCTGTGTCTTCGACGCAACGGCGCGGGTGGGATTGTGGTTGGGTCAATAGTCTCGTCGAGCGCGATTATGGGTCCGGTCACAGCCAGGTGCTTGGCCCAGAGTCGGCTAGATGGTTTACGGCTGGTGGCGGCGTGCCGGCTTTATGAGATTCGATACGGCCGGCTGCCGGAGACTCTGGAGGCGCTGGTGCCGGAGTATCTCAAGGAGGTGCCGCGAGATCCGTTTGACGGCAAGCCGTTCCGGTACCTGCCCGAGAGAGCGGTGGTGTACTCCGTTGGAAAGGATCTGAGGGACTCGTCGGCCTCTGTCACGCCTGTATCGGATGCGAATTCATCGGGTCGTGCCCGGCGCAACGGCGACGATCTGGTCTGCCTGATTCATGCCAGATGAATGGTGGGCGGAGTCCACCCTACCGCTGGCGCCGTTCCGAAAGCGTTCAAGCTGCGCCCGCGCGGCGGGCGGGACACAGGTAAGGGGAGCCGGATTTCGCCGGCTCCCCCGGCAGGAGCGAGCAGCCGCTCAGTTCCTGTCAAACAGGCCGGCCGTATTTCCCTCAGCGCCGGCCTGCCTCCCCATGGCCCATTGGACTGGAAGGGAGGGGCCAAATCTGGTCCCGCCTTCCGGGGCAGCGCAGCGGTCCCCGGTAGGCAAAGAAGACGGCTGCTATCGACATTCGTTACACGCGCGCTATGGCAGGACGGGCTGGGTCGGAATGTAGTCCGGCGGCGCGCCCGGGTCCGTCGGCACCGGCGCCACGTCGGTCGGCACCTCGTAGAACCGCAGTTGGGCGAGCCGGACGCCATTGCTGTCGTAATCCCAGAGATACGTGCTCAGGCGGTCGTCGAACAGCGGCAGCCTCAGGTACTCCCAGTTCAGCGTCTCGAAGTTGTAGACCCAGGCGTAGAGGTACAGCAGTTGCTCGGTGACGTTCACGAACTTGTTGTTGCCCGGCCCGGTATTCCTCGTCATCGTGATGACGTTCGTCGTTGCGGCGTACTCGTTGCCGTACTCGTCCACGCCGACGGTCTTCATTACGATGCTGCCGCCGGGCTTGCCGCGCAGCCGCAGATACACGGAATACTCGCTCGTGGTCACCTGGTCGTCCGGGGTTTCATCGACGTCCGGATTGGGAAGCTGGAACTCCGCTCTGCCATCCGTGCCGTCATAGTCCACCACGGCGAACTCGCCCTCGCGCAGGTAGATTCGCGTCTTGCCGTCCAGCTTGACGAAGATCCTGTGGCCTTCGTTGGCATAGTCGGCCGGCTCGACACCCTTCT
>Ga0315277_10004071_pt1 | contig 19622 bp, 17 predicted proteins | sample YL17G05_15_MG_FD_203695 | JGI IMG/M metagenome (GOLD analysis project Ga0315277, IMG submission 203695) | Sediment microbial communities from Yellowstone Lake, YNP, Wyoming, USA - YL17G05_15 | ecosystem: Environmental > Aquatic > Freshwater > Lake > Sediment | place: USA: Wyoming | collected... | reverse complement strand
GTTTCAATCCACACCCGCGTGAAGCGGGTGACACTGACTTCCTTGGCCTTCCAGCAGTCGCAGCCGTTTCAATCCACACCCGCGTGAAGCGGGTGACCAATAGAAGCCTACTACGATATTGCTATGGCAGGTTTCAATCCACACCCGCGTGAAGCGGGTGACCATGCGAATCAGCCACACGCCGCCATCGTTGCGGTTTCAATCCACACCCGCGTGAAGCGGGTGACTTGCTTTCGGCCGCCATAGCGGTTTCCTTTCTGGTTTCAATCCACACCCGCGTGAAGCGGGTGACATAACATTGATCACATCATCGACACTGTTGCAGGGTTTCAATCCACACCCGCGTGAAGCGGGTGACAGGTACAAGTGCCGCAGGTCTGGCCTTCCGGACCGGTTTCAATCCACACCCGCGTGAAGCGGGTGACAGGAGGGAGAGAGCTAAAGTTGATGCAATTATCGTTTCAATCCACACCCGCGTGAAGCGGGTGACATGAAATCCCTCTGCTGGCGCAGATCGTGAAAGGTTTCAATCCACACCCGCGTGAAGCGGGTGACCAATCGGCATGGCGCCGGGGGGCAGCAGAACAAGTTTCAATCCACACCCGCGTGAAGCGGGTGACCCGTTTGTGTAGGCTAAATATCCGCGCCCACTGGCGTTTCAATCCACACCCGCGTGAAGCGGGTGACCGTATCTTTCGGCCAAGCATAGCCGGGCAATGGAGTTTCAATCCACACCCGCGTGAAGCGGGTGACCTGAAGAAGCCCTGCGTATTGAACGGGGAGATTCTGGTTTCAATCCACACCCGCGTGAAGCGGGTGACTTCCTGGTGGCCTGGAGACTGATACGGCCGATATCGTTTCAATCCACACCCGCGTGAAGCGGGTGACCTGGATTCTTGTTCTGATCTGTAACCATAACTAAGTTTCAATCCACACCCGCGTGAAGCGGGTGACAGGTCACGTTCTACATTCTGGATGAGACGATCACGTTTCAATCCACACCCGCGTGAAGCGGGTGACCGTTACATCTACAAGTATAGCAAGAACATGGAGTTAGGCAATGGTCATCGCGAACCTGAGCGAATCCAGCACCCAGGAGCAGCCTTGGAGTCACTCGCAGGTCTCTATGTACTTGTCAATGAACCACTTAGAAGGGCCGCGAACCTCCCCGGAAAACGCTGGGCGCTTGGGGTTCGCGGCGGAGCTTCTAAACGAGCAGAGGCCCCTCCGGATCGTACCCTGCCTTGGCCCCAAAGTGCTCGACACGCTTCTGCCAGTTCTTGCCGAGATAGTAAAACCGCAGGCTATCTTTCTCCGGGTCAACCGTATCGATCAGCCTGCGTTTCAACTCCACCCATTGAGCTGGATCGATCAGGCACTCGAAAACCGAGTTCTGTACCCGCTGGCCGCGATTCTCGCAGAGCTTGGCCACGTGCCGAAGCCGGCTCTGACCATCGGGCGTTTCCGTGTTCACATCGTAAGCGACTAAGACCAACATCGTGTTCAACCTTCCCTTATCGCCACAGGAACGGCGGATAGCCTTCAAGCTCCCCTCGGAGATAACGAGCCAGAATCTGGGCTTGGACATGGGCGAGCAAGCCAAGCGAAACCTTCTCTTGAAGAAACAGGTGCGTAACCTCTTCCTGCTTGCGTTTCTGCCACGCGACCAGCACAGCCTTTCGGGTCTCGTCATCCATCGTGACGGCCCCAGATTCGGTCTTGGTGAACCCTTCCGGCTTGACCTGCTGGCGATTCACGAGCGAAAGGGCCAGACGGTCCACAAGATAGGCCCGCAGTTCCTCCATCAGGTCGAGTGCCAAGCCAGGCCGGCCGGGTCTATCCCTGTGCAGGAAGCCCACGGCGGGGTCGAGGCCGACTCCCTCCAAGGCCGATTCGACATCGTGGACCAGCAGCGTGTAGAGGAATGACAGCAAGGCGTTCATGTTGTCCAAAGGCGGCCGGCGGCTGCGCTCCTTGAAGAAGAAATGCTCCTTGTTGGCGTTGATGAGATGGTCGAAGACGCCGAAATAGGTTGCGGCGGCGTTGCCCTCGACGCCTCGAATCTGATCGACGGTCGCCTGTATCTGAAGGGTCTTGATGTATTGCTGCATATCCTCCAGGGCCTGCTTCATCGGGGTGGAATCCGCCAGTTCCGGCCCATCCCGCATCGCCCGTTGCAGGACGATCCGGCTGTTGGCGATCTTGGCGGTCACCACGGACCGGGCGATCTCGGCACTGGTAGCGGGATCGTCCGCTCGGCGGTACTGCTCCCGCCGGAGCAGCACACTGCCGCTGACGGGGCCGTGGACGCGGGCCAGGAAGCGGCCGTTCTCCGTCAGGAACGACAGCGTCACATTCCGCTCGCCGCAAAGCCCCAGCAGGAACGGGCTGCACAGGACGTTGCCAAAGCAGACAATCGACCCCAGGTTGTGAATGGGCACGCGGAGCTTGACCTCCTGCTCCTGGTGGACGAGCACGGTATCGCCTTCTTTGGAAAGGTAGCTCCCCTGGGTTGTCACGAACAGCGTATTGAGCAATTGCTTCATTCGTCCATCCCCGCTTGCGAGAGGTAATGCCGGATGTGCTTCTTGATGCCGGTGATCTTGGGCAGGCAGCGTTCGAGCAGCGAGCAGCTTTCGCACTTCTTGGAATAGGCGGCCGTGGGCGTCTGGCGGCTGCGGAACAGCTCATGCAGTTGTCCGGCGGTATCCCGCGTCTGCTGGCGCAGGGTCTCGGTGAACTCGACTTCCGTCCGCCGTCGCGGCCGGCCGTAGAACAAGGCCCCTCGGGGAATGCTCGCACCGAGCATCTCCTCCAGGCACATCGCCTGGGCGCACAACTGGACCTCATCGCAGACATCGATCTTAGGCTTGCCGCGTTTGTACTCGACGGGGAAGGGCCTGTACCGCCCGGCAAGGCCGGGCACCGCCGCACCGCTGGCATCTTCATGGAACTCGACGACATCGGCCTGCCCGACCAGTCCCAACTCCAGCGACCGGAGCCGCAGCCCGCGCACGATGCGGACGCCGGGCCGGCTCTCGGCCTCGGTCTCATGCACCTTCTCATGCAGCCCCCGCCCCTCAGCCGTGAACACATTCTCCGTCCACACCTGCTCGACGTGGATCAACGCGCACTGCCGGGGGCAGAACACCAGGTGCTGCAAGGCCGAGATCGGCAGTAACTCATCTTCAAGGTACATTGCTGACGCTCTCCTACATACTTCTACAGCATCTCACGAACCGTCACGCCTGCCGGCAACCCGCTGTTGTCGAGAGTCACCTCGTAGTCAACAAATGCCCGTGCCGGACGGGTCGAGTCCCTCCGCTGAATGTGGATACGCTCAAACAGCGTATGTGCCGGAGCGTTTCCAAGCGGGCTTTCATGCTCAAACACGTACAGCCTTCGTGACGCCATTTCGCCTCTGGCCGCACTGCGGTCATGCTCGAACATGTTCTTCAATGCCTTCCACAGCAGTTTCAGGTCGTCATCGGAGAAACCCGTGTCGGCGGCCAGATACGGTGAGATGAATCCGTGTGCGCGATAGAGGGCGTAAGGAACGATTTCCTTGCGGCCCATTTCGAGTTGTACCTGTCCGTATTTTTGGATTTGCTCGTTCGCCTTCTCTTCCGTCGTTACAGCCACTCGCGTCAGCGCCTGCTCAAGTGCTGCAATAGTGTCGATTGAGCGGGCAAACGCCAACTGAACGGGGCCACGCACCTGTCCACAGTTGACACCTGTCGTCATGACCGCGCCAAACATCCGGATATCAAAGAATGTCTGACACATCCACTCGCGCGCCAGTGCGATCTTGTTAGCCCCTTTCCCTGCATCTTTCAGTTTAGGTGAATCATACGCTCGCTGATGCTGCCGATTGAGGATACCCCTCTCCTTGACGTAAATATCATAACCATCCTCGGGCTTGCCGTTTGCGGCACCCTTGGCCAGACAGATGTAGTTGCGGATCTTCCGCTTGAGGCAGACATCCGAGACGAAACCGTGACCCGTTTCGGGGTCGATGCGCGGGGCGTTGCCAGCATCAGGGTCACCGTTGGGATTGCCATTGATTACATCGAACAACAGGACGAACTCGCAGCGTTTATTGATTACTGTCATGATCGTATCTCCCTTGTGCATTTAGACTGTCGTATTACTCTTCTCGTTTTTGCCAAAGCTTATGTCGCTGGTGGTGGTAGCCGAGGATAAACAGGCCCTGCTGTTCGATGGGCAAGAACGCCGGAAAACCAGTAACATCGACCATAATCTCATCGGCCTGCCTGTCGAGCCAGACCGCAAGGCCGCCTCTCTCCCCGTCCCTCGCCTTGCTGATATGGTGCCGCATGTTCTTCAATAGACGCGGGAAGACAGAACCCGGTGTCGCGGATGCACCACTGAAATAGCGGTCGATAACAGTGGTATTGACATCTCCGAGCGCGATTTGCTGCGCCCGCTCAATGACTGCGAGCAGTCGGCCCAGCAGGTAGCCCGGTTCCTTGTTGTTCGTATCCATTTCAGATTTCACCTCCAGATTGAAGTTTCGGATGAGGACAGCCTTGGTCAGAGCTGCACGAGCATCACGCCGCATGAAATCCTCCCATTCGGCATTTCCGATTTCGGCCCGCATTCGTTCAATGGCACGGTGCAAGACTGTCATCGGATATCGCGTGCCGGAAAGGGCCGCGCCGACCATCTGTGCGGCTACGTGTGGCGGGATTTGGTCCGCCTTGCCCTGTGGAGCGAGCGAACGCAACAGGGTAGTCAACGACAACTGCGGCGGCAGATCATGGTCCTTGGGTTTGGGTGTGTTGCGGACGATTCGCAGATCGGCGAAGTAGTTCGCGATATGTGCCGCCACGTCTTCGACGGTTGATTCAAACCAGTCGCGGACGATGGCACGGCCCTGTGTGCCTGATAGCGTCAGAGCATAAAACGCCGACGCATCGAGATCAGTCGGGGCGTGCCCTGTCCAGATGGAACGATACGTCTCCTTCACATCATCGGGATTAGCTTCAAGGATCGGGGCGAACTGATTGCAGAATTCCTGTGCAGCATCACTGATAGCCCAGAAGCAGACTACAGTGTCGCCGCCAATGCGATATGACCGTTGCGGCAGGCTTTCGTCAGCATTGGCCGGATTAGGTGCATCTGGGTCAAGAAGGCGATTCATCGCGGTAGCGCACTTGTCTGCGGCGATCCAGGAGATAGGAGCATTTTCACTGCCTGCAAAACCATACGATTCAAAGGCATTAGAGTTGAAGGAAACAAGAGCCACACCACTGGTTGTGCCGCCTGGGACCTTCTTCAACATCGGATGCTTAGGAGCGGCATTGCATCGGTCACCCGTTACAAGGCACTGAACAACAGGCTGCTCCTGCATCTCCTTTTGGCGGCAGGCCGCCCAGTACTCCCGGATGGCAGGTCGATCTCCAATCAACTGATCGACATCGGGTGCATAGGTAAACGTGATAAGGTCGCTGGCGTCACATTCTTCCTCAAGGCGAACCCTTGTATGGCCCGAAGCCACCGGGTCGAGCAGTCTGAGCAAGCTATTTAATCCCTCGTCGTGAGTTGCCTTGAAACACTGCAAGACCTTCTCATAGAATAAGTTCCGACGATTTTGGAGTTTGTCACTGCCACGCCCTCCGCCTTTCTTTGCAGGGGCGTCTGCACCGAACAGGTACTCGGTTGTATCGCACAAGAAGAATGCGTAGTCACCGCTGGTGCGTTCTGGCTCACGGGGAACCCAGCGGTAACGCGAACGAATCAGTACTCTCGATTTGCCATGCTTGGTTTTCGATGGAATGGTGACAACCGTCCGGTTGTCGATCATGCCTGAAAACTCACCATTTCTTCCAACCTGAATAATCCAAGGGACTCTCTTCAACTGATAGTGCGGATCATCGCCAAGCAAATTCTCACGGTCGCAGAGTGTGCATAACGCTTGAAGGATCATGATCCACCTCCAGTCTCTAACTTGGAGAAAAGGAAGGTTGGGTTAGATGGAACCTCCAGAACGCCACCGTCGAGATTTGCTGCGAAGAAGATCGCGTGTTTCTTCTTTGCACGGGAGAAGTCGATATCCCAGAGCATCAAGCCCAGCTCCCGCGATTCATTGACAGGCCCCGGTGCGCTGTCGGCAGATAGGATATCCGCAGGGAACTCACGGCAGCCGAGATAGGGCTGATGGAAGTGTTGCCCCGTTTCAACGCGACGTGAAAACATGTCGATGAACTTGCACATGTTATCGTTGGGGCCAGCTTGGTCTGTCATCGTGAAATGCGCATCGATGATGTAATCCACATCCGACAGGGCAACCGTATTCCGCTGGGCACGATCCTCATCAGCGAAGTAGTGCTTGATCCGGCCGCCTGTCTTCACCACGGCTGAACTGGGTGGGCTTGCCTTGGTACTGACTTCATTACGGCGGAACGCTGTGAATCGGATTTCCCGAAGAACCTTGATCCGCTCGATGTGCCATGCGATTGCCGGTTTCCAGCACACCGCCTCCAGAATGCCGCGCGCCGCCGATGGCGTCATAACAGGATACGATACCCGCTCGACCTTCAACTCCGGCCGCGTGAAACAGGCCAGCTTGCCTCTGGCTCGCAGACTCAGTGTCGGGCTTCGACTGTGGTTCATTTTCGCTCCTTTCCACAAACACAATAGATGGACTGTGACTCTACGATAGCATTAGCAGATGAGGCTTTCCGGGTTGGCATTGGGTGGTTCGTCGCCGTCGGTCAATCCGTAGCAGTCGTCGTACAGGCTATGTATTACCGACAGGACGCAGATTCCGGGGATGATCTCTTCCAACACCCCAGCCTTCTGCAATGTCGCAAAGGACCGTTCGTAAATGCTGACGGTATATGGCTGGAGGGCGCGTAGGTGGTCGCGCGTGGGCAGGTCCTGCTCCAGGGCGACGCGCAGGCGCGAAATCCGATCTGCCGCATCGGCCCACGGGACAAACACGGTGTATGTGAATCCATCCTCGATCATCTGGAAATCCCGGCCCACAGTGGCGAAGTTGAAGGCCCGCCGGTTGGCCTGGATATTCTTCTCGTCCGGCACTCGATTGAAGTACAGCCGACGGAAGTAGTCTTCAAAGATCGTGGGATCATTCGTGTCGATGGACCCCCCTTTTCCCTTGAGCAGCCCCTCTGTGATATCGAGGGCAGTGCGCGGAACGCCACGCGGGGGTTTGCTCACGGACCGAAACAGTACAACCCGGCCACATGCCAGCCAGCCTTCCCGGTTGCAGCGGCCGGCCACCTGGACGATGCTGTCAAGGCCGCCCAAAGCCCGGTAGACGACTGGAAAGTCAAGGTCAACGCCCGCTTCAATCAGTTGCGTTGAGACAACGCGACATGGCCCGCCAGTGTCAAGCCGCTGCCGGATGTCTCCTATGACTTTGAGCCGGTGGGCTGGACACATCAGGGCCGAAAGGTGAAAGACGTGTTCGCCTGTTTGTCCAGCGAGCAACTGTGCAAGCTCACGGGCATCACGACGCCTGTGGACCACGCATAGGACACGTTCTTGCTGTGCCAACTGAGAGGCCAGTTCTGGCAGATCGAGTGGACCATCCCCGTCTTGGGGCCATTCGATAGCCACACGTTGGAGCGCGTCAGCAAGAACCTTGGCGTCAGAAATGATAGGGTGCACGTTCGTTAGTCCCTGCTCGAATCGCTCACGTGCGGCGAGTGCAGGTGGTGTGGCCGTGGAGAGCACCACCGAGCACCCGTAATGCGTCGCAAGCTGGTTGAGTACATCGAGGATCGGATTCAGCAGTCCCGGTGGAAGAGTCTGGACTTCATCCAGGATTATGACGCTCCGGGCAATGTTGTGGAGTTTGCGAGCTTTCGATGGTTGGGAGGCGAACAGGGACTCAAAGAACTGTACGCTCGTGGTGACGATGACCGGCACATCCCAATTCTCGGCAGCAAGCTGGTGTCTCTGCATCAATTCCGTGCCGATCTGCTCCCGTTCTTTCTCCGGGTCCAGGTTGCTGTGATGCTCGAGCACGCTTTCCTTGCCGAGGCACTCGCGATAGATGGCGGCATTCTGCTCAATAATGCTGGTGTAAGGTATGACGATGATGATCCGATGCAGACCGTGAATCTTGGCATGGTTCAATGCGAAGGACATTCCTGAGAGTGTTTTTCCTCCGCCGGTGGGCACCGTGAGAGTAAAGACGCCGGGTGGGCGCGTCGCAGCTTGTCGGCACTGATGCAGGATGTCGGCACGAGCAAGGTTGACCGGATGGTCCTTTCGTTCCGACGGAAGGCTCTCGGCAAGTCTGTCGATGAAATCGTCACATCGGCAGTGCAACTCGGCGATAGAGGCATAATCACTACAACGTCCTTTTTGCTCCGCAGCCCCGACTGTGGCTGTATCGAGTCGGTCGGCGTCGATCAGACAAGAGAATAAAAACCGGACCCACAATTCGGTTCGCAGCCTTAGCGTGTCCTTCTCGCGGTCGCGGATGGAGCCATAGGATTCAAGGAATTCCGGGAAATCTGGAATACGGCAATCCATGATCCAGGTCGGTACGTCGCGGCGACAGCCAGTGAGTAGTCGCTCATTCTTTCTCAGACGTTCCACCAGATGGGTTGTTTCTGTGTCAGTTGTCTGCAAGTTCATCAAGCCACCGTGGTGGCCGGCGATGGCAAAAGCCAGCGCAAGCCCTTTGCCCTGATCTTGCTCAAATGCCAGGCGGGCACCGACACCGGCATGTTCGACACTGACAGACTCCCCACGCAGGCGCCGCTGGAACTCATCCTGGTACTTGCCTACATCGTGCCACAGCCCAGCGAGTCTTCCCCATTCCTCTGTGCCGAAGGCTGCGCCGAATCCAGCCGCGAGAGTCGCAACGTTGTGGAGATGAACCTCCAGCCGCTGCCATTCCGATTCCGGTCTCCCCGGAAGGCTGTGTGCATAGAACTCACTCGCGGTCATAGGCCGGCCCCTCTGTGGGGGAAATGCCGTCCCTCTGCGGCAAAACAAAGCCCCAACCCGATTGCTGATCCCTCTAACGCCGTATTTTCTTCCCTCGGAGCTATAGCTTCCAACACTCACATTTCCAGGTCCCAATTCTATCCTGACTACGTCGCCAAGCAAGAAAAATGTGAGTAAACGCTGAACTGAGGTCCTCAGCTTCGCTGGCGTAACGCCGCCCAATGGGCACGCAACTCGATGGTCAACGAAGGCTTGCTGAAGAGGGGCTCCCCGCATGGCGTCTGGGAGATCAGCGACAAAGGCAAAGGCTACCTGCGCCATAACGATTGAGGCCGGCCATCATAATGAGTACGCCGGCGGCAGCCAACCTTCGCATCGGCGGATGAACCCGTGGCAGTTGATGGGCGTAGAATGCCGCGTGCCCAGGGTGGATTGGACATCGCAGTCATGCCATTCGTCGCGGTCAGGATGCCGTGTACACAAATCCTCCCGACCGCGATTTTTGCCAAAGCAGGCCGGGGGCGGCCCATCCGCAAGGACGGCCGCGCTATCTCACCGAGGGCGACTGTATGCCCCCGGCTTTTTGTTTGTGAGGTGAACGACCATAGAGCCACAGCTACAGACAACAGGCATTGGCAATCACCTCCGCGAGATCGCCAATTGGGGTGATTCCTGGGTGAAAGCCGTGCGGGGAGGCTACGAGCGGTGGGTGAACGGTATCCTGGCGGATAGGGACCGAAACGCGACGCTGGCCAAAGAACCGTATTTCTGGTCTTTTCACAGGCTGTTCGCGGGCCTGATTAAACAGGTCCGGCAAGAGATGCTCGTGCCGTATCCGGGCGTCGCGCAGGAAGTCAAGCGTCGGTATGACGAGACGGCAGAAGGCTTTCGCGGAACCGCCCAGCTATCGAGCGACACGGACTGGCTCGTGGATACTGTGACCCTGTTCGCCCAGGACTTGCGCAGCTACGCCGAACAGATTGATCGTGAAGAGGCCCGACAGCAGAACAGGCCAGCAACACCGACCCCCGGTGAACCTACCCAACTACCCCAACTGCCGGACGGGGCCTACAAGATTCTTCGCTACTTAGCCGCAAGCCCCAGTCGGCTCAAGCAACAGGACCTGCAAGAATGTGAACGGCCGCCGATGTCGCGAAAGGTCGTCAGCGATCACCTGAGACTTCTCGCGGAACACGGACTGATCGAATACAACTCGCGCAACAAGAAGGGCGCGATGATTTTGCCCAAAGGTCGGGCCTGTCTGCAATAACCTGTCCTGAGCACCCAGGATAGGCTTTCCCGTCTACTCACACCTGCGCGCATGTTTTGCGCATGTTTTGCGCACGTGCGTGCCACACAGCTTCAACAAGCGCGCGAAAATCGAGTCAGTTTCTTTTTTGGAGACTGTCGATGTCACAGCTTGTTGAAGTCGTTCCTTTGTCCAAATGGCTTGGCATCTCGGCTGAATGGTTAAAGACCGAGGCCGAGGCAGGCCGGATTCCCTGCCTCAATGCCGACGGCGTTCTTCTGTTCGATGTTGATGCCGTGCGGCGCACCCTCGCGAAGCGGGCGGTCCAGATCAAGCCTCGACGGGGAGGGGTTTCAACATGACCGGCAAGAAAAAAGCCGCCCCCGGTGAGTACCAGGGGACGGCAAAATGTATCGTTCAGCGACGATACTACCCGCACGGGAAACCTACGTCAAGACCCAGTGGCGATTTCGTCTGGACGGCTTTGGCGGATGCGTTCGCCAGGGTATTGCCCGACCTGCCCGATGGGACCTGTGCCGACATACTCCACCGTCGCGCCCGGGCGGTCCTTGTGAGGGGGGATGCACGATGACCCGAACCGCCGATCAGCCTCTCCTGTTCCGCGTCCTGGCGGCCGTCCAGGACATAAAGCTGGAACTCTCGGACCGGCTACTCCTGCTTTACCTGGCATATCGCCAGGGACGGAACGGAAAATCGTGGCCCGCTGTGAGGACCGTCGCGAAGGACCTGGGTCTGAGTCCAACAACGGTCCAGAACTCCATCGAACGGCTGTGTCAGGCCGGGGTAGTTGAGAAGTTCGGCGGTAAGGGCGGTCGTGCGAACAGGTACGTGGTTCGGCTTGGCGAGTGTACCAGTCCCCGACACATTTCAGGGGAGGTGAATGTGTCAGTCCCCGGTACAAGAATGTGTCAGTCCCTGACACTAAATGTACCAGTCCCTGGTACGGAATCCTTAAGTAATCTATCAGGTAATCCTTCAGGGGGCGCGCAACCGTCCCCCGCTTCACCCACCCAGGGGGACACTCAGACCCAAGGTAAAGCCCGGCGCAAGTCCCGGCGGTCGGCGTTTGTTGCCCCCACGGTCGATGAAGTTGCGGCCTATGCGGAGAGCCAGGGTGAACCGGACTTCCCGGCCCAGAGGTTCGTGGAGTATTACAGCAAGCGGGACTGGCATTACAAGAACGGCAAGCCCATGAAAGACTGGCGGGCGGCGGTCCGCACCTGGGTTAGCCGGGACAATGCCGAGCGGGCCAAACGCGGCGAGCCGCCGCACGACGGGTACTCCCAATACGGCACACACCTGGCTACCGAGGACGATATTCGCCAACTTGTGGAGGCGGGCGTTTACCCGCCGGAGGTTTTGCAGGAATGAACGACACGCAGCAACAGCAACGGCAGGTTCGTTCGGCTCTGGAGGCCGAGCTTCGGGCCGCAGGTGCTCATATCCAGGGTAACGCGGTCAAGTGTCCCTTCCACGAGGACCGGCACGCCAGCGGCTCGGTCTATCAGGACGACGCCGGGGTCTGGCGGTACAAGTGTTACGCGGCGTGCTGCGGATTCGGGGGCGATGTCTTCGACGTTCGCGCCCGTGTAATGGCACGGCCTCTTGGGGACGTGCTGCGCGAATCGAATCCCGCTGGCAGCCAACGGCCGCGCGAGACGGTCTATCCGACCCTGGCCGACCTGCGTGTCGCCGTTTCGCGGGCCGGGCAGATCGAGATGGAGCACCCCTACGTGGACCCGGACACGGGCAAGACCGACCTGCTGGTTTTCCGGTTGCAAACCGCCGAGGGCAAACTGTTCCGGCAGAGTCATCCTGTCCCTGGCGGTTGGGTGCAGCGCGCGCCCGCCAAGCCCTGGCCGCTGTACCGGCGAGCGGAGATTCGCCAAGCTGGCGACATCATCGTGACGGAGGGCGAAAAGAAGGCCGACGCGCTGAACGCCATCGGCATCACAGCTACTACCTCGCCCGGCGGGGCGGGCAAGGCCGAGCACGCGAACTGGTCACCCTTGGCCGGTAAGCAAGTTTGGCTGTGGTCTGACAACGACCCACCGGGGCGGGCACACGGGCGGCAGGTGCTCGCGATTTTGGAGAAGCTCGACCCGGCCCCGGCCATCCGGGTGATCGAGCCGAACGATTTGGACCTGGGGCCGAAAGAGGACGCCTACGATTTCATCGCGCAGTGTAAGGTCGCCGGGGTTGACCCCAGGCAGGCCATCTTCGATGTCATGGCGAAGGCCAAGGCGTGCAGCCTGTCGAGCGGCCTGCGTGATCGTATCGAGGATACCGCCAGCGGCAAGTGGGCGGATATTTCCTGGCCTTGGCCGCGACTGACGAAATTGGCCCGGGCGCTATTGCCTCAGACCGTGACGGTCCTGTGCGGTTCGCCGGGGGCGGCCAAGAGCTTTCTGATGCTGTATTCGCTTATGACGTGGTTCGAGGCGGGGATTCCGGTCGCGTATCTGGCCCTGGAGGAGGACTGCACCTATCACTTGGACCGCGTACTGGCCCTTCGCGAACATAATATGGATTTGTTGAACCCGGACTTTGTGAAGGCGAACCCGGACATCAAGCGGGCGGCTTACGCCCGACACCAAGAATTTCTCGACCGCTTCGGTAAGCGAATTTGGGATGCGCCGGTGGAAGCGATGACACTCGATCAGATTTCTGCGTGGGCGCGCGATCGGGCGCGTGACGGCTGCCGCGTGATTGTGATCGACCCCGTCACCAGCGCCGCCGCCTCCGAACAGCCCTGGGTGACGGATACGCAGTTCATCAACGACGCCAAGGCTATCGTGCGGTCCCACGATGTGAGTCTGCTGCTCGTCACTCACCCCAAAAAGGGCAGCAGGCTCGTCGGCCTCGACGATCTGGCAGGTGGGGCCGCGTATCAGCGGCTGGCGCAGTGCGTCCTGTGGCTGGAACGGCACAAGGCCCCGAAGCGCGTCACCGTCCTGGCGGATTGCGGCCGATTCGACGCGGAGATCAACCATACCTTGCATATCTGTAAAGCGCGGAATGGCCCTGGGCATGGTGTAGGTTTGGGGTTCAAGGTCGATTGGTCGAAGATCGAATTCACCGAACTGGGCGTCATCATCAAGGAGTAATGGAATGCCACGAGCGGAAAATTTGCAGCAGGAATTGTTACTGTTCGAGTCGCCAATGGCGTCCGAGCAGGAACGGGCGGCACAGGCCTGGCGGGTCTGTCGGGAAGCCCGCAAACTGCTGCGGGAAGATTATGGTTTGGACGGGGACTTTCCCGCCGATGCCGCCGTCGAGCCGGACAGGTCCGAGCGCAGGCAGCGGGTTCTGGCGGCGGTCCGCGACTTCTATCGCGGCAATGTGCAGACGCAACCGGGGACTGTGAAGGGCCATAGCGCCCGGCCGGCCCCCGAACTTTTTAAGGAGTTACCTACGAATGAGTGACGGCAACACGCAAACAACCCCCGTTCTACTGCTGACGCCCCGGCAGGCGGCCCGGCAGGTGCTCGCCATCAGTGAAAAGACGCTGTACAATTACACGAAGGCCGGACTGATTCCGGTCATTTGGATTGGCCGCTGCAAGCGCTACAGTCTCGCTGATTTGCAGGCTTTCATCGACCGAGCAAAATCCTCACGAGAATCTTCTTGACAATTGTGCGTAACGCATAATATAGTGCAGGCATGGGCATAAGAAAGAAACGACGGAAACGAGCGGGAAGGCGGCCATTGCCCAGGGGCCAGGCCAAGTACACGCCGGTTATGTTTCGCGTGAACCCGGCCTTCAAGAGGGCTTTGGTTCAAGCGGCGAAACAGCGGAACCAAAACGTGCCAACCTTCATTCGCGCCTGTCTGGCCGACGTACTCGGCCAGGAAAGGAAATAAGTTATGGCTTCGATAGGACATGACAAGAACGGACGCAGGCGGATTCTGTTCGTCGATCAGGACGGCAGCCGCAAGACGATTCGCCTCGGCAAGGTTACCGCCAAGCAGGCCGCCGCTTTCAAGATCAAGTTGGAGGCCCTGATCGGCAGCCGGTTCACCGGCAACATGGACGATGAAGTGAGCCGATGGGTCGCCGCCCTGCCCGATGACGTTCACGGCAAGTTGGCGGCGGTCGGCCTCGTGCCGCCGAGAGTAAGTTTGACGTTAGGCGAATTCCTGGACGGCTATCTTCGCAGTCGCGACGACCTGAAACCAAACTCCCAGCTTGTGTACGGCCACACCCGGCGGACCCTCATCGAGTTCTTCGGCTACGACAAGCCCTTGCGGGCAATCACCGAAGAGGACGCCAAGCTGTGGCGGCAGTACTTGATCGGGCAGGGCCTCAGTGAGGCTACTGTCTGCAAACGGTGCGGGAACGCCAAGGTGTTCTTCGGTGTGGCCGTCAAGAGGAAGTTGATTCCGTCAAATCCGTTCTCGGAACTGGAATCGCGGTCGATTGCGAACAAGAGCCGTCAGCGATTCATCAGCCGAGAGGATGCTCAGAAGGTGTTGGATGCCTGCCCTGATGCCGAGTGGCGGTTGATCTTCGCTCTGTGCCGCTACGGGGGTCTTCGATGCCCCAGTGAGGTCTTGGCGCTACGCTGGCAGGACATCGACTGGGAACGGGGGCGGATACACGTCACCAGTCCCAAGACCGAGCATTTCGAGGGCAGGGGGTCCAGAGACATCCCGCTGTTTCCTGAGCTTCGTCAAGCTCTGATGGAGATGTTCGAGCAGGCATCGGATGGCGCGGAGTTTTGCATCGGTCGATACCGCAAGGCAAACGCCAACTTGCGGACTGAGTTTGAGCGCATCATCCGCCGGGCGGGCTTATCACCCTGGCCGCGTCTATTCCAAAACCTTCGGTCAACCTGCGAGACGGAGTTGGCTGCCGGTTATCCGCTGCATGTGGCGACCTACTGGGTCGGCAACACCGCCCGCATAGCCGAACGGCATTATCTCCAAGTGCCCGATGAGCATTTCGCGCGCGCGACACAGAATCCGGCACAGTCAGCAGCGGGAACGTGTAGTAACGCGAGGAACACGACCCCTGAGCGAGACCCCGAAAATGGCGGTTTCCTACATGTGACGGCTGCTTACAAGTCCTTACAGGATAAGGATTTGGAGACGAAGGGAATCGAACCCTCATTCCGGCGATGCGACCGCCGTGTGCTCCCGTTACACCACGTCCCCAGAATACTCAGCCGATATTCTATGGCCTTCCGGCTGAAAGTCAAGCTTTATTCAAATGCCGTCAGGAAAATCACTTACCGTGCGTCAGAATTGCCATTTTTCGAAACTGGCGATGCGATCCATGGGCTCGCGCCTGTGCTCTTTGGGTGTATCGGCCGGATAACCGAGCGCCAGAAGCTCGATAATTGTCGCATGGTCCGGGATGCCGACAATGGGCTTCACCTTATCGGCATAGAACGAGCCGATCCAGCAAGTGGCCAGTCCTAACTCCGTTGCCTGTAAGCACATGTGCTCGAGCGCGATGGCAACATCGATCGGCCCGACCGCCTGGCCGCAGCGCATCACGTGGTCGCTCACCGTGCAAGCCACGATGATCGCCCCGGCGTTCTCGAGAAAAATCTGATTGTTCGCCGCCGCCGCCAATTTCTTCTTGGTCTGTTTGTCCGTCACGACCACAAACCGCCAGTCTTGGAGATTCTTGGCGGACGGCGCCTGCCGCGCCGCTTCCAGGACAGCGCGTAACTTGTCCTGCTCCAAAGGTTTATCGTGATAGCTGCGGCACGAGTACCGATTGCGAATGGCCTGCGCAACGTCCATGCTTTCACCCTTTGCGATTTCAGCCGTGGTGACCCCGCTCACGCCGACAATGGCGCGAATATACGAAGCAAGCCGTATTGACGCAAGCCCGAAAAACCGATATTTTGATGACACCCGGGCGGTTAGCTCAGTTGGCCAGAGCGCCTGCCTTACACGCAGGATGTCGCAGGTTCAAATCCTGCACCGCCCATTCCCGCAATTGTCGTAGGACGACACTTGCGACACGCCAACCGCATACGGATCTTTCGACAAGGTCGGGCTGTTAACGGTTCATTTCCTCGATGATTCGCCGGATTCGGTCGGCCGTCAAATCCTGCGGCCGGTCGCCCTGCAGGTCGGCTTCCATTTCCTCCACGGTCGGGGTTTTGGTGAGGACACCTTCCGGCGGGACCTGGATTTTGGCGATCCAGCAGACGGCGTTGAGCATCAGCTTGCGAAAGTCATTCTGGGCATAGACCCAGTGCGTGTGGCCACCGGTGCAGCCGAACCCGCGGCCGCCATCCGGCCGCTCGCAGGCCCATGCGACGTGTTCGGCCATGCCCACGCGGGCGCGGACCTCAGGATTGCCGCTGTGCGGGCCATCCGCGCCCCTTCGCGTGCTGTCGGGTGGCACGGCGGTCAGGATGGGTGTCACGCCGGTCATGCCTTCCCGGAACCGCATATGATAGTACCACTCGTCGTTGACCTTGAACGGCTTGACGCCTCGCGTAATCGGATGTTCCGGCAGGCTCTTGAATTCAGCCAGCCACGACGGGTTGACCGACCAGAACTGCTCATAATAGCCGCCGATCCAGTCGAGGAGGTACTTGCCGTACTCCTTGCCCGGGTCCAGTGCATAGTGGATGAAGCCGATCCCGATACCTTTCTTAGCCAGAGCATCGAGGGTCTTCCAGTTGGACTCCCGGCCCAGCAGGCTGTTGCCGTCGCAGGCGATGACGATGGCGGCGGCCCCGTCGAGCGCGCCGGCGTCTTTCGGCCAGCCGCCTTCGAGGACCACGGCCTGCATCGCCGGCATGTTCTCGTTGAGGATGCGCGCCAGCAGCTTGCAGTCGGCGGTATAAGCGTGGCCGCTCCAGCCGTGACTCTGCTGGCCGGGCAAAAAGACGATCTTCTTCCTGGTCGCCGGCGCACTGGCCGCATGCGAAGCAGCCCCAACGTATAACAGCACGATTGCGACGAGAGCCAACGAGAAAAAGACGAATCGGCGAACCATAGTGACTACCTCCTTACTGTGCCATCGTTTCTGAAAGGGTAACAGGGAAGGATTCCGTCCGCAAGTCCTCACTTCTCTTCTGCGGCCTTGATGTCCCGGCATAAATCGGTAGGATGGTACCAATCGTGTCGCGGGCATCCTGCCCGCGCTCCGAGGGCGAGACGCCCTCGACACGGCACCATATGACGAAAGGGTCAGGCAAATGAAAAGCTTCCTCCTGCACGCATCCCTGTTTCTCCTGTTGATTCTCCTCGGAACCTGCACGACGGCACTTGCCCAGGAGTATTCCCCGGGTGCGCCATTCGATATTGCACCATTCGGCTTTCGGGTGGACGCTGATGGTGGCACGACCCACGGTATCCGCTGGGCGGAGCCTCGGAAGGTCCTGCGTGTGGTGGTTGAGTTTGACAAGAGTCAGACTCTGCCCGAGTCTTCGCAAATCCGGCTGCAATACTGGCACCGGGTGTGGGACGGCAAGGCCGATCCCCTGATCGTCGAGCGTGGCGCCGGCGGCGTGGGCTGGGACGCGATGGATGATTGGACGAACGGCCGTTGGATCGCGGCGAAGAGCCACGTCCAGCGAGCCGGAAACGTGTACGAATTTACGTTCGCGCCGACCTCCTCGGAGGAGATTCCGAACCTCAAGGGCGAGGGAGTGACGTATCGCAAGACGCTGGCTGTCCGCGTCAGCTCGGATAAAGGCCTGCCCTCGCCGTTGCGTTTTCGTGTCTACACGGCGTCAGTCTGTAAGCCTCTGCGCGTGCGAATCCAGTTCGGCGAGCCACGAGATGCGACTTTCAAGACGGCCAAATCGGAGTCCGGACGTATGGAGGTTTTCAATGGGCAGGTGAGGGCCATTCGCCCCGACAAAGGCGGTTCAGCTACGGTCAACCCGGACCTGGGCTGGACGTTGAAGGAGGGCAACGCGGGCGGCATCGAGGCCGACCTCGTGATGGCCGCCGACCCGATTGACGGCCGCTACGACCGGACGATTGTCACCGTGCGTTCGAGCACCAGGCCGTTCTCTTTTGCGGCCGAGGAGATCGCACGAGGCGACCGCATTCTGGTGGATGATCTGGGCGTGCTGGTGACGAACGCCGATGATACCATTTCTCTCAACGCCTACCGCGATGCGCTTCGCCGCGAGTACAGCGGCCAGACTGTCTATGACCGGGTGGCCGCCACGGATGAGCAGACCCTGCATCGTGCCTGGAACGACATGCCGCTCAAACGCCCGCTGACCTTCGTGCACGGCCTGCCCGGCGACCGCAATACGATGCACCAGTGGCCGAACGGCGAGGTGGAGATCAGTGCCGTCAAGCGATGGTTCGACCTTCATCGCAGCCCCCGCGACAGCGAGCGCAAGCTCTGGGACGGCGAGCTGCTGCGGATATCGTGTGGTTTTCCGGCGGGAGAGCTGCGCGGCGGCCGGGAGCTGCTGGACGGCTTCCTGCCCGTGCTGCGGACCTGGTGGCAGAGCGGGCCGGTGTACTACGAGCAGAAGACCGTCCTGACCGCCGCCACTGCCGACTTGAACGATGTCGCCCTGGACACGCCGACCGTCCTGCTGATGCAGGTCCGGGTCGCGAATATCTCTGATGCGCAGGAAGGCACGGGTGCCTTGCGCTTCGGGTCAAACGCCGGGCATGAGGAAAAGCTCGCTCTCGATAAAGACAAGGTCATGGCGGTCACCGCGGCCGGTGAGCGACTGCGGTTCCTCGTGAACGCTGGTGGCCAGGCAGGATTCAAGCAAGAGGGCGGGGCGGTGGCGTGGAGTGCAAATCTGAAGCCGGGCGAGAGCCGAGTCCTTCACGTGACAATCCCATCTGTCACGCTGGTCACAGACCGGGAAATTGAATCGGCCAGAGCCCTGAACTTCGACGCCGAGGCGAAGCGCGTCTCGGCGTTCTGGCGCGGGGTGACGGCGCAGGGAACACAGATCCGGACCCCTGAGCCGTGGCTCAACGATTTCTACAAGGCGCACGTACGCCACCTCCTGATCAATTGCCTCAAGGAGCCTGACACGGACTATCTCCACGCGCACGTGGGCACGTTCCACTACGGGGTTTACCCGAATGAATCGATCATGATGATCAGCGACCTGGACCGGCGCGGCTATCACGAGCAGGCCCGGCACAACTACGATGCCTTCCTCCATTACCAGGGTACGGTCGCCATGACCGGCAACTTCAAGAGTACGGAAGGCGAGTTCTACGGGGCGGGCGGTCACGAGACGGGCGATTATAACAAGAGCCACGGCTACGTGATGTGGGGCATGGCGCAGCACTGGTGGTTCACGCGCGATCGCGAGTGGATGGGCAAGTCGGCCCCGGGTCTGGTGAAAGCCTGCGAATGGGTCATCCGGGAGCGAAGGGCCTCCATGACGACGAATCCGGACGGGAGCAGGCCGCTGGAGTATGGCTGGTTGCCCACCGG
>Ga0315277_10004070_pt1 | contig 19623 bp, 17 predicted proteins | sample YL17G05_15_MG_FD_203695 | JGI IMG/M metagenome (GOLD analysis project Ga0315277, IMG submission 203695) | Sediment microbial communities from Yellowstone Lake, YNP, Wyoming, USA - YL17G05_15 | ecosystem: Environmental > Aquatic > Freshwater > Lake > Sediment | place: USA: Wyoming | collected... | reverse complement strand
GGATCTTTTTTCTCGGGAGTTGGACCTGGTCTTTTTGGATACGACCAGCGTTTCTATCTATCGGGACACGGAGACGGAGTGGCGCAAGCGCGGCTACTCGCGGGACCATCGGCCGGACCTTCCGCAAGTGGTCTTGGGTGTGGCCGTGGACCGGAAAGGCTGGCCGGTGTCGTGGGAGGTTTTTCCGGGGAATACGGCGGACCCTGCGACCTTCGAAGCGATGATCACGAAGATGCGGATCCGGTTCCGCATCGGCCGGGTGGTGGTCGTGGCCGACCGGGGGATGATGGGAAAAAAGAGCCTTGAGCTTTTGACTACGGGGATAACTCCCTATGACTCCCATGACGATTTACCCTGAAATCACACGCTCGGAATCAAGAAGAGCCATATTATTTGACAATGCACATATTATCCAAAAAAGATAAAATATATTATAGAATGTTGCGGCCTGAATGCTAATTAAGTAGCCAATTATTGAACACAATAACGCCAGAGCAAGGAATTTATTTTCAGTATGCGAAGACTTAAGAAAAACAAAAAACAATTTAAATAGAATGGACAAAATTACTATTAAGAAACTTGCCAGCCCTAATAGCCCCGATTCAATTGCTATCTTCATAAAATAACTATTATCCCCGATTGAAAAACCAAGAGTCTTTTGTTCATTCCGCAAACCTGTTCCGAATATTGGGTTATCTTTTACTGCCTTCCAACCATCTTCGACTTTTGCAATTCTTCCTCCTAATGATTGCACCATATCTAGATCGTATTCTACCGCAGAATTAAATGGAGTATATTTTATATTCAAAAATGAAGACAATTGCATTAAACTTATATCATAAACCCTATTGTTAGCTAATAGATTCAATATTAAAATAGCTAAAATAAAAATGAGAGATATTTTTAGTTTTTCTTTTAACTTTAAAAACATAAATATAATAATTATGGATACTGCTCCACCTATCCAGGCACTTCGGGAAATAGTAAAAAATAAAGCTATTATTATAAATACGAAAAAGCAACCGTATAAAATCTTACCCATTTTTTCTTTTTTCTCAATAAATATATAAAAAGATATTGGTAAAATAAGATTAAGATACATGCCAAATAGTATTGCATGTTCAAATACACCGAACTCTCTACTCAGCCCACTTCTAAGCTTCATTCCCGAATAGCCTAAGGCCTCAGCCGATACTACAGGTAAAAAATTAAAAACATATATATCTGAAATGTGTCGTAAAATTGCAACGACCGCAATTATAACACCTGATGCAACTATAATAGTGCAAGCTCTTTTTATCTGAGGAATAGTTTTCACGGTATCTGATACAATAAAAAATATAAGATACCATTCTATCAAGATACGAGCATAAAACCCTAAAGAGTTTCTAATATCCGTACTGCTTATAAGGGATAAACTTTGAGCAAATACTAGAATGATAATTGCGATGCTAGTAAAGTCACGTTGAAATATATATTCTTTCCTGGTCAATTTGTTTACAATCCAAACCAAGCCGATAATTGTCAAAGAACATTTTTGAACATTAACTATAGTCAATGAATCACTAATAATGAAACCAAAAAAATCAGGTATAATCGGCAAAGTAAATACTATAAATAATAAAGCCTTCTCAAAAGACTTTATAGCAAATATAAGTATAAAAATGCTGAATGCAACTATAAATATTTGACTAACTGAAGACTGATACATAACTAGATGATATTCTTCGGGCTTGTACAGAAGTTACGTGATGCCGGTTGAATGTTATTCAAGTCTCTGAGCTAAACACAAATCATCGTGGTCAATAATAGCAATATTTCCTGCTTTTGCTAATTCTATGCACTATTTCTCGCCGCTCCGAAACCTTTATTTTCCTGGCAATGATAAACAATAGGACTACCCGACTTGATATAAGACTTGACTATGTCGGCTGTACTGTCTGTTGATCCATCGTTGACAATTACAATTTTGAAATCTCGAAAAGTCTGATTCAATAAACTTTGTATTGTGTAATTGAGATATTTTTCTGAGTTATAGCAACAAATAATTACGCTGACAAGAGGCATTTATGTAACTGGATCCTACTTCACTGATGGCAAATATTCGTTTATTAGATATTCTTCTAAAGCCCCTTGCCAGGTTCGCTGTTTGACAAAACTGAGTAATTCCCATTTATAGTTAATCATTGCCTCTGAGCGTGCCCTTATGGCTGGCAGGGGAAAGTAAGCTGAATTCACAGGGATGAGCTTCACGTCATCTGCTCCGATTATGCGTTGAATCTCAAGCGCAACATCGTAGCGAGAACATGTACCTGTGTTAGCCATATGATAGAGTCCATAATAACCTGTTTCAAGACACGATTTAATGCCTACAAGTAGATCATATGCAAACGTCGGGGTTCCAAACTTATCGTTAACAATTCTGATCTCCTTCAATCCTGATAATAACAAAGATGTTATTTTCCCAACAAATTTTTTGTCTTTATGCCCACCCCCTATCATCCATCCCGCTCGGAAGATGTAGAAGCGGTTTAAAAGCGTCGATACGATGTGTTCCCCGGCAAGCTTCGATTGTCCATACACGTTTAAGGGGTTCGGTAAATCGAATTCCGTATAAGGCGTGGGCTTGGTACCGTCAAAAACACCCGCTGTACTAATATAAACCAGTTCTGTATTATACTTTTGGCAAGCAAGCGCCACATTTTGAGTTCCTATTGCATTGGTGTGAAAAGCCAAATCCGGTTCCTTCTCACAAAGGTCAACGTCAGTGGCTGCTGCCAGGTGAAGCAATATATCGGGTTTTATGTCCCCCACCATCTTCACGACCGCAGCAGGATCACGAACGTCGAGCGTATCAATATCGGTATTAAATATTTCCCAATCGCTAAATGCTTTAGAAACATAACTGCCAACCATTCCGTTTCCACCTGTTACTAAAAGTGTTTTCACGTCATACCTCAATTCTGCATTTTCTTTAAAAAGCAAAGTAAACTTTCTTTACTTCATCAACCATTCTCGTGACCGAAAATCGTTTTTCGAATAATTCTCTACCCTTCCTTCCCATTTTAGCAGACAACCGTCTATCTGACAAAAGAGATTGAATCGCTGCCGCAAGAGCGAGAGAATCCCCAGGGGGCACGAGTAACCCGTTAATTCCATCAAGAACTACTTCAGACACTCCCCCGATCCGTGTCTCTATGACCGGAAGTCCCTGGACCATTGCCTCAACCAAGACAAGCCCGAAACTCTCATACTCAAGCGAGCAAAGAACAAGCAAGTTAGAAATAGCTATCAACGCCCTGGCATCCTTCCGAAAACCTGGAAATAAAAAGTAGTGGGTTTCCGTATAGACATCGTGAACAGTAAAACCGTAAGGACATCGTGAACAATTAGTGGAATCGCCTACACTTCTTCCGAAATCGATCGGAAGGAGAAGGCGATCATGAAAGAGCGATATGAATATGAAATCCGGCTCAAAGCCATTCGAATCTATGAAGAAACCGGCCGGTTCGGCCACGCTGTGGAAAGTGTCCATCGAAGCCGTGGTTGGCTCTCCAAATGGCTCCGTCGCTATCGCAAGTTCGGTCTCGATGGATTTCGTGACCGAAGTCGGGTGCCGAAATATATCTCTCATCAAACGCCGGAGTCTTTGGTCCAAAAGATCTTGGCCCTGCGCGATGAACTGGCCGCCCACAAAACCCACCGCGCCGCCTTCGCCGGCATCGGCGCCGAAACGATCCATTTCGAGATTCAACGGCAGGGAATACGTCGGCTCCCTGCCATCTCGACCATCGAAAAGATCCTGGCCCGGGCCAGCAAGACAAAGAAGGTCAAAGTTAAGCGTGCTCCAGGCGGCCCTCCCTATCCCTACGTTCGAGCTCGAACGATGGGAGACCTTCAGCAAACCGACATGGTCGGGCCCCGGCATCTCCGAGGCCCCGAAGGGGTCACCCGCTTCTACTCCATCCACACCCTTGATGTCGCCGGCCAGACCGCAGCGGCCACTCAGTTCCGTGACAAGAGAACGATCTCGCTTAGTCGTCATCTGGTTGATTTCTGGAGAGTTATGGGGCTTCCCCGGGTCTCTCAAATGAACAACGAGATGGCCGCAACAGGAGGAGGACGGTATCGCTACAGTCTCTCCCAGCTTATCCGTCTTCACCTCCTGTTGGGTATCCATCTTCGCTTCATTCCTCCGAAGGAACCCGGCCGCAACGCCGCTATCGAAAGCTTCAATGCGGTCCGGCAAGCCCGGGTTCTTCGTCATCCCTGTCCGGATCTTCGGGCCTTGCGCCGGACGAGCGATCGTTTCCTCCGCTACCATCACTTCCAAAAACAGAACCGAAGTCTTCGTACAGCCGACCACGGAACACGCTTCCCGGGAATACTCCGCGAGCAGCTCTGGCCGAAACTCCGGCATCTTCCGTCCGCCTTCAGTCTCGAGCATTATCTTGATGACCGAGGACACCTGGCTTTACCGATCACCAAGGGCCGGGTTTCGTTCGTCCGCAAGGTGGACGCCCACGGTTGCATCGAATTCAACGGCGCCGAGTATTTTATCTTCCGCAGATTGGAACGACAGTATGTCGTGGCAACGCTCTCGACGCACCTTCGACGGGTCTTCGTCAAGCTTGAGGGAAAGGTTATCAAGACGTTTTCATTTCCGTTCGTCGCAAAAACTGTTGATCCAATTGCTTGATCCTTCAAGTGTTCACGGTGTCCTTACGGCTACCAGCCTAGGCGCATGGTTACCCTGGCTTCTCTCCGATAGCCAGCTGGTTTACTGTATAGATAGCTGGAGGCCTTTCGCCATCAGACATATATGACCAAGCCCGCAAAACAGGCATAAACATCGTCTCCCATACAATTCTTCGCAGCGTCCCTTTGATCCCGCGAATGGGAGGATGAACCGGTAGAATCCTTACGGGATCAAATCCAACCGTAGCCAAAACTTGTAATATACTCTGGGGGGTGAAGCTCAACTGATGCGTGAAATCTATGTAAGCATCGCGACTACCAAAGAAAGTGTAAGCGTTCGGCAGTTTGAGAATCAAGCGGCCTCGATTTTGCAAAGCAATCAAACAGAGGTCCAAGAAACGCAGGATTTCTTCCTTGGTCAGATGTTCCAAAAAATCGTTGGCAATTATGGCATTATAGGTTTCCGGTCGTGACGGTAGAAAATCAGCCCAATCGGCTAGTTTGATGTTAGCCAAACCCTGGATCTTACATTGATTTACCATCTCTGGGCTGGCATCTATTCCCTCCGATTGATCAAAACCTTCTCGTTGCAGAAAGTATAGACAATGGCCTGCCCCACAGCCAACGTCTAGAATGCTAGCGTGGTGATCGATAGGCAACCAGGAGAGATAATTCTTTCGATAAAATAGACGCAAGTTTTCATAGACCGCAGGTTCCCTCATAATTTGATAATAATGAGCCGACGAATGCATATAGCTTTGATAGATGCGTTGGCGATAATCGTTGTTCATCCCTATCTCTTTCAGCTATCAGTGGCCTACAACAGGTAGCCGTCCTCAGCCGCTATTCTCTCGCATTAATTGGACTCGCCCAGTCTGCTCGGCATAAATATGTTCGACAGCGTTGATCATCCGCTTGAGCGTAAATTGCTTCAGATACCTCGCCCTTCCTGCTTCGCCCATAGCACGCGCCTTTGATTTATCCATCAGCAAAGATATTATGGCCTGGGCTAGCGACTTCGAATCAGCTGGTGGAACCAGAATCCCCGTTACGCCATCTTCAACTGCCTCTCTGATGCCGCTGATGTTTGTAGCCACCACGGGTTTTCGTAAAGCCATGGCTTCGAGGTTAATAAGAGGATTGCTCTCAAAGGCAAGTGAGGTCAGCACGTTAATATCAAAGGTGGCTAAAAGATGCGATATATCATTGCGAAACCCGGTAAAGATAACGTGTTGACTTATCCCAAGATTGATGGCCAAATCCACCATGGATTTGAGCAACTCCCCTGCCCCAACCAACACGAATTTAATGTTTGGGACGCAACTTCGGATTTCTGGCACGCCATGAAGGAGATACGTGTGACCTTTACGCTCTTCAAAGTTGGCTACTATTCCCACTATCCTGTCGTATGGTCCAATACCCAATTCTTCTCGCTTGGCATCAATAATGTGACTGGGGACTGGATCAGGATCACCAATTCCTAGGTTCACTGTTCGCATCTTTGTCGTGGGGAAGCCCCGTACTTTTTCCAGAGAATACCGCGTCGTATCCGAGGTAACGATAATTAGACTCAATGATTCATGAATCAGTCGATCGATAAAGCGCTCCATCTTTTGAGGGAAAACCGTTTCAAAAGGCTGGTTGTGGATGCTCATAAGGCGCACAGGAATCTTGACCCAATTCGCCGCTAAAACAGCTAGACGACATGTCTCTGCCCCGGGATAACCACCGTTATTAATGTGCAAGATATCAATGGGTCGTGATCTTAAGGCAGAAGCCAACATAACCAAATTTGGACCAGCCGTTGCGTAGCGCCATAAACCGTTGACTATCTCTTTCCCCCTTTTTAGGTATTGAGACTGCTTTCTTCGTTGACTATGTTGATTATTTTGATTAATCCTCCGGAGTCTTTTATTTGCATATCTCACTGCCAGATAAGGATATGGTGGCAGTATCGGTATGGTCCAATGAGGTATATAACCCAAGCCCCGCATAAGTAAGTAATCCTTAAACGCTCTGTTTGGATTGCTAAATAGGGAGATATCATATTGGCTCCGGTCGAGTCCAGCAAGCAGGTCTGCTAGATAACGCTCAGTGCCGCCAATAATGTAATTCTCTACATAAAATCCTAATCTGATCATTTCCGTTAATCTTCAACAGGCAGTAATAGCAGTAACCTATACGTAAATTAGGGCTTTCTCGGATTAGTAGACAAAGCGCTTGGCTTTGTCAAGAGTTGCGACCCCTCATTTCCTCGCTCAACGCTTTCCATGTCAACTCCACACCAGTTTCAAGATCTATTTTAGGAGCCCAGTTAAACACCTGCTTCGCCCGATCAATCTTCAAGATATTATTGGGAACATCAAACTTACGCGCTTCGCTATATTCCACAACCGGAATGACATTGATTGCCTTTGCTATAGTATGTACAAGATTGTTAAGTGACGTTCCAATTCCTGAGCCAATATTCACGATTGTTGCGTGCCTTTTTGAGTTGGCGGCCAGTATATGAGCTTCAGCTAAATCATCCACGTAAACATAGTCTCTAACTATGGAACCATCTCCCCAAATGATAATGGATTCGCCCATGATCATTCGCCTCATGAAGATACCAACCGCACCTTGCCCGCTAATGAAGTTCTGTCCAGGCCCATACGCGTTGGCGCAGCGCAATATCGAATAATCCAGACCATATAGGTGATAAAATAATTGTAAATATTTCTCAATCATCAATTTGGTAATACCATAAGAGGATATTGGATTAGTAGGATTATCTTCGGACATAGGGATGGTTTGAGAAATGCCATAAACCGTACCGCCGGAAGATGTAAACACAATCTTCTTCACCCCGCGTTCTCGGCATGCTTGTAATAGGCGAAGGGATGCAATCACGTTACCCTTAACATCCGAAATGGAATCTAAATTTGATGATTGCGGAACCGTCGAACTTGCAAGGTGAATGACTACATCAACGCCACTCAATGCTTTTTCAAGCATTTTACAATTCGCGTAGTTACCGCATATCACTTCGAACTCATCATTCTTACTCTTCAGTATTTGTCGACTCGGAAATCGTTTAATGTTCCGATCCAACACTCTGACCGCATGACCACGCTTCAGAAGCCTGGCAGTAATTTCGGCCCCGATGAAGCCTGCTCCTCCTACTAATAGTAACTTGATGGGCGCTCCTTGCCGTTTAGGCATTGGGACTAATATTCCTTGACTTGCTATGAAAAACAATAAGCATGACGCGACTTCCGGACAACCTTTAATATTCTGATAAGTATTATAATACTCATTATCTGCGTTTGAACGCTGCCTTCTAATTAATTGATAAAGGAAGATTATGCTGGATTATAAATCGCTTCCCAAGCATGGCTACGATTCGTTTTTCATAAGCAACTGATTCAACAATAGCACCCAATCCCTTAGCGGCGTCTCGCTGGTTCTTGCATACTTGCTGCAAAACTTTAAAACCGTCCGTTGGGTTTGGCCAAGCAACCACCAATCCTCCAAGTTTGAATAAACCTTGTCGATCCAGGCTGCGGCGCTTTCCGGGGTGTCGTGCAGAATCCGGCAATTCTTGAGTTCATTAATGAACGGATTTGCCGTCTCACGGATTGGAGTAGCATCTTCATTCCAGAACACGACGGTTGGGACATTTGAAGCCAAAGCCTCGGCAAATGTTGTGCTTAGGTGGTCGCAGACTAAGAGCCGGCAGCCGTTTAAAGACTGGCGGAAAGGGCGATTCCAAGTTTCATATTCCAGTTTTGGGAACGCTTTCTCCAGACGTCGCTTAATGCCCCATCCGTAATCTGCATAATGCAAACGAACTCGAATTTCCTCAATCAAGTTGGGTGATACTGATTTGAAGAATCGGTACTGCCAATTCAAATAATCCGCAAAATCCTTCATAATACCAACATTAAATCTCGCCTGAGCTGTTCCAGTGAAAAGGATTCCCCTTCCCGAGATTTTGTTTGGCCTTTTTTTTATATTAATTAGTTTGCTTGCAGCAGTTGGTACTACCTTGGGATTCCGAATTTCTGACCACCCCCAAGTAAAATATTTGTCAACGATTTTCTTTTCATGATTTTCCCCCCAATAATTCTTATCAATCCCGTAGTTACCGCCATGTTGTCCTCCAACCAATAATGCTCCCTTTTCTGCACAACATGCGGCCCAATGCTTGAAAGCCTCGTCAAACCACCAGCTATTCATACTAACGATAACTTTCGGTCTCATACCCCCGTAAAGTTCTGTGGAATATTTACTCAGGGATTCATAATTTTCCACGTACACTTTGGGCACATCCAAATGCAAGTACTCTGCGATTACTTTCTCAAATTCTGAAGCTTCGTCCTGAAAAAAACGCAACGCGTTTCGCATCTGCGAGTTGACTTCTGATCCTACTGAAATCGTACAGGGGCGATCAACAAAGTCCCATACTTTGCAACCTGTGGCTAGAGTCAGCATGAGATTAAAAGTTCTCGAGTGGTAAGAGGATCTAAGAATAACCTTCGCCTGTGATGCAATAACTTTCTGCGCCATAAAATAAGATGTAATTAGAATATTTCTATAAATATTCTTAAATCTACAATGCTGGAGCTGAAGAATTTTCTGCGGATTTGGTGCGGCATATGGTTTCCGTACCTCAATCAATGGAATATGCAGACTGTTGCATAGGCGAGTGTATATTTGTAAATTGTAGCGGTCGTCCGTGACTTCGTAGACATATTCTAACGTATTGGCTGGTACAATAAAGCAAGATTCATCCAGACCAATCGTCTTAAAAACACCCAGTTCCGCCCTGGCATTTAAAAGCCTATTGTATCGATCATAAAGCACAGCTACATAGGATTGTAGCCATATGCCCAAGAGAATGCGCCAATATCGTTCAGAATATGAAGTTCCGTGAATAAGATTCATTCGATATGCTAGAGCGGGTAAAAGCCTATCGCATATGACTTCAATCTCTTTAGACGCACGGATGGCATTATTTTGGCTATCCCAAGGATCCTGAACGATTCCCTTAACCTCCCAGGGCGAGCCGGAAGGCAGATCAGCAGGAAACGGCAGACAACCCGGGGACAACAGCAAAACGGACCCAGACTGCGGCCAAAACTCTCGCAGTGCAGTGGTGACTAAATGCATTTGGTTTATAGTTTCCTCTAGAGCTACATCCTTCCTACTTTTGTTTAAATATGTTTGAAGTATCGACCTGGGCAGACACGAACAACTTAACGGGTTTCATTAAGGACTTCGATAAGCGAATTGCTCATCGCATAAATTATTTCCCATCCCAAAGGGAAGGGGTTTTGATGAACGTCAAGCATTATTCCCGATTGACGACAAACAAATGCGATTATGCCATTGTTTGCCGCGCCAGTCGTCCTATTCGATACTGCCAACCCAACCCGTTGTGAAGTCTCGTAAAACGTCACTCAAACACTTTACTATCCGAGCATAGTATAAACTTATAAAAAGGAGGCTTGGTGCTAACCACCCAAAGCCACCGCTAATCTTGAGCGCAATTGAGCTAGTGAACGCACCAACTCTGTCCGCGTAACACCGAATACTTGCGGAAACAAGAGCGCTATTCCAATGGATTCTAGAGAATAGGCAGCTCCAGTGAGTAGGAAAGCAATTATGGGTTTATGGATTAATAAATTAACTGCTGTGGTTGCTAAAACGGCTGCGCCGGCTAATAGAACAAAGGAATATCCCTGGTGTCGAAGAAATATAAAGAAAGATAGATGAAGAAAGCGTGCGCAATAAAAGAGCAGCAGGTTCACGCCAATAAAATTGACTAATACCATCTTGATGGCCAGACCTGTTGCCCCTAATTCCAGCCCGAACCAATGTTTTGGTCCGATCAGCCAGAAGAGAATGGGTAAGCCCAGAAAACCAATGCCGATGTTCACATCACGATATCGCTTTGTTTGCCCGGTAGCTAATAAAAGCGAACCGGTTAATTGGCCGTATGTTTGATGAATCGGATAAAGAGCCATAAGAGATATGGCTCGGGCCGCGCCGTGGAACTTAGTCCCGCCAAAAATCCAACTGATTCTGTCGGCCTGTAATGCAACGAATACCCCAAAAAAGGCCGCGATGGAATAAAGCATTGGAATATAGCGTTTAAAGAGAGTTCGCATATGCTCTAAATCTTGATTTCCGAATGCTTTGGAGAATTCGCGCATCAACAACACTGTCATGGCGCTAGTGAACATAAAACAGATTGCCCCGATCTGATACGATAGCCCGTAGAAACCCTGTTCTACAGAGCCAGCAACTCTTTGGAGTAACCAACGATCTAGGATCGCGAATATTAGTACAAATACCGACATCATCAACAGTGGCGAGGAATACTTGTAGAATTCATTAGTATAGCGTTTAATAGCAAGACTATAAGGTTTGATTCTAGGAAAAAGCGCAATCCTGCTAGCTCTTAAAACTCGCCAAAAAGCATAAGAGAGAAATAGCATAATTACATAATGGTATGCGAAATATTCGGTGAGGCTAAATCGGTTACACCAATACATCAGCAGAATCAACCCTACGCTAAATATCTTCTGCGCAATCCGTGCGATCTCGCCGCCTACAGTTTGACCATAAGCGTCGACAATATTGCTAATAATCTGGATATACCAAGTAAGCAATGCCCATATCGCGGCCAAGAATATGAATAGCGTTTCTTGCCCAAGCCAGAGGCGGCTTCCTAGCCCAATTGAAAAAATTGCTTGGACTAATATAATTACTACGATACCAATTAAACCAGCGAAGGCCCAATAGAAGCGGATCAACGCAGGTTCTCTCGGGCGCTGTGATAATTTACTGTAGAAACCGAGAGAAGTTCCTGCATCAAAGAAACCTACTACTTGGCGAAAAAATTCAGTTAGAAAACTGAAACTCCCATAAGAAGCTGGACCGAGTGCTCGGGGGATGATCGTTTGGGTGATCATGGAAGCGCCTAATCCCACAAAGTTGGAGATAATCTTGTATAAATAGCGCTTCTTAAGGGAATCCTCTACCTTATTGGTGCGAGCTGATTTAAAAGCTCGCGAGTTGATGTCGTTATTTTTCAACACTGGGAAGTTTCTTATATGTAATTAAGCCAGAAAGCTGCATTGCATTAATTTGCTGTTCTTTTCCTTTATCTCCGGGTTTGAATCGATTATATTTATGACATCTGAGATATGTCCGAATCTCTTTTGTTCCTTTAATTTTTTTATGATGAAAGAAACTACCTCAAGATCTTCCGGATAATCAACGGTAAAACGGTACTTTGACAAATCTTTCTGATTCTTCAATTGAACGGTCTTAAATCCTTTATCATATTTCCAGAAATAGAAAGTGACGTGTTCCCTGTCGTGGGGATCTTTTGCCTCAGTGTTAGCCCGATCAAGAGCTTTCATTGAAAATACTTCGACATCGCTGCCATTTGGATATGTGCTTGTTTGGGGAGGCACAGTATTTGCGGCATAATCGGCTTTCTCATCCATAAAAAGCCTTATGGTATCATCGATGATGTCTGGGTCCGAAAACGGGCAATCGGCGGTCAACCTTACCACTATATCCGCGAAAGTGCTTTTAGCGGCAGCGTAATATCTTGTCAGGACATCGTTTTCTGAACCTCTGAAACATTCGACACCGACCTCTTTGCCTAAATTTACTATCGGATCGTCTTGCGGCAAGATGCTTGTAGCGATGATCACCTTGTCAAGAAGCTTTGACTTTTTGATCCTTGACAGCTGGTATTCGAGCAAAGTCATGCCTTCCACTTCTTTAAGAACCTTCCCCGGCAGTCTTGTCGAGCCCATTCTCGCCTGTATTATCGCGATTATCATTTAATTTAGCCGCCTAAATCCTTCGTTCCTAATCTCGGTTTCAAGGCATTCTTTGACTTTCCCGTTTTTCTTGGCCTCGGCGATTAAAGCAAATACTTCGTCCGCTTTTTTCAGGTATTCATCAACGACCCGGTCGGTGTGGGCCATGGATACATAGACGCTCGTCGCCGCCAGATACCCGCGCTTCAACATTTCCTGGGTAAACAAAGTCGAGATCGCCGCGTTCTGATCGACATATTCGAACTTCATGGATATGAGCGGTTTAAATTCCGTGACATGAAGCTTGATGCCATGTTTATTTGCCAAAGCTTCCCAGCCCTCGCCTATCTTCGTACCTATATCTATAAGGTGCTCCCAAACTCTTTTCTTTGTCAGGACCTCTATCGTCTTTAATGCGGCGGCAAAGCCGGTCCTTTCTGTCCAGAAGGTACTGCTTATAAAAGTCTCCTGCGCCTGGTCCATTACCTCTTTTTTCCCTACTATTGCCGATATTGCATAACCGGCGCCCATGGCTTTTCCGTAGACAACAATATCGGGTTTAAAACCGTTCAATTTGTATACCCCTCCGTCCGTCATCCTCCAGCCGGAGGTTATTTCATCGGTAACGACAACTATCTTGCGCTCTTCTGCAATATGCTCAATGGCATCAAGAAATTCCTTTTGGGGAAAATCATATCGTGCGCCTTCGATCACTATGACGCCTATTTCATTCTTTGAAACAAGCGCTTCCAGGGCTTTGATATTGTTATACTCAAACGGTAGAGCTGTTCCAGAAAGGCCCAAGGGTATGCCTTTTGGTTTTAAGCCGGGCAAAAGATGATCGCCGAGATTGTTTTCTCCGGTAAGGTTACTTGCGATATACCAGTCACTCCAGCCGTGATACCCGCTAAAAGCAACTTTGTCTTTTCCGCTGTAAGCTCTGGCGATGCGCACCGCTATTGCCATCGCTTCACCTCCGGTGCGCGCAAATTTTACTCCTCCCGCGAAAGGGTTGAGTTCAAGAAGCTTTTCGGCAAGAAAGACCTCTTCGGGACAGTTCAGCGTTGTACTTATGCCTTTGTCTATCGCTTCTTTAACGGCTTTATCTACCTCATCGTTGCAGTATCCCAGTATAGCCGCTCCTATCCCCATCTGGGCCATATCGATATACTTCTTCCCGTCAAGGTCCCAAATTTCTACCCCTTTTGCCTTATCAAAGTAGGTCGGCCAGATGTCCGGAGCATACCTGTCCGGCCTTTTTGAAAGGAGCCCGTTGCCGCCGGGGATGACTTTTATCGCCCTTTTCCATAATTCTTGTCCTTTGCCCAATGTCTTCCTCCATAAAATCGATACTAAACACGTCAGCTTTTCTTGCCCCCTATCATATCCACTTGTGATACCAGAGCTGGGTCATCTTTGTCCTGAACCCGACGCTCTGGTAAAGGTTTTGTGCCGCATAATTTCTGCCTTGCGTGACCACGGTCACCTCTTTTATCTCTCTGTCAAAAAGTATATCGAATACCATATGGAGAAGCTTCTTACCAAAGCCCTTCCCGTGTTTTGTCCTGTCCATGCCGACCAATCCTATGCTTGCGCTTTCGTTCTTTCCGTATTTTATGGTGCAAAAGGCGAAAGGCTTTTTGCCATCGTAAAGACACCAGCACTCGTCGTCGTATTTTCCAAGCACTCCTTTTTCGACCCATCCCTGAAAGAACTCCTTTGCTTTTGCCTTTTCAAAACCTTCGTCAAAAAAATATCTGCTGTCCTTATAGATATCTTCACTTATGCCCCTTAGTTCCGGTATGTCCACTTTTTCCGCTCTTGCAAAAGAAACCTCCTCGGGTAATTTTGTGTTCTCTTTTTCCTTTAATTGCCTGCAAAAGGTAAGCCGCATATCGGCAAAATGGAAGAGGTTTTTTTCGGCAACTTTTACGCTTCTGCTGTCGTGGCAGTTGCAAAGGTATTCAAGAAGCTTTATGTTGTTCCTTTTTACGAACTTTTCTATCGTTGAGAATATATTGTCCGTGAGGTGCATACAGCTGATAAAAGCCACGTTGAAACCGAAATATTCGCTGTCCCAGTCGAGCTTTCTTACCAGGTTGGCGACATCTTTGATATCAAAGTCCTTGTTTTTGATCACCGAAGCTTCATTCCCAGCAAAATAGCGTCGGCTGTCGTTATTCATGCTATCTATCACTATATCCGCAAGATCCTTGTAAGCATTGAGGTCGCCGAAAGTTATCGTCACAATATTCAGCCCTTTCAGCGTGAAATACCATTCTTTCGGCAGGCCGTTTGACAGGACCACCTCTGCACCATTCTTTGTAAGAAAGTCAGCGCTTAGATCTTTTATATCCAAAGACAAACTGTCAGCCGATATCTTTTGAAAAGCGGTGTCCAGCTCTTCCCTGTAAACTCCCGAACCGTCCTGTAATACGAAAAGTTTTTTCATTTTATTTACTTGGCCTCCTGAACTGGACCATGCCTTTTTCCGCTTCTCTTATGCCCAGTTCTTCTGTGCCGAATATTTTTTCGATCCTTCTTATCTCATCGATCATGGTTCTCATTAGCTTCTCGGTTATCGAGACTGGAGCATCGATGCATTCCATTTTTTCGTCTATCTTGTAATGTTTTTCAATAATTTGAGCGCCGGCGGCTACGGCGTAAAGCGGTACCGTAATATCATTGGTATGGTCGGACTGTCCTATGACGCAATCAAAACTGTCCTGCAGTGTATAGATCGCCGCCAGGTCTGAATCCTCTTCTTTTGTCGGGTAGGAAGATATGCAATGAAGCAACGCGGTATTTTCCGTACCACTTTTAAGGATGCCGTAAGCTGCTTTGACCTCACTAAGGCTTGACATGCCGACAGATATGATCACTGTCTTTTTCATCTTTGCAACCGCGCGTAACAACTCATGGTTTACCGTATCGAAGGAAGCTATCTTGTACATCCCGCATCCTATACTTTCCAGATATTCCAGGCTTTCAATATCGAAAGGCGTTGAAAAGAAATCGATGTTCTTTTCACGGGAATGAGCTTGGAGCTCCTTGAATGCTTTGAAGGGCAGCTCATGTTTTTTTAGGATATCGAATATTTCCTTTGCTCCCTTCGGCGCCCTTTTTTCTGAGATATATGTTTGGAACTTTACGGCATCGGCACCAGTCTTTGCGGCGGAATTTATCAGTGTTTTGGCGGTATCAATACTTCCGCCGTGATTGATCCCTATCTCGGCTATAACGTAAGTCCTGTTATCAGTATTGAACCCATGATCTTTCAGCCTTTTTATCCTTGCCATTTGCTCATCCTCCTTACCAGCACGTCATCCCACCGTCAACGACCATATTCTGGCCTGTGGTATAACTGGCGCTCTCTCCGGCCAGATAAAGCACGGCTCCGGCTATCTCTTTAGCTTCCGCCATTCTTTTCATAGGTACTCTAAAAGAATAGTTCTTGATGAAATCTTCTCCCTGCGGGTTCTTGGGATCATTAATGCCTCCGGGGGAAACGGCATTCACCCTGATATTTCTTTCCGCCAGGTGTACAGCAAAATATTTTGTCATCTGAATTATGCCTGCCTTCGAGGCCCCGTAGACCTCCGAATTCTTTCTGGTGCAATCCGTATAATTCCTGAAATCAGGACTGACAACACCGAACACCGAGCCTATGTTCACGATCGAACCTTTTTCACATTTCTTTTTGTTAAAAAGATCGACGTAGGCCTGTATACAGAGGAATGTCCCTTTCAAGTTCACGTTCATCACCCAATTGAACTTTTTTTCGCTTCTGCTAGGGAAAGGCTCGAACGTATTTACTCCCGCGTTATTAATCAGAATGTCCATCCCGCCGTGCTTTTTAGCGAGATTTGAAAAAACGTCGGCTATCTCCTTTTTTTTAGTTACATCAAGCTTATAGTACTCGAGATCGAGAGCGGCATTTTCTGCAATATCTGTCCCTATTACGACAGCTCCGGCATTCTGAAACGCTTTACTAAGAATTGACCCGAGTTGACCCGACGCCCCTGTTATTACAACGGTCTTTCCCTTTAATGCAAAGATATCGTCAAGATAATTCATTTATTTTTCTCCTAGCTTTTTTCAAAAAGGTGCATAGAATATCTGCATCTTTGTAATATTCGACGGTAAAATATTTCAGCCTGTCCTTCCCTTCGATGAACTTAAATATATCATCAATGTCGGCGTTACCGAGAAGATCGTGCGCGTCAAAGGCGATCCCCTCATCATTGATGTTTTCCTTGCTGACATGTATCTGGATTATTCTGTTCAAAGGCAAAGCATTAAGATAATCGTCAAATCTGATATTTTTGTTATGAGCAGTCACTTTTGCGTGGGAGATATCAAGTAAAAAACTTAGGTCATTCATGTTAACAATCCCGGAGATGAAATCCGGATCTGTGATCATTTCATATGCCTCGGTCGGATAATAATTATTGTTTTCCACCGCTATCTCGGTATTCGGACCCGCAATAACTCTTATCTTTTCAGTGTTTTCGCCGGCAAACTTAAACATCGCTTGCCTGTCCAATTTCTCGCCTCCCGGGACGAACCAAAATCCCTGCAATTTGGGGTCGGAAAAACAGGATGACATATGCAAAGTTATGAGGTCGAACGGTCCGTTCTTTTTTATTATGTCTTTAAGAGCTCCAAACTGGGAATCCGATATCTCATGGATCGGCTGAAGGTCCGTGTGGAATATCTTGCAGCCTGCGTATTTGAACATAGCGCTATTGTCCCTTAATTCAAGCGCATCCGAGTACCCGATTATCTTGTAAGCGCTTATGCTATCTTCGAAAAGACATGAGACCGGCGTTGCTATCTTGATCCTTTTATTCATTATTTTCTCTTATGCTGCTTCAGTATTTCCGTAACGGCCTCTATTACATCGTCAGTGTCTTTTTCGTTGAGTTTAGGAGAAAGAGGCAGGGAGATCGTTCTTTTTGCGATGTACTCTGCGTTAGGAAAATCGTCGAGCTTAAGGCCAAGGGCTTTTTGATAATAGGGATGCATATTTATTGAAAGATAATGGACTCCGGCACCTATATTTCTTTTCGTTAGCTCATCTAGGAACTCGTCCCTTGTGATATCCAGCCTTTCAGTGTCTAGCAGGAGCGTGTAAAGATGATAAGCGTGTTTTGTGCCTTTTTCCTGCTTTAGAGGCGTGCTACATAGTAAACCCGCAAATGCCTTATCGTACTTATTCCAGATTCTCTGCCTTTTTTCCCAGTATTTCTCGACCCTCTTTATCTGGTGGATGCCTATCGCGGCCTGAAGGTCCATCATATTATATTTAAACCCCGCAGATACCACTTGGTAATGTTTAAATCCCTTATCGCCAAACCTCTTCCAGGCATCCTTGCTCATCCCGTGAAGGCTTAGCACCTTGATCCTGTCGGCGTACTTTTCGTTATCGGTAATAGCCATTCCGCCTTCACCGGTAACGATGTTCTTTGTGACGTAAAAGCTGAAACACCCGATATCGCCTATTCTTCCCGCCTTTTTTCCGTGATACTCGGACTCTATCGCGTGAGCGCAGTCCTCTATGACCTTGAGCCCGTGTTTTTTTGCGATCTTCATTATCTGCGCCATATCACAAGGCCTTCCTGCAAAATGCACGGGTAAAATTGCTTTTGTCTTTTTTGTTATCATTTTTTCGATCTCGCGGGGATCTATGTTCATCGTATCCCGCTGGCAATCGACTATTACCGGTTTTGCTCCCGCGTGGATTATCGAGTTAACCGTGGCACAGAATGTCATCGCCGTGGTAATGACTTCATCCCCCCGTTTTAAGCCCAGCGCAAGTATGGAAAGATGAAGCGCGGCTGTGCAGGAATTTAACGCCAACGCGTGTTTTGAGCCCTTGTATCCGCCAAAAAGCTGTTCGAACCTGCTTGCTCTTGGACCGGTACCAAGCCAGCCCGATCGCATGGTGGATACTACCTCTTTTATCTCATCTTTCTCGATCAGGGGCGACCCAAAAATCAGAAAATCCTTCCTCATAAGGCCTCCGGATGTTAATGTTCAATTAATGAACATAATATATTCTTGCCCGAACCATGCTCGATAATCGTTTGTACTCGCAATCCTTATTCATGGAAAGCAAGTACCGATTCTAAATTGCGGAGCGGCTGGCCGTTTAGCTTTGTCGTTTCCTAAGTAATGCGCCCATGAAAACCCGAAATATTTGCGATTAGCGCTGCGAGACTTTCGATGCTGCTTTCGTACCCGCTTCTTATGTCGCTTAGAAAATTCCCGCGATTATATACATACTATAGTCTTGCTATGGATGTCCCAGACGAGTGCGCCGCCTCCGCGGCAATCGATAAGATTTCCATTATTATGCGCCATTCATTATCGCGGACTTATCCTCCAGTGCCAGGTCGCTCGCGCACTTGGCGTGTTTCTATGCGCGCCTATAAATAGGGCGTTGCACCCTCCAGAATACCCAAACGTCCGTGGTTCATCTTGTTGAAACTCACGACTTCGAAGGTGTAACAGACGTCGTGCTAATTGTTGCTTCTATTTAAGCGAATTCTTCTTCGGCCGTCCCCTCGGCCTTCTTTCCAGCTTCCTCCCCAACAACACCTCGAGCTGCCTCACAAATTCCAGGGGCCCGCACGGCTTGCCCGTCTTCATGTTCTTTCGCAATGCCTTGACCGCAGGCATATCGCAAGGGCTTTGCATATAAGCGGCCCAATCGCTGACTTGTGCCCTTATTGGAGAACCATCCTGCAACACGGGATCTGCAGCGTTCGCGGCATGGCCCCGGGCGCTCGACCAAGGATAGGCCGGGGCGTCATAGATCTGGCCATCGTACAGGGTTCGTTTCGACGAACCGCACGGCCTCGAAGGCATGATCGTCATCGAGGATGGAGGAATAGAAGCGGCCTTGCCAGAGGTGGCCCTGGAGGTGGTGCTAAGAATTAAAGTTTTGGGCATAGCGCATGTGGAGCGTGGGGTCAGTCCCAAGGGGCTTTATCCTTACAGCTTCGAGATGCCTTCCTTGATCGTGTACCGGATCAGGTCGGCTTGCTTGTGGATATTAAGTTTATGCATCAGGTTCCGCCGGTGGACCTGGACG
>Ga0315277_10004069_pt1 | contig 19625 bp, 23 predicted proteins | sample YL17G05_15_MG_FD_203695 | JGI IMG/M metagenome (GOLD analysis project Ga0315277, IMG submission 203695) | Sediment microbial communities from Yellowstone Lake, YNP, Wyoming, USA - YL17G05_15 | ecosystem: Environmental > Aquatic > Freshwater > Lake > Sediment | place: USA: Wyoming | collected... | reverse complement strand
TACCCTTCGGACATTCTGGCTGGCTGGGCGCTGGCGCTCGCCTGGGTGACAGCCGTGAGTTTCGTCAGACGAACTCCAGTCAAACCGGAAACGCTGGAATCGGGTGAGTGATATGGTCAGAGAGAAGGAGTTTCGCAGGGTTTGGGTGTCGCCATGAGTCGGACAACACAGACGAAGGGCGAATCTCACGTAAGATGGGGTGGTCGAGCCATGTCCAATAACGCGTCCATTCCGATCAGCGACAATCACCGAAGGGGGATTGTGTCGGCCTTGTTACTGTTTGACCGGATGCTCTGCGAGGTCGAGGAGTACGCCTATGGGCGAGAGGTTCGCTCCGTTCTTTGCATCGAGCACAACGCCCTCTCGGAGGACCAGAAGTCCAGGTTGCTTGCCGAAATATCCCAGATGCGTGCTGTGCTCCAGGAACTCAAAGATGGCCTGGGGCTGGAGGCCGAGATCGAAGACGAGGGCCGCAAAATCTGGGGAGAAGGCTCCACGTTCTGGGAAGTGCTCGTAGAGACGAAGAGCCGGTATCTCAAAGGGTATGGCCAGACGTCGCCGCAACTGGCCCAGTATCTGGACCCTCGCATTGATGCCCTGATCCAGCACTTGCGGAACCTGACGGCTCTCGCTCTCGATGGCGCGGATCGTGCGCCCTCGCGCGGCCTTCCGGGGGAACAGGATGCAGCGGGATGACATACTACTGTCCAAGATGTTGGAATGACTTCGCTGAGGACGTGGCTCGGTGCCCTCGGTGCGGACTCGATATCCACAGTTTCTATGAATCCAAGGACTACTTCGAGAAGCTGATTCTCGCCCTGAATCATCCGGAGCGGCAGACGCCACTGCGGGCAGCATGGATTCTGGGCCAACGGCGGGAGCCACGGGCGGTCAGCGCCCTGATCGAACTGATTAGGAGGACCGATGATGTTTACGTCGCCACGGCGGCGGTCGAAGCTCTGGGCAAGATCGGCACGCCGGAGGCTCTGGCATTCCTGGAAGCGTTGACCGACGCGGAAGTCCGCATGGTAAGGGCAGCGGTGCGAAGGATCGTTGAGGCCGCTCATGGTGAAAAAACGCGTTGACAACCGGGATGAGAACGAACGGCGCGAGGATGCCTTGCGGCCCGATTCGCACCTGGGCAACGACCGCGATGTCCTGGCCATGCACCTGATGTCGCGCGAGGCATTCTGGATCGCCGAGCCGCAGTTTCGGCGGGTCATCTGGCTCAATCCGTTCGAGGCCGAGTTCAAGAACCACTTGGCTTGGTGCCTCTATCGGCAAAACAAGATCGCGGAGGCGCGGGACTGGGCGCGAAAGGCGCTCGACCAAAAAGACGATCCGAACACCCGCGTGCTCCTGGACTTGATCGAACGTAAGATCGGCTGCAAGGAAGGATCGGGCTGAAAGACATGTTTAGATGCGGCCTTGGGTTGGTGTTGACGGTGGCGGCCCCCCTCATTGGCGGGTGTGGATCTCTGCCCAGCGGTGACCATTGGGGCGAAGGCGCGATATGGCCGGTGAGTGGCCAGCGGATCGTAAAGGCTGCCAAGGACGCGCTACTGGACCCTCAGACTTGGGTGCCTGCTGCCGGGGCCTTTGTTTTCGCGATCGACGACTGGGGCCACAAGGCCTCCGACTGGGCCACCGAGCACACCCCAATCTTCGGATCTCAAGAGGATGCCCGAAAGGCCAGTGATGACCTGTTGTGGATCTCCTCAGCCGAGGTCATGGTCACGGTACTGGCCACGCCCGGCGGAGATGCCCCCCAGGAATGGGTCATTGCCAAGGCCAAGGATCTGACCGTGGGGTTCGGCACGCTCGGTGTCAATGGTCTCACGGGCGAGTTGCTCAAGGGTGCGGTGGGGCGCGATCGGCCAAACGGTGGTGTCGGCACGAGCTTCCCATCGGGGGCACAGCTTGGGGGCTTTTGCTGCGGCCACCCTTTCCAACAGCAACCTCGACTCCATCGACATGCCCAAAGGCATCCGCCGGGCCTGCCAGATCAGCAACCTGGCCCTGACCAGCGATGTGGCCTGGGCCCGAGTAGAGGCCAAGGCCCATTATCCTTCAGGTGTCCTGGCCGCTGCTGCCCTGGAGCATCTCCTCACGGCCTTCATTTACGATGCCTTCATGGACCTTCCTGGGAACAGCCCCATCGACGTAGGGATCACGCCCCTGGATGGCGGAGGAGCCTTAAGCGTGGCCTTTCGCTTCTGACGGAAAGGCCAGGATATTCCACAAGTGTACAAGCTTGTCCGAGGTAATGCCCATGAATCTCTGCATAGTCTTCTCTGTAGTGTGGTTGGCCGTTACAGGTCCGAATGAGCCTGCTCCATTGCCGGGTGTCGTAAGCTTCCAGGGCGCTGCGGATGTGTCTGCTGGGGTAGCGATCGACACGGATCTGATTGCGGTCGCCGATGATGAGGACAATGTATTGCGGGTCTATGCAGTCGGTGGGGGTCTGCCGAGGGCCGCGTTTGACATGACGGCGTTCCTTCGGCTCGATCCCGCGTTTCCTGAGGTGGACATTGAGGCGGCGGCCCGGATTGGAGACCGGATCTACTGGATTGGCTCGCATAGTCGGAACAAGGATGGCAAACTGCGGTCCAGCAGGTGCCGGTTCTTTGCCACAGAGATACAGAGAAACGACAATGCCGTGTCTCTGAAGCCCGTGGGCCACCCCTGCAAGACGCTCCTTGAGCAGTTGGTTGTCACCAAATCCCTCAAAGGGCTGGGTCTGCAGGAAGCGGCTGGTGTCAATCAAGTCAAGGTCGGCACAGAGAAGAAGGCATTGAAGAGGCTCGCCCCCAAGGATGAGGGCCTGAGTATCGAGGGCCTCTGTGCGTCCGCCGACGGCAAGTGTCTGTTGCTGGGCTTTCGCAACCCAATTCCAAAGGGGAAGGCAATGGTCGTGCCTCTGTTGAATCCGGGGGCCGTAGTCGAGAAAGGCCGGCCTGCGGTGATCGACAAACCGCTGCTGTGGGATTTCGAAGGCCTGGGAATCAGGGACGTGACCTACGTAGAGGGCCTTGGAGTTTATTTCATCATCGCCGGTCCCCACAATGAGGAGAAACGATTCGTCCTGTATAGGTGGTCGGGCAAGGCCGAAGACCCGCCCGTCAAGGTCCGGTCGGCCCTGGGAAGCGAGTATCCTCACTTTACACCTGAGGTCGTTGTTGGGTTTGCGGCAAAAGCCAGGCTCCTGATCCTCAGCGATGACGGCACCCGGGTGGTGCAGGTCGCCGGTCCCCAGGAGTGCAGGGAAGGCGAGCTTCTCCCAGGCGACAGGTGCCTCAACAAGTCTCTTCTGGATACGAACCGAAAGACCTTCAGGGGCCTGTGGCTCTCCACAAAGTGAAATAAGGCGGTGTCCCGTCGGTCCATCCGAGGTGAGCTGTGACGAAACATGTTTTGGAGAAGCTCGGAATCTCGCTGGCAATCACGCCGAGTCTCTTCGATCTGCCTGCCCAAGTACAAGCGGAGCTGTGGGATGCCGTGAGCCAAACACGGGAGATACTGCTCCGGCGATTCAGGCCGGATGGGTTCAATATCGACATCAACGATGGTGAATCGGCAGGCCAGACCGTGCCACACGCCCATGTTCACGCTGTCCCGCGATATCGCAACGATATTCCCGATCCGCGAGGCGGGATCCGATGGGGCATCCCCGCCAAGGCCCGCTATTGGCGGCAGCGTTAGGCGACGATTCGGCTGTCAACTCCTCTGGTTGGACCGCTCAGCCTGCTCGTAGATCTTGCCCATGGTGCGAAGGAGGCCTTCCAGCCTTGTGAAGTTGTCCTCTTCGGAGAGTCTCGCCCTGCCGTCCCGCAGCATCATGACCTCCATCGCCGGGCGATCACGCTCGGCCCTCAGCCCGGCCCGCTGTGCAAAGCGATAGTCGCCGCCCTCCGAGTCATTTCTTCTTGCCTGCAACGGCTCAGGACGATAATATGGAGGAGGATGAGGCCGCATGGCCGAACGGTGATGGAGTTCACCGATTCCAACCGCCTGTTTGGGCTGATGACTCCTACAACAGATAACCGCCCACGTAGGGGTCTTGCGAACGACGTAAGACGACTCCCTCGGGGCCATGTTGAAGGAGCCGATTCTATGCGCGAATTGGGAGTTCGCGGCGAGAAGGCGCAGGACCAAGTAGGACGGCATCGCGTCGTCGGGCCCCCCTCTGCGTCGGGTGCCCTTGCCGCTGAGGCGGACCTGTCGGCCGTCCTGGTGCGGGCCATCTCGATTGTTCACGGGTTGGGGGAGGACTTCGCCGCGGACTTGGCTCGGTGCCCTCGGTGCGGACTCGATATCCACAGCTTCTACGAATCGAAAGACTATTTTGAGAAGTTGATTCTTGCGCTGGACCATCCGGAGCAGGAGACGCCTATTAGGGCGGCGTGGATTCTGGGGCAGCGGCGGGAGACACGGGCGGTCAGCGCTCTGATCGAACTGATTCGGAGAACCGCCGATGTTTACATCGCCACGGCGGCGGTCGAGGCTCTGGGCGAAATTGGCACGCCCGAAGCTCTGGCGTTTCTGGGGACGCAGGGCGATCACCCCGTCCGAATGGTAAGAGCGGCGGCGAGGAGGATCGTTGAGGCCAGCCATGAGCAGGCAAAACGTTGACAAGCGGGACCAGAACGAAAGGCGCGAGGATGCCCTGCGGCCCAACCCACACTTGGGTTATGATCGCGATGTGTTGGGCATGCACCTGATGTCGCGCGAAGCATTCTGGATCGCCGAGCCGCAGTTTCGCCGAGCCGTCTGGCTCAATCCTTTCGAGGCGGAATTCAAGAACCACTTGGCGTGGTGCCTCTATAAACGGAACAAGTTTGCCGAGGCGCGGGAATGGGCGCAGAGGGCGCTGGACCAGAAGGACGATCCGGACATGCGCACGCTCCTGGACTTGATCGAACAGAGAATCGGCTGCAAGAAAGGATCGGGCTGAAATCATGGGGCAACGAAATCCTGTCGTGGTTGCCGTCTCCGGGCAGCGTTCCGTCAAGGTGTCGCATTTGGTGCTGGATTTCAACGGCACGTTAGCCAAAGACGGAAACCTGCTACCTGGAGTGACATCGCGTCTGCGAACGCTTAGTCGGCGAGTTCATATCACTGTGGCTACTGCCGACACCTTTGGCAAGGCCTGCTCGGCCCTCAAAGGACTGCCCCTCGACGTGGAGATCATCAAGACCGGCCAGGACAAACTCCGGTTGCTCAAGCGGCTTAGGCCTTCCCACGTGGCGGTCATTGGCAACGGACGCAATGACGTGCCGATGATGCGCGAAGCTGCGCTAAGCATTGCGGTGATCGGCTCGGAAGGTGCCGCCGGCGAAGTGCTCGCGGCCGCCGACGTGGTTGCCCGCGACGTGCGCGAGGCGCTCGACCTGCTCGCAAATCCGCTGCGTTTGACGGCAACGCTCCGGCTATGACCGCCGTTGGAAAGGTCCAAGCGATGAATAACATCAGAACGTTGAGAGTGATAGCGACATGAATCAGTTCCACCGCCGCAGAATTGCATCTACGTTTCGCCATATCGACGGCCGGTTGGCGGAGATCGAAGCCATTCTGCAAGCGGTGGGCTCCCAGTCGCCTTTTTCCGCCTACGCTCTCGACATCGAGCCGATGGCCCGCCATACGGTCGCCAATTATCTCCAACGCCTCCGCGAGAAGATGTGGACGGCCATGCAGGACCTCGACATCTCCGAGACTGGGCACCGGACCGGGGCGGCGTGGGCCATCAGTTGCGACCTGACAGGCGTGATGATCGATCTGACGGACATGACGCCGCAGCATCTGGTCGGCTATGGCCACCTGGACTCGGAGGCGGCAAAGAAGATCGCCGGTATCTGTACTGATCTGCAACGCTTGTGCAGCAGCGCCCAAGCTTACCTATGCCGATCTCGCGGAGAAGACCTCGCTCAACGCCTCGCGAGGCTGACCGCTGCGCCCACTGACCGCGACGCCCTGGCGAAGCTGGAGGGCATGATTACCCGCCACGGGCTGGTCGAGTTACGGCCGATGCTGGAAGGCATTGTGGGACGGCTGGAATCGGCGGACCTGGAAGTAGCCTTCTTCGGCCGGGTCAGTTCCGGCAAATCGTCGCTCTTGAATCACCTTCTGGGTGAAGAGGTACTTCCCGTCGGGGTATTGCCCGTGACGGCCGTCCTGACGCGGTTGTGCCGGGCGGAGGAGAACGAGATGGTCGTGCGTTTCGAGATTTCGCAGCCGCAGCGTCTACCGCTGGACCAAATCGCCGAGTTCGTGACGGAGGAAGGGAACCCCGGAAATCGCAAGCAGGTCACCGAAGTGCAGGTGCGTCTGACGAATCCGCGCCTGGCCGAGGGCGTGACATTCATGGATACGCCGGGCGTTGGGTCGCTGGCGACTCTTGGGGCTGCACAGACGAAGGCGTATCTTCCGCGATGCGACCTGGGCATCTTGCTGGTCGATGCAGGGTCCAGCATGGACTACGAGGACATTGCACTGCTGCGGGGGTTCTTTGACGCCGCCATCCCCGCGATGATCCTGATTAGTAAGGCGGACCTGCTCAGCGAGACAGATCGGCGCCGCGTCAGGAACTACGTAAGTGAACAGGTCCAAAGAGAACTCGGAAGCGAGATTCCGGTCTACCCTGTGAGCACGCGCATTCCGGAGGCGGCAATGGCCGACCAGTGGTTCCATGAGGCTATCGTGCCGCTGACCCAGAGACACCAGGAACTGGCCGCCGAGTCCATCCGCCGCAAGACCGCCCACCTGGCGGAACTGGTGGCATCCTATCTGAAAACCATGGTCGGGCGGTCCCAAGTCGCCGCGTCTTCGGCAGTCGGCCCGGACACCCCGCAGGTGGCGGCGATGCTGGCCGAGGCGGACAATCGCATCGCGGCCGTCGCGTCGTGCCTCACGCAGCCCGTCGAGACTGGATTGCACGCGAGCATCGAAAGAACCATAGAACGGGCGGCGACAGATGCCGTTGCCGCTGTCCGAAAGGGCGTTGCCTGCTCCGAGGCTCTCGTTGCGGCTGTTGCAGCGGAAATGGCTCAGACAGCAGACGGCACCCGGCAGCAACTGGAGGAACTGGCGAGAACGCTCGAACAGATACTCCGGAAGCTGTCACAAGCGTGCGGCGGGCCGGAGAACCTGAGCTTAGGTGAGGCAATCGCCGGGTTCACGCCGTTGCCACGAGCCGACGAAAGACGACTGAGCGACATTCCTCAAGTGCGGTGTTCCAGGGTGATTTCCCGGTGGTCGGGACTGGCCCTGTGGCTGGTGAGGCGGCGGGCGATGCGTCACCGGGATCTGCTCATCTGGCCTGTGCTGAGAGACCATCGTGATAAAGTGCAAGCGTGGCTCAAGGAGAACCTGGAGGATATCAGCAACGCGTACGAAGCCTATGTCGCCCTGTTCCGCGATCAACTGCGCCAGGTTGGCGAGAGACGCGTGGGTTTCGAGGACGCCGAGCATGTGCAGGCCGATCTTGAAATGCTGCGGGACATAGCCCCGGCACACGCTACTTCCCTAGGCGCGGAGACCAATAGAGAATCGGAGTGTGTCCAACCATGACCTATGCTCTTTCCATTTTGGATCTGGGCCTTCCCGATCTGCCGACATGGCTGCTCGCTGTTGGCGTGGTGATAGCCTTCGCCTTGCTGGGGTTTGGGGCGGATCGGTCAGTGACCGGTGCGGCCCGTCTGGCCCGCGCGCTGGGCGTCCCGAAAGTCATTATCGGAGCGACCATCATCAGCCTGGGCACGACCTCGGCCGAAGCATTCGTCTCCGTCGCCGCTGCGTTCCGGGGCGAGGGAGATTTGGCTCTCGGCAACGCGGTCGGCTCGATCATCGTCGATACGGGATTCATCTTCGCTCTGGGGTGTTTGTTCGGCGACCTTCCGAAGGACCCCTTTGTCCTCCGCCGTCATGGCTTGACCAAGATTTCGACCGACACGCTCCTCACAGCCACGCTATTCTTGTTGGCATGGTTCCACGGGGGCTGGCACGGAGTTACAGTGCCAAGGTCCATTGGTGTCCTCTATATCTTTCTCCTGGCCGTCTACATGGTTCTGTCGGCGCGATGGGCGAAGGCTCGTCGGGGATTCGCCGCCGCCGAGGCCGGCCTCGTGGTACCAAACGCGGGAACGAATTCAACTCCCAGGCGTACGCTGCGGGCCACGCTGTCGAGCTTGTTCCTCCTGTCGGTGGGTTTGGTGCTGGTCCTGGTCGGCTCGCACCTGCTCCTGGAGGCTGTGGGCGAATTGGGCAACCGCTATCATGTGCCGTCGGACGTGATGGCCGTGACCGTGATTGCGTTCGGCACGTCCGTCCCCGAACTGGCCACGGCGATAGCATCCATTATCAAGAAGCACCCCGAGCTTCTCGTCGGCAACATCATAGGTGCCGACATCCTCAACGTGCTCTTTGTCACGGGATGTTCGGCGGCGGCCGTGCCCTTGAATGTGTCATCGTCATTTTTCCGTCTTCATCTGCCCGTCATGTGGGCCACGTCGCTGCTGCTGGCAAGCTATATCCTGTCCGGCGGGAGCAGATTCCGCCGCTGGCAGGGCCTGCCTCTGATGGCGGTCTATGTGGTGTACTGCATCTTGCTGTTGCGGACTCTCTGAAAGGAGAATCGTGGGTGTTATGCAAGACGCCGATGTGAATGTGAATGCGATGAAGCCGGAAGCGGACCAACCGCCCCGCGTGGACGCGAGCACGCTGCCCGACTTCTTGAACGAAGCCAGCGAGCAGATCGAGGCACTCGGCCCGGATTTTGAGGCCGACCGGGACCGGCTGGACGGACTGCGGCAGCGGTTGCGGGAAGAACGCTGCTACCTGGCCGTGCTCGGCCAGTTCAAACGGGGCAAGAGCACGTTGATTAACGCGTTGCTTGGCGACGAAGTCCTGCCCACAGCCATCGTTCCGCTGACTTCCATTCCGACGTTCCTGCGCGGCGGCGAGCAACTGGCGGCTCGTGTACAGTTCGACAATGGTCAGCCCGAGGAGCAGTTCGCGGAGCCAGACGCCAAGGCGTTGGTCCAGTTTCTGACACGCTTTGTCACCGAGAGCGCCAACCCGCACAACCGGCTGGGTGTCCGCCTCGTCGAAACGACGCACCCGTCGCCCCTCCTGCGGCAGGGCGTCGTATTGATCGACACGCCCGGCATCGGCTCGACGTTTCGGCACAACACCGAGGCAACGGTCAATTTCCTGCCTCAGTGTGACGCGGCGTTGTTTGTGGTTTCGGCTGATCCGCCGATTACCGAGGTCGAGGTGGAGTTTCTCAAGCTGGCGCATCGCAAGCTGGCTCGCCTGTTCTTCATCCTGAACAAGGTGGACTATCTCGACCCGGAGGAACGCCGCATCGCCGTTGAGTTCTTGCAGCAGGTATTGTGCGAGCAGGTCGGCTTCGCGTCACCGCCGCCGGTCTTCTGCGTCTCCGCGCGTCAGGGCTTGGCGGCTCGCCGAAATCAAGATACTGCCGGCTGGCAATCCAGTGGTATGGCCGAGATTGAACAGCGGATCGTGGACTTCCTGCGCACGGAGAAGACGGACGTGCTGAATCGCGCGCTGGCCCGGCAAGCGGACGATATCCTTGCCGATGTCCAGCGCCGCCTGGAACTGACCCTGCGTTCCCTGCAAATGCCGCTGGCCGAACTCGACGAGCGTATCCGCGTATTCGAGGAAAGCATGATCGAGATTGAGGAACAGCGCATCGTGCTCATGAAGCGGCTGGGCGAGGATGAGGAACGCCTGGCCGGCGCTGTCATGAAGCACGCTCACCAATTGCAGACCCAGAGCTTCCAGTTCTTCCGAGGAATTGTCCAGATGTGTCAGGATCGAGACGGCGCGAAGTGGTCCGAAGAATCGGCCCGCGAAGCTCTTGCGGCGGCCATCCCCAGTTACTTCGAGCGGGAGTTCGGCACGGCCCACCAGCTCTGTGAGCAGCAGTTGCGGGAAGCGTTGGTGCCTCACCATCGCCGCGCGGATGAGCTGGTCGCTTCGGTCCATCAACTCGTGGAGCGGCTCTTCGAGGTCTCGGCGGAACCCACCCGGCAGGGGTCCGTGTTGGCGAAGGTCGAGCAGCCGTACTGGCGCACCCACAAGTGGGAAATTCGGTTCAGCGCGATTCCCAAGAGTTGGATCGACCGCATTGTCCCGCTACGCATCCGCCACGCCCGCATTCGCCGGCGCATCGCGGAGCAGCTCCACTACCTCGTGACCCGCAATGTCGGAGAACTCCAGTGGAGCATCCTGGAGAATCTCAAGCAGAGCGTTCAGGGCTTCCGCGACCTCTTCAACGACCGTCTTCAACAGGCGATTGAGGCAACCCGCCAGGCCCTGGACGCCGCCCGCCGCCAGCGGACCGAGCATTCTGACACGGTTGCGCCAGAAATTGCCCATGTCCACCTGATGTTGGGCGATGTCGAGGCACTCCGGGCCAGGGGAAAGGAAGTTTGATCGTCGCCATGAAGGATGTGTTGTGAAAGGAGATGTGCGAGTGGCTGATAGCAAGGGCAAATCTGTGCAGATACCTATAGACCAGCGGCGTCGATGGCTCAATCGAAACATCCTGGGCATGGGGTTGGCCAGCCTATTCAGCGACATGAACCATGAGATGGCATCAGCGGTTCTGCCGGTCTTTCTCTCCACCGTGCTGGGCGCCCCGGCGTTTGCGCTCGGCGTCATCGAAGGCGTGGCAGATGGGGTTTCAACCATCTTCGAGTTCTGGTCTGGCTGGTATAGCGACCGCATCGGCAAGCGCAAGGGTCTTGCTGTAGTCGGTTATGCCGTCACGGCATTCAGTAAGGCTACCTTCGCACTGGCGACAAGCTGGTGGCATGTCCTTTTGGGCCGCACCTTTGGCTGGATTGGTTGGTCAATTCGTTCACCGGTACGCGATGCTCTGCTCACCGAGTCCACCACGGCGGCAACCATCAGCCGCGCGTTCGCATTCCATCGGACGATGGACACGCTGGGCGCCATCCTCGGACCGCTGACTGCGACACTCCTTGTGGCTCATGTTTCCATCCGCGTGATTTTTCTCGTGTCGCTGATCCCCGGCGTTTGCGCAGTTCTGTCCCTCGTGTTTCTCGTAAAGGAGAAGGCTCGCAAACCGGATCCCCGTCATCCGTGGCATAGTCTTAGGAACTTGCCCCGCGGGTTCATGATGTTTCTCGTTCCCGTCGGTCTTTTCGGCATCTCCAACTTTGCCCCAACCCTGTTGATTCTGCGCGCGCAGGATTTGCTCACGCCCTCGGTCGGCGTGGTCAAGGCGAGCGCGTTCGCGGTCGGGCTTTATACCTTCAGCAATGTCGTGTACGCGCTGGTGGCCTATCCAATGGGTGTTCTGGCGGACAAATTCAGCAAGCGCGCCATTCTCAGCCTCGGCTTTGCGCTGTTTGGCATCCTTTGCCTGGGTTTCTTGCTGGCCGATGATCGGAAATGGATTATGGTGCTGCTCTTCGCCCTCGTCGGCATCTACACCGCCATCATCGAATCGTCCCAGCCCGCGCTGGCTTCGACCTTGATGCCCGAAGACCAGCACGGCGCGGGCTTCGGTCTGATGAGCGCGGTGGACGGGGTCGGCGATTTCTTGTCCAGCGTAACGATGGGCGTGTTGTGGACGACTGTTTCGCCGAATACCGGATTTGCCGCCGCAGGTGCGCTGGCGATGTTCTCCGCAATTCTGCTGTATTTGATCCGTTTCCCGAAACCGCCCACGGGGAACGGCTCCAACATGAAAGAGCCTTTGCTGTGAGCTGGTTTATTTGGGCTTTATTATCCGCGCTGTTTGCCGGAATCACTGCGATTTTGGCGAAGATAGGCGTTGCCGGCACCGCCTATGGGATGCTGGGCGTGGTCAATGTGATCGGAGATTGCGGGTCCAGTTTGGTTGTCGGCCTGTCGTGGACCGCCGTGGGGCCGACAGCAGCGTTCCTTTATGCCGTGGTCGTCGGAGCGGCAGGCACGCTCCTGATGGCCCTGACGAAAGGGAATGTGGCTTCCTCCCTGAACCGTGCCCCAAGGACATAATCCATGTCGAAACATCGAAAATGGCTGCTGTTGTTCAGCGTCCTGCTGCCCCTTTATGGCTTTGGCTGGCTGGCCGAAGCCGTGTGGAATCGGGGTGGATTGGATTGGGATACACCGGCTCTCCGGGTCCTCCACAGATACGATTCCCCGCACCTTGACACGCTGTTGCTGTTTGTTACGCAGAGCGGCGACATCAGAATGGTTCTATTCTTCACGGTGGTTGGCGCCGTCCTGTTGCTCCTGTGGAAAAGGCAAAGGGATGAGCGCTTTCTGGCACACTGCGGCATCGGTGCGGCGGTTATTATCTTCGCGGTCAAGGCGCTGTTCTCTCGGGTTCGAGGCCACTTTTGGGAATCGCTCCCGCCGCAGATTGATCTTGGTTCTCCCAGCGCCCACTCGATGGGCACGTTTGCGTTGGCTTTGGCGGTCGTGGTAATTGCTTGGCGGACCCGCTGGCGCTGGTCTGTCATCCTTCTCTGCGGCCTCTACGCCGTATCCGTCGCGTTGTCGCGGGTCTATCTTGGCGCACATCAAGCTTCCGATGTATTGGCCGCATGGACATTGTCGCTCGCGTGGGTGAGCGGACTGAGTGTGTTTCGGGGAACTCCCTTTGCGGACCTGGCTCGGGAAAAGAAGTGCATGATGCTTGTGTCAGGCATCCTCGCAGGTCTTGTGACCATTCTTGTGGGCTACGTCTCAAGTGATCTGAAACACGCCAATTTCCGCGTGGTTGTCCCCAGGGAAGTCTATCGTTCCGGCCAGATGAATACCGGCCAGCTCGCCCGGACCGTCGAGAATTACGGCGTTAAGAGCATCCTGAACCTGCGTGAAGAAAACCTGACCACGGGATGGCATCAAGCCGAAATCGCCACGGCGGCAAAACGGAACGTAATCTACTACGACCGCAGCCTTTCCTCTGGGCAGGAACTCAGCCTGGAGCAAATGGACGACCTTGTAGCCCTCCTGGGCGAGGCGCCGAAACCGGTTCTGATTCATTCTTGGGCCGGAGCCGACCGTTCCGGCCTGGTTTCCGCGCTCTATCTTTTCGCCCTCGAAGGCCGAAGTCCGGGCGAAGCGGCCAAAGAACTGTCCTTCTGGAATGGCCACGTGCCGCTCATCCGTCCCAAGGTGACAGCAATGGATGCTTCCTTCAGACGCTACATCAGCAACCGGACTGCCCATGAATGATATGACAAGAATCGAGCCGATGGCGGGTGCGGGCCAGCTTGCCTCCGAGGAGATCAGCCCTGACACGGACCGGCTGCGGGACTACGCCGCAATCCGGCACGCGGTCGCGCAGGCCGTTCGCTCGATCCGTGGCCTCGCTCACGAACTGAAGAACGACCGGGTGGCGAGCGAAGGCCAGGAACTGATGACCAAACTGGCGGAAGACCGCTTCACGCTGGCCGTGGTCGGTCAGTTCAAGCGCGGCAAGAGTTCCCTCATGAACGCCATCATCGGCCGCGAGCTTTTACCCACCGGCGTCCTGCCCGTGACCTCGGCCATCACGATCCTGAAGTATGGGCCGGCGGAAAAGCTCACCATCCAGCGTGATGGGGACATCTTCCCGGAAGAACCGCCGGTGACCATGCTGGCTGAGTATGTCACGGAGCAGGGAAACCCCGGCAATCGCCGGAACGTCAAGGCGGCCATTCTGGAGGAGCCGGTCCCCTTCCTACGGTGCGGACTGGAGTTCGTTGACACGCCCGGCATCGGCTCTGCTATCTTGGCAAACACGGAGACGACCTACGCCTTTCTGCCCCAGTGCGATGCCGTCATTTTTCTAACGGCTCTGGACAGCCCCTTGACCGAGGCCGAGGTGGGTTTCCTGCGATGCACGCGCCAGTTCGCACAGAAGATGTTCTTCGTGATCAACAAGATGGACCTGCTTGAAGGCACCGAACGAGAAAAGGCGCTGAGCTTCATTTCGGATCGGCTCTGTGCGGAAATGCGAAATAAGTCTCTCAGAACCTTCCCCTTGTCGTCGCGTCTGGCAATGGCTGCAAAGTCCTCCACGGATTCGGCAGTCTTCGCGTCCAGCGGTTTGAAGGACTTCGAGGAGGCTCTGGGGGCATTTCTTTCACAAGAGCGGACCGGTGCATTTCTGGCTTCTGTCCTCGCCAAGGCTGTCCGCCTAGTCGAGAGACTGAACTGCAGCACTCTGCCAGGCGCCGCCGCAATGAGATGCGAGAGGATCAGGGACAGGCTCCAGGCAATCCATGAGGCTCTGTTTCCCGGAACGGCCATGGAACGTCCGCTCTCGGGTCGGATCGTCGGTGTCGGTCTTGCCGAACAGGACCTTCGACCCGCCCAGCCGCCTGTGGAATGGTCCCAAGCCCTGCAAACCCGTGGGTGTCCCGTCTGCACCCGAATGGCCGACGCCGCCTTCAAATTCTATGCCCGATGGCAGTACGCAATCGTTGTCGATGAAGCCGCCCAGGAGCAGCTCGCTGCCGAGATGGGCTTTTGCGCATTGCACACGTGGCAGCTTCTTGCCGTCTCCTCTCCGCAGGGTACATCTGCCGGCTATGCCAGACTGGTCGAAAGGTTGGCAGAACAGTTGTCCGAACTGGCGACTGCCCCGGATGTCGCCGCCGGGAATCTCTCGCGTCTCTTGCCGAGTCGAGAACAATGCTCGGTTTGCCGAATGGTTCGCGCAGTGGAGAGGGACGCCGTTCATAGCATGGCCGCGTTTCTCGCGGCCCCCGGCGGCGTCCGAGCTTATCGCGACTCTCAGGGCGTCTGCGTGCGTCATCTGGGTCTGCTGGCGGCCGGTGTCCAGAACGCGGACCTAGTTCGACAGGTCCTGCAACACGCTTCCAGACGCTTCGAAGAGGCCGCTGAGGACATGCAGAACTACGCCATGAAACATGAAGGCATTCGACGCTGGCTCCAGAACAAGGACGAGAAGGACGCCTACCTGCGTGCTATAATCCACCTGGTGGGCGAAAGAGCAGCGTGTGCTCTCTGGCGAGAGGACGCCGAGATTTGATGAGCTACCAGCCATGAGAGACAAACGCGAAAGACATCTTTGCCGTCGTCACGGGTGAGAAGGAGGAAACTATGCCAGGCAAGAGCAGCACGACGAACGAGAGAGCTGCAAGGGAATCGCTGACGTCCGACTCCCCATTCTATCCGATTGCACCACCACGGATGTTGTTGGAGACGCAGCAATGTGTTGCGTTTCTCGACACAAAGCCTGTATCCAAGGGACATGCGCTGGTCGTGGCGAAGACAGTGACGGCGAGCCTGTTCGATCTGCCCGTGGAGGTTCAGGCGGAGCTATGGGAAGCCGTGAGGCGAGCGCGAGAAATACTGATCGAACGATTCAGACCAGATGGTTTCAACATCGGCGTCAACGACGGCATGGCGGCAGGCCAGACGATACCGCACGCACATGTGCACGTTATCCCGCGGTATCTCAACGATGTGCCGGATCCACGCGGCGGGATACGCTGGGTAATCCCATCCAAGGTCCGGTACTGGTGACAACTTGAGTTGCTGTCAGTGCGACAATTCGCTCTTGCTACAATGGCTTATCGAAGGATGCGCGGTCTATACAGACCTCGTGGGCGTGTTGGGGTGGTCGGGCCGCGATCTACTAATCAATCTGGGGTTGCGAGTATTGGGAGACAGCTTATGACTGCGATCGAAGCCCAAGTCGGAGGTAGGCAAAATACGCTGCTGGGAATAGCCGCGAGGCTCTGGTGGAGGTCCCCTGGCAACATTCTCCTCGTGTGCAATGCGATCTTCATCTTCGTGAGTGGGGGAGGTCTTTTCCAGACATCTGACTGGATCTTCTGGATCGTCTGGGCGAGCCTGGTGCTGGTCCGATACGCGGATATCAAGTTCCTCGATGGGTGCACCACCACGGGCGAACCCGCATCCATAACTCACTGGATCAGGTACGCGGCTCGACTGACTGCCTGTTGTGTGGCGGCATGGGTACTTGCTCACGTGCTGGGTTGTCTCTTCGCAACGAGAATCCCTCATCCCTGAGAAGACCCGACATAAGAGCGTGAATTCCCCGTTGAAGAACCCTTCTCACACCAATGGTGGTGTGTTGACTGCCAACCATACCCACGCCACTATGGAGTCTGCCGGTTGCTTTCGACTGCCGGCGTTGAAGAACAGGCCCGGTTTCCCGTGGGTTCCAACAGAAGATCTTGGCAAGCAATGTCCGGGAAGTATCTGGGCACGTTGCTCTTCACTGGCCTGCGTAAGTATCACTTACCCTTGATTAGGCAGGACAATGGCCCCCCGCTCATCTCGTTGCCGGTGACGAAGAAAACTCAATGGCTCAGGGGGTATCGGTCACCAGAAGGTTGATGCGCCCGAGTTTGACGCCCTTGAGGCTGATCAGGTTCTCCGCGGTCTTGTTGATTTCGCCTACCTGCCCGCGCAGCACGATGACCTCCAGGCAGTCATCTGCATCAAGATGAATGTGCATGGAGGAGATGGTCTGCAAGAGATGGGAGTGCTGCAGATCGGTCAGCATCCCCATCAGCCTGGTCGAATGATGGTTGTAGACCAGAAAGACTGCCGCCACGGCCGTGGCTTTGGGGTTGCTGAGCCGGTCCTCGCTGATTTGCTGGCGTATCAGGTCGCGGATCGCCTCCGACCGGCTCGGATAACCCCGTTTGCGGACCAGGACATCGAATGGGGCCAGCAGCTCCTTCTCCAGTGACACTCCGACGCGTTCTACTTGACTCATCTTCATTCCTCGTTACGAACAAGACAGACCTGCAGCCGTCGGCTGCCACAACTGAGGAGCATTCTACTTCAGACGCGTCTTTTTCTCAAACCCTGGAGCTTTTCCTATTGATACCGTAGCACGAACCGCGTAGTATTATGCGCTGTAGCACGAATGTTAGGACCTTATGCGCAGCTTTCTGGAGGTTTGGAGATATGAGAAGCTCTTTGATACTCTGCATGCTGATCGGTTTGACGTATGAGGGCATATCCCGGGCAGACCCGTCCATGGCCCGTGTCATGCACCGGGAATTCCAGGCAGTCAACGCTGGCGGAGAGCAGACGTACAAAGCAACGCAGAAGGTGATTCTGGAGGGGATTGTGCTGCACAACCCGGCCGACATGCTGGACCCGACCCCGGATGACACGATCACCGAACTGTTCAACCTCGGCGGGCAGTGGCAACTCTTCTTCCAGGGTGAGGGGGACGATCATGCCGGCACCGCCGTGTACTTGGCCCAGCTCTACGACAACCTGCCTTGGATCATGCCCGGCGGCGGGTACTCGAACAGGGAATTTGTCGCAGAGTTGACGCGGCTCAATGCTGCCCGCTTCAGTGTTGGAGACCGCATCCGCGTCACGGGCTATTTCCTTTCCTACATGGGCAAGATGAATGTCAACGAGCAGCACAGCAAGAATCCCGACCACGATTTCACAATTGAGGTCATGACGCGGGGCGTTGGTTTGCCGAAACCCGAAGTCGTGTCCCTGGATGAGTTGAAGGACACTCAGGACCGCTTCATCTTCAATCCTGCCCGGCTGGTCGGCGGCGAATACTACCAGGGACGGCTGGTGAAAATCGAGGATGTCAACATTGCAGATGCGAACGCCTGGGAATCGGGCGGGACACTGACGGTCACCGACGGGAAAAAGACGTTCCCCGTCAAGCTCGGGCGAGGCAACGGCATTTACGGTGGATCATTCAACCTCAGCCAGCCATGCGACGTCATCGGGATTCTCGACCAGGAGAGCACGGACCTGCGAAGTGGTTACCGGCTTTACGTCGTAGACTACGACGGCAATGGACATGTCCTGGCATCCTATGAGCATCGGATGGCTGATCAGGCATCTGCGTCAGAAGATGGATTGTGACCGGATCGGCACGCGGAGAGGCACAGTCATGAAGTCGGCATTTACACTGATCGAATTGCTGGTTGTCATGGCGATTATCGCGTTGATCCTCGGCATCCTGCTGCCTGCCGTTGGCAGCGCCCGGCTTCAGGCAAAAGTCCTCACGGTCAATGCGGAGTTGCGGGACATCAGCATGGCTCTCGAAGCGTACTGGCTCGACCACGAAAGCCGGTATCCGCCTGTACGGGTCGATTGCATGCTGGGCGGGCACTTCTACCAGCTTCCGTATGAGCTGACCGACGAAGGATATCTGCCCAAGCCCCAGCCGGGCACCTTCCTGTCGGCGGGGATCGAGGACAGGTTTAACCCCGGGTACATGTACAAGTACCGCTCGGTGGGCACGCTGATCTATAACCGGACGACCGTTATTCCTGATGGTGCCTGCCTCTGGGTTCCCAACGGCTTTGCCGATAACGAACAGACCGAGGGCCAGACCTACAGCAGCTTGAAGAACTCGCCTGTAAGCTGGGTCCTCTACAGCCAGGGTCCCAACTACGATGACAGGCGGATGAGGGAGATGCAGTATCCTGTCCCCCGGAGCACATGGTACAACCCGCAGAGGAAGCAAGGCGTCATTGTGCGCATGAGGTTGAGAAACGGCAATCAGATCGGTTCGTTCGATGGCTCGAAGGGATGAGGTTATGAGAAGCATGTCAGCATTGTTGTCGTGTCTGGGATTGGCTGTCTGTTTATTCATTGTTGCCGGGTGTACGGCCGGTCGCGACACGCCCAAGACCAGCACTGCCTGCAAGTCCTTTGTCCGTGAGTTGGAGGACCGATGTGACTATCACATGCTACTGACAGGTAAGCCTCAGACTCGCGGAATGCGCTCGGGGCGGGTCCGACTGTCACCGGGTCAGTCTATTGGTCTGCACAGCACCAAGAGCAATGAAGAACTGTTGGTCTTCCTCTCCGGCAGCGGTGTCGCCCGGATTGGGGAAGACATCCGCCTGTCTGTTGGTGCAGGCAAGATAGCCTACATCCCGCCGCAGACTTCACATGATATCGTGAATACGGGTACAGAAGTGCTTGCATACGTGTTCTGCGTTGCTCCTGCGGCAGGCAGTCCGGTGGATTAACTGGCACACGGTTACTGGACGCAATAATTCCCCGGCCCCGCTATGACCCAGAAGACCCTGTGCTGGCGGGCCGCAACACGCCATCTTCCATTTCGAGGATTCGGTCGAAAACGTCCAGCGCTCGATGGTCGTGTGTCACGACGATAACTCCGGCCTCGTGCTCGTGCGCGACCATGCGGAATAGCTCCATCACCTGGCGGCCCCGATGGCTGTCGAGAGCAGCGGTAGGCTCATCGGCTAAGATCAGGCTGGGATCGTTCGCCAGGGCTCGCGCCACAGCGACACGTTGCTGCTGGCCGCCGGAGAGCGTTGAGGGCAGATTGTGCGAGCGGTCCGCGACGCCCAGGTAGTCCAGAAGCTCCAAGGCGCGCTTTCGGGCCTTTCGGGGAGGGGCATCATTGATCTCCATTGCCACTTGCACGTTCTCCACGGCGCTGAGAAACGGAATCAGGTTTGCCTTCTGAAACACAAACCCGATGTGCTTTCGGCGAAACGAACGAAGATTGACTAAGAGCCTATCCGAATAACCACTGATCTGCCGATAGTCCTTTCAGGGACAGGGTGGTCCCTGAAGGAGATCGCAGATGAACAAGAACCGATATCGAGTTTCCGATGAACTGTGGGAGAAGA
>Ga0315277_10004067_pt1 | contig 19629 bp, 16 predicted proteins | sample YL17G05_15_MG_FD_203695 | JGI IMG/M metagenome (GOLD analysis project Ga0315277, IMG submission 203695) | Sediment microbial communities from Yellowstone Lake, YNP, Wyoming, USA - YL17G05_15 | ecosystem: Environmental > Aquatic > Freshwater > Lake > Sediment | place: USA: Wyoming | collected... | reverse complement strand
TTTTTTTTCGATTACCCTGGCCGATATCACTTTTCATGGAATACTCCTGCGAGTTCGGGTCATTGACATTCTCGCCTCCGTCCGGAGGGTTGAAACCGATTTTAGGAGGAATTCAGGAGTTGACTGTCAGCCCCGGCTGGGGGTCTAAAGTGAGGATAGTGGGATTTCCCTCTTTGCGGAAGGCTTTGATAAGCTTGTCCGGCTGGTGATGAAGGGCGATGATCGTTCCGCCGCCTCCGGCTCCGGCCAGCTTGGCTCCCAGAGCGCCGTTCTTCCGGGCCAGGTCGATATAATGATCGTTCACTTTGCCGGATGCTCCAAGCTCCTGCTGAATTTCATGGTTCCGGTTCATCAGGCCCCCCAGCGCTTCCCAGTCCCCCCGGAGAAGAGTTTTTTTCCCTGTTCTAGCCAGTTCCGCTATCTCCCGGTAGCCCTGGATCACCGCCTGATCCCCTTCGATCCAGCGCTCGCGAATAGGCTTGAGCACGTTGCCCGAGATCCTCTGCACGCCGGTATGCACCACCACGAAAGGCAGCTTTTCCACAAAACCGGCGAGAGGCTCCACAGTGCCGTAAACCTCCTCTTCCAGCTCCCGGTACATTTCCTTGGTGCGGAAATCCATGTAGTTCAGGCCGCCGAACACAGTCATGTACTGATCCTGGTAGCCGCACTGGATATCCATGTAGTTGAGCTCGATATAGCGGATGGTCTCCGCTAGCTGGTAGCGATCCATCTTGAGGCCGATAAAGCGGCAGACAGCGCCGAAAGTGGCGGCAAGCATGGCTGTTGACCCGGCGAGGCCGCTGCGGTAAGGCACCTGGCTTGTCCCTTCGAGGCGGAATTTCCTGTCGGATATTCTCAAATAGCGGATGACGCTTTTGGCGATGTCGAAAAACCCGCCGTCAAGCCGGAGGTCGGACTCATCGCGGATGACAGTTTCCTGGCCGGCAAAGGAGAGTTCGAGGCGCCTGGCTTCGGTGATCCGCGCACAGGCCCGGCAGCTCAGGGTACAGGAAATGAGGCTGCCGCCGTAGCCATCCGTGGGGTTGCCGATCACTCCCGCTCTGGCCGGGGCCGATGCCTCGATCATAACTTCCTCGTCAGGTAGTGACGCAGCATGTGGCCGTATTTCTCATCCTGAAGGGCAAAGTCGACAAAAGCCTTGAAGTAACTCTCGTAATTGCCGATGTCGTAACGCTGCTCGTTTTCCCGGAGAAGCACTGCGTATACCGGAGCGCCTTTCTTGATCAGCAGGCTGATAGAGTCTGTAAGCTGAAGTTCTCCGCCCTTGTCCGGAAGGGTCATGTCAATGGCCTGGAAGATATCCGGCGAGAAGACGTAGCGAGCGGCTATAGCCAACTCGCTAAGCGCATCCTCGATGGCCGGTTTTTCCACCAGGCTTTCTACGCTGAAAACTCCCTTCTCCTTCTCCTCCTTCACATTGACAATGCCGTAGCGGTAAGTGTCCTCGCGGGGAATGCGCTCGATAGCCAGGGTGCAGGATGCCTTGTTCTTCAGGTGAGCGTCAATCATCCTTCTAGTCAGATTGTCCCTGGTACGGGCATTACTGATTATCGAGTCACCCAGGGCGCAGACAAAGTGTTCGTCCTCCACGAAATCGCGCGCCAGGCTTACTGCATCAGCCAGACCCTTCTGCTCACTCTGGCGCACATAGAAGAAGCTCACGCTCATCTCCTGGTATTTCATCTCCTCGATAATGCTCGATTTGCCGCTCTGATGCAATTCCTTGAGCAGGCTCATGTCCTTGTCGAAATGGTCCTCGATAGAACGTTTATTCCTGCCGGTAACAAAGAGAATCTGTTTGAGCCTGGCGGCTTCGAGCTCCTCGACCACATACTGCACCACTGGTTTCCGGCCCACAGGAAGCATCTCCTTGGGCTGGCTTTTGGTAGCCGGAAGGAGCCTGGTGCCGTGTCCGGCAACCGGGATAACAGCCTTTTTTATTAACATCTTCGACCTCCAGCTTGGGGGATATGGTTGGCATTCTGGAAAATACCGGTCACAAGACACGGCAAGGGCTATGTTCCGGAAAAAATCGAAATCCTTATTTCGGTTTAAGCTACCCTAACCTAAATCCCCCCTGGCCCCCCTTTGGCAAAGGGGGATTGAGGGGGATTCGACAATATACACTTTAATTTACTATTATTCAGGCAAAATAACGCTAGAATCCGGATTTTCTTTAAGAAAAATACAGTGAATCCAAAACAGCCATCACTAAGTTATCAAAGGCTTTGCATGATTGTCAACGGTTTTATCCCAGGGGTTTCTCTCATTATTCACCGTTTTCGGCAAGCCGCTGCTCCTTGTAAATCCGGCGGATTTCAAGCAGTGTCTTATCATAAATGCCGGTTTTAAAATCCGGGAAGGTCCATTCGAAAGCCGCCCAGCCGCCCTTGCGGTAATAAAGAGTCAGGTCGGCCCAGACCCCGTGATCAAGGTATATTTTCTGCCCCTGATACTTGAAAGAGGCCAATACTACTTTCTGGTAATCGAGAAGGCCCGGGTCGATATTTATCCGCCTGTTGCCATTTGGGTCAGAAAGCTCGGTCTCGATCCGCGAAGCTTCGAGCTTGGCCCAGGCAAGCCGCGAAGGATGAACCAGATTTCTGTAAGAAATAAAAAGCCGGTAAAGAGGGGAACCCATCTCTGCCTGGTAGAAATCCGTGTGGTCGAAAAGCACCGGGCTTCCGGCATAATCCTCAGGCCCGAAAACTTTCCGGAGGAGTTCTCTTGCCTGTTCGAGGACAGTCTCTTCCCGGTAAAGCAAGGCAGCGAACAGCTTGACCGGGTCGATCCGGTATTTAGCAGGCGGAGTATTCTTCACTGGCGCCTCGTCAGAATTGTTCTTTCCTCTTCCAGACTGGTCAAAGCTTTTTCCAGAAACTGGGGATCAATATCGAAAAGCTCTTTTATTTTTTCGGCTATCGAATAGCGGATATTAAGGTTTTGTTTGCGGCCAGGAAGGTTCAAGCGCAGATGGTGTTTGTGAATATACACCTGGCCCTTTTCCAGATTGCGGGTCAGCACGATCTGATTCATCATCGTATCGTGAAAAGAAAGCTGCCAGCGGCGCTCGAACTCGCTGTCCGTCACCCCGCGGTCGCGTATCCGGTAACGCCACTTAAGCTCAAGAGAGCCAGGGGAGCGGGTATAAAGGTGGTAGACTCCGGTACTGCCGGTATCCGCTTTCAGGATATAAGTATAGAGCGATCCTCTGAGCACAGATCTATCATACTGGGCCAGCAGCAGAGGTTCAGGCAGAAGATAACCGGCATCGCAGAGATATTTTTTTTCACCGAGATCGGCGATAACCGCACAATGGATGTCAGTCCCGTGACGTATGTCGCCCAGCACCCGGTAGGCAGTAAATCCGCAGAACCCGAGTAAAGAATAGAGGCATTGGGTTAATGAAAAACAGGTTCCCCCGAGCCTCTGGGCCAGGAATCCTTCGAGCACCTCTTCCGGAGTCCTGAGCGATGATACGCCCTCGGCCAGGGAATTGTGCTTGCGGATTATCTTGGACAGGTTTTCGTAAGGCAGGTTGCTGAAAGCCCGGTAAATCTGCCGCAAGGCCTCCTCATTAAGCGGAATTTTTCCGGTCAGACCGAAACAGGCAAGGAATGAACCGGCGGCCAGGGAAAATCTGTCTTTATCAAAGCTGATCATAATCACCAGCGGTCAAGAATAAACCTTTACCTGATCAGGTTGAAAATAATCCCGGCAGCGAAAGCTCCGGAAAGGGTGTAGAGAAGGTAAAAAAGCAGAAAACGGATACCGTAACCCTCGCTGAACGCATAGATAGCCGGGATTTTGGTTGCCGGCCCGGAGATGAAAAAGGCCAGTATCGCCCCTTTGGACATACCCAGTTCGTATAGGGCCTCCATGATCGGAATAGATGCCCCGCCGCACTGGTAAAAGGGTATCCCGAGACCTATAGCCAGAAGGATTGAAAAGTTTCCCGGGCCGCCTAAAAGGGAGCGCACATATTCCGGCGAAACCAGAGCTTTGATCGCCGAGCTTAATAACAGGCTCACACTGAATATTTTAACGATAAAAATCCCGCGCCGCCAGACCAGGTTAATCAAGCCGCGCTGCCTGGAACCTCCGGAATGCTTTTCCGGGAAAGCTGTAAGATTATCATTGGGTTTAATTCGCAGCCGATTCCCGAACTTTTTTGCCAGAAGGCCAGCGCCGAATCCCAGGGAGAATGCGGCCAGAACCCTGGCCAGGGCCATCTGCCAGCCTAAAGCTCCCAGGGTGAGGAGAAACAGGCCCGGATCGATCAGCGGGCAGGCGAAAAGAAAGGCCACCATTACCGGTAACGGTATACCCGAGGCGATTAGGGCCGCGGACATGGGCACAGCCACATAAACCGAAAGCGGCGCGGCCATGCCGAGAAGTGTGGCTGCGAAAATATTCCAGATCCTGTCCGACTTAAGGAAACGGAAGCGGTCGATCCGGGGCAGGCTGTGCTCGATAAGGGCTGCGATAAGGATTGCCGCCAGAATGTAAAGATAGAGCTCGGTAAAAAACTGCCAGAAATCTGTCAAAATGCGGTAGGTGTAAGTCCGCGGGAAAATTTTGACAATTTTTATCCAGAAATCCAGGATCAAGATATTTTTCTCCTGTCTGACATGACCGGCAATTGAAAGCAGCCGTCTGATTCAGGCTTTTGGCTGCGGGAACAACTTTACAAAAACAGCATATAAAAATATATTCAAACCCTAAAAGCGTGTTGAAAAATTCGAAAACTAGGGGAAAAAGGCGCCTCAAGGGTCGGCCGTAAGGCCGATTTACATGCCCTTGACAGCCGAAAAAGTGATAAATTTAATATCTGGGGGCGTTGAAATTTCTTTTTTTAACGCCCCTCTAATATTATTGAAAAATTTGCAGGTTTAATAATTAGTTCTCGGAATTGAAACAATAAATCAAGCCTTGTTCAATGATTAAAAATATACTTTTCGATATCGGTTCGGTACTCATTTCTTATGACCGTGAGGCCACAGTCAGAGAATATTCTTTTTACAGCGAGAGCATTCCGCAAGAGAAATTCTGCAAGGAACATGTATTTCTTCCCGGCTTTCTGCCAGCTCTGGAAAGAGGGGAGATAACCGGGGAAGAATATTATGAGCATTTTATAAAGATCAGCGGCTGCTGTCTCTCTTTCCGTCATTTTGCAATAATCTGGTCTAAACATTTTACCGAGATCGAGCCAATGATCGATTTCGGTTGGCACCTTTCCCGCTTATACAGAGTTTTTTTCCTTTCCGACACCAGCCTCCTGCATATCCCCGCGCTTTATGACATTTTTCCCAGCCTTCTCTTTTTCCACGGCCAGGCGCTTTCCTTCGAGCTTGGGGTAATGAAACCGGAGAGGGCCTTTTTCGAGCGGGCGCTCGAAAAACTCGGCCTTGTGGCGGAGGAATGTCTTTTTATTGATGATCTTGAGGCAAATGTCAGTTCCGCATCAAACTGCGGCATATACGTTGTAAGGCACATAGAACCTGAGGCCACGATTGCTGCTGTTTTTCGCAAGCTCGAGCGCCGCCCTGCCTGACTATATTGCGCCTCTTTCGAAAAATTTTATATGCTGCGCCGGATGGTGAAGATACCAGGAAGCGGTATTCAACCGCAGGCCTTGAAAAATTTGCGATTAACCTGGCGCGGAAAAGCCCGAAACGGAGTTTTAATATTTCATATAGGGTCAAGTCCAGACTCAGTTGGAGTAAAAATCACTCAATTCTTTCATTATCAACTTTCAGATTAAATAGAGATGAAAATTGGTAAATATTCTGCTATAAGAATCAGGTGCATGAACAAGGTAGCCTTCTAACTTGCCATAACCTTAAATGAATTTTATATTTATATGCTTTAATCTGATTTTCAGGCAGTAAAGGGACCGAACAAAGGAGTGCTCTCTGTGGAAAAACTGCAGGAAAAAGCTGATGAGCTCAAAGAACGGCTCGAAAAACTAAGAGGTTATCTTTGACTTCGATAAAAAGGCCGCGCGCCTGAGTGAACTTGAGCTGATTATGGCTGCTCCCGGGTTCTGGGATGACCAGGAAAAATCCCGTAGCGTGATCGAAGAAGTTAAGGGGCTCAAACGATGGATCGAATTTTTCCGGGAAATCGAAGGCAAGCTGAAAGACCTGGCCGAGCTTCTGGAGCTTGCCGAAGGCGAAGAAGGGATGAGGGACGAGCTTGGTCGGGAGGCCCAGGAGATCGAAAAGAAACTGACCGATCTTGAGCTGATCCAAATGCTTTCCGGCAAGGATGATGAGCGGAATGCAATCCTCACCATTCATTCCGGGGCAGGAGGCACCGAGAGCCAGGATTGGGCGCAGATGCTTGCCCGAATGTACTCGCGCTGGATGGAGAACTCCGGTTTCAAGAGCCAGGTCCTCGATCTCCAGCCCGGGGAAGAGGCAGGCCTGAAAAGCATAACCGTGGAAGTACAGGGCAAATACGCTTATGGTTATCTTAAGGCGGAAAAGGGAGTCCACCGCCTGGTGCGTATCAGCCCCTTCGATTCCAACAGCCGCCGTCATACCTCCTTCGCCTCGGTTTTTGTCTATCCGGAAATCGAGGACAACACGGAGGTGAAGATTGAAGAGAAGGATTTGCGTATTGACACCTACCGCTCCTCCGGCGCCGGCGGCCAGCATGTCAATAAGACCGATTCCGCAGTCCGCATAACCCATCTGCCTACCGGTATTGTAGTTCAGTGCCAGAACGAACGGAGCCAGCACCGCAACAAGGAGAATGCTTTTAAAATCCTGCGGGCGCGCCTTTACGAACACATGCTCGAAGAGGAAATGGTCCAGCGCCAGGCCCTGGAAGCGGAAAAGAAAAGGATCGCCTGGGGCAGCCAGATACGCTCTTATGTGCTTCACCCTTACACAATGGTTAAAGACCATCGCACCGGAGAGGAAAAAGCGGATGCCGGCTCGGTGCTCGGAGGCGATCTGGATGACTTTATCCATGCCTATTTGAAACAGTTCGGCGGCAATTGACCGGCAGTGGAATTTTCAGATTTTTTCCAGTAGAAAGCGATATTGATTTTATACTGTAAATTTTTGCAGCGCGCGGGGAAAAAATGGAAGAGAAGCATAAGCTGATCCAGGTGCGCCAGGAAAAGCTGGAAGAAATTCAAAAAATGGGTGTAAATCCATACCCTTACTCGTTTAAAGTCAATGGCCGGGCCAGAGAGATGGTGGCTGGTTTCATGGATACCGGGAAACCTGAAGAGGGGCCGGTTTACAGTATAGCCGGCCGGATAATGTCCCTGAGAGGCAAGGGCAAGGTCACTTTCGCGCATATCGATGACGGTGGGGGAAGAATTCAGATTTATGTCCGTCAGGAAGATGTGGGACAGAAGACTTACGACCTGGTAAACCTCCTTGATCTGGGCGATATAATCGGAGTGGAGGGATACCTTTTCCGCACCCATACCGGAGAGATCACGATCTGTGTGAAAAAACTCACCCTCCTGGCCAAAAGTATCCGTCAGCTTCCTATAGTTAAGGAAAAAGTTGTCGGTGACCACAAGGAGGTGTATGATAAGGTTGAGGACAAAGAACTGCGCTACCGTCAGCGTTATGTAGACCTTATTGTCAATCCGGAAGTAAAGGATGTTTTCCGCGCCAGGGCCAGGATAATGAACAGCGTGCGTGCTTTTCTTGACTCGAAAGGGTTCCTGGAGGTGGACACGCCGGTCCTGCAGCCTATATACGGAGGTGCCGCAGCCCGTCCTTTTACCACCCATCATCATGCCCTGGACAGCCGCCTTTTTTTGCGCATATCTAACGAACTTTACCTCAAGCGCCTTGTCGTAGGCGGTTTGAACCGGGTCTATGAGTTTTCACGGGATTTTCGCAATGAAGGCCTGGACAGAAGCCATAATCCGGAATTCACCATGCTCGAATTTTACCAGGCCTATGTGGACTACTACGAGATAATGGACATGGTAGAGGAGATGATTTCTTTTGTGGCTGCAGAAGTTCTGGGGGAAAAGGGGAAAGAGATCGAGTGGCAGGGAAAAAGAATAAATCTGGCCGGTCCCTGGCCCCGGCGGGCTATTATCGACCTCCTTGGAGAAAAAATCGGTGCCCGGATAAGCGTGCCGCTCGACAGGGAGCAGTTGGTCCAGATCTGCCGCAGGCTTGGCTTGGAGACTGATTCCCGGATGGGCTCCGGCAAAATTCTGGATAAGCTGTTCGGCGAGCTGGTCGAACATGAGCTGACAAATCCCACTATGGTCATGGATTATCCCTTAGAGACCAGCCCCCTGGCCAAGCGCCACAGGGATAACCCGGACCTGGTCGAGCGGTTCGAGCTTATTATAGGCGGCATGGAAATAGCCAATGCTTTCTCGGAGCTGAATGATCCGCTTGACCAGAGAAAACGTTTCGAGGCCCAGATGCGCCTGCGTGACCTGGGGGATGAGGAAGCCCAGGTTCTGGACGAGGACTATCTGCGCGCCATGGAGTATGGCCTGCCGCCTACCGGCGGGGTGGGAATAGGAATCGACAGGCTGACCATGCTCCTTACCGGCCAGGAATCGATCAAGGATGTTATTCTTTTCCCAACCTTGAGACCGGAAGAAGCGAAATGAGGGTTGAATTCTTTATCGGCTGGCGTTACCTGTTCTCCCGGAGAAATTCCCGGTTTCTCTCGCTCTTCACCCTCATCTCGATCTGCGGAGTGCTGGTCGGGGTAATGGCGCTTATCGTGATCCTGGCGGTGCTGAATGGTTTCCATGACGATTTGAAAGAGAAAATATTGGGCACTATGCCCCATGTGACTATATCTACTTTCAACGGGGAGCCGATTCAACAGTTCGATTCGCTGATCGCCAAAATAGAAGCTATTCCCGGGGTACTTTCCGCGGCTCCGCTCATTTATTCCGAGTGCATGCTTGTCTCGGAAAGCCAGGAGAACGCCGGGGTTATCTTGCGGGGAGTGGATCCATCGCGGGAAGAACGGATAACCGAAATAAAGAAGCATATCCGGAGCGGAGAGTTCCGTTTCAATGAGAGCGCTCAAGAAGGGGAAACATCATATCCGGGTGTGGTCCTTGGGTACTACCTGGCTATGCTGCTCAAGGTGGGGATCGGCGATGCAATCACGGTATGGGCGCCCAAAGGAGTGAAAATTACACCTTTCGGGCTTTCTGCGCCCTGGCGAAAGTTCAGGGTTACCGGTATTTTCGAGACCGGCCTTTATGATGCCGATGCCCAGTTTGTCTACCTGTCGCTGGAAGAAGCACAGGCCTTTTTCGGCATGAAAAATGCTATCAGTCATATTGAAATCCGGGTGCAGGATTTGGAGCGCGCCAGGGAAATAAAGGAAGAAATAATTGAAAAAATAGGCGGCTATCCATTTACCGGTACGGACTGGATAACTCATAACAAGAATCTGTTCGAAGCTTTGAAACTGGAGAAAGCGGTGATGTTTGTCATCCTGACTTTGATTGTCCTGGTTGCCGCTTTTAATATAGTAAGTACACTAACCATGCTGGTCATGGATAAAACACGTGAAATCGGCATCCTCCGCTCGATGGGCCTGACTTCCAGAGCAGTTGGCCGTATTTTCGTTTTCAACGGTCTGATTATCGGTGCGGTGGGAACTTTCCTCGGCGCAGTTTGCGGATATGTACTTTGTATCCTGCTCGATAAGTACCAGCTGATCAATATTCCCGGGGATGTTTATTTTATCTCCAAATTTCCGGTCAACATGCGGGCCGGGGACTTTGTCCTGGTACTTGCGGCCAGTTTGCTGATTTCTTTCGTGGCCACTATTTACCCTGCTTTCCGTGCGGCGTCGCTGCCGCCGGTGGATGCTATTCGCTATGAGTAAGGATATGCTTGAAGCCGCCGGGGTGGAAAAGGATTATCCGAGCGGGGAGGGCGGGATTCTGAAAGTCCTGCGGGGAGTGGACTTGAAAGTCGAGAAGGGAGATTCGATATCCATCCTGGGTTCAAGCGGAGCCGGCAAAAGCACTCTGCTTCATATTTTGGGAGGTCTGGAGACGCCTACCCGGGGCGAGGTGATGCTCAGTAAATGCTCTATTTTCGGGCTTGACGACTGGCAAAGGAGCCTGAGAAGGAACCATTCCCTCGGATTTGTCTTCCAGTTCCACTACCTCCTGGCGGAGTTCTCCGCACTGGAAAATGTAAGTATGCCGCTGAGAGTCAGGGGCGAAAGCCCGGAAACTGCCCAGAAAATGGCAGTTGCCATTTTAACTGAAGTAGGCTTGGCAGAAAGGTTGCATCACAGACCGGCTCAGCTTTCCGGGGGCGAACAGCAAAGAGTTGCCGTGGCCAGGGCTCTGGTCCATCAGCCTGATTTCGTACTGGCTGACGAGCCTACCGGGAATCTGGATAAAGAGAACAGCCGGATGGTGGCTGCGCTGATTTTTGACCAGTTAAAAGTGAGAGGTATGGGCTTTGTTTTGGTGACCCATGATGAATCATTGGCCGATTTGACAAAAAAGTCTTATCTTTTAGAAGAGGGTAAACTTCACCCGTTGCGCTGACCGGGATAGGAAAATGTCACGGATTGGCCAGTCAGGTCGGGAGGTAAGGCGATGAAGTGTGAAAAATGCAAGGATAACGAGGCGGTGATCCATTTTACCCAGATCAAAGACGGCAAAGTGGTCAGTTACAACCTGTGTAAGGATTGCGCTGAAAAATTCGGAGTGAAAAGCGTCAAATTCGACAGCGAGCAGCCGCAGGCTTTTGCTCCGGAACAGAAGAGTGAAGTGCTTAATGAGCTGGCCGAGGCAAAAAGCGGCGATGCGGCGTTGGAATGTCCCTTTTGCCACAGCCGCCTGGATGATATCAAAAAAACAGGGCGCCTGGGATGTGGGAACTGTTATTTTACTTTTGAAAAACAGATTGATGTGCTTTTGCGCCGCATCCAGGGCAGTTCGTTCCATCTGGGACAGCGTTCATCAAAACCGGAAAGCCAGATTTATAATGATCAGCTTCATATACGGGAATTGAAGAAAAAACTCAACGACGCCGTCAAAGCAGAAGACTATGAAGAAGCAGCACGGTTGCGAGACGAGATAATTCGCATTGAAAAAAGGTTGGAAGTTTCCAAATAACAGCGAACCCGGGAAGGCGGCTTTATTATTCATGCCTCTCCGGTGCACTCTTTTGAAAAACAAAAAATGAGCTTGCCGATAAAAGATGAAAAATCCGCCTGGCTTGAAGCTACGGGCCAGAATTCCGATATAGTTCTGAGTTCCCGTGTCCGCCTGGCGCGCAATCTGAAAGGATATCTCTACTCTTCCAGGATCAGCCAGGAGGACGAGGAACAAATCCGTCAGGAAGTGCTGGCGGTCCTTGATCGGGAAAAGGTCATTCCCTCGATGGTTTGTATCGATTTGAAGGAACTCAAGCCTTATGAGTGTAACTACCTGCTTGAGGAACATCTTATTTCCAATGACCTCCTGGCGAGACGCAAGACAGGGTCGGTGGTGGTCGGAGACCGAAGCCGCATCTCGATGATGATCAACGAGGAGGATCATCTGCGGATTCAGAGTATAGCCTCAGGCTTCGATTTACAGGAATGCTGGGAAAAAACCGGGAAAATCGAATCGACAATCGGCCGGAACCTTGAATTCGAGTTCCATTCCAAATTCGGGTATCTGACCTCATGCCCTACAAATACGGGCACAGGAATGAGAGCTTCGGTAATGATACACATGCCCGGACTTGTCCTGACTAAAGAGATTCAGAAAGTGCTCCGCGGGATAACCCAGATCGGCCTGACTTTCCGGGGGTTATACGGTGAAGGGAGTGAGGTGCTCGGCAACTTCTTTCAGATCTCCAACCAGATAACTATTGGCAGGGGCGAACAGGAACTTATCGATCATCTGACGCGGATTAACCAGCAGATAATCGAACACGAAAAGAACGCCAGGGCCATTCTTTTCAAGGATGCCGGCCACTATATCCAGGACAAAGTCTGGCGGGCTTACGGGATTCTGGAGCACGCCCGAACCATAACCGCCGAAGAGGTGATGAATCTCTTGAGTGCTGTCCGGCTGGGAGTGAGTATGAAACTTATCAAAAACCTGAGTGTATCAACCATTAACCAGATGCTTATCTTTTCACAGGATGCTCATCTGGATGTGGCCGCGGGCAGGAGTTTGAACTCCACGGAAAGGGATATGAACAGGGCCACTGTAATTCGTTCCTTTTTTAATTGATTCCAACTGCTGTTGATATATAAAAGAGGACAACTATGAACAACAAATTCACCGAAAGAGTTAGAAAGGTGCTCTCCCTGGCCAGAGATGAAGCAGGGCGGCTGCACCATGATTATATCGGCAGCGAGCATATCCTGCTCGGCTTGATCAGGGAAGGTGAGGGCGTCGCTGCCGCAGTGCTTAACCAGATAGGCCTTGATCTGGAGACTATCAGAATCAAGGTGGAAGAGATGGTTAAGCCCGGAGGGAGCACCATGACTATCGGCGATGTCCCTTATACCGCCGTGGCCAAAAGGGTGCTCGAATACGCCATAGAAGAAGCCAGGGCGATGAAACACAGTTATGTGGGCACCGAACACCTTCTTTTGGGACTCCTGCGCGAGGACAGCGGAATGGCGGCCAAGGTGCTGAGTTCTCTGGGAGTCAACGCTGATCTAGTGCGCCAGGAAACTCTCAAATTGCTCGGCGGTGAAAGTTTCGAAGCCCAGAATAACAGTCAGGAATCCTCCGCAGAGTCCTCGAGCGAGATTGAACCCAAGCTTGGGAAAAAGACCAAAACCCCTGCCCTCGACCATTTCTGCCGCGACCTGACAGACCTGGCTCGCGAGGAAAAACTCGATCCGACTATCGGCAGAGAGCACGAGATTGAGCGGGTAATCGAGATTCTGAGCCGGCGCAAGAAAAACAACCCGGTGTTGATCGGCGAACCGGGTGTCGGCAAAACAGCGATTGTGGAGGGGCTTGCCCAGCGGATAGTGGTGAGTAATGTGCCGCCGAGCCTGAGAGACTACCGCGTACTGGCTCTGGATATGGCGGCGATCATCGCCGGTACCAAGTACCGCGGGCAATTCGAGGAACGCCTTAAAGGCGTAATCAATGAGATACAGAAAAACAAGAATGTCATTCTTTTCATTGATGAGCTGCATACGCTTATCGGAGCCGGAGCAGCAGAGGGCGCGATAGATGCATCTAACATGCTGAAACCTGCGCTGGCCAGGGGCGAACTGCAGTGTGTCGGAGCTACTACTTTAAACGAGTACCGGAAATATATCGAGAAAGATGGCGCTTTCGAAAGGCGCTTCCAGACCGTAATGGTCGAACCGCCCACAATCGAGGAAACTATTCAGATAATCGAAGGCTTGCGTGAAAGTTATGAAAAGCATCACCGGATAAAAATCGGCAAGGAAGCCATGGTAGCTGCGGTTAAACTGAGCGAGCGCTATATCACCGACCGCTACCTGCCCGATAAGGCGATTGATGTTCTTGATGAGGCTGCGGCCCGCAAGAGCCTTGCTTCCCAGGCACCGCCTAAAGAGGTGGTCAAGATCGAAGATGAGCTTAAAGAGGTGATCAGGAAAAAAGAGAAGGCGATCAGCGAGCAGGAGTATGAGGTAGCTGCCAAACTGCGCGACCGTGAGCACGATCTTCGCCGCCGGGTTGAAGACCTGACCAGCCGCAAGAACGAGAAGGGCAGCTTTTCGATTGTCCTGGAAGAGGAGGATGTGGCTTACATAGTTTCCCGCTGGACAGGGATTCCGGTGGTCAGGCTGAGCGAGAATGAGACGGCGAGGCTGTTGAAAATGGAGGATGAACTGCGCAAGCGGATTGTCGGACAGGATGAGGCCGTTGAAGCTATAAGCAGGGCTATCCGCAGGGCCCGCGCCGGGCTCAAGGACCCCCGCCGGCCGATCGGCTCGTTTATTTTCTGCGGGCCCACCGGAGTCGGGAAAACTGAACTGGGCCGCGCTTTGGCCGAGTTCCTTTTCGCCGACAAAAATGCGCTGATCCAGGTGGATATGTCCGAATATATGGAAAAATTCTCGGTCTCCCGTCTGCTCGGCGCTCCCCCGGGATATGTGGGTTACGAAGACTCCGGTTCCCTCACTAAAGAGGTCAGGCAGAAACCATACTCGGTGGTGCTTTTCGACGAGATCGAGAAAGCTCATCCGGAAATTTTCAATATCCTGCTGCAGATCCTTGACGACGGTACGCTGACCGACAATTACGGAAGGAAAATCAATTTCAAGAATACCGTGATCATCATGACTTCCAATATCGGGGCACGCGAAATTAAGAGCGGCTCGATGGGTTTCCACCGCCGGGATGACCTGGAAGGCGACTACCAGCGCATTTCCGGTAAGATCAAGGGTGAGGTGAGCAAGCTCTTCAATCCGGAATTCCTTAACCGGGTCGATGAAGTTATTGTCTTCCATCCCCTTTCGCTGGAAAATATCAAGCAGATTGTGGAAATTTTCGTGGCCGATCTTTCCAAGCGGCTGATCGAGAAAAATTATACGATCCAGCTTGATGACCCGGCCAAAACCTTCCTGGCCGATAAGGGTTACAGTCTGGAATTCGGCGCCCGGCCCCTGAAAAGAGCTGTCCAGCGTTACCTGGAGGATTCGCTCTCGGAGAGGTTCCTGAACAACGAGTTCAAGCCCGGAGATATTATTCAGGTAACGGCCAAGGATGACAAACTCGATTTTGTTACTATCGGCTCCACTTTGGAAAAAGAAAAGATCAAAGCTTCTAAATCCTGATAACCGTTATTTTGAAAATTCTATCCTTTTAACTTTTTATTTTGCTGCATCGGAAATTGGCCCTGATGTTCCGGGGAAATATCCGGAGTCTCAGGGCCAAGTGATAAAGAAACTGACTCAGGCGGATGATCTTTTTGTCGTCCAATGTTCTCTGCCAGCGGTATGGTTCGCCTGGCCTTGCGGGAATCTGACTTTCCTTCATTTGCAAAATCGATAAACACGGCGAGATTTCATGACTTTGAAAAATTTTTCGATTCGGGGCTTATTTTTTCCATTAAACTTTCGTCATTTCCTGAAAGAGCAGGGACGGCTATTCTCTCCTTTACTTGTACTGGCGATCATTTTCCTTCCCCTTGCCCTGGAACAGGGTCTTTTGGCGCAGACCGCCGAGCAGAAAATCGTAGATATCCAGGTGGAGGGCAATAAAAGGGTAGCCGACCAGAGAATTCTTTCCGCGGCGCAGATCAATTTCGGGGATCAGTACTCAATATTCACGATCAGGAAGGCGATGATCAATCTCTGGGAAACCAGTCTTTATTCTGATGTTAAAATCCTGGCCGAGGAATTGCCGAATGGTTTGAGGATTATTATCAGAGTCGTGGAAAATCCTATAATCTCCAAGTTGACAATCAGCGGCACCAAGAAAATCAAAGAAGCGGATGTCAGGAATGCAATCAGCCTTCGGGTGGGCGGCCTTTATTCCCCATCGAAAATTCAGGAGGCAAAAAACAAAATAGTCGAACTCTATCAGAAAAAAGGCTTTTACAATACTCAGATCGAACCCGAAATCGATGAGTCCAAATCCGCCGGACGTACCGAGATTATTCTGAACATCAAAGAAGGACAAAAAATCCGGATCACCAAGGTCGAGTTCGAAGGCAACAAGAATTTCAGCGGCAAGAAACTTAGCGGTGCGCTTTCCACTAAAGCGAAGAGCTGGATTCTATTATGGCGCAGCGGCGGGTACAATGAGGAGAAGTTTCAGAAAGATCTTACGGAGAAACTGCCCAAATTTTACAAGAAGAACGGCTTTGTAAACATGCAGGTTCTGGGTCATGTGATGGAATTCAAGGAGAATAGCCGTAATGTAACGATGAGGATCACGGTCAACGAAGATCGGAGATTTTACGTGGGCAATGTTTCGGTGACCGGGAATTCGCATTTTCCTAAAGAGGCAGTACTTTCCTCCTTTACCCTGAAAGAGAATTCGATTTTCAACGAGGATAAGTTCGACGAGAGCATTCAGAAATTGCGGGAACTATACGGGGACGAGGGGTATATTTATCTTCAGGCACAGCCGATGCGGGAGTTCCAGGACAGCCTGATCAATATCAACCTGGTCATCCAGGAGGGAGAACCGGCAACTATCCGGAAGATAATTATCAAGGGTAATGAATCGACATTTGAAAATGTGATCCGCAGGAGGCTACAGGTTTACCCCGGAGATCTCTTCCGTCAGCCCCTGGTCAAAATGAGCTACCAGAGCCTGGTCAATTCCGGGTTCTTCGAGCAGGACATCGGAATCGATCCTCGGCCGGTAAGCGAAGGCGGGGAAGTGGATCTTATATTCAAAGTCAAGGAAAAACGTACGGGAAGCGCCAATTTCGGGGCAGGTTTCGGCGGAGGCTACGGGATGACCGGATTCCTTGATCTCACCCAGTCGAATCTTTTCGGCCGTGGCAAATCCGTTCAGCTGCGCTTCGAGTTCGGCACCAGGATGAACAATATCGATTTAAGTTACATGGATCCTTATTTTATGGATACTCCTATATCTCTGGATGTAGGCATTTTCAACATGCGCAGCAGGCTGCGCAACGATCCCTTTGAGGATCGCTACAAAGGTTTTTACACCAGGATGGGGTTTCCTGTACCTGTTTTCGACTATAATACGAGATTTTATGTTGGATACTCCCTGATGTCTATCGATATCCGGGGGGACAGCTCACTGGTCTATATGTATACCGGTGCGAATGTTAAAGACTATCCCCAGACATCGAGCAAAATTTCTTTTACTCTTTCCCATGATACCCGTTTCAATATCCAGCATCCCCAGAGCGGGGCAATTCAATCATTCACTTCTGAATTCAGCGGCGGGCCATTCGGCGGCAATATCGGTTTCCAGAAATATGAATTCGAAACTGCCTGGTATACCCCTACGGTAAACCAGAAGTGCATTCTCGGACTGCGGGCGCAGGGCGGGATGCTCAATCCTTTCGGCGGATCGGGGAGCCCGCTTATCGATCCACGCGAGATGTACATTCTGGGAGGAACCGGTTACGGCAGGGATACGGATATACATTTACGCGGGTATGACGATAGGACTGTGGGTGTGGATGGAATACATTACAACCGCGGCAGGGCTTATTTCGTAGTCACTGCCGAGGAAGAGATACAGATCACCAAACAGGTATATGGAGTGCTCTTTGCCGAGGCCGGTAATGTCTGGAGAGATATCAGCGATGTCGACTTTTCCACTCTTCGTCGCAGCGTGGGCTTCGGCGTCAGAGTGGAAACTCCCATGGGGCCGCTGGGCCTTGAGATGGGTTATGGTTTTGATCAGACAGATGCTGCCGGCAATAAGTTAAAAGGGAAATTTGTCCCCCATTTCCGCTTCGGCAGATTCCAGTAAAGAAAAAAGATTGAATCTTTAAATATATATGAGCAAATTATAGATACTTTCATTCGACTATTCAACAGTGGAGTCAACAGTAATAACTGTCAAATTCAAGGAGGTTTTTTTGCGTAACCCGATTGCCTATCTTGCCATTATACTTGTGCTTGCGCTTTTTGCGCTGACCAAGACCGCATACGCTCAGCAGCAGTTCAAGATCGGATTTGTTCAGGTAGAGGCCTTGATGCAGAATTTCCCGGAGCATGAGGACGCTTCCAAGACTTATGAGAAAGAGCTGGAGGGCTGGAATACCCAGCTGCAGGAATACCAGTCGGGCGTGACAGCCATGGAAGAGGAATACAAGCAGAGAGTTATGCTTTACAGCCCGGAGAAGAAAAGGGAAAAGGAAGAGGAGATTCTGAATAAGCGCAAAGATGCGACTCAGTTCTATCAGGATATTTTCGGGCCGCAGGGCAAGGCGGAACAGAGAAAAATCGAGCTTCTCACCCCGATATACGAGAAGATAAACCGCGCCATCGAAGTTCTGGGTGAACGCGACAAGTATACCATGATCTTTAACGCCCAGGGTCTGCTCTATGCCAAACAAGAGTTGGATGTGACAGATGAAGTGCTGAAAATACTCAAGGCGGGAGTGGATATTTCACCTTCCAGTTCAAAAACTTCTGGTACGCCCAGACAGTAGTTGAAAGTAAAAAATGTCTTTCCTTATTAGGAAAATTTTAGTATTTTTAACAATTATCCCGTTGACTGCAGTTTCCTCCTGGTCTCAGGAACTCAAGTTCGGTTTTGTCGAGGACCAGCAGATCCTGACCAAGTTGCCGGAAGTTAAAGAGATTCAACGGATACTGGATAAAGAAACCGACTTGTGGGAAAAGCGCTTTCAGGAACGTCAGAAACTGTTGAAAGTCTACTACGATTCGGTAGCGACTGTATCCACGGCTCTGGAAAAATCCAGGCAGGAAATCTCGAAAGCTCCGGCTGAGGGAAAACCTTTATCAGCAGGAACTATTCCCCAGGATTCTGCGAAAAACACCCCGGCGGACAGCGTAAAAAATAAGGCAATGACTGCTGCCTCAAAATCAGATAAAAAAGAGGATGCGGTAAAGGAGGCGACAGATACGCTGGACTTGCACAAGCAGATTGCCCGATTGGAGAATGAGCTCGAGAGATCCAAAAAAGAGGTAGTTGCTCTTTATCACCAGATTTATGGTAAGGATGGACTCCTGAACCGTCGCAATGCAGAGCTCAGCCAGTCGGTACTGGAGAAGATCAACCGGGTGATTGCGGAGACAGGGGAAAAGCAGAATGTATCTATGATTTTCGATTCATCCATTCTTTTTTACATCGATAAAAATTTAAATCTTACCGATGAGGTAATGCAAGCGCTCGGTATTGAAAAAGAGGGAGCGCGTTAACAGCCAGAGGTTACCAAGTTGCCTAAATTCACATTGGGAGAAATTGCGACAAAAGTTCAAGGACGGGTTAAGGGTAACCCGGATGTAATTATTACAGGTGTCGCCGGTCTGGAAGAGGCTGCTGAAGGAGAAATTTCATTTGTAGCCAATCCCAGATATATCAAGCGGGTTAACACGACCAGGGCCACGGCAATAATTATTGGGGAGTCAAACGGAGCGGTCAAGGCGGAAAAGAATTATCTCGTGGTGAAGAATCCGTACCTGAGCTTTTTAATGACTGTGGAACTTTTCTATCCCCAGAAAAGGGTTTTCAAACCTGGCATCCATCCGACAGCAGTGGTCGATCCGACTGCCCAGATAGGTGAGCGGGTTTATATTGGCCCATTGGCAGTAGTCGGCTCTCACAGCCGTGTCGGGAACGATTGCATACTTCAGGCCAGGGCCTATGTCGGAGATCGGGCGGTTATCGGCGATAACACCAGGATTATGCCTGGAGCCATAGTACTCGATGGGGTAAGGGTCGGCCAAAGGTGTCTCCTTCAGAGTGGGTGCGTGCTGGGCGGGGACGGTTTCGGATTTGTCTGCGATCAGAAGGGGGTACAGAACAAAATACCACAAGTAGGCGGCCTGGTGATCGGTGATGATGTTGAGATAGGAGCAAATACCACTATTGACCGCGGTACTTTATCAGATACCCGCATCGGCAATGGTGTAAAGTTTGACAACCTTGTCCACATCGCCCATAATGTGGAAATCGGCGATAATTCTCTGGTCATTGCCCAGGTCGGGGTTTCCGGTTCG
>Ga0315277_10004066_pt1 | contig 19631 bp, 15 predicted proteins | sample YL17G05_15_MG_FD_203695 | JGI IMG/M metagenome (GOLD analysis project Ga0315277, IMG submission 203695) | Sediment microbial communities from Yellowstone Lake, YNP, Wyoming, USA - YL17G05_15 | ecosystem: Environmental > Aquatic > Freshwater > Lake > Sediment | place: USA: Wyoming | collected... | reverse complement strand
GAAGAATACCCGGAGCTGAAAGACGGCAAAGTGAAGCTGGACGGCGACAACGTCGTCGAGTTCCACCGGCTGCCGGAATTCCAGCAAATCACGCTCAAAGTGATACGCTGGGAAGAACGGGACAAGCGGTTCGTGATCAAAGAGGCCCAAATGGTGGCCTGAAGGTCACGGTGCAAGGGGGCGGGTGCGCCGGCTGTGCCGGCGCCCCGCCCCTTAACCTTGTTTAATAGTCTAATAACTGTCCCACGGGAGCCACTGAATCCGCTGTGCGGGCGAGGCTGGCGTGGTGGCTGGGTGCGTGGTCATCAAGCAGCCAGCATGACAGTCGAGCGTAGTCCCGCCTGTCTCCGCCGGTTTTGAGATATGGAACGGAACGGAACGGAGCCGCGTCTGGCGGGCGGAGGTCGTCAGTGGTGGCGAAGAGAAGTGGAGTGAAGCAGCTTGAAACCGACGGAGTCAGGCCGCATCAACCGGCGTCAGTCTGTGCGCTGGCCCGAGGTTGGGCGCGGAGGTCCAGACGCACAGGCACGAGCATCGTAACCGGAGCGACCAAACCCGAGCCAGGTAGCACAGTCTGGCGCCGCCCTCGTGGATGGGATCGCGTGGGGCGCGCTGCTCTGACTTCTGGCCGGGAGCGGCGCGGTGAGCGGACAGGCAAAGGTCAGACTGAATTCGGGGGCGGAGTGTGTGCGGCCAGTTCCGTGGAGGCTCAGCCTCGCACGCAGGAGAATCGTAGCCGGAGCGAAAGCTGGTTGCTCCCACGAAGCCGGAGCCGATGTCGGTGTGAAGTGAACTCCGATAGTAACCCTCCGGGCTGCAGACCGGCCGACGATTTTCGTTTCAAAGACTGGCTTGACTCCAGCCTGCCAGGGAGCAGGCTGCGGATTGGCGTCCGGTCCTGGGGCAACCCAAATGAACTCCACAGCAGCCATTTTCGCCACCACCCACTGGAGCGTCGTGCTGGCAGCGCAAGCGGCGCACACCCCGCACGCGGCCGAAGCCTTGGAGAAACTCTGCCGCACCTATTGGTATCCCCTCTACGCCTACGTGCGGCGGGAAGGTTCAAGTGCCGCGGACGCCCAGGACCTGACGCAAGAATTCTTCGCCCGGCTGCTGGAGAAAAACTACCTCAGCCAGGTCGAACGCCAGAAAGGCAAGTTCCGCTCCTTCCTCCTGGCGGCGTTGCGCCACTTTCTCGCCGATCAACGGGACCGCGCCAGGACCGTGAAGCGCGGCGGCGGAGCCGACTGCCTTTCCCTGGACGCGCATTCCGCCGAAGAGCGCTATCGCTTCGAACCGGCGGACCGCATGGACGCCGAGAAAATCTACGAGCGCCGCTGGGCGATGACCTTGCTCGAGCAGGCGTTGACACGATTGCGCGACGAAAATGTCGCGGCGGGCAGGGCCGAACTGTTCGAGCGCTTGAGAGATTTCGTGGCGGGCGAAAGCGACGTCTCGTGTGGTGAGGCTGCCGCTCAACTGGGACTGACGGAGAGCGCGGTGAAATCCGTCCTGCACCGCCTCCGGCAGCGCTACCGCGAGTTGGTGCGCGAAGAGGTTGCCCACACGGTGGCCGACCTGGCGGAGATTGACGCGGAGATTCGTCACTTGATCGCGGTGATGAGCCTGTAAGTTTGTGCGCAACTTTTCTCCCGATTTGCCTCTGTAGGATAGTGAGGCGGCTGACCAAGTCGCCCGAACTGTTATGCCGAAGAACCGAACCTGTCCCGACTGCGGGCAGCGGTTGCCCGAGGACGCGCTCGACGGAGTGTGCCCGGTGTGTTCGCTCCGCAGCGCGCTCAAGTTCGGCCCAGTCGGCACCGCGCAAGAAATCCATCCTCCACCCTCCGCCCCTCAACTCTCAACCCTTCGTCCGCGATTTCGGCGACTACGAGCTGCTGGAGGAGATCGCGCGCGGCGGGATGGGCATCGTCTATAAGGCCCGCCAGAAAAGCCTCGACCGCATCGTCGCCCTCAAGATGCTTCTGTTCGGACCGCAGGCCAGCCCGGAGTTCGCCAAACGGTTCCGTGCTGAAGCCGTCCTCGCCGCCAGCCTGCAACATCCCAACATCGTCGCCATCCACGAAGTCGGTGCCCACGAGGGCCAGCAATTCTTCGTCATGGACTACGTGGCGGGACCGAGCCTGGCCCACCTGGTCGGCCACGAACCCTTGCCCGCCCGGCGCGCGGCCGGCTATCTGAAGACCGTGGCCGAAGCGATTCATTACGCCCACGAACGCGGCATCCTGCATCGCGACCTGAAGCCGTCGAACGTCCTCATTGATGCCAATGACCAGCCGCGCGTGACCGACTTCGGGCTGGCCCGGCGCTTTAAAGGCGACTCGCAGGTGACGCTCACCGGCCAGGTGCTCGGCTCGCCGAACTACATTCCGCCGGAGCAGGCGCTGGGCAAGCGCGGCAAGGTCTCCCGGCAAAGTGACGTGTATGCGTTGGGGGCGATGCTGTATCACCTGCTAACGGGCCGGCCGCCGTTCCAGGGCGAAACGCTCACGGACACGCTGCACCAGGCGCTGAACACCGAACCGCTCACACCGCGGTTGCTGAATCCCAGCATCCCGGGAGAACTGGAAACGATTTGCCTGAAGTGCCTGGAGAAGGAACCCGGCCGGCGTTACCCGACCGCGCAGGCGCTGGCGGACGACCTCGGCAGATTCCTGGCCGGCGAGCCGATTCTCGCACGGCCCGTAAACCTGCTGGGCAAGACGTGGAAATGGTGCCGGCGCCGGCCGGCGCTCGCCAGCCTGGCGGCCGCCCTGGCTCTGACGTTTCTCATGGGGGTGACCGGCATCCTCTGGGAGTTAAAAAGAGCCAGAGCCGGCGAGATGCTGGCCTTGCGTCACGCGTATGCGGGGGACATGACCATTGCCCAACAAGCATTGAAGGAGGGGAGCCTTGATCGCGCGTTGGAGTTGCTGAACAAGTATCGGCCCGGGCGTTCCACGCCTTCGACCCTCAAGCTCTGGCCTGCCAACGACCTTCGCGGCTGGGAATGGCGATATTTGTGGAGCCTATGCCGCGAGGATGCCCATTCCAAACTCACTCAGCACTCAAACGCGTTAGTGGGTGTGGCCTTTTCACCCAACGGCAAGCTGCTGGCGGTACGGCACAAAAGCGGCATCATTGATCTGTGGGATTGGACTGCGCGGCGAAAAACCGGCGAACTCTTCAACCGGGGCGAGAAGAACGCGATGGCCCTTTCTCCGCAGGGTGACTTCATGATCTCGGGCGATAGCGATACCAACGGAAACCATTCGATCAACCTTTGGGATGTTGCGAACCAACGACTCGTTTCCTCGCTTCCCCAGCCCAGCAAGGTCACCGCGCTCGCCCTTTCCCCGGACGGCACTTTGCTGGCGGCATATTTCGCTGATCCCAAATGTCGGATACTGCGCCTGCCCTCGGGCGAGATTGTCAAGGACCTGCCAGCTTCAGAGTTTATAAACGGGGACACGCGCGTGCCGTTGTTCTCCCCGGATGGGGTCACGCTCGCGCTCGGGGAGTGGGGTGGGACGATTCGACTCATGAACTGGCGGACCGGCCAGGAGCGGGGAATTCCAGCTCCCTCTCCAGACAGTGCCGGCGTGACAGCCCTGGCCTTCTCGCCCGATGGCCGAATTCTGGCTTCAGGCTATGGATATTCCGATGGCATTATTCGCCTTTGGGATGTCGCTTCCCTCGACCCTCTGGGCCGCCTGGAAGGTCATCGGGGCTGGGTTGCGAAACTGGTTTTTTCTCCCGATGGCCGGACGCTCTTCTCTGCAAGTGACGACGAAACGGTTCGGGCATGGGCCATTCAACAGAAGCGCGAGACACGCCGCTTTCAAGGCCACACCTCGGGACTGCGAGGATTGGCTGTCTCTCTGGACGGACGAATCCTGGTGAGTTGCGGCAACGATGGCTCGGTGCGGGTTTGGGATGCATTTGGCAAACCGCGGCCACGGGCGCATCAAGTGCTGCCATTCCCGGTGGTGAATTGCGGCGCTCCCTTCACGGCGGACAGCCGCCGCCTTTTCACCGCTTCGCTCACGAACCCGGTCACCGTCTGGGATGTCGCCACGGCGTCTGCGGTCCAACGCATCCCCGCCCTGGGCACCAATAACTTCAGCCTGGCCCTCTCGCCAGATGAGCGCCTGCTGGCCATCGGGGGCTATGATGGAATGATCAAGGTTTGGGACATCCAAAACGAAAGACTGGTGAAGCAATTCCGGCCACATCAGATCCCCGTCTATGGTCTCCTTTTCTTCGATCAAGGAAAGACACTCGTGTCCTTTGCCATGCTCACGCACCGGAAGGTGGAAGTGAAGCGTTGGGACGTGGCCTCCTGGCAGAGCATTTCTTTTGGTCCGATTGATGTTGATTGGGCAATTGGTCTCGCGCAGTCCCCCGACCGACGCCTGCTGGCCGTGGGTTACACTGGCAAGCCGTCGCCCAGATTGTGGGATTGGGCGTCCGGCGAGTTAAAGAGGGTGCTCGTTTCAGGCGCCGGCGGATCGTGGCAACCAGTCTTCTCCGCGGATGGTCGCCTTCTGGCCTGCCCGGTAGGTGGCGAGGCGCGGGTCTGGGACACGTCTTCCTGGCGCAAAGTGGCCGCGTTGAAAGTTCACGCGAGCAGCGTCGTCTCCGTGGCATTCTCCCCCGACGGCAAACGGTTGGTAACCGGAGGCTCTGTCGGAGGGCAACTGCAGCCGGCCCTCCAGGTTTGGGATTATGTCGGTCAACGAGAGCTGATCGGCCTGGACGCCGGCGGGAACTGGACTATGTGGACGCGTTTTTCTCCCGACGGGAATACGCTGGCGGCGCTGAGCTGGGACGGTGTCGCCGAACTCTGGCATGCGCCCTCCTGGGCCGAGATCGAAGCCGCAGAGAAAGGCCAGGTGGCACCATGAATTCATACAGACGAGGACGAAGCGGGCTCGGTCAAAGGCGAACGCCGGACACTCTCTTGTCTTCGTTGTCTTCGTGTCCTTCTGTAAATGCCGGCTTCACCCTCATCGAACTTCTCGTCGTCATCGCGATCATTGCCATTCTCGCTGCGCTGCTCTTGCCCGCGCTGGGGAAGGCGAAAGCCAGGGCGCAGGGGATCGCGTGCGTGAACAACCTCCGGCAACTCCAGCATTGCTGGTGGATGTACTGCGGGGATTACAACGACGCGCTGCCGCCCACCACACCGGTGTTCGGCAGTTTGCAGGATCGCGCCATCCTGTCGGCCACGCCAGACTCGTGGGTGTTCGGCAATGCCTGGAGCGACACGACCTCGGGCAACATCCAGCGTAGCGTGTTGTTCGGCTACAACCAGTCCCTGGGCATTTATCGCTGCCCGGCCGACAAGTCCACCGTGCGCGACCAGGGCAAAATCCCCCGGACGCGCAGTTATTCTCTGAGCTGGTACATGGGCATGTGGCCGGACCCGGCCGACTGGCGTCATCCTTACACTTGGCATCGGCTCAATCAAATTCGCAATCCAAGCCCGGCCCAGGCGCTGGTGTTCGTGGACGAGCACGAAGACGGCATCGCGCAGGGCCTTTTCGTCATGAACCACCCGGACTTCTGGGTGCAGGAAGACACCACCGTGTGGACGTGGCTCAGTTTCCCGGCCACGCGCCATGGCAACGCCGGCACTGTCAGTTTTGCCGATGGACACGCCGAAGTGTGGCATTGGAAGGAACCGACGAAGCCGCCGGAGGCGAACCTCTGGCCGGATTTCAGACGCGCTGTGCCCAACACCGATCGTGACCTGGGCCGTTTCTTCCGCGCCCTTCCCGAAAAGGTGCCGATTCCGTGAACCCCTTCGACCTGCGGAGGTAGGGCGCGTCACTCCGTGCGCGCCGCTCCTCCGAACATGAACCACGGCGCGCACGGAGTGCGACGCCCTACCTTTCGTCGTGTCAAACAGCGGCGCGCACGGAGTGACGCGCCCTACCAACGTCCGCTGCGCCATTCGGGTTTGCTCCGTCGTGCCGGCCTGATTACGTTCCGCCCATGGATTTGCCCGTCCGCAAAAAGCTTCCCCACACAATTCCCCAATGGGTTGCCGAAGGCAGTTGGTTTTTCATCACCATCAAATGCGTGCCGTCAGGGAAAAACCAGTTGTGCCGCGCGGACACCGGCGAGGCCGTCCTCGCGGCGATGAAACACAACCACGACAAACTCGTATGGCATTGCCGCCTGTGCCTGCTCATGCCGGATCATTTGCACGCCATCCTGGCATTTCCACGCGAGCCGGGCATGGCAAAGGTGATGAGCAACTGGAAGAAGTTTGTGGCTGGCAAACTCGGCGTGGATTGGCAGCGTGATTTCTTTGATCACCGCCTCCGCGATCATCACGAGCTGGAGGAAAAGCTCGGTTACATTTTGATGAATCCCGTCCGCAAAGGTTTGTGCGAGCAAACGGAGGATTGGATGTGGGTCTATCGCCCAAACGACCGTCCACCCCCGCTGCTCAGGTAGGGCGCGTCACTCCGTGCGCGCCGTCCGGACCGTCGGATGCAAACTGCGGCGCGCACGGAGTGACGCGCCCTACCACTGACCTCGGTTCAGAGGAACCACGCGTGAGCCTAGGCGGCTCATGGGATCTTCCGCCGTCGGCTTCCGCAAAATTCCCGAAGATTTTCCGCACCTGTTTCCCGGATTTTCCTCTGTACGGAGTGGACGGCCGGGTGTTCCAGCCGTGACATCGGGCGCCTCCCGGGCAGTGCCGCAGCGGACAACCGCAAGGCCCTGCGGTTGAGGCTCCGGCGGCGTGGGACACCGATGGCCGAAAACCAAAAAAGAAAGATCCAAAACAATGAAGAAATCCATGTTCATCCGGGGGCTCGCTGCCCTCGCAGTGTGTGCTCTGGCGCTCCCAATGATCGGGAGCTTGAAGAATCCGGTGGAACGCCCGTTTAAGATCGCCGGCCATGTCAGCACCGTCATGCAATACGATGGCAGCTTCGCATTTGACGCCTCCTCTGGCAGCAGTGTGGGGGAGGCCACCCACACAGGACCCTTCACTGCCAGTGGGTCGGGGAATGCGTTTACTGGCGTGTGGATTCTTACGGCGACTGCGGACAACGGCGACCAGCTTTCCGGGTACCACGTGCCGGGGAGCTCCCCAGATGCGTTTCGCTTTACAAGCGGTACCGGCCGTTTCGCGGGCGTCTCCGGAGGGTTCACTTACGTGACATCAGTTCCATCAATAATCCCCAACCCCGACGGTTCGGCTACGCTGATCATCAGCTACAGCTACGCGGGCACCGGGACCATCACGTATTGATCCGTCCCCGATTGGATTGATGCGCCAATCGGCCTCGGCGAATCCGACTGCGCGCATTTCATTAGCGAGGCGGGCAGGGAAGAGTCCCGCCAGGAAAAACTGGGCCGCGGCCCTGCGCGATCGCCCAACATCGGAATGAAACACGGTGCGGCGGGTCACGCTCCGGCGAGACCGCCGCGCCATTCCGTTCCGCGGCGCGCGGGCGTGAAGACAGGCCGGCGAGTTCTGTCCCATGAACCGCAAGATCTCCGAAGATTTTCCGCACCTGTTTCCTGGATTTTCCTCTGTACGGAGTGGAAGCAGTGCACGAGGCGCTGGTTTGTCCGGCTCGAGTGAGTCGGAGACGGTTTTGGTGGCGACCTCCGTGTGTCCGCCAAAACCCGCTGACAAGACAGCAACTATCAATGAAAGGTCAAAACTCATGAAAACGAAACCGAACTTCTCCATGAACCTCAAGGTAGGGCGCGTCACTCCGTGCGCGCCGCAACTGGCAACCCACCCTCCGAACGGCGCGCACGGAGTGACGCGCCCTACCAATCCACGCAGTTCATGGCCGTGTTGCCCGGTCGCCGACCGTGGTTTTCTCCACACGTCGGCGATATTTCTGGCCGCCGTCAGCATCTGCTTGGGCCAGCCCGTCATCACCAACCAGCCCGCAACCCAGGCCACTGCTCCCGGCGCGACCGTCACCTTCGACATCGGGGCGAAGGGCACCGAGCCGCTCGCTTACCAGTGGCAGAAAAACCCGGGCAACGGTTTTTCCGATCTTGCGAACTGCACCAATGCCGCCCTGGTCCTGACCAATGTGCAGCCGTGGGACGCGTGTGACTATCGCGTGGTCATTACCAACCTCACCGCTGGGAGAACCAGTGCCGTGGCCCGCCTTTATGTGATGCGGCCCGCACTGGTGACGACCAACGCGGTGGTCGACAATTTCAATGACAACAAGCTGACCGGGTGGAGCTTCATGAGCAATGCCGAGGGTGGACTCACCGAAACCAACCAGCAGTTCAAAGTGCGCGGCTTTTGGCGTGGTTATCCGACTCCAGAATTGGGCATCTGGACCAAGGGCTTGCGGACCAAGAACTGGAACCTCGCTGCCGGTCAGACCCTGGAGTGGCGGGTTGACGTCGTCGGCATGAATGAGAACACGAGTGACGTAGTAATCGAGCCTGGCTATTTGGTCACCTACGAGGCCTACATGTTTATGAAGGGGCGCAACGCTATTTCCATCGTCAAACTTACGGGGGATGGTGTCGCGGCTTTTTCCTGTGACCCGGTCGTGATCAAGAATACGAATGTCGTCCTGGCGCTGGCGATGTCGCGGATGGGCGCGGATGTGGTTCTTACGGCCCGCGTTTTGGACAAGGACAACCTCAACGCGGTCCTCTATGAACGCCGCTTTGTAGATACGCCCGAGATTGATCGGTCACTCACCACGGCCGAATTCCTAGCCTTGACCGGCAATTCAGTGCCGTTTGCGCCGGACGTAAGACGAGCGCCAGTGACCATGGGGAATGTTGTGGACCTCAAGATATTCCAATACAACCGCGGCACAAACTCAACGGCCGAGGCCACTTTCGACAACCTTGAACTGTGGACATCCATGATTCCGAGGACGCGCTACGTGGACGTGAACAGCACCAACCCCACGCCGCCCTACACCAACTGGTTGACTGCGGCGACCAACATCCAGGACGCCGTGGACGCGGCAGTGGCGGGCGACGAAATCGTGGTGACCAACGGCACCTACGCCACCGGCGGGCGCGCGGTAGGAACGAACTTGCTGGTGAATCGCGTGGCAGTGGACAAGCCGCTCACGGTGTGGAGCGTCAATGGCCCGCAATTGACGGTAATCAATGGTGGCAGCACGGATCGGTGCGCGTATCTGAGTGACGGCGCCAGCCTGTCCGGGTTCACCTTGACCCATGGAGTGGCGGATAACGGCGGTGGGGTGCGGTGCGCATCCACAAACGCTTTTCTCACGCGCTGTGTGATTACAGGCAACTCGGCTACATTCGGCGGCGGGGCGTATGGGGGCACGCTCTACAACTGCACGCTGATGGACAACTCCGCCACCGACGGTGGCGGAGCGAGAGCCGCGACGCTCAACAACTGCACCGTGGTGGACGGACTCAGGTGGTGGAGTCACGAGTTCGACCTTGGCGAACTCCATCGTGGCCTACAACGCCGCCTGGGCCGACCCTAATTACACGGCCTCGACGTTGGATTATTGCTGCACCTCGCCGTTGCCCACCGGCGGGCGAGGCAACATCACGCTCCCGCCGCAGTTTGTGGATTACGCCGGCGGCAACTTGCGCCTGCAATCCAACTCCCCCTACATCAACGCCGGCCTCAACGCCTACGCCCCCAGCCCCACGGACCTGGGCGGCCTCCCGCGCATCGTCCGCGGCACGGTGGACATCGGGGCCTACGAGTTCCAAGGGCCCGGCTCGGTGATTTCCTACGCCTGGCTCCAGCAATACAACCTGCCCACCGACGGCACGGCCGATGCCACCGACCCAGACGCCGACGGCCACACCACCTGGCAGGAGTGGCGTTGCCTGACCGATCCCACCAACTCACTCTCCGCGTTGCGACTGGTCTCAGCGGCACCCACTGGCACCAACGTGATCGTGACCTGGCAGAGCGTGGCCGGGGTGGATTACTTCCTGGAGCGCAGCACGAACCTGTGGGCAAGCCCGCCCTTTACACCGCTTGCCACCAGCATCGCCGGTGAACCCGGTACGACGAGTTACACTGACACCAACGCCGCGCCACTGGCCCCGCTGTTCTATCGCGTGGGAGTGGCGAAGTGACGGGGCACATGCTTGCTTTCGGGGTGACCAATGGACACCACACCAATCCCGGCTAACGATTAAACGTTGAGCGATCCAGCGGCCATGATCGGACCATTCCTGTTCCGCTTCGCCCCAACTGGCGATGAGTTCGCCGCGTTGGCGACGGTGGTATTCAAGGTCGTGTATCAGTTTCATGCCGGCAGTTTCGCTTGGGAGGTAGGATAAATACAGTCCGCATGAAGACTTGCTTGAAACCCGATTTGAGTTAGATCCGCACGCGAGAACTCGCGACCTGCGGACGCACTAGACTTTTCCGGCTGTGCTAGATTTTGTGCTAGATTCGCAAGTTTCTCGGCGCCCTCAGCGGATGAGGTGCCGGAGTCACGGAAAGTGGGTTCCGACCAATAAAATAAGGGTTAATGACGCAATTTGAAGCGAGAGAAGGCAACGAGGAAAAATCGCCGAAAGGGGAATTTTGAGTCTAGCGCGTCTGCCAATTCCGCCACATCGGCTCCCAGCGCCGCCAAGATACAACGCACGCTTCCGAAGTAAACAAGTTTCACCGCAAGCGCCAATCAAGCGAGGCTTCCCGCCCGCAACTCGAGGCGTTTGAACCTGCCATCGTGCCGCCATTGGCAGAGCCGCAGTACAATTCGCGGTTTGACAATTCCGCACCTTCCATTATTGCTCACTCCGTCGTTCACATTTGCTGAGAAGAAAGGTATTGCCCGATGAAATTGACCGCAGTTTTGTTCACCCTCGCGTTGGCCACGGCAGACGCTGTCGCCGGAATCCGCGCCGGGATTGCGGTGCGCGTCGTCACGCCTGACCCGTTGCTGCCACTGGTCGGCGGCGTCGGCGCTTCGCATCCGGCGGCGCGCAAGGACGGTGACTTGACCGTGCGGGCGTTCGTGCTGGACGACGGCGCGATGCGGATTGCCATCGTCAGCACGGACTTCCTGGGTTTCCCCGCCGTGCTCGGGAACCAGGTTCGCGCGGCGGTCAAAGGCATCCCGCCGGAGAACATCCTCATCGGCGCGACCCACACGCACAGCGCGCCGGATACCTACGGTTTCCCGGATCGGAATGGCGCGACGTCAAGCGACCCCAAGTACCTGGAGACTGTCTGCCAGCGCGCGGCGGAGGCCATCAACGAAGCCGCCGCGAAGGCGCAGCCTGCGCGAATCAAAATCGCGACCGGGGAAGCCCGCGGTAAGATCGCTTACAACTACTACGCCGAGCAACTTTACGATCCGCGTTGTCACGTCATTCAAGCGGTGGACGCTTCCGAGAAGCCCATCGCCACACTCGTGAACTACGCCGTCCATCCGGAAGTGCTCGGCAGCGATGCCGGCATTTGCAGCCCGGACCTGGTCGGACCGCTTTATGATGAAATCGCGGCGAAAGGCGGCGGAACGGGAATATTCATGAACAGCGCCCAGGGCGGCATGGTCACGGCGGACAACCGTCTTCCCAACCGCGCCGAGGCCCGGTCCTGGTCGGAATGCCAGCGCATCGGCACGCTGCTGGCCGACGAAGCCCTGCGTATCATTCGTGATGCGCCGGCGCAGGAGTCGCCCAAACTGTTCTGCGCGGCACGTAACATTACGTTCCAGGTGGATTCGCCTCTCATGCGGCAACTGCTCAAAGCCATCCCCGCCGCGGCAGGGCTGTCCGCCGAGGGCCTCACGACGCAGGTAAACGTGGTGAACGTCGGCAACGCCCAAATCCTCACGATCCCCGGCGAAGCGCTGCCCAACATCGGCTATTACCTAAAGCGCAAAATGCACGGCGAGCACAACCTGCTCTTTGGGCTCACGAACGATGCCTTCGGCTACATTCTCACCAAGGAAGACTACGACAGTTTCAGGCGTTACGAATACATCAGCCGCACGAGCTTGGGTGAACGGACCGGCGAAATCCTCGTCAATGAGGCGCTGAAGTTTGTCAACGACTGTCCTCGGCCGGCGCTCGCGACTGGGAAGTGAGCCCGGCGGAAAGCCTGCCGCTAGTGATCGGGTCCAGACGGTACCCGAAGGTACTTGCGCTCGGGCGGCATAAGGGTTTACAATTGAACCGTCAGCCGAATTGCTCGTCAGAGCTGGAGTGTAGTTAAGAGACGGGAAACCGCGGATTGATATGCCAAACCAACATCGCTCGCCGGCCGAACCGCACTCGCAATCGGAAGTGGGGACCATTGCTGCTTCCGCGTCACAAGTGAAAGCGGCGGCATCGCCACGTCGCATGCTGACCCTGGACCAAGGCCTCTTGCCGCGTTGGTCGCGGCTGGTGTTGGGGCGGTGGGCCGACCGGTTCTGCCCCATCAAGCGGGATTGCAGCGACCGGCGTTGCGCCCTCCGTGCATTGTGCGAATGTGCCCGAAAAGACATCCAGCAGGCCGCGCGGATGGAGGTGCGGGTTTGGGCGGTGCTCGCCTTTTGCGGCGTGGCCGTGCTGCTTTCGGCAATTCTCTTGTGATGCTGCGCGCGGGCGCGGCGTTCAGCGGTGATGCGCGTCGCGGGCTGTGGTCCAAAGCCGTTCGATTTCCTCGAGCGACTTTCCTTTCGTTTCCGGCACGGCCAGCGCCACCACCAGCACCAGCACCACGCACATCGCGCCATAAACGTAGAAGGGGAAGGCGTGATGGAACTTCGCGACCAGCGTCGGGTCCTTGTCCATCATCGGAAATGTCTGCGAGACGATGAAGTTGGCCGTCCACAGGCAGAACGTGGCGATGGACAGCGCGCGACCGCGAATCTTCGTCGGGAAGATTTCCGAAAGGATGACCCAGGTCACCGGCCCGACGGAGAGCGCGAAGCAGGCGATGTAGCCGAGGATGAACGCCAGCGTCCAAACGGCGGTTTTCTCGAATTGCGCCGCGAGGCCCATCGCCAGCAGGCACATGCCCATGCCGGCCGCGCCCACAACCATCAGCGGTTTCCGGCCCAGCTTGTCCACCGTCCATATGGCCACGATGGTGAAGCCCAGGTTCACCGTGCCGACCACCACGGTTTCCAGCAATGCCGCATCCACGCTCGACCCGAGCCCCTTGAAAATCTCCGTGCCGAAGTAGAGGAACACGTTAATGCCGGTCACCTGCTGCAACACGGCGAGCGCCACGCCGAGGATGAGCACACGGCACAAGCCCGGCTGGAGCAGTTGTGCGAGCGAGCCGCTTTCCCGGGCCAGAGTTTCCTGAATCGCCTTTCCTTCGGCCTCGGCGAACTGCACGCCATCCAAGCGGCGGAGGATGCCAAGCGCTTTCTCCGCGTGGCCTTGCTTGATGAGCCAGCGTGGACTTTCGGGAGCGAACAACAGCAAGCCGAGAAACAACGCCGACGGCGCGATCCCCGAGCCAAACATCCAGCGCCACGAAGTCGCCACCTGCCAATCCAGACTTCCCTGACGCGCGATGAAGAGATTGACGAAGAAGATCACCAACATGCCGGAAACGATTGCGAACTGGTTCACCGAGACCATCCGCCCGCGAAACCGCGCTGGGCTGACTTCGGCGATGTACATCGGGGACGCCATTGAGGCGATGCCCACGCCCACACCGGCGAGGATGCGGAAAACAACCAGTTGCGTCAGCGTTTGCGGTACGGCGGTGCCGATGGACGACACCAAAAACAGCACGCCTGCCAGCACGAGCGTCTTCTTGCGCCCGAGCCAGTCGCTGAAAGCTCCGGCGAACGACACGCCGATGACGCAGCCCAGCAGTGCGGAGGACGACGCCCAACCTTTCATGGCGGCGGTGAGATGGAAGTGCGTTTCGAGGAAGCCGATGGCGCCGTTGATCACGGCCGTATCGTAACCAAAGAGCAGCCCACCGAGGGCGGCAATCAGGCTGATGGCGGTGACGTAGGCGACGCTGCCATGTTCATCGGAGCTGGCTGTCATCTGCATATCGAAACTTCTGAGTCGGCTTCCCGAACCTTGCCCGCGATACCGCAGGCTGGAAGCCGGCGCTACTTGACAGGCTGGAAGCCTGTTCTACTTCCGCACTGGCCGGCCTGACACTTCCTCAAACATCGCCACGATGTTTTCCACCGGTGTCTGCGCCTGGATGTTGTGGATGGGGTTAAACACAAAGCCGCCATTCTTGGCAAAAATGGCCACGCGCTCGCGGACTTCGCGGCGCACTTCGTCCGGCGTGCCGAACGGCAGCGTCTTCTGTGTATCTACGCCGCCGCCCCAGAATACGAGCTTGTCGCCATATTTCGCCTTGAGCGTGATGGCGTCCATGCCGACAGCGGAGCATTGCACCGGGTTCAGGATGTCCACACCCATTTCGACGAAATCATCGAGCAATGCAGCCACCGAACCGCAACTGTGGTAAAACGTCTTCCACTTCGTGTTCGCGTGGACCCAGTCGTTCATCTGCTTGTAGAACGGTTTCCAGAGATCACGGAAAAGCTTGGGCGACGCAAAAGGCCCGCGCTGCGTGCCGAAATCGGTGCCGCTGATGATGATGGCGTCAATCTTGTCGCCGATGGCTTGCCGCAAGAGCGCCATGTTCTTCATCACAATCTGCGTCTGCAGCTCGAAAATGCCGCGGACGTAGTCGGTGTGCGTGACCAGGCATTCATACCAGAGCTGCGGATCACGCACGCCTTTGGGATGCAGCAGCATCATGCCGGGCACGATGGCAATGTCGCCGAGGCCCGCCTGTCCGAAGTTCAAGATGATGCCGTAGTCCGTCTCGCGATGCAGCCGGTCCGCCTCCGTCTCGAAATACTTCAAGTCCTCGTCCGAAAACACGGCGAACTGCTCCGTCCACTCCGCGGGGTCGAGTTTGTCCATATCAAGCGGCTCCTGGCGGACGATGGCGTCGAAGTAAAAACCGCCTTTGGGCAGGCGACCGGAAGGTGCCGCGGCGCGATCGCCCTTCGGAAAAATCAGCACGTCCCCGTTTTCGTCGGTGGTCGTCTCGAACTGGGTCGAAACGAGGACGTCCGTGCCGTCCTGAAGTTGCCACGGTTTCCAGCCGATGTTCTTGTAGCCGAAGATCGTCCCCTGCGGCCAGATGCCGACGACATCTATGGCCAGCCTCTCCCGCACGTCATCGTCCACCAAGCCGAGCAACTGGAGCGGCTCGTTCATCTTGACCGGGCCGGGCGGGAAGCCCAGCGCGCGGCGCAGGCGGCTGTAGGCGCTGGCCGAGATGCTCGTGACCCAAGTGGCGCCGAGGTCTATCGGCGGACGATCCGTCTGTTCGTGGTTCAGTGCTTTCCGAAATCTCTCACGGCCCGTCATCGTGGAACGGAGCTTAGGCGGGTGGCTGCGTTGGACCAAGAAAATTGTCGGGCTGTGCGGCAGGTGCGGCGGTGTTCCCTGCGTGATGCGATTTTGGTGCAGTAGTGCCGACCCCTGCAGGTGTGCGCAGTTTTCACAAGCGCCAGTGAACGCCTTTCTCTTCCAGCAGCCGGACGCAGGCGTAGCAGAGCACCAAATACAACAGCAGCACCACCAACACCAGACTCAGCGGCGCCCGCCGCGTGAGAGCCACGCTGAAGCCCCATCTGACCACGATGTGGATGACGTAGCCGGCCAGTGCGTTCGTGCCCAGGGTGCGCCAAATTCCGGTCTGCCACGGGCGCAAGTCGCACGCCCACACGAACAGGGCCTACAGCGCGAGCGAAAGCCCTGCAGCAAATGTCATGTAGAAAACCGTCCCGGCGCGTTGACTCATGGTCCACAAGTTGACCGGTCGCGTCGGTGGCACAAACGGCGGTTCGGTCAACCGTGAGCCAGATGCTTCGCGGAGCGTGTTGGGAGGCGTCATCAGGTTCAGGCAGGAAAAAGCGTATCCCAAGGCCATCGCGGCAGCGCCCCAAGCCAGCAGTGTCCGTGCAGCCCTGCCATGATCGCTTTGTCCCGCCAGGATATCGTGTGCCAACGAGCTGGCGATCATGGGAACTGTCCACATCAGAAACCCCAGTAAACCGCCGTCAATCCCTTTCACGTCATTCACCCAATCGTAGTAAAACCAATGCGACAGGACCAGGTGAACGCTCGCCGAGCCACATGCCCAGACGAGCCGCACCACCGGCCGTGCGCCAAAGACCGGCAGGATCCAAATCGCCGTGACACCAATATGCACGAGGGTTTGAAACGACTCGGATAGCAGTACCTGAGTCAGGAAGCGGGTCAAAGCAGGCGGGTGTGCTCGCGTGAAGGCATGCACCGCGTCCGGCACCAGGTAGATTAACGCCCCGAGCAGGATGAGATTCATGCTGCGCCGCCAGAATCGCCGGTAAACACAACTGGAACTGCCACTCGCCGCCCGGCGCAGGAACGTCAGCCGATAGGCGAAACCCCACCGCAAAGAAGAACTGCGGCATGATGGTGTCGGCGTAACTGCAATACGTATCGTGGTGTTTCAGCACCGCAGGCGTCACCAGGAATGGACCCAGGAAGTTGACGACAAACATGCCGAACACCGTGTAGCCGCGGAACTGGTCGAGTGAACGGATGCGCGTCGCCACGATGCCGCCAGCATAGGTGGAACATCGGCTGGCACAAGTCAGCACCGATTGGCCCGAACGGCTGCGCGTTGGGCTGACCGGCGAAAATGGCACAAAAAATTCTTTGAACAAATGGAGGTCGTGCGCTATCTATTAACATAGGTCGCAGCGAAGATTTCGCTGTTCGTTTAGGGTTGGTATAGAGGTTTTGCTAGTGGTGCGGTTCGAACAGCGACCCCCATAGTTGGCCGCACCACCCTTCTGAGCGCCGGGGTGACGGCGTCCAAACCTCATCACCAACGAGGACCGGGAGCAATCCCGGTCCTCGGCTTTTTGGCGCGCAAATTCACCAGCCGAATTCAACATTGCCTGCATCATCACCTCGACCTAACCTGAAGCCCATGAAACACCAGCTTGATTTCGAGAAGCCCATCATCGAGCTGCAGAACAAACTCGAAGAACTCCGCAAACACCCGGAGGCGCACGACTTGGATGTGAGTTTCGAGGAGGAAATCAAGCTGATCGAAACCAAGATTGCCGAAACCCGCAAGCAGATCTTCTCCAACCTGACTCCCTGGCAGCGCGTGCAATTGGCCCGCCACCCAAAGCGACCGTTCGCCTTGGATTACCTCCGCCTGGCCTTTACGAATTTCCAAGAACTCCACGGTGACCGGCTTTTCGCAGAGGATCGGGCCATCGTTGGTGGCTTCGCAAAGCTTGGCGACCATCGCGTCCTCGCTATCGGCACCCAGAAAGGACGCGACACGAAGGAGAATATCCTCCGCAACTTCGGCTCGGCTCATCCGGAGGGCTACCGCAAGGCACTGCGCCTGATGCGGCTGGCGGACAAATTCAACCTGCCCATCATCACGCTCATTGACACTGCGGGCGCTTATCCCGGCATCGGGGCGGAGGAACGGCACATCGCCGAAGCCATCGGCGTGAACCTCCGCGAGATGATGATGTTCCAGGTGCCGATCATCGCCGTCGTCATTGGCGAAGGCGGTTCGGGTGGGGCGCTGGGCATTGGCGTGGCCGACCGCGTGTTGATCCTTGAGAACGCCTACTACTCGGTTATCAGTCCCGAAGGTTGCGCCGCGATCTTGTGGAAGGACCGTGCCGCCGCCGCCAAGGCCGCCGAGGCGCTGAAGATCACGGCGAAGGATTTGCAGGGGCTCGGCTTGGTGGACGAAATCGTCTCCGAAACGTTGGGCGGGGCGCACAACGACCCGACCGCCAGCGCCGTGACGCTGAAATCGTGTCTGCTGAAGCATCTCGGCGAATTGCTGGCCCAGACCGCCGACGAGAGGCTCAAGCGGCGTTACGCCAAGTTTCGTGATTTCGGCCACTTCACTCAGCCGCCCACGCCGACCCTCCCGGCGGTCGAAGCCTCCACCCCCGCCGCTCCTGCGCCTGCCGCTTGAAGCGCTGCCCGTGCTGGTACGTTGACCCGGCGCAAATCGGAAACCGCCAATCGCAAATCCCCTTGTGCTTTATCCGCTGACCTTTCAACCCATCTTCAAAGAGCGCATTTGGGGCGGACGCCGCCTCGCGGAACTTTACGGCAAAACCCTCCCGCCCGTCGTGCCCGTCGGCGAATCCTGGGAACTCAGCGACCGACCTGGCGACGTGAGCGTCATCGCGAATGGCCCCCTCGCCGGCAAGGACCTGCGCTGGCTCATGGAGAATCACCAGCGGGAGTTGCTGGGCGACGCGCGCGCTCTCAGTGGCCGCTTCCCGCTGCTCGTGAAGATCCTCGACGCGCAACAGACCCTCTCGCTGCAAGTCCACCCGCCGGCGGACAGAGCCGTGCAACTCGGCGGCGAACCCAAAACCGAGCTGTGGCACCTCACTGCCGCCGCGCCGGATGCGGAATTGTTCGTGGGTCTCAAACGCGGGGTCACGCGTCCAGCGTTCGAGCGACGCCTCCAGGAAGGCACCGTCGCCGAGTGCTTTCATCGCATCCGGGTGCGCGCCGGCGACAGCATGTTCCTGCCCAGCGGACGCGTGCATGCGTTGGGCGCCGGCATCGTCCTGTTCGAGATTCAGCAGAACTCCGACACGACTTACCGCGTGTTCGACTGGAATCGCGCCGGCCTCGACGGCAAGCCGCGCGCGCTGCACGTCGCCCAATCCCTCGCGAGCATTGACTTCGACGACTTTGAGCCGGAGTTGATTCCGAAACACACTGCTAGTGAGCCGGGCTGCCGAATCCAGCCGTTGGTCAATGATCCGCTCTTTGCTGTGGACGTTGTGACACTCGGATCCGCTCAGTCGGTCTCTTGGTCAACGCCACGCTGCGTCATCCTCGGGGTCGTTCAAGGCGAAGTCTTGCTGGTGGCAGGCGGACATGGGCTCCGGCTGGGCGCAGGGCAGTTCTGCCTCGTTCCTGCCTGCCTTCGACAACTTGAGGCGCAGGCGCAAACAGTTGCGAGGTTTTTGAAGATCATATCCGGCTGAAGGCTGGCCATGGTTCGTTTTGAGGCGGTTTATCCTGTTGACGGAACCAGCCCGGCCCGATAACAAGACGCCGACAACACTCAGACACGATGCTCCAACTGAGCGCCAAACCAATGATCTGGGAAAACCGAAATCCTCAACGAAAGGTGAGATCTCATGACACACAGTGACTCCATCGCCGCCGGTGCCGGAATCGCAGGAATCCTCATGGTCCTGCTGATCGCCTTCGCCATTTGTTTGATCCCGGCGATCTTTTACATCCTGACGCTGCAAAAGGCCCTCAACCGCTGCGCGCCGGAAAACCGCGCCATGGCGCCGGGCTTGAGCTGGCTGCTTCTCATCCCGCTCGTCAACATGGTCTGGCACTTCTTCGTCGTGCTTAATCTGGCCAAGTCGCTGGGCGCGGAATTCCAGAAGCGCGGCATCGCCGAGGAGCCGCAACCGGGCCAGAAACTCGGCCTGATCATGTGCATCTTGATGTGCTCCGGCATCATTCCGATTCACTGGAGTCTCACGCGTTGCGGGGTTGAAGGTTGAAAAAGAGTTGGCTTGCGGGTTTGGCCCCTGCCACAAGGCGGGGGATGAAAATGCCAACACAACGCAAGCCAACGCGCGGGAAGTTCTCGC
>Ga0315277_10004064_pt1 | contig 19640 bp, 15 predicted proteins | sample YL17G05_15_MG_FD_203695 | JGI IMG/M metagenome (GOLD analysis project Ga0315277, IMG submission 203695) | Sediment microbial communities from Yellowstone Lake, YNP, Wyoming, USA - YL17G05_15 | ecosystem: Environmental > Aquatic > Freshwater > Lake > Sediment | place: USA: Wyoming | collected... | reverse complement strand
GGAAGCGGTAGCTGTTCTTGATGGGTCCCTCGGAATCGATCACGAGGATGTCGTGCGGGCCGATGTGCATGCCGATCCCCCTCGCCTGGAACTGCCGGGCCTCGACCTCCAGCAGGAAACTGCGGGCGGCGGCCATGCTGTTCTCAAAGGTTTCGGGCGTCAGCCGATAGCTGTAGATTTGCCGGCCGATCCCCGTGTAGCCGCTGTAGTCCAGATCGTAGGTGATATTCAAACCGCCATCCGCGGAGGGCAGTGCGTAGATCGTGGCGTCGCCCGCGCTGATGCTGATGGGTTTTTTGATCACAAATTCCTTGCACGCGGCGGTCTGCTCGACCACCTCCGCCTCCTTGAGGACCTTGACGTACTCCGCGCTGCTGCAATCGGGCGCCGGCAGCTCGGAGCCCTCCACCTCGACGAGAATATTGTCGATCTCCAGACCGCGGATGGCTGCCAGGCAGTGCTCCACGGTCTCGATGCTGACTTCCCCCTTCTTGATGCTCGTGCGCCGGCTGCGTTCGGCGATGTTGGGGGCGATGGCGGGAATGCGCACGGCACCGGCGACGTCCGTCCGCACAAAGACGATGCCGGTATCCTCCGGCGCCGGACGAAACACCACCCGGGCTTGCTCCCCCGCGAACAGACCTGTGCCGCTGATCTTACCCTCGCTCTTGATGGTCTTTTGCAGCTTCAAGCTCTTTCACCTTGGCCGCCAACTGCTTCAACTCTTGCGACAGTTTTGGCAGGCGCAATACATGAGCGACCACCCTGGCTGCCTCCCTGACCTCCAAGGCGGGCGACCAGGCCAGTTTCTGGCCGGGCGGGACCGTGCTCATGACGCCGGCCTGCGCCCCGACCATGGTGCCGGCCCCAATCTCGATATTGTCGGCCAGACCCACCTGTCCGGCGAGCACGACGCCGTCGCCGAGACGGCAACTGCCCGCGACGCCCACCTGGGCGGCGATCAGGCAGCATTTGCCGATGACGACGTTATGCGCGACCTGGACCAGGTTGTCGATCTTGGTGCCTGCACCCACTATGGTATTGCCAAATTTCGCCCTGTCAACGCAGCAGTTGGCGCCGATTTCGACAAAGTCCTCGATAATGACGCCCCCGTTGTGAGGAATCAAGGTATGAGCGCCGTTGAGGAAGACGTAGCCGAAGCCGACCGAGCCGATGGTGCTGTTGGCTTGGATAACCACGTGGCTGCCCAGATGGCAGCCGGGATAAATGACAACGTTGCTGTCAAGGCGGCAATTGGCCCCAAGGACGCACTGTTCGCCGATTTTGCACCCGCCCGCAATCACGGTATCGGGGCCGATCCGCACGTGATCCTCGATAACAACGTGCGGCCCGACGCTGACTCCCGGGCCAAGCTGGGCCGTCCCCGCCACGCGCGCGGCCGGGTCGACCCCCGGCACGGGAGGCTTGTACTTCGGCGCGAACTGCCTCAGGGCGTGGATCAGGGCCGCATTGACGTCCTTGACCAGCAGTTGCGGCCGGGTGAAGCCATCAATGGGCTTGGCCACAATCACGGCGGCGGCGGCCGACCGAGCGGCGGCCGCCTCATGTTTCGCATCCGCCACAAATGTCACATCACCGGCGCCGGCGGCCTCAGCCGGCATCACGGCCGAAACCTCCCGGGCCCCATCGTCGGCCGCGCCGACCAACCGGGCGCCAAGGCGCTCGGCCAGCTCTCGAACCGTCAGTCCCATCGTTGTCTCGAAAATCCCCTGCTATTCTGTCAAATTCCGCCTTACGGCTTCACCGTCTGATTCGCATCGAGCCGGGCGGTCACTTCCTCGGTCAGGTCCACGCAATTCTCCGCGTAGAGCACCTTGTGCGTGCTGAACGTCATCATCAGCTCGTCGGGCGTCACCGGGAACTCCGGCTCCGTCCGCTCCAGCACGAGCGTCACGCCCTTGTCCTTCGCCACCTCCTTGGTGATCTTGAGGATCTCCTGGTAGAGCGCCTCCATCCAGTTCTTGTCCTCCAGGGACCGCTGCTGCTTGAGATACTCCTGCTGGCTGTCGAGCCTGGACCGCTTCTCAAGCGTCGTCTGCAACTGCTTCATATAGTCGGCGGTCCCGGGCTTCAGCGGCTTGAGACCGGCCTCCTCGGCCTCGATATCCTTGGCAAGGTCCTCCAACTGGGCCTTGGCCCGGCTCTGGTTGGAGAGCACCTGGGCGCGGTACTGGGCGTGTCGCTTGGAGTTGTTGAAGACGTTGCGGATGCTGACCACGGCGATCTTCATCGGCGCCGCCGGCGGCTCGGGCGCGGCACGGCCGGACTCAAACGTGGCGAACAAAGCCACTATGCATACCAAAGAACCGATCACCATTGCTCTGACGCTCATAACCTGCCCTTTCTTTCGCCTTATATCAAGGCATTACCGCTTGAGGGAGCAAGAATCGAGAGGACGACTCGTCCTTCCTCAAGTAAGCCTGATCTCCATTTTGCACAAGTCCACTTGCTACCAACCCGGCTGAGAGAAGCTGAAGATCTGGGTCTCATCCTCTCTGTCCTTGAGCAGGGGAATCCCGATTTCAAAGCGCATCGGGATATTTCCGAAAAGCTGAGGCACCAGGATCTGAATGCCGGCCCCAACCGAGAGCCGATACCGGCCGGTATCCACCGTGCCGCTGTCGAGGAAGAGCAGACCTCCAAAGTTCTCGCCGACCAGGGGAAACACGACCTCGGCCCCGGCCAGGAAGACCCAGTCGCTGCCGATGGGGTCCCTGCGTTCCGGGGTGGCGACATTGGTTTGCAGTCCGCGAGTGCTCACGCCACGATACTCAAAGCCCCGCAGGCCGTAATGACCCGTGCCGCCGGCATAGTACTTCTCGAATGGCGGTGCGTCCCCGGCGACGGTGCCGGCCAGCACCTTGGCCGCCAGCACGGTCTTGCGATTCAACACGTCCTCATGCAGCGTGAAGTACTGGACGAACGTGCCCTCGAGCAGGCCGAACGTGTCGTCTCCGGTGACCTGCTCGTACCAGGCGGAGCTCTTATGGCCCTGGTACGGATTGTAGGGGTCCAGCACGGTCGTGTCGCCCGCTCCGAACTTCACGCCGTAGAGCATCGTGTCGCCCCTGAACTCGCGGATCTCCTTGGGTGCGTCGAAATCCAGGTCGCTCACGCTCACGTTCTCGGCCCGAAAGCCGATGCTCCGTCGCCAGCGGGTGTCCACACGCTGCTCGAAACCTAAGCCACCCTTGAGCCGCCCCTCGTCGTAACTTTCCCGATATCGCTTCCAGCTCCGGCCCGTGACCTGCAACTCCGTCGGCCGGTCACGCCAATAGGGGTCCACGAACGTCACGTAGTACTGGCTGTATTTCGTGCCCGGCTCCAGCACAAGACTGAGCGTCTGGCCCGCCCCGCGAAAGGCCTTCATCGAGAACAGGTCTTTGAGGTCCTGGGGCCAGGCCGTGATGTCGAAGTTCTGCTGGCGGAAGATGAGCCGGCCGACGACGCCGTTGTCCGTGCTGACGCCGACGCCCGGGATGATGACGCCGGTCATGCCTTCCTGGATATTCACCCGGACGTCCTTGCGGTTGGGGTCACCCTCGGGCGACTCTACGGGCCGGATCATGGTCTCCTGCGCGACGGCCGCCCACCCCACGCGTTTTTCGAGCAGCCCGTTGCCTTCCTTGGGCGCGAGCTTGGCGTTGTACAATTCCCCCGGCGTGAAATTGTACTCATTCAGCACGTTGCGGACGACTTTGTCCTGCGTCATCTCGTTGCCGGTAATGTCGATGCGGCCGATGCGGAACTGCCGGCCCTCGGTGATCCCGAACTGAACGCTGACGAGATTGTCGCTCTCTTTCGGCGTGAACCGCGGGGTCTGCGACGCCACCGCATCCACGTAGCCCTGCTCCCGGTACAACTGGGTGATCGTCCTGGCGTCGCGCAGCGCCACCGGCTTGAGGTACACCTGTCCCTCCTTCAGCTCCGTCTGCGCGCGCAACTGGTCTTCGGTAAACTGCGTATTGCCGGTAAAGGAGATGCTGCCGACGCGATAGACCGGCCCTTCCTCGATGATGAAAACGATGGTGACGTGCGTGCGGTCGTCGGAGAACTCCGGCTGCGCCTTGATGTTGTAATCGAGATAGCCATGGTCGTAGTAGAAGTCCCGCAGCCGGTCCAGATCGTCGTCCAGGGCATCCTCCGTATAATAGAAGGGCCACAGCAGCCACTTCTGCTGCCTGGTCTTGATCACCTGGCGGAGCGTCCCGGCGCCGAACGTCTCATTGCCGACGAAACGGATCGATTTGATCTGCACCCGCGGCCCCTCCTCGATCCGGTAGAGCAGGTGCCCTTCGGCCATGCGCTCCTTGTCGAGCGAGACCTCGACCAAGGGGTAGCCGACCTTGCGGTAGACCTCGGAGATCGTCAGGCGGCCGCCCTCGGCCAGGAACGGGTCCAGCCGGTCTCCCAACTGGAATCCGAGCCGCTCCCGCAAGACGTGGTCCTTGTACTTGCGGTTGCCCTCGAACTCGATGGACTTGATGATCTCCGCCCGGAGGGGCTGGGCAGCAGAGACCTGACTGCTCTTTGGCTCCGCGGCCGGCGCCGGCTTATTGGCATCGGTCCCGGCCGCCGGCTGCGCGGCTGCAGAAACAGTCGAAAGGGTCAACACAACCGATATGAGAACGAACATAGCATCCTGCATTTGATCTTCTCAGAAGGGCACAGCTTCCTGCTCGACTTGTGCCAGGTTCTCGAATCGCGTGCACTTCTCCCGGAAGGTCAATTTGACCACATCCGTGGGTCCGTTCCGCTGCTTGGCGATGATCACCTCCGCCGTATTGTCCGGCTGGTAGTCGCCCTCGCCGCGGTGATAGTAATCCTCCCGATGCAGCAGCATCACGACATCCGCGTCTTGTTCGATCGATCCGCTTTCCCTCAGGTCGCTCATTCGGGGGCGGTGGCCTTCGCGGCCTTCCGGCGACCGGTTGAGCTGGCTGAGCACGACCACCGGCACGTCGAGCTCCCGCGCCAGCGACTTGAGGTACCGCGAGATCGCCGTGATTTCCTGCTGGCGCGACTCCACTTTGCCCATGCTGAGGCTCATCAACTGCAGGTAATCCACCAGGATGCACTGAATGCGATGCATGCTCCTGAGCCGCCTGGCCTTGGCCCGCAGCTCCAGGGGCGTCAGCGCGGACGTGTCGTCGATGTAGATCGGGGCCTCCGAGATGATCCCGCAGGCCTCCACCAGCTTTTGGTAGTGCTCCGTGCTGAGCATGCCCTTGCGGACGAGCTGGGAATCGACGCCGCTGTAGCTGCACAGGAATCGCTCGGCCAACTGCTGGCGGCCCATCTCCAGCGAAAAAATCGCCAGCGGAACCTTGTTGACGATCCCCATATGCTCCGCCATATTCAGCGCCAGGGCCGTTTTCCCCATACTGGGTCTGCCGGCGATGACGATCATTTCGCCGTTTTGCAGGCCGCAGGTCAGGTCGTCCAGCTCATAGTAGCCGGTCGCCAGACCGGTGACGTGCGTCCCTTCGCGTTTCTCGATGAGCTCGTAGGCCCGCGTGACCAGGTCCTTCAGCGCGACGGCGGAGTTGGTGATTCGCTTGTCGGCCACGGCAAAGATCCGTCGCTCCGCCTCGTCGAGCTTCTCGGCGGCATCGCCTGTCTCATCGTAGGCCGAGTTGAGGATGTCGGTCGCCGCCGAGATCGTCTCCCGCAGCATCATCTTCTCGCGGACGATCTCCGCGTAGTACGTGACGTTGGCGGAGGAGGGGACCGTCTCGATCACCCGCTGGAGGTACTCCCATCCGCCGATGGTTTCCAGGTGGTCGCGTCTCTGGAGCTCGTCGCGCACGAGAAAACCGTCGATCCCTTCCCCGCGGTTCTTCTCGAACAGGGCGACGATCGCGTCAAAGATGAGTTGGTGCTCGGTGTGGTAGAACCCGTTGCGGTCGAGCAGCTCGACGACCTCGCCGACGCAGCGGGGATCGACGATCATGGAGCCGAGGACGGCCGCCTCGGCCGCCAGGGACTGCGGCATGCTCCGCAGGACCATCCCCATGGATGTCGGATTTGACTTGGCCGATCCCAAGCCGGCGGTGCGACGTCCGTTGCCCCCCTTGGCAGAGCCGTTCGATTCTGCGGCGACCGAGCCCGGCGCATCGACCGCCTTCTTCTGATTCCCTTTCGCTGCCACCGCAAGGCCCTATCCAGCAATATTCACAAGCCACAGCCCGCAGCCCCGCCGCGGACCTGAACTGTTCCTGCGTCCCCGCAGAACAGGCACGCATTCTACCGGCCGGACCACACGCGGTAAAGACATTCATCGCAGAAACCCGCGCAGAATAGCACAATCGCGACATAGATCGGCGGGCCAGGCGAGGGAGTCGGCCGGCCCCGCGACGGGCATTGTCTCTGACTGTCGTGTCCTGTACTTACTTCTTGAGCCACTGGTCGAGCCAGGCGATCACGGTCTGGTGCCAGAGGATCGAGTTGTGCGGCTTGAGGACCCAGTGGCACTCGTCGGGAAAGTACAGCAGCTTGCTGGGGATGCCGCGACGCTGCAGGGCGGTGAACGTGCCCAGGCCCTGCGTCAACGGGACGCGGAAGTCCTGCCCGCCGTGGATGACCAGCATCGGCGTCTTCCAGTTCCCGACGAATCGAAGCGGGTTCTGGTCCTCGTAGCCAGCCGGATTGTCCCAGGGCGTGCCGCGATGGTCCCATTCGGGGAACCACAGCTCCTCCGTGTCGAAGTAGGACATCCGCTCGTCGAGGCTGCCGTCGTGATTCACCAAGCAGCGGAATCGGTCGGGCCATCGGCCGGCGATCCAGTTGACCATGTAGCCGCCGTACGACGCGCCGAGCCCGCCCACGCGGTCACCGTCCATCCAGGGATACCGTTCGAGAGCGACGGCCAGCCCCTTCTGCAGGTCCTCTAAAGGTTTGCCGCCCCAGTCGCCCCGGATCGCGTCGCAGAAGGCCTGCCCGTATCCGGTGGAGCCGTGGAAATCGACCATGACGACGGCATAGCCCGCGCCGGCGTAGGTCTGCGCGTTCCAGCGGTAATGGAACACATTACCGAACGAGCCCTGCGGCCCGCCGTGAATCAGAAAGGCCACGGGATACTTCTTCGCAGCGTCGAAATCCACCGGCTTGACCACGTAGCCGTACACGGTCTCATCGTTCCATCCGCGAAAGCTGAACTGCTCGCAGTCCGCCATGCGAGCGGCCGCCACCTTCTCCGCGTTGATCCGCGTGAGCTGACGCAAGCCCGATCCGTCAGCCTGCACGCAGTACAGTTCCGCCGGCGAACGCAGGTTACTAAGGCCGTAGACGATGCGGTCGCCTGAGACGCTGAGCCCGTGAACGGTCCCTTCTCTGACGATCGTGCGGACCTTGCCGCTCTTGGCATCGATGGAGAACAGGGACTCCTGCCCCGTGTCGGGTGCAATGGCGTAGATGGCCCGGCCATCGGAAGACCAGGCGATGGAAGACGGGCTGCGGTCCCAGCCTTCCGTCAGCACACGCCTGGCGCCTGCGGGCCAGTCGCGCAGCACAATCCGGAACCGGTCCGCCTCGTAGCCCGGGCGAGACATCGCCAGGTACGCCAGCGTCTTGCCGTCGGGCGAGAACACCGGCTGCGTGTCCCATGCCTCGTTGTCCTCGGTGATACAGGCCGGCGGCTTCGAGCCGTCCGCCGGCGCCAGGTACAGATCGAAATCCGTCGACTGGGCCTCACTGGAACCGCCCTCCCGAGCCGAGAAGACAACCTCCTTGCCATCGGGCGTAAAGGCAATCTCTTCGGACCCGCCGAAGGGCACAGAGGGCGTGTCGGCGCTCATGCCGCTCATCACGTCCGCCGCGTCGCCGCCGGCAACGGGCCTCACGAACAAATGCGATCTTCGCCCGTCCTCCCACGTATCCCAGTGCCGGACGAACAATTGCTCGTAAATCCGGCCGGAAGCCTTGTCCTTGCCCTGTTGCTCGACCCGGTCACAGGTCTCCTGCGGCGTCTTGCAGTCGGGGAAGACCTCCATCGTATAAGCGATGTACCGGCCGTTTGCCGAAACCACGAGGTTGCCCACATCCAGCGGCTCATGAGTCACTTGCTCCGCCTCGCCGCCGTCGATGGAGATTCGCCAGACCTGAGAGGAGCCCGACCGATTCGAGATGAACCAGACCGTCCGGCCGTCCGGACTCCAGCGCGGATTCGTATCGGACTGCGGATGTGAGGTCAGCCGGCGCAGGCCGCTGCCGTCGCCGGCGACGATCCAGAGATCGTTGCGCCCGCAGTTCGCCTCCAGGTCCGTCTCGCGCACGGTGGAGACGATCCACTTGCCGTCCGGCGAAACCTGGGCATCCGAAATCCGGCTCATCGCCAGCATGTCGTGCACGGAGAACGGGTGGGTTGGAGAGTCCGCTTGGACGGCCGCATCGGCAGTCGATCTGAAGCCGGCCGGGGCGGCACACAATGTGACGAGAATGAGAGAAATGAGAACAAAAGAACCTGTGCTACGCATGAAAAACTCCTTTTTGAGATGCATGGATCGGGGGCCCCGCAATCAGACGGCGGAATAATGTGGCGGTTCGATGATCCCCGGCACTGCGTTCTGAGCCTGCGTCGGGGCCGGCGCGGCGCTCTCGGTGGTCCGAAGCTGGATCGGGATGTCGAGCCAGAACGTGGAGCCTTTGCCAACCGTGCTATCCAGCCCGATGGAGCCGGCCAGCATGCCCGCCAGCTCTTTGCAGATCGCCAGGCCCAAGCCGCTGCCGGTCGATTCCCGCGTCAGGGAGCCATCCACCTGCCTGAATTTGTCGAAAATGATCGCCCTGTCGACCTCGGCGACTCCGCAGCCGCTATCGCTGACGGCCAGACGCACCATCTTGTCGTCCAGCATGGACGCGCGAAGATCGATCCGCCCGCGAAGAGGCGTGAACTTGATCGCGTTGTCCAGGAAATTGTACAGCACCTGATGCACCTTTCCCGCGTCCGTTACCAGGAGCGGCACGCCCGGGTCCACCTCCATGTGAAGCTTCAATCTCTTCTTCCGTGCCAGCAGCGAGAACGACGCGATCAGCGACTCGCACAGGTGCGACACCGAGGTCTGCTCGACGTGCAGCTCCATCTTGCCGGCCTGCGTCTTGGCCAGGTCCAGAAGGTCGTTGATCATGTTCAGCAGCCGGTTTCCGCTGATGATGATATTCTCCGCGTATCGCTGGCCCTGCTCCCGCTTGAGCTGCGTCGGCTTCTCCCTCAGCACCTGGGCGAAGCCGAGAATGGCATTGAGGGGCGTCCTGAACTCGTGCGAGATATTCGCCAAGAACTCGCTCTTGAGCTTGTTGGCCTTGAACAGCTCGACGTTCCTTTCGGACAGCTCGGCGATCTTCGCATCGAGCCGGCGGTTCGCCTGGCGCAGTTTCTCCTGGGCCGCCTGAAGATTGTCGAGCATGTGGTTGAAGGCGGCTGAGAGCTTCTCGTACTCGTCGCCGGTGTCGATGGCGCTTCGGTTGTCCAGGTTGCCCTCGGCCACGTTGTTGGCCAGCGCTCGCAACTGGCGGATCGGGCTGAGGATCACGCGCTGGGTAATCCAGTAGAACGCCACGATCGCGCCGGTGCCGCCGATGACGCCGGCGACGATGATCCAGAGGCGATTCATGAGGGCCATCCATCGCACTTCGCGGCCGATCCCCCGCGTCTGGATGGCCGCCGCCCCGACGGGCTCGTGCAGGGTGAAGGGTGGCGCGGTGCCCTGCGAATTATGGCAGCTAACGCAGCTTTCCGTGGCGCGGAACAGCCGCACGTAATCGCTCTGCAGGGAACCCTCTGCCTTGCTCAGGGAGATCGCGTCATCGCGGTCCGGGTGCGCCGCAAGCCAGTCGAGCATCCGCTTCTGCCGTTCGCTCAGCTTCGACAGATCGGTCTTGTCCTGCTCTTTTTGAAAGCGCACCCACGTGATTCCGGGGCCGTTCGGATCACTGGCCGCCCCGCCGTCAGTCAACTGCGGACGCGTCATCTGGCCCGGCGGCTTCAATTGAAAATGCGTGTGCAGCAGGACCGTGGCCTTGGCCTTGTTGGCCTCCAGCAGGACCATTCTGCTCTGCTGCCGCATCCAGATATAGGGGATGAGCAGGGCGATGATCAGGCTGAACAGCACGGCCGCACCAAACATGATCCGGCACTTCGCCGCCAGCGAAAGAGGCGTCAGATGCAGCCGCCGAAGAGTGCTCTGCAGGATCTCGCCGAACTTGACGCGCATAGTCCCAACTGATTACTGATGACTGACAACCGGTTCCTGGCAACGCTCTGCCACGAGAGCTATCGTAGTTTCCCCACGCCCGAAACGCAAACAATCAATCATCAACGGTCCCTGCCCGATCCGCCGGCCTATGCCTGTTCGGGATTCTCGCCGACGGCATGCAAGTGCTTCTGCGTCCGCAGGTTCAGCTCATCGAGCTGCTTCTGATCGACCTCGCTGGGCGCGCCGGTCATGAGGCACTGGCCCTTCTGCGTTTTGGGGAAGGCAATCACGTCGCGGATATTGTCCGTTCCGGTCAGCATCATGATAAGCCTGTCGAGCCCGAAGGCGATTCCACCGTGGGGGGGAGCCCCGTAATCCAGCGCCTTGAGAAAGAATCCGAATCGGGATTCCGCCTGCTCCCGCGTGATGTTGAGCAGGTCGAAGACCTTCTGCTGGACCTCGGGCCTGTGAATACGAACGCTGCCGCCGCCGACCTCGCTGCCGTTGACGACGATGTCGTAGGCCTGGGAGCGGATGTGGCCCGGGTCGGTCTTCAATTTGAGCAGATCCTCCGGTACCGGCGCCGTGAACGGATGGTGGACCGAGTCGTATCGCTTCTCGTCCTCACTCCATTCGAACAGGGGAAAATCGACGACCCAGACGAATTCGAACCTGCTCGGATCGTACATCTTCAAATCCTTCGCGACCCGGCATCGGAGCGGCGCGAGGGCCTTATTGGCGATCGCCTCCTGGTCGGCCACGACCATGATCACATCGCCGTCTTTGGCCTCGAAGCGTGCGACCAACTCCTTTTGCTGCTCGGGGGTGAAGAATTTGCCCAGGCCGCCGATGAACGTGGGCGTCTGGCCTTCCATTTTGATCTTGCCCCAGGACAGGCCCTTGGCGCCGTAATCGATGACGAGGGAGGTCAGGGTCTTGTCGATGTCGCTCCTGGAGTACTTATCGCCCGCCGGGGCGCACAGGCCTTTGACGATCCCGCCCTTTTCGATGGTCGAGGTGAACACTTTGAAGGTGCTCTGTTTGGCGAGGCCGGAGATGTCCTTGAGCTTCATGCCGAATCGCAGGTCCGGCCGGTCGATCCCGTAATCCGCCATCGCCTCCGAATACGGCATTCTCCGGATCGGCTGCGGCACGTCGATGCCGAGAATCTCCTTCCAGATGCGGACCACCAGCGGCTCCATCATCCGAATGACGTCATCACTATCGACGAAGCTCATCTCCACATCGATCTGGGTGAACTCCGCCTGCCGGTCGGCACGCGGGTCCTCGTCGCGGAAGCAGCGGACGATCTGGTAGTACTTGTCCATCCCGCTCATCATCAGGATCTGCTTGAACAACTGAGGCGACTGGGGCAGGGCGTAGAAGGAATTCCGGACCAGGCGGCTGGGCACGAGGAAATCCCTCGCCCCTTCCGGCGTGCTCTTGGCCAGCATGGGGGTCTCGATCTCCCAGAACCCCCGCTCGTTAAAGTACTTGCGCACGATCGTCGTGACGCGGTGGCGGGTTTGGAACCGCCGCTGCATCTCCGGCCGGCGCAGGTCGATATAGCGGTACTCCAGCCGGGTCTCTTCATTGGTGCGGGTGGCGTCTTCAATCTCAAATGGCGGGGTCCTGGCCATATTGAGGACTTCGAGCTGATCCACGATCACCTCGATCTGCCCGGTGGGTAGTTTCGGGTTCTCCAGCCCCTCGCCCCTGGGCCGGACCGTCCCCCTGGCGGCGACGACCCACTCGCATCGCACCGTCCGGGCGAGCCGGTGCGCCTCCGCCTGCACCTCCGGATCGAAGACCAGTTGCGTCAGGCCCTCCCGGTCCCGCACATCGAAGAACACCAGATTTCCGTGGTCCCGATACGATTGGATCCAGCCGGCCAATACGACCTTCGTGCCGGTATTCTCCAGCCGAAGCTCCCCGCAGTTATGTGTCCGTTTTAACATTCTTCAATCGCTCCTGACAAAACGTAGATCGAGGAGAATGACGCGGAGACCTCCAACTGCTGGGTTTGGCAGGACTTAGGCACACGCCCCACAACAGCCATTCTCGTTCTTACACCCGCCGCGCAGCGGCCGAGCCTCTCGAACGCACGCAGATAGACCAATCAGAGCATGACAAACTCAAAAGATGCCAAGATAGCGAAAAAAGCCTATCTCGTCAATAGCGCCGTTGCCCGGCAACAGGGCAGTGTCTGTGCAGATTTTAGGGCAATGTCCTGGGTGGCACGGGCAAACTCGTTTTGCCCGTGGGGTCTCGCGGGAGCAGGCTTTGCTGAGATAACACCGTCAAACGAGTTTGGCGGTGCCACCCAACGGCCAGAATATTTTCACAGACACACAGGGCAGGGGTGTACGACCGTTCCTGCACGGCCGCTTGCGGCTGACATCGCCTTGGGGTGCGTTTATCGCTTTCCGGGTACCGGCGGGGAGTGCGGCACGCCCTCATGTGCCGAGCCCCCCGCCGTATACCACCGGCTTCGGCACTCGGGTCGCTCACCACCTTAGCCTCCGCCTTCGCTGGGACTGGTTCTATCCTCCGAGTTAGCGTAATCAGTTCATCTCTCAAGATTTCATGGGGCAAGCTCCCCACCGGTACCCACACAGCGATAAACGCAACGTCTTCGAACCGGCCGGAGTTGACGAGCTGCGATCGCGCTCATGGGACCACAAGAACGGCCATGCAATCGCCGGGCGGAGCTGGGCAGAGGCCGCCTTTGGGTGATTCCAGCCAGGACAACAATGATAAAAGGCCGCGAGCGTGTGTAGCTCGCGGCCTTTTGGTTGGAGGCCCTGTGGATGGCTTAATCTTGCTGCCGAGCTTGTCACAGCCGCAGCAGCACATCTCAAAAGGAGAGTGTTATTTTGGAATGCAAGCCGGATCCAAGGGTAGGGTTTGACAGTCTGTTCGCCAGTTCAATGCCACTTTCACAAAATTCGAGAAATTCCGCTACCGTCGTATTTCGCGACACGAAGGGGTGCTGTAGAAGGCCCTTCTGAGGCCGGTGGAAGCTGTGCGGGAGTTAAACTGTGCCGTCCCGTTGTCCTCCGCGACGATCCTGCACCGGCACCGCAATCGCCATCATGCCGTTGCCTGGAGCGTCCCGTACCGCCGTCTCTCACCCCTTTTCCTTTTCAACCGGGCCGCTTCAAGACATCCGTGCTCTGGCAGCCCGAAAATCACGTACTGGTACGCGACTTGACAGGGGGGGTTCAGCAAATCTGATTTTGTGCAAAAAATTTTTTCTTCTCCTCCGGGCAGGCACGGCAATTCCGGGAATGGCAAACCCTGGGACAATCCTAATCCTGAGGAGACAGTCGGCAGGACAATTATGTGACGCCCTCAGCATCGCGCTGCATCGTTCGCCGCCGGGCCGGCGACGGCGAGGCTGTTGGGCGGAAGGAGGGTCCTGAGTCTTGAGTGTTGAGTTTTTCGCTGCTTTAGAGTCCGGCTCAACACCCAAAACTCTTCAAAGACCATCGGCAAGGGAATTACTCACTTGCCTGTGGAGTCTCGGCCTCCGCCTCGACCTTCTCGGCCACCACGACCACTCGAACCGTCGCGGTCACATCGTCGGCGAACCTCAACGTCACGTCATGCGTGCCGACCTGCTTGATATGCTCGGGCAGCTTCACGATCTCGTCGGCCACTTCGAAGCCCTGCTCCCGCAAATTGGCGGCGATCATGGGCTCGGTGACCGAGCCGAACAGAATGCCCTGCTCGTTGGCCTTGGCGCTGACCACGGCCTCGGCCCCGTTGACGGCCTGGGCCGCTTTCTCCAGATGGCGGCGCTCCTGCAGCCGCTGCTCGGCCCGCTTGGCCTTCTCCTTGGCGATGGACCGCACATTGCCGTCCGTGGCGACCTTCGCCAGTCCCTGCGGCAGCAGGTAATTCCTGGCATAGCCCTCGTTCACCTCCACGATGTCGCCGAGCCAGCCCAGTTTCTTGATATCTTCACAAAGCAGTACCTTCATAACGTCTACCCCTTGGCATTGATGATCTGCGATCGACAGTTTTGCGTTCGCCGATGCCTCGGCCCCAATCGTAAATCATAAATCGTAAATAGAAAACCGGTTTACGTGGCATACGGCAGCAGGGCCATGAACCGGGCCCGCTTGATCGCCGCCTTGGCCTTCCTCTGGCAGCCGGCGCAGTTGCCGCTGCGCTTGCGGGAGTAAATCTTGCCCCGGTTGGTCAACAGCTTCTGCAGAGTGTCGATGTCCTTGTAATCGATGTATTTGATGCCGCCCCGGCAGAACCGGCACTGCGTCTGATCGCGGGGGCCGGTAAAGCCTGTTCTTCGTCTCGGTGTCTTGGTTCTTGGTTGTCGCATTGCCATGTATCACCTCATAACTAAAATGGGATATCCGAATCGGGCACCGGGCCGCCGGAACGCCCTTGCGGGGCCTCGGCCTCCGGACCTGCGTCCTGCTCGGGCTGGCTCGGTCCGCCGCCGCCCGTGCCCGGCAGGAACTGGAAATTCTCGACCGTCACTCGGAGCCGGCTCTTCTTGGAGCCATCCTGAGCCGTCCAGGACTCGAAGGTCAGGCGGCCCTCGATGAAGATCGGCTTGCCCTTCGTGAAGAACTTGTTGATGTTCTCCGCGGTGCGGCCGAACGCCCGGCAATCCACGAAACACGTCTCATCGCGCTGACTTCCGTCCTGGCCGGTCCACCGTCGATTCGTCGCCATGCCGAAATCGACGACCGCCGTCTGGTTCGGCGTGTACGACAACTGCGGGTCGCGCGTCAAATTGCCCATCAGCAGAACCTTGTTAAAGCCAGCCATAATTGCACAACTCCATACAAATTCCTCGTGCTGCCTTCCGCCTGAAGCCATCGGTGCCTGGGTGCCGCCAGTAACTCAAGAGGCGCTGCACGTGCCGGCCTCTAGGCCTCCCGGGAATCGGCTTCTGACGCCGGTTCCGGCTCGGGCTCGCCCACATCGGCTACCGCCTCCCCGACGCCGGCCATGGGCACGGGCCGCCTCGGACCTTCGCCCTCCGCCTGCGGCTCAGGCACCGCCTGCCGCGGAAGACCGGCGATGTCCCGATCGATCATGTCCTGCGGCCGCCCTTCCGTCGTCAGGATCAGAACACGCATGATCTTCTCGGAAAGCTGCACATCCTTCTCGATGCCGCCGATCCGCTGCGTGTCCGCCTTGAAATAGGACAGGATGTATGTCCCGCGCGACTTGTGCTCGATATCGTAGGCGAGCTTGCGCTCATCCCACTTGCGCAGCGAGACAACTTCCGCATCCGCCCGTTTGAGGATATTCTCGACCAGGGCGAGGGTCCCTGCCCAATCCGCCGTCGCCAGGGCCGAATCCACCAGAAACATTCCTTCGTATAATCGCTTTACCGCCATTTCCACCTTTCTCTAACTCAGAATGAACCCGAAATTCTCGTCACTCCTGTGTCCGATTGAACTCAGTCATTGTTTTGTCGATGCCGAACTGGACCCAGTAGAGTACGGCGTCCCGCGCCTCAAGAATGGCCTCGTTCAGCCGTTGCCTGTCCTGCACCGGCGGCCGGCCGAGCACGTGGCCCACGGCTTCGGCGGCCGGCGACGGGCCGATCCCGACGCGGCAGCGGGCGAACTCGTCGCTGCCGAGCTGCTCGATGATGTCGGCCAGGCCGTGATGGCCACCGGCCGAGCCCTTCGCACGGACCCGGATCCGGCCGACCTCCAACGCCATGTCGTCCGTAATCACCATCAAATCACGCAAGTCCAGCTTGTAGAAGCCGACGGCCGTGGCCACCGGCCCGCCGCTGCGATTCATGAACTTCCACGGCTTCATCAGGATCAGCCGCCGGCCCGCGTACGGCCCTTCGCCGATCCGGGCGCTGAACTTGCGCTTCTTCACTTCTATGCCAAGAGCGATTTCCAGGGCCTCGATCACCTTGAAGCCGAGATTATGCCGCGTCTCGGCGTACTCGGGCCCCGGGTTTCCCAGACCGACAACGAGTTTGACGTCAGCCATGTGTTCCGGTCGTGCTCATCGCGCCGCGATCACTTCTCTTCTTCTTCCGCGGCCTCCTCAGGCTCCTTCTCGGCGCCGATGACCTCCGGCGCCACCGGGGTCTCCGCCTCGACCTGCTCGGTCGTCTTGATCTCGGCGACGACGCGGCAGGCCGCCACGATCAGGTCCGCCGGGCTGGCCAGCGTGACGCCCTCGGGCAATTGGACCTCGCTGGCGTGGATCGTCTGGCCGACGTCCAGGTCCTTGACGGAAACCACGATCACCTCCGGGATGTTGACGGCCAGGCACTGCACTTCCAGCCGGCCCATGTGCGCCTCGAGAACGCCGCCGTCCTTCGCCCCTTTGGGCACCCCCTTCATCTCCAGGGGCACCGTCACCTTGATCACCTCGGTCACATCGACGCGCATCAGATCGACGTGGATCACGTCGCGGCCCAGATGATCGTACTGCAGGGCCTTGATGAGCGCCGTCTGCGTCTTGCCGTCGACGTTGATATCCATGAGCCGATGGCCGTGATGAAGGCCCGTGACGAAGTCATGGGCGTCGAGCGAGATCGCGACGGCCTCCTGCTGGTGGCCGTACAGGACCGCCGGGATGCGGCCGCCCTTGCGGATCGCCGTCGCCGCCCTGGAACCGATGCGATCTCTGACCTGTGCATCTAACGATAGCGTCTTACTCATAATCTCTCACCTGATCAACCTGTCTATGTAAATTACAATCAATCTTTGTCCATTATCAAACCATGTGCGCCCCGTCAGACGGCTGCAAAGAGGCTGCTCACGGATTCGTCCCTGTGAATCCGCTTGATCGCCTCCCCGAGCATGGCCGCCACGGAGAGGACCTTGATCTTCTTGATCTTGCTGGCCTCCTCGCTCAGCGGGATCGTGTTGGTCACGACGACCTCATCGATCGGGGCGTTCTCGATCCGCTCCAGCGCCGGGCCGGCGAAGACGCCATGCGTGACCCCGACGTACACCTGTTTCGCCCCGCGCTGTTTGACCAACTCGGCCGCACTGCAGATCGTGCCGGCGGTGGCGATGATGTCGTCGCACATCAGCACGTTGCAGCCTTCCACCGAGCCGATCAGCTCCGCCGCCTGGACTTGCGAGCCGCTGATCCGCCGCTTGTGGACGATCGCCAGGTCGCCGTTGAGATGCGACACGTAGCGGGCCGCCGTCTTGATGTTGCCCACATCCGGCGACACCACGGTGAGGTCCGGAATCTTCTTGTCCTTGAAGTACCGGCTCAGCACCAGCTCGCCCGTCAAATGATCTACGGGGATATCGAAGAAGCCCTGCAACTGGTGGGCATGGAGATCGATCGCCAGGACGCGGTCGGCGCCGGCGGTGGTGATGATGTTCGCCACCAGCTTGGCCGTGATCGGCACGCGGCCCTCGTCCTTGCGGTCCTGCCGGGCGTATCCGAAGTACGGAATCACCGCCGTGATCCGCCGGGCGCTGGCCCGCCGCAGGCAGTCCAGATAGATCAGCAACTCCATCAGGTGCTCATCCACCGGCCGGCATGTCGACTGCACCACGAAGCAGTCGCGGCCGCGAACGTCGTCCTCGATCCGGATCAGCTTCTCCCCGTCCGGAAACGTGCTGATCTTGGCCCCGCCGATCGGAATGCCCAGGTACTTGCACATCTCGCTGGCCAGAGCCGGATTGCTCGTTCCGGAGAAGATCTTCAGATTGTCATTGAGAAACATCTGCATTGGCCTTTGCCCCTACCGTGCCACGATTATCCCTTTTCGCCGAGCTTGTCGGCGTTCTCCTGTGAAACCACCATGCCGGCGCCCACCTGCGCCCCGGACTTGAGCGTCAGCGGAGCGATCAGCACCGTGCCCGAGCCGATGTAGCAGTTGTCGCCGACGGTAGTTCGATTCACTTTTTCCCCGTCGAAGTTGGCGGTGATGGAGCCGGCTCCGACGTTCACGTTTCGGCCGATGGCCGCATCGCCGATATAACTGTGATGCCGGGCCCGGACCCCGTCGGCCAGCGTGGCGTTTTTGATCTCGGTGAACACGCCCAGCACGACATCATCTTCGAGCACGCTTCCATGCCGCAGATAGGCGAACGGTCCCACGCGGCAGCCGCGGCCGATTCTCACCTCGCCATGAATATATACGAACGGCTCGATCACCGTGTCCTGGCCGATCTTCGCCCGCGCGTCAATCCACGTGTTTTCCGGGTCCACGATCGTCACGCCGTTTTCCATCAGCTCCTGCTGAATCCGGTGCTGCATGATTTTGCTGGCGACGGATAGTTGCGCCCGGCTGTTGACGCCGACCGCCTCTTCCGGGCGAACCGCCGTGACCGCCACCACCTTGTGCCCCGTGGCGATGATCACCGACACCGCGTCCGTCAGGTAGTATTCCTGCTTGACGTTGTTCGGCTTGACCTTCTCCAGGGCCCTGAACAGGATCCGGTTATTGAACAGGTAGTAACTCGGGTTCACTTCCTTGACCGCCTTTTGAGCGGGGGTGCAATCGGCGTCCTCGACGATGCCCTGGATGTTTCCGTAGGCGTCGCGGACAATGCGGCCGTACCCGGTCGGGTCCTCGAGGACCGCCGTGGCCAGCGTAGCCGCCGACTGCTCGGCATCGTGCTTTTCGATCAGGGTCTGGAGGGTCTTGGCCCGAATCAGCGGGCCGTCGCCGCACAGAACGAGCGTCTGACCGCTGAAATCCTTCAAGTGGCCCTTACAGCACCGAACGGCGTGGGCAGTGCCCAACTGCTCCGGCTGATGTACCCAGACGATGTCCGCGGACTCCTCGGCAAACCGCTCCTTCACCTGCTCGGCGCCGAACCCGACGACGACGTAAATCCTGGCGACGCCGACACGTCGGCAGGCGTCCAGCACGTAGGCCAGCATGGGCCGACCGGTCACCTCATGCAACACCTTCGGCAACTGGGTGTTCATCCGGCTGCTCACCCCGGCGGCCAATAATATCGCAACTCGTTCAGCCATAAACCATCCTGCATTTACGATTTACGAATTTCGATTTACGATTTGGCGTCGTCCACAGTGATAGCCCAAAGCCCTATGCTCCGTCTTCCAGTGAACAATCAAAAATCGTAAACCATAAATCGTAAATTTCAACAGCTACCCGGCCAGGACTCGAACCTGGAATAGGAGGACCAAAACCTCCTGTGTTACCATTACACCACCGGGTAATCCCGTGGATTTCTGATTTACGATTTTCGATTTACAGTTTGAAGATGGAACGCCCAAAGCTTATCCCACCCGGGGCACGCCAAACCATAAGTCGTAAATCATAAACCCAAACTTGTCACGGAAACCGCGTTGGAGCGGTCCGGTGAGGCCCTGTCGGAGGCTTGAGTCAACCATGCCGTGATTCTGCTGACCCCTGCGGCCGCACTCCGGCCGCGATCGACCCCATGCGACAAGGCAATCGTAACCGCAAAACTA
>Ga0315277_10004063_pt1 | contig 19641 bp, 20 predicted proteins | sample YL17G05_15_MG_FD_203695 | JGI IMG/M metagenome (GOLD analysis project Ga0315277, IMG submission 203695) | Sediment microbial communities from Yellowstone Lake, YNP, Wyoming, USA - YL17G05_15 | ecosystem: Environmental > Aquatic > Freshwater > Lake > Sediment | place: USA: Wyoming | collected... | reverse complement strand
GTCGCCCAGCACCATCTGGAACAGTTGCGCCAGCTTGGTCTCGTGACGCGAAATGACGCAGGGGGTCAATACAGCCTCGTGAGCGAAGTCAAGATAGGAGTGCTGCGGCACTACGTAAAGCTGGGGAAGCTTCTGTTCCCACGGTACTTCTTTTTCGCCGTTCTTAGCACTGCGCTGTACATAATATACCTCGCGTTCATATTTCAGGGAATCACCCGCGAAAGCCTCTTCATCACAACCTTCGGAGCCATAGTCCTAGCGATATTCTGGTACGAAGCATACCGCATATGGGCTCTGCGACCATTCTAACTTCTGGAACAAAGTGTTCTAACGCTTGGCATAAAATAACACGACGCACTCATATCTTCCAAGGAGATCAAACAAATGGAAGAACACATCAAGAAAAGAACCATACGCTACGGACTTGCAGCGATTCTGCTTGCCTCAGTCTTGGGGGCACTCATCTACAACTATGACGCCATCCGCCCAGGATTCGGTCCAGCTAACCCTCCAGTTCCCGCGACAAATTCCCCGTTGATGACCAATTTTCCTTCAGCCGAAGCATTAAGGAACTTCCTGAAGACTAATTCAGCAACTCAAGGTCCATTCTCGCTCTACGGCCCCGCAGACGTGAGAATATTCAGCTCATCCACAATCAGGGGCGGGATACCACTACAAGACAAGGCAGAAAGCGTCCCACATTCAGTCACAAACGTTCAGGTTGCAGGCGTCGACGAGGCTGACATAATAAAAGTCGATGACAACGGCTACATGTACGTAGTGTCGAACGACGCTGTCTACATACTCAATGCGTATTCGCCGGAGACTGCTTCTGTGCTTGCAAGACTGAAGTTCACTGACATGTATCCAATCGGCATTTTCATCTCAAACGACCGATTGACAATCTTCGGATCACACTACAGCTTCTCTCCAATCTACAAGCAACAGATGTACCTTTATGACGTGGCAGAAATCAAAACCTTCGTAAGAGTCTACGACACACAAAGCAAGACCAATCCTGTTCTGATCAAAGACCTTGTACTAGCCGGAAGCTACTTCAGTTCAAGAATGATCGGCGACTACGTTTACTTCGTCACCAGCAAACCCGCTTACATTGTAAACGACTTGCTGTTTCTGCCGACGATTACCATGAACGGAAAAGTCACAGAAATCGCTCCCACCGAAATCAGCTATTTCAACGGGACAGAGGAATACTATCAGTATACCACTTTCGTGGCAATGAACACTCAAAACGTCACCGAAGCGCCCGTGTACTTGACAGTAATGATAGGTGCAGCGAGCACCATGTATGTCTCGCAAAACAACATGTACATAACATTCCACGACAATGGATATTACTGGAGTGGGTATGGAAACACGACAATCTACCGCATACGCCTACAAGCCAAAAACATGACCGTTGAAGCCAAAGGCAGCGTTCCCGGCCAAGAGCGCAACCAATTCTCAATGGACGAATGCGGCAACTACTTCCGAATCCAGACCTCAGGCTGGAAGACGAACGTCTACATCCTCGACATGAACCTAACTACAGTTGGAAAACTCGAAGACCTTGCACCCGGAGAGAACTTCCACTCCACCCTCTTCATGGGTGATAGAGGCTACCTCGTGACTTTCAAAAAGACAGACCCCCTGTTCGTGATAGATTTAAGCAACGCTACGAACCCGCGCGTCCTAGGCGAACTCAAAATTCCAGGGTACTCAGACTACCTGCATCCATACGGCGAGACTCACCTCATCGGAGTGGGCAAGAACACAGTCGAGGCAGACGAAGGAGACTTCGCATGGTACCAAGGAATAAAAATCTCCCTCTTCGACGTAAGCAACGTGACCAACCCCATAGAGATGGCAAACTACGTAATCGGTGACAGAGGCTCCGACACCCCAGTCCTAAACGACCACAAGGCATTCCTGTTTGACAGGTCGAAGAATCTCCTTGTCATACCTGTAACGGTGGCGAAGATAGACCCGTACCAATACCCAGACCCTGTTCCCTCTTGGGCTTACGGAACTCCTGTGTGGCAAGGCGCCTATGTCTTCGACGTATCACTGTACCACGACTTTGTGCTCGAAGGACGAATAACCCACCTAGACTCCGGCACGGACATCAACAACCAAGCATACTGGGTCAAGAGATCATTGTACGTGGAAAATACGCTCTATACAATTTCAGACCGAACCGTAAAGATGAACAGACTAGAAGACCTAACCCAAATAAACCAAGTCCCACTCTCATAAACCCTCTCCTCTTTTTCATCCATACGGAGAAGTAGCGCGCGCACACGGTTTGCGTGAGAAATCACCATTAAGAGCGCAACTGGAGCAATCTTGCCCTATAGTCTGGTTACGACCCCCACGAACAATAGAAAAATGGGAATTTGCAGGTGACAGTTCCACAGGGTGGCGGGTTCAAATCCCACTCCCCGCACTCCAATTCCAGGCATAATGTGAGCGTATTTTGACCGGTAAACTTGGGTGGGGATCCTTACCCGCACTGCATGCGGAAAAAGCGCGTGCATTCACAGATATAGATGATACTTTTCTTCTGTGACCTTTTTTCCCCAAATCTTGTGCGTTTTCTCTTCAGTTTTTCTGAAGCCAAAACATGTGTAAAGATGACCAGCCGCCGATAACTCGCTTGCAGTCCAAAGGAACATGATTTTGTATTCATGCTCCTTGCAGAATTGAAGTGCCTCTTGCAAGAGTTCTTTCCCAATACCAAGCCCTCGATAATTGGGATGAACGAGAAACCAGCGAAGTTGTGCCTCTTCTTTTGAATGTCCAACGATGGCGATGGAACCAATAATCTGACCGTTTGTCTCTGCTAGCCAAATTCGATCCTCATTGGGATTGAACAATTGAACAAATTCTGCAAGTCCATGAGCAACGTATGCTTCAAATGTTACGTCGTAGCCATATTCTTTTGCGTACACGATCCCGTGAAGACAAATGAGACAACCTATGTCCCCTGGCTTGACACGATGCCGTATCTTCCACCTAACCTTCATGTGAATGTCTCAAGATTTATCATAGCATCCTGCCTGACTATGCTAGACGTATTGCATTTAGTCTATTATGATTAGAAGTTTTAGACGGGAGACAAACATTTGACAACGGATTCAAGCCTCATACGCTCATACGCGCACCATCATTAACCCGAGTTTGAACGCGTCCGCCTTGGGTTTATGGTAGCTCGGGATGGCTTCAATGAATTAGCCGATGAGGCTTATGGGAGGAATTCTCTTAATGATCATTTGTTTAAAACCCATTTTATCCATGCAACTGTTGAAACCATTAAGATCAGTGGCATTTTGCGAGACTATAAATACTCGGTCACCTCATAACAAAAGATTGGTGTGGAAGAATGAAAGCATCCAGTCTGACTGAGAAGCAAAATGTGGAACTCTGTGACAATGTTGGAAAAATGCTTGTTTTGGAACTTGAATCTGAAACCGTTAAAAACAAGGTCAGAAAACTGGTCTCTGACTACATTAAGAAGAATAAAATAGACGTTGATCCAGCCGTTCTGTCCGACAAGCTTCGATGGTCAGTAAAGGTATTGCTGAAGAAATAAAAGCCGGCATACTATATCCAATTCCCGAATGTTTTTCTTGGGAGAGGTGACGCTCTAAAAGTTTCTCGATGTTGTATAGTGCGATAACGCCTTGCCGTTCTTGCGCGCGTCCATCGTGTTAGACTTTTCTAGACTAGGGAGATGAGGCTCAATGTAACGACCGGAAAAGTCCTATCGCCTCCTGCACGTAAACCGCTCAAGACGTACAAGGTTATCATTGAAGATTCTGATGTTCTGCTCGAACTATGAGATTGATCAAAAGATGGACAGACTTAACAGTGACGCTGATTTTCTAGGGAGCACGCGTTTCAGAAAAAAATATTAAGGGAACAGAGTCGAAATCGCGCATCTTCTAAGGGCCTTCTACATGTCTGAATTTGGCGGTGTAGGGTCCTTCTCCAGGGTACCGCCGCCTAAAGTGGCCTGACGGTCTACCTTCGAGGATTTCTTGGAACCATGCTTCATGTTCGATTTCTTCGTGAAGTATAGCCAATGATAAGTCATAGGTCCTATGGTCTTTTCCTTGCGTCATGTTACATATCTCCGTGTACACGCGTACAGCGCATCTTTCTGCTTCTAACAAGACTTTAAGAATAGCATTTACGTCGTTTGGATTCTTGGGAAGATATGCTGCTGAACAAGCAGCATCATCGTGTAACTCTTTGAGGTCTTTGTAGAGTTCTCCTCCTAGCTCGTAGATGCGTGGCACGAGCGTCTCAAAGTGAAGCCTGTCTTCAAGCCTTGCGTCTTCTGCTATCTCTTTCACCGTTTCTCCCTGCAATCCAGTGCAGTGCATTCTCAAAAGCGTATAATAGTAGTAAGTGGTGAACTCCGCTGCAGCTGCCTTCTTCAGCTTGTCTATCAGCAAATCCACATTGACATCGGCTTTCTCAACCATTTCCCTACCAACATTCCTTGTTTTTTCCATTCTTTCATCACCTTGTAGAATACGCCTTCACGACATCCTCCTTACCCGTTATGTGACGTTTAGACATTTGACGCATGCTGGGGTTTCGATCGAATGATCGCGTCGCGTCTGGCGTAGCCTCACTTTGTTTTTGCTGGTCGTTTACAGTATTAAACCTGTGTGACTGCAGTACCACAGCAACAATTATGGAACAAGCCAAGCTTGCGGCCAGATTAGCCTGCCCTACTATGAAAGGCAGAATGGCGACAGCTCAGGCGCACGCTTTAGAAATGCTCTTGTAGATGAATATTCACAGAACACTTCAAGGGAATACACCAACAATCCAAACTTTCCCCTTCTTGGCAAGAAAAACTGCGAACAGGAGACAACTAATCCGGTAAAAGTGTGCACTAGCAATACCGTCGCTGCAAATGGTGGATTGTTTTTTCGTGCAATAGTGGCAATAGTCGTAGTAGGGCTAACAACTTCAAATGAATATCCAATTCTGATAAGTTTGGTTTTGATGGTCATTGCTGCAATATTGAGTCATACAATGCGACATAGAAGGACACAATACTTGATTTCGAAGGAAGTACGATGAGCTACAACAGGCTTATTTTGGAAAGGATATCATTGACAATTGAGAGGTGAGGTGACAGAACATGGGTAGAGAACAGGATTCCCGTAGAAAAGCCTTCGAGAGTGCTCGCCGTGACAAAGCGATGGGTCACAATTAAGCAAATTTGAGTCACAAAACTTTCCCATGATTTGCAGTTCTAGTCACATACCATCCGTGCACACCAAAAACCACATACCATCCACAATGGCATAGTGTTGTCTACTTGTGAAAAAGTGGAACGTTTCATAAGACGTCATTTCCACTGCGTAACTAATCCCGATGTTCGTGGGATTCCTCTTCAGATTCTTCTTCGCTCTCTTCTTCTTCCTCGGCTGCTTCTTCCCCTACAGCTCTTGCTTCTTCTTCAGCAGCTCCCTTTCGGGGATAAGCCTCATCTAACCAAACTTCAAACTGTTCTTTGCTTTCAGAATCGGAAAAGGCCCACTCACATAGTTCACTGACGACAGTGTTGAGATCAATTTTGTGATCGTCTGCCAAATGCTTCAGAAACTGTTCCCACTTTGCAGGCAGAGATGCTGTAAGCCCAACCATCTTGCGTTTTCACCATTCATCTTGTATCGTTCAAGTCGTATTTAAACTTCAGCGCGCGGCTCTAGTTCCTACTGCCTATCTTCATTCTTTTCGGAATCGTTTCTCTTTCTCTTCCATCCTCTTAATAGTATTGTTGCGCGCTTCTAGAAAATCTGATACTTCTTTCTGAATAGCACCAGCAGTAACAGGCGGGCGAATGTATCCGCTCGTTTCGAAAGGCTTGTCATACATCCCATCATACATATCTTTAGAAACTCTCAACCAATATCCTTTATCAGTCAAATGCAAAAAGAAACGTATTTTCAGCCCCCCATGCGTGCCTAGATGAATAATAGGAACGCTTAAACACACTCCCCAATTGCCGCTTTCCACCTTCGGTTGATCCAATTCCTGCTGTGCTGATTCTTTGAAGACTTCCTCGACCTTCTTCAACTTAGCGCGGAGTAGCTCTATTATTTTTGTTGTTTCATCTTTGTATTTCTCTCGTAAGTGCTGTTCTGCATGGCGACTTTCTCGTATTCCTTTCTCTGTTTCTTCTTTCATTTTCCCGAGTCTCACGACCCATTCATCTTCAGTCAGTTCAGTTCCCCCCTTTTACCGTTCTAACCAATTCGTCTGATTCGGCCATAAATTTTCTGCATTCTCTAGATTTTCCAAGATAAGAATGCGTGTTTGAGGCGAGATTTGCGCGCGCTCCTTGAAGTTCCTAAAAAAAGGAATAGGCCAGGTTCTATCTTTGTTCTTTTTGCAATTGCAGTCTCTTTGCGATTTCTTTAGAGATTTTTTCAAGACCGTTAGCTAATTCTTCACGGGTACCCTCATCTAATGGATACAATTTCCCGTCCTTATCGACGAATGCAAGTTCCAACTTCCTATTTCCCATTGTTTCACCCCCATTCAGATTCTTTCATCTGTTATTTCAATTTCCCGCATGAGCTATTTTCGCCCGTATACGTAAGCCCAAGCGGCATACAATGTAGGTTCAGCGCGCGCTTAGCATAAACCCCAAAGAATCTGGGGAATAGAAAAAACAGTGACATTATTGGCTTATTTTAGTAATTTCATGCTTTCTTCGAGACTCATTGCTAATTTGATTTCGCTTGTGTTCCAAGCCATCCACTTTACAATTTCTGGTTCCATTGAGAATTTTTGCAGGGCGTCTGAACTTGAGGCTTCATACACCCAAATCAATAGGTGTTCCGGAACTACAGTCCATGCTCCAACCCTCTTGACTCCATGTTTCTTCTCCAGTCCGCTCAACTTGTCTGGTAATTCTAACGTCATTTTCCTCATTTTCTCATTGTTCAGCGGACAGTTCTCTGCAGAATGCCTGGAAATTATCAAAAATGTGGGCATAATCGCACTCTCGTAAGAAAGAGTCTGGGAAAGTCGGATATAAGCTATTTGCATGCATAAACTCTGGTCTAAGCCTTTGAGGCACAGTCTAACGTGTTTACGCTCGTTATGTGCTAAAGCGCGTGCCATTACAAAGTTGATCGCGCGCGCCAACCTTCACCTATGGTTAAACATATAACCAGTCAAGATAACGTTCTGATTAGGAGAAGAAGTGAATGCAGGAAAGGGCTAAGCGAAAGTGTAAAACTTGTGGAAAACTGTTCATGCCTGACAATGATTTTCAAGGCTTCTGCTCAGACAGGTGCTACCGAGTTTTCAAAGGAGAAATAAAACCGAGTGCTTAGTATAATCTAGCTTTTCGCGCCCATTTAGAGGCAGCTCTTCTAGACAAGTTTAGCTCATGCGTCGTTGCTCTTTGTGATAAGCCTTGTTTCTTTGGTTTAGAGCTTTTGCTAGCTCATCAATCTGATGTTGCTCTATAATTCTATGCTCAGGCTTGGAATTCTGATTTCGAAATTTTTGGCCTTTTGAGAACTTGGGCCAGTGAGCAAGGCGCTATTTGTTGTTAAATGATAAACGAAAAGTATAACTTAACGGAATCAATTGGTGGTAATGATACATGGAGGAATAAAGGTTTGTCTGCACAAACAGGTGGTGTGCCTGTTCTAATTCTGAGGGAAGGATCTGGAAGATCTAGGGGAAGGGATGCTCAACGCAATAACATTATGGCGGCAAGAACAATAGCAGAAGCGGTCAAAAGTTCATTAGGCCCCAAAGGTATGGATAAGATGTTGGTGGATAGTTCTGGCGATGTAACCATCACCAGTGATGGAAGGACCATCCTTGACAAGATGGATATTGATCATCCAGCTGCTAAGATGATGGTGGAAGTAGCTAAGGCTCAAGACACGGAAGCGGGAGATGGGACCACGACGGTGGTCATAGTGGCCGGTGAACTCTTAGGGAAGGCTGAAGATCTAATGAACAAAGGCGTTCATCCAATCGTAATCATCGAGGGATACGGTAAAGCAGCAAGCAAAGCTCTTGAAACCCTTGAAAAGATTGCGATTCCAGTCAAGCCTGCTGGAAAGGAATTCTTGAAGAAGGTTGCTGCAACATCTATGGCCAGTAAGCTGGTGTCTGAGAACAAGGAGCAACTTGCCGAGATAGCTGTTGAAGCCGTTTTAAACGTGGCCCAAAAAGTTGGAGACGAGTATACGGTAGACTTAGACGATATTATGGTGGAAAAAAAACTCGGTGAATCTGTAACTGAAACCAAACTCGTTGAAGGTTTAGTTCTGGATAAAGAAGTTGTGCATTCAGGCATGCCTAAACGGATCGAGAAGGCAAAGATAGCATTGTTAGGAAGTGCGCTTGAAGTTAAAAAAACCGAGTTCAATGCTAAAATCAACATTGAAAGTCCGGAACAGATGGAATCTTTCCTACGCGAAGAGGAGAATATGCTCAAAGCAATGGTTGAAAAGATAGTTACCGCAGGAGCCAATGTCGTTATCTGCCAGAAAGGTATAGACGACCTGACACAACACTTCTTGGCTAGGAAAGGAATCTTGGCCGTGCAACGAGCTAAGGAGTCGGATATGAAGAAACTGGGAAAGGCAACCAGCGGAAAGATTGTCACTAACCTAGAAGGACTTACAAAAAGCGACTTGGGTTATGCAGAACTTGTTGAGGAACGAAAGATCGGCAACGACAAGATGATCTTCATCGAAGGATGCAAGAACCCACGCTCAGTTGCTATTCTAATACGAGGCGGAACAGAACGCTTCCTTGATGAAGCTGAACGATCAGTTCACGATGCACTATGCGTGGTTCGTGATGTGGTACAAGAGCCTAAGATCCTTGCCGGAGGCGGATCTCCAGAGATGGAAATCGCCAGAACTCTAAGAGGCTATGCTGAAACTCTGCCGGGCAGAGAGCAACTCGCGGTTCAGGGCTTCGCCGAGGCCATAGAGAGTGTGCCATTGACGTTAGGTGAAAATGCAGGTCTTGACCATATAGACATTCTGACGGAGCTTAGAGCCCGTCATGAGAAGGGCGAAAAATGGGCAGGCGTCGATGTCTTCGCAGGAAAAATAAAAGACATGTGGAAACTAGGAGTCTACGAACCCTTCGCCGTTAAGAAACAGATAATCAAGTCTGCCACTGAAGCTGCCACAATGTTACTGAGAATCGATGATGTCATCGCTGCTGGAAAGATGAAGGCTCCGCCAATGCCTTCTGGCGGACCAGGCGGCGGTTATGGCGGGATGCCTCCGGAATACTAAGCGCGCGCTGATGATGGTATATGTGTGCATCGTAAGCATACTTTGACCATATTTTTACCGGTAAAATCAGATGTGGGTCCCACCCCCGCACCAAGCTTCTTTCACAAAATACGCCACAGTTTGCCGTTTGCTTCAAATAATAGTTGAAACCTGAAGATTTGTCATTACTCTCTGGCTGAGTTTTCAGCTAGGAAGATCCCCAACCCATTTGCATAGGTATATTTTACGTTTTTGAATTCTGTTTCTGTCAGCTGGCAGACTTGTTCGTCTCGCGCCAGATGCCCCAAAGCTACTGAAAGGGTCCTACGGTTGAGCAAGCCAAACATGCACGATAGGAAAAGGAGATTCAGGAGAGATGCCCACCTCAATAATCCTATGAAACTTCGCTCCCTGCGGTCAGATCTACTTCTTTTTCTTCTTTTCCTCTTCGCCCTTGACGCCTTTGACCAAGCCCTTTCCAATACCCTTCGCTATTCCGTAACCCTTCTTTACTCCCTTGCCCACAACTTCACCTGTTTTTTCGGCCACCTCCTCAGCCTTGCCTTTCTTCTCCTTCTTCTTTTCTTTCTCACTCACAACGATCACCTCCTACGATTGGACAATACTTTGTTCCGTCTTCAAGCTGTTAAAATTTCCGAAACAGCCTATTCTGAAGCAAATCTTAAATTTGCATCTCAACAGAAGGAAAGCAAGGTGATTTTGTGGCTAAAGATGAAGAAATGCTAGAGGTTCTGAAGGAAATCAAGACACTCTTGGAGCCCAAACCAGCACCGCCCGCGCCGCCACCACCCAAGGGTCTCTGGAAGGAATTCATGGACTTTCTGTCTAAGTACAAGGTTATGGGTCTTGCAGTGGCTTTCATTATGGCTGTCTACCTTGGCGCGCTTGTTCAAGCACTCGTAAAGAGTCTAATACTGCCAATAATAGGTCTAGCGATACCTGGCCTCGGAAACCTGTCCACTTTCAAAATCGCAATCCCATCAACCGCCCTAGACGCTCAGGGAAACCCATTAGACCCTACCTATGCAGGACAATTGTTTGGAGTCGGAGACTTCCTTGTGGCTATGATAACCTTCATAATAGTGGCCTTCGTCATCTTCCTGCTGGTGAAGATAACCAAAAGATGGGGCATTGAATAATCCTCAAACGTCCCAATTTTTCTTTTTTTAGAAGCCACGTCTTGATTTCTGGATCAGGAGATATTCTTAAATTCTTATGTTAATTTCCTTAGCAACTCTCCTCAACTGATGCAAGTTAGGACACCTCGCACTTCTCTAAATTGCATAATGTATTGCCACTGTTCCACCTTCACACGCATCCTCATGGGTGCGTCATCGCCACATCTTTAGAGCCGCATTTTGGACAGTTTGGAACGGTGCCTACCATCCCGAATCTTTTTGTAAACTTTTCTCTGCAATCCAAGCATATGTACATCGGCATCTTATCACCCTACCGCTCAACGTATATGTACGGAAACTTAAGTTTTTATTCATGCTGGGTCTTTCTCTCGTATGTTGGCGACTCCTTCTGGTGCACGCTTAGAGTAAATTCTGTTGTGTCACTTAGATTTTTATAGCATCTTAACATCGGTTTTTTCATATTTCCATTCTGCAGATACTGAAACACTTGCTTGAATCGCATTCCTTCAATGGAGAGACAATGGACTTGAAATTTGAGAGCAAAAAACATCTGGATTGACCGTGCACGTGAATCCGGATGCTGAATAATTATCGTCATTTCATAATGTTTATCTTTTTTGGCTTTGTATAACTCTCCGGAGAACCTCCTATGTCAATCCAAATAGGCGACATCATGGTCGAAAAAGTGATAACCACGCAGAAAGAGGCAACACTCAACGACGCTGTCAAGCTGATGAACAAACACGAGATAGGATGCTTGATTGTGCTGGAGAATGGAAAGCCCGTAGGGATAATTACCGAAAGAGACCTTTTGAAGAGAGTCTTAGCCAAATCAAGGGAGTTCAGACACATGAAAGTCTTGGAGGTAATGTCAACACCTCTCATTTCTCTAGAACCTAGCGTGGAAATTGAGGAAGCAACCAAACTCATGTTCCAGAAGAAGATTAAGAAGATGCCGGTAGTCGAAAAAGGAAAGCTTCTCGGTTTGGTGACGCTAACAGACATTCTACGCATTCAGCCACAGCTCATCAGAATGTACAAGATATTCAGCAGCGACCTTGCCCCCAGACGAATGAAAAAAGTCTTTGACTACTACTTATTGGTTCACACAAGATTCGAAGACTTAGACGCAGACCATCTAAAAATTCCTGAATTAAAGAGAATTGAATAAGGCAACCGCGTTCAGCGCGATATCCCTTTCCCATGCCGCAACAGCGCCAGCAGAAACACACTCAAACGAAGGATACAGTCGGGCCGAGCATGTTCTAGTCGATAGACCTAGGCGAGGACTCCGTTCCTCTATCTTTTCAGCAGGCTCAGAATCCGCCTTTTATATTCGTAGAAGCTTCCCCAGAGCTCTTGCTCCCGTCCCCACTTGGCTTCTTCCTGAGTGTTCAACGTGATCCATTGCGATCGCGTAGCCCAAAACAAGCAACGAGTCAAAGCCTTGCTTGACAATTTCGACGCAGTACTCGTCCTTAATGGTTGCCCAGTTCAAGTGAACCTTTGCTATAGTCGTCTTGTCCGGCGCCACGATGTCGTAGGTATGGTGAACTATGTTCCCCCTTATTCTCGCTATTTCGCGGCCATCAACATCTTCCATCCACCACTCGCTGCCGAAGAGTCTCAGAATCTTCTTCTTGACCCTGCCCCTAACCTGTCCATCTGCATCTTTGATCGCGTACTCATGATGAACCGTGACGACCTTCCCGTCGATTTCGCCCAGACGAGTGCCCGAATTGTCTTCAAGCCAAAAATGCGGGCCCCAGCTGACAAACTCCTGCTTTACGAAACCCAATTGTTCGCCGAGCCTGTTCTTGAGGACGTAGGTGTTTCTTATGGACAAAAGCCGTTGATCAACCGTAAATTCCCGGCTATTCAGCACACTCACCTGTATTCACCCAACGTTAGATCTTGTGCGTTCCCCAGTTATCTCTTGCCAACCTCAAATACAGATTCAGACTTCATCTCGCCCGTCAAGCAGCAAGACACGTCCGCTTGGAAACAAAACCCAAGTTCCAGCCATCCTGACGCGACACTCAAAACCCGACACAGCGACCACGCCATCCAGTCTGGCTTCTCAAAATTCGCGGAGTGATCTCAAATGTGCCGGCGACAGTTTGTCGATGTCGTCAGGGCACGTAGTCATTTCTTGTGTCGTTCAATTCTCTCGTGTCGCTGCGTTTTTCTGCGCCACTCTCGTTTTCTCTGCGTCTTTATCATGGCTCTACCATAGTTGTGCTGTGAGCCATCTTCCGTTCGGTATCGACCTATGTTCCTGTAGAATGTCTGGTAGTCTATCCGATTTTCCTGAAGAGCCGTAATGTTCTCGTTCAACTGCTTCTTTGTTTCCGGAGCAGTTGCATTGTCAAAAGCGTTGGAATAGGCAACGTAGGCGGCGTGGAATTGAAAGTCAGATGGCTTGTCAACTAAGAGTTTCTCTGGCGGGCTTGATTCGTTGTTGTCAGATTTTTCCGTCATGCTACTCCAAGCTTTGAGATAGTTAGAGAGGTTTGTCTTTTATAGGTAGCGCATGCTTGTTCCGTGCTGCATGGACTGTCTGCGTAGGAATTTGCGGGACAGTGAAAACTCTACCGATCCGCGATCCGTCGGCAGCTTGATCAGCAGTCTGCAAGCGCCAACTGTCGAGCACATCGCGAACGCAGCCACGTTTCAGTGTGTGCGTATGGAAATCCGCTTCGACATCAGTCTGCCGTTTTCCAAGCGTTGAGCCTATCTTCAGCCTCGATGTCAAACCGTCTTCGACGAGCAGTAGCAAAGAAAAGCCCTGCATTGGACCTGGGGGTTTGCTCCTCGACGATTGGAGAAAGGGTGTAGTCGCGGGCTGCTGCAAACTTTCTTATTGCATCCATGTTTCGATATTGAATTTCCAGTATGATGTTCGGTCTGTGCCTGAGAAGCGTTTTCTCTAGTCCCCTCAAGACTTCTACTTCGGCATCTTCAACGTCTATTTTGACCCAATCCACATGCTCAACACCGAGCTCATCTACAATACTGTCGATCGTTCTCGCTTCAACCACAACCCATCCTGACCCTGCATCTATCTTGACTGAATGGTAGATCGACACCACCGCATTGTACAATTTGAGCCGACAGTTGTCATGCCAAGCCGCGACGTTGAAAGGCACAATATTCTCAAGCGAATTGAGCTCAATGCTCCGTAGCAGGGCTTCGTAGTTGTTGAGGTCGGGTTCCAGAGCGATTACTAAGCCTTCTTTGCCGACTATTGGCGCGACTTGCATCGCATATTTTCCAACGTGCGCTCCTACGTCGATGAAGACTTGGCCCTTGGCTGGTCTAAGGTACTGCCACACATGCTTCTCGTACTGCGGCAAGAGGACGAAGAGAGTTTCAACTTCTGTGTCGGGAAGGAAATATCTAACACCATTTATGGAGACAATTCTGTTGCCATGCAGTACTGCCCCCAAGAGTCTGGAAGAAAGTGCTTTAATCTTTCTGTCCAGCGTAGCGCTTGATGAATGTATTGCACTACCGATGTATGTGTCGGAGATGAGCTTCACAACCGGGGCAAACATCTTGGGAAGAAGATGCCTGACCGAAGTGTTGCAGGTGTTTTCTTCCGTTTCACACATTGATCGGTCACTCAGTCATTCTCTTATCATCTATTTAGTTTTTCCCAACCGAGCACGCGGATTGGATCCAACAGTCCAACAGATTCTAGTCCCAAGCCTCTGCTGCACCACCTCCGCAACAGCGCACTTGGCGCCTCCAATGCGTACTGTTGATTCTCACCGGTCAACAGTCACCAGGCGCTGATGCCACCGCTGAGAAGGCTCACACGCTATCTGAGACACAAATTCTGTCTCCGGCCGTGACCGGCGCACCGCTTCAGTCCACAAAAACCAAGAAGGAACGGAGACATGATACAGCGAGTGGATGAACGACTGATGAGTATTGAACTTCCTGAAACGCGGATTCCCACGGGACAGATGAAAAAGGAGTTTCTGGCTGACAAGGACATGGTGTTGGGGTCCGTGCGTGTAGGTAGAGATGCAACTGTGAAGCCCACAGCGTTGCAGGGTGATCAGGGCTTAAATCCGATCAGAACTCAAGTTCGTGGAAACAAGTCTTGTTGCTGCTGTGGAGCATGTTGTGGTGCACAGGCCGCATCCGTAGCAGTTCTCCGTGACGACGCGGCTTTTCCCCTTCTCAAGTTTCCTCGCGTGAAAAACGCATCTTTCGACGCACTTACCGCAGCCGCTGCACTTGCCAGGGTCGACCTTTGCCACGAGTCCGGACTTTGCCACGTGATGCTTGACTCCATAGTCCATTAGGGTGCGCAGATACTGGCAGCAACAGGGGCAGCAGCTGCACAGGTCGAAAACGTCGCCTTTCAGCCAGTCAGTGTAGAGAACCTGATGCACTAGGCCATTCTCGTTCGCTAGATGCAGAACCTTCTTCGCTTCTTCGAGGGAAATGCTTTCTGCGGCTCCGCGTTCCACCAACTCGTCAGAAAACTCGTCGAGTCCAAGGCACGTGCGAAGCGGCCTGTCACACTGCTTGTACGTTATGCGGCACTCGCAGTCGCGAAGCGAGAACGACTTGGCCTTTTCCAGTACAGTCACTGCAGTTTCGTAGGGCAGAATGATCGAGACTGGCTCCACGACAGCCTCTGGGATGGGTAGCACTTTGCCCATCGGATGTGCATCGGCATTTGCACGTTTCACGTGGTCTTCCATCCGTGTCTGAGCCAGCGCCGCCGCGTATTTTCCTAGGTCGCTTCTTCTGCCTTCCGAAAGGTGCCTGTTGACTATGGCTTGGAACGGCTTCACCGAATAGTACACCGCGTTGCCCGTCCGCTTCTTGAGAAAGCCTCTTCTGAACAACTCCGTAAGCTTTGCGTCGACAGCATCTTGGCGCAAGCCTAGTTTGTCGGACAATTCTGCGATTGACTGTTCTTTCTCCGAGAGTCTGAGAAGCAGGTCAACCTCGTCCGGCTTAACGATAAGGAAGAGAACGTCGGTGAACATGGGCGGCGTCCCCAAGGCTTTGGCAAGCGGCCGGTAGTCACCAAGACACATGTTGTTCCCCCGGTCTTGAGTCTGTCGTGTCCTCAAGAAATAGCTTGCGCCGAAAATCCGGAATTCTGAATCGCCATGCGGGATCAATCGCGCTTGCAGAAATGCTGCAAATTGACTGTGGACTTGTCCGTTGCAGTTCTAAGATGTGCCGCGTTCAGCGTGAAGCCTGTCTTTCTTTGCTCAACTGTGCCAACAGCAACAACGTCCTTATTCCCTTGCTTGTGAGCATGTAGTCCCGTGATGAGCATTTCTGGATGAAGGCGCATTTTATGAGCTTACTCACGTGGTACAAAAGGTGGCCACCGTTCAGTCCTGTGGACTGGATGAAGTCGGAGAATCTTCCTCCCCCATTAAATATGCTTAGCATTATGCGTAGTCGTGCCTCGTGTGAGATTGGGTCGAGTATGTTCTCCTTGAGTTCCGTCGGGTTTATGCGATTGACGACTTCCAGCCTTTCTCTGCTTTCCACTGACGGCGTTGCCAGCATTTGCAGTTCATCCACAAGGGTCTTGTTGATGGCAAGCACTTCCCCGAGTCTGTGGTGACATTCGGCGCACGGCTTCTGTTCTTCAGCCATCTTTTTCTCTTCCTTTGCCGTCAAGTCGAGTACCTCGACGAGCGCCTTGTTTGACTCGGCGATTCTGCCCGTTTTCAGCTTGTCTACGTATCTTTGCTGGATGTCTACGAAGTACTTCTTGCACTCCAGTTCTGTCTGCTTTTCAGCCGGGCAGTCGAGAGAGTTGATTAGGTCATTTGTGGTTTTGGACATGTAGTCGATCACGGCTCGGATGTAGTTCAGTGAGACCTGCTTGTTCAGGCCATACTCTATCAAGTCAAGGTGCTGCTTGGTTTCGTTCCTGAATTTTGCAAGCTCATTCTTGAGTTCCGCAAGCTCTTTACTTACGTGCATGACAACCGCCGTAGCCGCGTCTCCGATCTAGGTAATTCAAATTACCATTTGACCTAAATACGTTTCCATTTCGGTCAGTGCTTGAGCAAATCACTCGCGACTACCAGAAAGCAGGCTCAGTTGGCGGCTGCGTCTCTCACGTCTTGTTCATGCTTTCTATCAGCTTCACCATTGCCGGTGTCCTGTCTGCAAAATGATTCGGCAAGGTCTCGAGAACGATCTTCTCGTCAGGCGTGAAGAGGCAGTCTCTGTCCGCGCGAAATTTGACAGGCATCTCGGATCCGCGTTTCTCGTCCTGCGTCCATTGGACCCATTTTGCCCGGTTGCCCACAGGTTCGTAGAGATGCCACTCGCCATTCAGGAGTATCCCAGTCAAACCATGCGCGAAAGTCACGTCACCAGCAATGCCCTGTTTGACCGTTCGATTCTTGATAGTGCATTTTTGAAGGTGAAGACGCGCAGGCACTTCAACCGCTCTGCAAAGAGCCGTCAGAAGGATCGCTCTTTGATAGCACAGGTTTCCGCCGCATTTCAGCACGTCGGAGGCAACGTAGCTTTCGCAGCGATTCTCGTTGTGCGAGTCTCTGACGAACTCAAAGAGGGCTTTGGCTTTTTCAGCGTTAGTGTCGCATCCAGCCGTCAGTTCCCTAGCCTTGGCAACGATTTTTGGGTTGTCGCAGTCGATATGGCGTGTGGGCTTCAAGAACTCGGATGTGCTGTCTTGTTCGCCTTGTCCAGTGGCGTTGACGCCTCTCTTGTTCATGTCGGCCGTCACATGCTAATGGTCTGCACTGTAACATAAAAGCCTGTTCAAGCAGCACTTGTTCGTCGGTGTGAACTGTGAAAAAACCGCCGCACCAGTCTACGAGCAACAATTGCCTTCTCTGCCGTGTTTATAAGGAAGTACTATACAGTATTATAGCAGTAGCGTTTCGCTCTTCAACAAAAACCATGGCACAACGCTACACTGAACAACCAAAAACAAAAAGGAGTGAGAGAGAATGGCAGAAAGTTCGAAGATAACAGAAAGTTCGAAGATAGTTTTCATTGGAAGGAAACCTGCGATGAGCTACGTTCTGGCGGTAATCACGAGCCTGTCATCGCCAGAAGCCAAGGAAATAACTCTGAAAGCACGCGGACAAGCGATAACGACGGCCGTCGACGTTGCTGAGATTACTAGAAGCCGCTTCCTCAGGGACCTCAAGGTGAACAAGATCGCAATTGGGACAGAGCAAATGCCACCCAGAGAAGGAGAAAACGGCGCACGAATGGTTTCTACGATGGAAATAACGCTGGTAAGAGAATAGCCTGAACTACACAAGAAAAAGCAAAGACGAAGAACTCTCTTTCTTTTCTATCGTAAGCGTAACTTTATTTCTGAGCAAAAAACCTTTAACCCGACTTCGTATATTCTCTTGAGAACCAGAATGGCGAGTAATCCCTACGAAAAGCGTTACGCGGGAAGAGAATACTACTGGGGGAAGAAACCCTCCGTCCTGTGCGACAGGGTCATAGCTCTGTTACGACCTGACTTGAAAAACGGCCTAAAACTTTTGGACTTGGGATGTGGAGAAGGAAGAAACGCGGTTTATCTCGCGAAACACGGCTTCGAAGTCACGGGGCTAGACGCCTCGAGGACTGGACTGGAGAAGATGGAGAAATATGCAGAGAAAGAAGGCGTCCGCGTGAAGTCGGTTGAAGCCGACATCAACAAGTGCGACCTTGCCGAGACTTTTGACGTGATCTTCTCGACTGGCACTCTTCACTATGTGTCGCCCGCTCTGAGGCACGGGAAATTTGAGAATTACAAGGACCACACCGCGATTGGAGGGTTGCATGCGTTCTCAGTTATTGTCGAAAAGCCTTTCGTTGCGAAGGCGCCGGACGCCGATGAGAACGTGACGCTGTTCAGTTCGGGTGAGCTGATGGCTCACTACTGGGGCTGGGAGATTCTTCACTGTGAAGAGGACATTTTCCGTTGCATGTCAAGTGGTGTTCCACATCGACACGCCGTCAACAGAATAGTCGCCCGAAAAACGCCTGCTGTGTCCCAAACGGAATGTTGAAAGAGACAATCAAAGCCTCGATCACTCGGTAACGGTCGATCCCGGAAATCTTCCAGACATGCCAGCTCCGGAACTGAGGCAGCCGCAAACGTGTATGGCAACCCTATGCAGTGCGCAGTTCAGCCACCGAGCTTACCACGATGTCGGCCAATTGACCGAGTTTTTCGGCGCTGGTGAACCCTGTCAAGACTCCTATGCATGCTTGCACTTTCACGTTTCGACCCATCTGCATGTCCGACGCGGAATCCCCAACCATCACCGCGTCGTCAGCGGAGACGCCTGTTTCCTTCAAAATCTGAAGTATCATGTCCGGAGAAGGCTTGCCATTCACCACATCATCGCTTCCCACAACAACGTCGAACAGCTTGGCGACTCCCAACGCCTTAAACGATTCCACGGTGCGCCTGTGAGTGTCTGTGGAGGCAATGGCAAGTTTCAGGCCGCCTCTCTTGAGCCTGCTAAGCGCTTCTTCCACGCCGCTCAGAAAGACGGAGCCGTAGGGTGGCGTCATGGACTCGTCTGCTTCATCATAGATTTTCTGTGCTAACTGTTTTGCCTCGCTCCATGAATGTTGGTTAAGGTAAAGCGCTGCTGAGGCTATCAAGATTTCTTCCCGACGTGGAGCAGTCCCCAGAGGCCCGCCTTGGTCTATCTCGTCGTTTTTGAGGTTCACTCCGACCAGACGCTCCCACAGCGCAGCGCTGTCTTCTCCAGCGTGGTTCTTGAAGCTGCTTCGACGCGCCTTTGCCAACGCGAGCAGCACCATGTTCTGGTCCACGAGCGTGCCATTCTTGTCGAATATGACGAGTCCGCATTTCACTGTTCTGCCTTCAACCAGCAAGCAAGGCATGTTTAAATGACCCCGTGCACTGTTCGCCAAAGGCTATATATTGGTTTTTCCTCACCTAGGCAGCATGCCAAACAAGGAAGCACTCCGACTCGTCACGTACTGTGGCCTTCATTGCGGCCTGTGTGCCCAGCGCGCGAGAATACCGAAGCAGGCCGTGCAGTTGCAGGAGACGCTGGACACAGAGGGTCTGGAAGACTTCTATCAGTATGCGCCTGACATGCGGAATGCGTTCCCCGAGTTCAAAAGGTTCTTGGAGAAACTTGCAAGATTTGACTGCTCATGCCGCGTGGGAACTGGAGGTT
>Ga0315277_10004062_pt1 | contig 19641 bp, 17 predicted proteins | sample YL17G05_15_MG_FD_203695 | JGI IMG/M metagenome (GOLD analysis project Ga0315277, IMG submission 203695) | Sediment microbial communities from Yellowstone Lake, YNP, Wyoming, USA - YL17G05_15 | ecosystem: Environmental > Aquatic > Freshwater > Lake > Sediment | place: USA: Wyoming | collected... | reverse complement strand
CACATAGACGCTTCATCTTCTCCTCCTTGAAGATTGTTCCTCCATCAAAGCGCACCATTGTTGCGCCCCGATTATAGGGAACTTTATCACCAAAGCCCTGTGTTTGCAAGAAGAAAGATACAGGGAAAAGATGATGTCTTTCTCACTCAAATGCATTGACTTCTTTCACTGCCCGATTTACTTCCTTCACGGATACCAGGATCTGTGTCAAAGGCTGGTCAGCTCTCGAGCAGAACTAGATCGTTGGCATCGGCTCACATTTCAATATGACAATTTTGGGCTAGGCGGATCCGATAAAAAGACCGGATCAGGGTGTGGGTTTCTGCTACCTATTCACTATTTCCAACACCTCAAAAAAGTTACGATTTGATATTCAGACATTCAATTTGAGCTATCCAAAATAAGGTTTGAAAGTTGATTACTCAGAAATGTTAAGCATCGAACCTTGAAATGTCCGAACATTAGTAGTCAGAGTTGCCAGTAAGGAGTTAACTGGGCAATGTCTGTCAAATCAAGTTTTAACTTTTACACTTGAATTGTAAATGTGTGGACCACCTCGGAATTAGCTATCAAGAGGGGATGGGGGCCAAAGCAGCTTCTGATGGAGAAGTTGGTGATTGATCTCTGTCGGCCCATTAATCCTCCCTCTCCGTCCGGTGCCAAAGTCAGGCTTTGAACGACGGCACCCCCCTTTAGAAAAGTAGGTACGACTCGAGACCGAGGGGGGTAGGAGGGATTTGATTCGCTATGCGCTAAGCGCCTTGGGTTTTTAGCGCGTTGACCTCTCGGGTCAAGCGAGAGATTTTTCTGGAAGAGGTATTCTTATGGAAGACGCCCTTGGCCTGGGCCTTCTGGATGATGGGGATTGCTTTCAACAAGGCTTTTTGGGCACCTTCGACATCTTTCTCCTCAACGGCCACCCTCACTTTTTTTACAGTGGACTTCACCGTGGTTCTGGTGTGAAGGTTTCGAAGCCTCCTTTTCTCATTTTGCCGGGCTCGTTTAATTGCCGATAGATGAATTGCCAAAATTCGACCTCCTTTCTTTCATATAATTCAGGGATTCTGGAATTGAGAATTCCTAAATCCCTCAATCCTTCAATTTTTAATCGATATCATTGATTTTTTTAACATTTTAGGATAGCGTGTGTCAAGGCCTTTTCAAATGACGAATTACCCGAATGATAACGAATCTACCGAATACGGGTTTATTCGCCACATTCGGCGTAATTCGCTTTATTCGTACCATGTCTGAAACTCACAGGATCACCAAAGCTGCCACAACCATTGGAATGGGAACTTTTCTCAGCCGTATCTTAGGTTTTTTGAGGGATATGGTGATCGCCCATTTCTTCGGAGCCGGGATGGCGGCCGATGCATTTTTTGTGGCCTTTCGGATTCCCAACCTCTGGCGACGATTGGTGGGGGAGGGGTCTTTGACCATCTCATTCATCCCGATCTATACCGAATACCTCACACAGAAATCAGAAGAGGAGTCCCGAGAGGTGACCCATATTGCATTCACCATCGCCGGGATCGTGTTATTGGTCCTGACGGTCCTCGGCATCCTCTTCTCATCCATTTTGATCCAAATCATCGCGCCGGGATTCACCCGAGTTCCAGAGAAATTTCAACTGACCGTTACGCTCAACCAGATCATCTTTCCTTACCTCTTTTTCATGGGCCTCTTCGCCCTGTGCATGGGAATCTTGAATTCCCTTCGACATTTCTTTGCGCCAGCGATCGCTCCGATTTTTCTCAATATTTCCATCATCGCTTCGGTCTTCCTCTTCTATCACGCCTTCCAAAGACCAGTCATGGCATTGGCGGTGGGTGTTCTCGCCGGTGGGGTCATCCAATTTCTTTTCCAGATACCATTTTTTTTAAAAAAGAGGATCAGCTTTCGATTCAATTTTAATTTTCGACACCCGGCGATCAAACGAATTGGTTATCTAATGGTTCCAGGCCTCATCGGAAGCGCAGTCTATCAACTCAATGTTTTCATTGACACCATCTTTGCTTCATTCCTTCCTGGAGGAAGTGTCTCCTATCTCTACTTTGCGGATCGGCTGATGGAATTTCCATTGGGAATTTTCGCCTTCGCCATTGGAATGGCCTCACTTCCAAGCCTTTCGGGATTGGCCACAAAGGGGAAAATGGAAGAATTTAAAGAGGCGCTCTCTTTCACCTTTCGTCTGGTTTCTTTTATCAGCATCCCTGCCATGGTAGGGCTGATTGTTTTAAAGACCCCTATTATCAATCTCCTTTTTCAAAGGGGATTGTTTGATTATTCTGCCACCGTCATGACAGCGAAAGCCCTTCTATTCTATTCGGTTGGCCTCTGGGCCATCGCCGGGTCGAGGATAATTGTTCCTGCTTTCTATTCTCTCCAGGACACCTGGACGCCACTTAAGATTGCTTTGATCTGTTTGGGAGCCAATGTCATCTTCAATTCGATCCTCATCTACCCAATGAAACATGCTGGGTTGGCCCTGGCTACGAGCCTCTCATCCACTCTCAATCTCATCCTTCTCTTTCGAAAGTTGATTCCAAAATTGGGAGGTATAAATATAAAAGAGAATATCCGATCCCTCCTGAGAATTTTCTTCTGTAGCCTTCCGATGGGTTTGGTCGCCTACCTGATCTGTTCCCTGGGGAATTGGTCTACGACGGGTAATATAGTTGAGAAAGTTCTGTTCCTCGTTATTGGGATTATGCTCGGCCTTGGAGTCTACCTGGTGTGCTCCTACTGGGCGAAGAATGAAGAGATGCTTTTTTTGCTGAAGATGTTACGTAAGAGAAAATAATATCCCGATCACCTTTTAGAGATTTTTTCAACATTTGGTTTATCCACAAATGCTTGAGTCGTCACTTAAAATCCTTTCGTATCATACTCTTAAAAAACCAGCAGGATCTAAACGACTTGGGCTATGAGGTCCCATCCGGTTTTGAAGTTGAGGAGAGATGGGTGGTCATTAAAAATAGACTGCGGAGCTTCTCCCTAAATTAATTGAAACGACCGTGAGAACGTAGTATAAAAAGCGTGGCTCAAAAACCGGGAGGTCGGGAAGGGAAAATGACTGCTGTTTCAGTTGAGGGGAGGTGATAAAGGGGGCGAGGAACGAAAATGAAAATGTAAGGAAGCGGAAAAAAATCATTATTCAAAAGGGAGGAGTGGCTATGAAATCGAAACTGGGTTCTTTCATAATTTCACTGATCGCGGTATTCCTTTTTACAAGCAACAACATTTTTGCTCAACATTTTTGCTCTTGATATTTTATACGCGACATTATACAATGTCTCCACCATCGATGCAATCAACAAGAAAGTTAAAGTACTGTATTAAAGGAGGGGAGATATGAAGCAAGACATTCACATTGGTGAATTGAGCGTTGGTCCGGCAAAGAAAATGTATGGTTATATGCAAGTTTCAAGGAGGCCGGATGGCTCGTGGGTAACAATTCCTGTTGTCATTGTTAATGGTGCTGAAGATGGTCCAAGATTATGGCTCCAAGCCGGTTGCCATGGAGAAGAAGTAGCAGGAACTTTTTGCGTGACAGAAATAGTTAATGGTTTAGATCCGAACAAACTAAGAGGTGCTGTGATTGGAATACCTGTGGTGAATACTCCCGCCCTTATGGCAAGTAACTTTTCTACAGTGGGGCAGAGGCTCACCCCAGGAGACTTTAAAAACCTTAACCGTGTTTTCCCGGGAGATCCAAATGGAAGTTTATCTGATCAAATTGCTGACAGACTTTTTACTGAAATTAAGAAATGGGCTGATGTTTTAATAGACGTCCATGATGGTGGATGGGCCTTAAATGAGGCCCCTTTAGTTATATTTCCAAAGACAGGTAATCCGGAATTTAACAGAAAACAAAGGGATTTGGCTAGATCTCTGCTATTGGATATCGTCTGGGTAACTACTGCCTCTTTACCGGGTGCAGGTGGCGCGTTAGGTGATGCTTGTTTCAAGGCTGCTGAGTTAGGCATCCCTAGCCTGATGTTGGAATTGTCAGGTTCTTACAATTATCCTGAAGGTTATGAATATAGTGTCGGTGGAAGAGTGAAGGGAATTTTGAATGCAATGAGATTTTTAGAAATGATTGGAGGTAAAGTTGAGAATGGAAAGAAACAGAAGATGATCGTTGATGCATGGTTCCGGTGTGTCAAACATGGAGGATTTCTGCATTACAAGGTGGAGTTGGGAGAGATCGTCACAAAAGGCCAGGTCATAGCGGAGGTCAAGGATATTTTCAACCGAGAAGTGGTTGATACTTTTGTCTGCCCTTTTGAAAATGGACTGATTGCTGTTAGAAGGTCACACCCAGCGGTTAACCCTGGGGATTGGGTTGTAAACATCGGTCAAGTTGTTGAAGATGAGGAGAAACTGCTTTACAGAAGTTAATGGATTTCAGGCATCAAGAGACGAAGGAGGAATTGGGTTTTACGATTGCGGGGGACGTTTTTAGGTTGTTCTTTTGCGATAAGGATTAGCGGAACCCATATTATAACGTGGTGAAAAGACGAGAGGGGAACCGCATAAAATGGGAGAGACGTCGGACTTACAGGAAGATTCCATTTCTAACAATCTCGGAGTGAAGTATTATTTAAACCAGATTGGACAGTTTTCGTTAAGCGAGATGTTTGATGGATGGATACACTGGTAAGGTGATGCTTGTCAATCTTTCGAATCGGGGCGCGAATGCGCTACCAATAGATAGGGAGGATACAAAAAGATATATCGGAGGCCGAGGTTTAGGAATCAAGTACCTATGCGATTACAAATACCAAGATCGAGACCAAGACAATGATCCATTATCACCTGGAAACCCACTTATCTTTATGACAGGACCGTATACGGCCACGCGGGGGATAAGCAGTGGTTTTTTCAACATTACCACCAAGTCACCATTAACGAACATGTCGTGTTCCTCCCATTCTGGCGGATATTTTGGGCCCGCCCTGAAACGGAGCGGGTTTGACGGTATTGTCTTGGAGGGCAAGAGTGAAGAGCCAGTATATTTATTGATTGATAATGGTAATCTCATCTTCAACAGCGCGAGTGAGATTTGGGGTGAAGATGTCTACAGAACGACGGAGTACCTGGAAAGAAAGCATGTGGGGGTAAGGGTTGCGACGATTGGACCAGCTGGGGAAAAAAAGATAAGATTTGCTGCAATAATGAATGACCGACACCGCGCTGCAGCAAGAGGTGGCGTAGGAGCAGTAATGGGTTCTAAGAACTTAAAGGCGATCGCCGTCAAGGGTGCTCTACCTTTTACTGTTGCAGACGAAAAGATGATAGAGGATCTTGCTGAAATCGGAAATAAAAGAATTCGAGCTAAAAAGCTTATGATGACCGAATATGGGACAGCTGGTTCATTGTTGTACTGGAACATGATCGGGGCATTAGCCACAGAAAATCACCGAAGAAGAAATTTCAGTACAGCTGAAGAGATTAGCGGCGAAGAAATGGCTCGCAGATTCAAGGTAAAAAACCATGGATGTTACCGTTGCCCTATTGCTTGCGCACAGATTGTCAAAATGGAGAATGAAAAGCACGAGATTGAAACATCCACAGGACCCGAATTAGAGACCCTTATAAGTCTCGGTTCTAAATGTGGCATTCATGACCTGGAGGTGATCATCAAGGCGAATGATTTGTGTAACAGGATGGGACTCGATACGATATCGACTGGTGCCACGATTGCCATGGCGATGGAAATGAACGAATTAGGGATCATTAATGATTCTACCACAGGTGGTATGGACGTGTGTTTTGGAAATGCGATGATATTACTTGATCTAATAGAGATGATATCCTATCGCCGAGGCTTTGGAGATTTACTGGCAGAGGGTTCATTCCTTGCATCAATTAAGTTAGGTGCTCCTGATTTAGCGTTGTGTGTGAACGGAATGGAGATTCCCGGAGTCGATCCTAGGGCAACTTTTGGGATGGGTTTGTCGTATGTAACTAGTAATCGTGGAGCGTGTCATCTCAGAAGCATGCTCTATGTTGAGGAGGTGTTCGAAGCCAAATTGAATCGCTTTTCAGTGAAAGGTAAGGCTGAGGAACTTAAGTACAAGGAAGATCTAATGGCTGTCTTAGATTCGGTGCTAATGTGTAAGTTTGCTCAACGCCATGCTGGTTATGAGTTAATTGATTTGACGAATCTTTTAAGAGGGATTACTGGAATCGAATTCACTGTGGATAACTTGTTAGAGGTTGGGGATCGCATTTATACGTTGGAACGGCTATATAATGCGAAGCAGAGGAAATTGGATGCCTTCCTTCCTAACCGTTTTTATGAAGAACCTCTCTCTAACGGTAGTGATAAAGGGGGAACGATTGATCGCGAAGAATTTATGAATGAGATCTTAAGATACTATCAAATTAGGGGATGGGATAGAGATGGAAATCCGAGTCCAGAAAAGCTTCAACAGTTAGGTATTTCCTATTCATAGAAGAATCAGGGCGGTTACAGCTGAAGCAGCCTACGGATTTTATAAAGGTAGCAAGACCTGAAAGGAGGTAAATACGAGGTAGGTGGAGGTGGCTCAGGCACAATGTGGATTTCGGGGAAAAAGGAGGAAAATATGAAAAAGACAATCGTTGGCATTTTGGCTATTATTTTAATGTTTGGCATGTCCAATTGGGGATTAGCTCAGAGTAAGCAACCAAAGCAAGAAATCGTTGTTGCCTTCGGCACGGATGTGCAAACATTCGATTTGCACAACTACCGAGGTACGCAAGATACAATTAGCGGCGCATTAATTTATGAAACTCTTGTGGCGTATGACAGAGACCAAAAAATCGTACCCAAACTTGCGACCTCGTTCAAACAAGAAAACTTGAAGACATGGATATTTAATCTCAGAAAGAATGTTAAATTTCATGACGGGAGTCTATTTAATGCGAAGGCGGCCAAGTTCAGCTTGGAACGTGCTGCAACAGCAGGGCCGGCGGCTGGTTGGGCGGGTTTCATTGAACGTGTAGACGTTGTAGACGAATACACCATAAGAGTCCATCTAAAATATGAGTATGCCCCAGTGCTGAATAATCTAAGCTGTGTCGTTATCGCAATGATGAACCCGAACTTTGTGCAAAAGCATGAAAAGGAGATAACCCAAGTGGCTTGCGGTACAGGTCCGTTTAAGTTGATGAGTTATGTTCCCCGTACGAAATCTGTTTATGTAAAAAATGGTGATTATTGGGGGACCCTCGCAAAATTAGACAAGATAGAATTCCGAACTATACCAGAAACCGGGACACGAGTTGCTGCATTAAAGAGTGGAGAAGTTGACTTGATTGAGAACCCAGCTCCGCACGAAATTCCAGAAATAAAGAAGTCCAAAGACTTATATCTTTATACCTCCCCGAAAGGTAGAACACTCTTCGTGGGCTTTAACCTCAAAAGCAGCAACGTTGGTGGTAAGGGAAACAAGCCTTTGAGGGAGGCGATTGCGTATGCTCTAAATAAAGAGGAATTGGTGGACGGTGTATTAGAAGGACTAGGGACCGCTGCAAATACTGGTTTCGTACCACAATCAATAACTGGTAACTTGTATGATCGTGAACTGGAAAGACCATTTAACATTGAGAAGGCGAAAAAGATGCTAAAGGAAGCCGGCATTCAGCCGGGGCGCGAGGTTGGTTTTTGGGTGCCTCGAGGGAGGTATCTGCTTGACACCGAGACTGCAGAGGTCATTCAAGGCCAACTGGAAAAAATAGGCCTGAAAGTCAATATTACAGTTATGGAATACGCACCAATGATCGGGGCACTTGCTGGCCTAAAGCACGATATGTTCCTACTTGCTTGGGGCTGGATGAGTGGTGAACCTTCGCAAGCATTGAGACAGGTGTTAGGTGGCGAGAGCACTTGGAATTTTGAAGGCTATAATGATGAGGAATTTAACAGAATTCTAAAGAAAGCGGAGGTAATGCTAGACTGGAAAGAGCGAATGAATTTGTACAATCAAGCCTATAAGCTGGCATTTAATGAAGTTGTTATCATTCCTATTTTGCATTATAGGAACATATATGCGGCAAATAAGAAGGTAAAGGATATTTACGCATCGCCGAGGGAGATCTTGGAGCTGAATACTGCTTACGTGGGAAGTAATTAACGAAACTGTGAAATGAATAAATAGGATTTGCTAAGCTATAGGCCTAAAGCGCTTGAGCCAATTTAATGGAGTGTAAGTAATTTCATGAGATGCAGCATTATTGTATAGAAGTGAATGGCAAAGAATCCACTGGCTGCCCCGGTGGGTTCTTTGCCAGAAAAAAAGTGAGGTTATGCATTGAATTCGCTAAAAGGATAGTCGATTTCAGTTGTCGATCTTTATCTAATACCACAATTTAGGAGTAGAACAATGACTATTAAAATTCTTGGCATTTGCGGAAGCCCTAGAGACGGAAATACTCTAGCAATGCTTAAAAATGCTTTGGAAGTTGTAAATGAAATGCCTGATGCTGAATCTTCGCTCATAACTCTGAAGGGCAAAATTGGTCCCTGTGTAGACTGTGACAAATGCCCAATAGATCCACCCAAGAAGTTCTGTAGTATATCAGACAAGATGGATGAAATTTATCCTAAATTAATTGAAGCAGATGGGATTATCCTTGGATCTCCCGTCTATTTTGGAACTGTCACTTCGCAAACAAAGGCTTTTATGGATAGGTGTAGACCACTCGTTCGCGCAGGTATGTTGTTGAGATCAAAAGTCGGAGGAGCGATTGCCGTCGGAGGCATAAGGCATGGAGGGCAAGAAAAAACTATTTCAGCAATAATTGACTATTTTCTCTTGGTGGGAATCCTGCCAGTGGGTTTGCAGTCCACTTTAGAGTTTGGTGCCTGTGGCGTGGCATGGAGGGCTGGTAAGATTAAAGAAGATTTCTGGGATTTCGAATTTCAAGATAGAAAAATGACGGCCTTTGAAGAAGCACGTGAGCTAGGAAAACTTGTGGCGATGTGGACCAAAGTGGTAAAAGCCGGTTTAAAGGTTTTCGATCCCAGAGTAGCCTTGGATAGCTTTAAGATTACCAGGTAGATGGCGTAATGGCGCATAGTATCAGCATCAATTGCTCATTTTGTGGGAATCTGTCTCTCTTGTGCTTGCCAGTTGTTAAAGAAAACGTTTCTCATCGCACGAATGGGCTTCTAAGCCGTTTCTAATAGACATCGTGAGAGCTAGACATAGACCTCCGAACGGCGATTAAGCGGTTATATCCACGGCAGGTTGACGATCGATGAGAGTCAAAAAGGTTTTTCTCCGATCGCGAAGGTATCTCGGAACAATAGGCATTCCGAAGAGATGACTTTTCTTTGTGAAAGGCAACGAAATGCACCTTCGTGAAGATCTAGATGTTATTCAAATTTGAGGTGAGGGGTGTCGAGTGTATGGGGGAATTCGAGATGATAGCCTTTTGCTGCACCTGGATAATGTTATAATCCGCTACAAAACGTTAGAAGGCACAGTATACGCCGTAAACGGCATTAGCTTAGATGTTGGAAAAGGTGAGGCTCTGGGGTTAGTTGGTGAAACGGGAGCTGGGAAGACAACTACCGCTCTTTCGGTGATGGGTTTGCTGCCAAAACAGGGAATTTTAGATGGAAGGATTCTGTTTGATGGGGAAAGCCTAACGGATATGGAAGAAAAGGAATACAGGAATATTAGAGGCAATAGCATTTCAATGGTTTTTCAAGACCCAATGTCCTCTTTGAACCCAATATTCACGGTGGTTTTCCAGATTGCAGAAACCGCCAAATTACATCAGAACGTTACTAAGAAAGAAGCCGTTAAGCTCGCCATAGAAATGTTAAGGGCTGTGGGTATTTCCGAGGACCGTGCATATGATTATCCACATGAATTTAGTGGAGGAATGATTCAACGCGTTATGATTGCAATCGCTTTGGTATGCAGGCCCCGCCTATTAATTTTGGATGAACCTACGACCGCATTGGATGTTACTATTCAAGCGCAGGTACTCGGACTATTGAGGGACCTAAAGAAAACATTTAGCACTTCAATGATTTTTATTACCCATAATCTAGCCATAGTACCTGAAATCTGTGAGACGATAGCGATCATGTATGGGGGAAGAATCGTGGAGACAGGTCGCATTGCATCGGTGTACTCCAATCCGTTACATCCCTATACTGTGAATCTATTTAAATGCATTCCAGACATTGATGATCCCTGGAGGGAGATAAAGCCCATGCCAGGTTCATCGTTTAATCCGAGGATGCTTCCGGAAGGATGTCTGTTCTATTCAAGATGTCACGAAAGATCTGAAACTTGTATTTCTAAAGAACCACCACTCGTTGAAATAGAACCGGGACACTCGGTTGCTTGTATGAAATATATGGACCAGAGAGACGAATGAAAAATATTAAATTGTCAGTCAAGAACTTAAAAGTATACTTTCGCTTAACCCCTGATAAATGCGTCCATGCTGTGGATGATGTGAGTTTTCACGTATTTGAGGGTGAGACGCTCGGCTTAGTTGGGGAAAGTGGCTGTGGTAAAACGACCATCGGAAGATCACTTTTAAGGTTAGTCGAAGCAGATGAGGGCGAGGTAATCTTTTCCGACGTGGATGTTCTAAAGTTGAGTAACGCCGAAATGCTAAGAGTGAGAAAGGAAATGCAAATTATTTTCCAAGATCCTTTCTCTTCACTTGATCCGCGAAAGAATGTGGAAGGGCTTATCGCCGAACCACTAAGGATCCATAAATATGGGAGTAGAAAGAGTATAAAAAATAGGGTGCTCGAACTGCTAGTCAAAGTCGGTTTAACAGAGGAGATTAGATCAAAGTACCCACATGAGTTGGATGGGGGTTGCTGCCAGCGTATAGGTATCGCGCGTGCTCTGGCCCTAAACCCCAGTTTCATTATATGTGACGAACCAGTCTCTGCATTGGATGTCTCCTCTCAAGCGCAAATAATATTATTACTTCAGCAGTTGAACAAAGAATTTAATTTAACTTCTTTATTTATCTCTCATGATCTTTCAGTGGTGAGGCGATTGTCTGACCGCATTTTGGTCATGTACCTGGGAAAGTGTGTCGAATCCGCTGACAGTGATGAATTGTTTAGAAATCCTCTCCATCCCTATTCGAGAGCTCTTATTTCGGCGATCCCATCTTTGAAGGTTGAAGGACGCAGAGAAAGGATAATACTAAAGGGTGAAATACCCACTCCTGTAAACCCAGGGCCGGGTTGTCGCTTTTACGAAAGATGCTTTGAAAGGGAACCAGTATGTGTTAAGGAATCTCCAAAATTTACCGATGCAAAAACGGGGCACTTTGTTGCTTGTCACCTGCACAATTAGAATTCTGCTTAAATATCCATTCCATCAGCGGATTCTTTGGCAAAACTGGTCCTGCGATAAACTTGGGTCAGGGTGTGGCAATTAATTCAAAGTTGAAATAGAACGCCCGTTTACGAATAAAACCAGGGAGAACGGTTCCATGAATGTCAAAAGATTTGCAGTTGCAAAATACATAATCAAACGCCTAGTTGGGCTTGTTGTCCTACTCTTTCTTGTTTCCTCATGCGTCTTTATAATGCTACACTATGCCCCGGGGGATCCTGCCTTGTTATTGCTTGGGGCTGAAACAACTCCAGCTAAGGTGCAGGAACTACGCAGTAATCTGGGTCTGAATGATCCCCTTTACCTGCAATATTGGAAGTTTATCAAGAACCTTGTTCTGCGCGGAGATCTTGGGAGGTCTTATCAGTCTGGTAGACCCGTCACACAAGAGATTCTGAGTACACTACCTATAAGCGCACAGTTGGCGCTAAATGGCATGATTATTTCTTCGTTGGTTGCAATAATTGTTGGTGTTCTCTCTGCGGTTCGGCAGAATTCTCTCTTGGATAACGTAACAAAAATTGTTGTTCTGGCCGGTGTGTCAATGCCAGTGTTTTGGCTAGGATTGGTATTTATCGCTATTTTTTCGGTATGGTTACGATTCTTCCCGAGTGCGGGTTGGGGTGGAGTGCGCTATATGATTTTACCATCGATAACAATTGCAGCCTTTCCGTTGGCTACGCTCACAAGATTAACTCGGTCAACGATGTTAGAAGTGATACGTAAACCCTATATCAGAACGGCGCGTTCCAAGGGTCTATCAGAGGGGGCAGTTATAATCAGACATGCTCTGAGAAACGCTTTGATTCCTGTTGTCACGATGATGGGCGTGCAATTCGCAATTCTAGTTACGGGTTCTATTCTAACTGAGACTGTGTTCGCCATTCCTGGCTTAGGGAGACTCATTGTAATCGCTGTTTATGCACGGGACTATGCGATCATTCGGGGTGCGATCTTAGTATGCGCGGTGGTTTTTGGCATTGTTAATTTGCTGGTTGATTTGTCATATCATTTGTTTGATCCGAGATTAAAGTTTGGGGAGAGCTAACATGTTTTGGAGAAGATTTAGGCAGGATAGGGCGGCGATCATAGGACTTATAATAGTATCGCTCAACCTGATTGTAGCCGTAATCGGTCCATTCGTAGCACCATATAACCCCTTTGAACAACATCTTGTCAGTAGGAGGGCAGCACCCAGTTTGAAGCATCTCATGGGAACCGATGCTTACGGGAGGGACATATTCTCAAGAGTACTATACGGGGCAAGAATAACTATCGCGGTGGGATTATTCGTGATAGCAATTTCTTTGTTCACGGGTATGGTCTTGGGGGTAGTTGCAGGTAATTTTGGAAATCACACTGATACGATTATCATGCGTAGTATGGATTTTTTGCTTTCATTCCCGTACTTTTTCCTGGCGATTTTAATCGTCGCGATTTTGGGGCCAAACCTGTTTAATGCTGCAATTGCTGTTTTGTTTACCTTTATCCCACAGTATGCCCGGGTTGTGAGGAGTGCTACTTTATCGATTAAGAAAGAACAATATATTGAAGCTGCTAGAGCTATGGGCTCGAGCAATTTTCGGAGAATAGTGGAACATATAATTCCGAATCTCATCGGTCCTGTCATTGTGTTGGGCACGACTGGGGTGGCTACGGCTGTCATTCTTGTTTCAGCACTAAGTTTTCTGGGCATGGGGGCGCAACCGCCAACTGCGGAGTGGGGACTAATGGTGAGCGAGGGGAGGTCGTATGTGACCAGTCATCCCCATATAACAATATTTCCGGGGGTGGTTTTGGCCTTGTTCGTATTAGGTATTAATCTGGTCGGTGATGGATTAAGGGATGTTCTCGATCCTAAGTTTAGGTGAATTAGATGAGGGCTATCGATCAGCGCAAGTGGCGCATTTGGAAATTAAGGAGAAGCAAGTCAATAACGGTGCCGGTCAACCAATCAACCTTTCTCTTACGGCCCGATAACCATTATTACCTGCGTTTTCTATAGTGAACGAAAAAAATAAGTATGCATAATATAAAAAAATCGTCAAGTAATCATTGGGGTAGCTCCTGAAAAACGATTTGATAGAAATAATGCAAGCGATGACCGAGCAGGAAGTGATCTCCCTGTTACGGTCGCTTGTCGAAATTCCTAGCCCCACAGGCGAGGAACGAGAACTGGCGAATTTCATTGCATCTTACACAGAAACAACAGGTTTCTCCTCCACTCTGATCAGCGACCATTGGGATGTTGTTGCTCGTGTATCTGGAAGTATGCCTGGACCGAAGATTCTCTTTTTGACACATACAGACCATTCAAAACCTTCCCTTCTATCTAGTGCCTACTCCGCAGAGATTACGGATGGAGAAAAGTTTGGGAAAAGAGGGAAAGTAATTACTGGGAAGGGGAGTTGTGCTCCGAAAGGCACCCTTGCAGCCATGCTTTATGCGGGGAAGACGCTTGCTGCATTGAAGATTAGGTTGAGAGGGAGCTTCACCTTGGCTGCGGTTACCCGAGACCTCTGGATCAACCATGATGGGGTTCGAGAAGTTGCGGATCGCGGATGGATCGACTCCGACATGGCCATTGTCGGAGAACCATCTGGCAATCAGCCGGCTGTTGGGGCAAGGGGAATTTATCATTTCGCCATAACCATAGAAGGGAAACCTACTCACTGGGGAAGTCCCAAGGAAGGGATCAATCCTATTTGGGGGATTCCGGATCTTCTCAAATTAATAGAGCAGATGACACATTTTCTTCCTTCTCATCCTTCTTTGGGGGAAGCCACTTTAGTCCCAATCGATATTCGATGCGAAGTCTCACCCCCTCTAACGCCCAAGTACTGCACCATTGTTTTGGATCGAAGAACCCTTCCGGGTGAGGACCGCCAAATTATTGCGAATGACGTCGAAAAGAAGGTGAAAGAATTCAGTTCCCCAGAACAGAGGGGGAGTTTTCAGTTGATGAAGGAAATGTATCCGTTTAAAGGGGATCCAGAAAGCTTCATTACAAAAAAGTTGATGCATGTCCAGAGAGTGATTACAGGCGAAAACCCAAAGATTGGTTATCTATCCTTTGCGAGCAACGGAGGGTTCTTAACAGAAAAGATGCTAATCCCAAGCGTTGCTTATGGGCCAGGAAAAATTACCGATCTGACTCCTATTGAGCATGTTGAAATAAGTAAGGTATTGTTAGCATCAAAAGTTTATGTCGGGACGGCTCTTGAGATTCTTACAGCCGATATGTAACAGTATCATGGAGAATGACGAATTCATTCTAAAGACGAAAGAAGGAGAAATTCGATAATTTCGCACAGTTTGTTTTCACATTGGAAGGGTTCTTACTAGGCCATATTTTAGACAAGAGCTTATAATGAATCTTATTGTAGAACTTATAAGTTGGCCTGAACACAAACTTGAAAAGGGCTGAACTTACGAACACAATAAAAGTTGATCAATGGAGTTTACGAATACATAAGGGAAAGGGAAAATGATGAAGATGCTTGACTTTTCTTTAGAAGAATACAAGGATAGATTAACAAGGGCGCAGAAATTAATGGCAGAGCAGAGCGTCGATTTTCTGCTTCTAAGCCAGGCAGAGAATCTGATCTATATGACTGGTTATCGGACGATCCTTTACCAGAGCAAGTTCCGTCCTTTTCTATCGGTTATTCCTCGAGAGAGCACCCCTGTTCTAATCTTGCCGAATCTCGAGAAAGGGGATGGAAAGACCTCTTTTATTGAGGATATTCGCACCTGGGGAAATACTCCAGGGGTTGCAGGGCCAGAACCCTTATCGGTCGTCAAAGATTTTTTATTTGAAAAAAACCTTTCAAAGGGGAAAGGAGCCATTGAGCTTGGCACTGGTCAACGGGTGGGCATGACCTTCTCGCAATTTGACGAATTGAAGAAGAGTTTGCCCGAGATTCAGTTCGTAGACTGCTCGTCCATCATGTGGGCACTCCGTAAAGTAAAGAGTCAGAAGGAGATCGAATACATCAGGGAGTCTTGCCGGATTGCGGATGCAGCGTTCGACGCGGCCTTTCGATTCACGAGAGAAGGAGTAACAGAATTTGAGATCCAAAAGGTTCTAGGAAGTACGATGATGCAAGAGGGGGCGGATTTTCCTGGTTTCCTTGTGGTTGCATCGGGTGTGGAACGATATGACATGATTAATCCTTACGCTTCCATGCGAAAGGTCGGGACAGGTGAGATGGTTAATCTTGACATCGGAGCAATCTTCAAAGGGTATTGGTCTGATCTGACTCGCGGGTTCTTCATCGGGAAACCGACGAACCGTCAAGCAGCTTTCTACGAGGCGGCAAAGGAAATTAATCAGGCTGCAATCAACACGGTGAAACCAGGGATACCTGTTTCGGAAGTTGATAAGGCTGCAGAGAAGACCATTGATCGGCTAGGATACCGGCCCTATATGCTTCACAGGACTGGACATAGTCTCGGACTGGAGGTTCACGAGCTTCCCTCCATTTCTCCTGACGACCATACAATCCTGGAACCTGGGATGGTTTTAACCATCGAGCCCGGAATCTATGATTTCACCATCGGCGCATTTCGAATTGAAGACACAATCGTTGTTACAGGACAAGGTTTTGACTATTTGACGAATGCCCCCCGTGATATCCTGACTCGATAAGATAATCAATATCTTCGAATATCAGGGATTTAGTTTGAGGAGAGGAAGGAGATTGGACAATGGAAGTCAAAATCCTTGGAATTTCGAGTAGCCCCCGCGTTGGAAATACACTCATTATGGTCCATGAGGCGCTAAAAAGTGCAGAAAAGGTGGGTGGAGTGACGACAGAGCTATATAGCTTTATTGGAAAAAAGATCGGGCCTTGTATTGATTGCGATAGGTGTCCCGTGAGTAAAGAAAAGTGGTGTGCATTCGATGATTCAATGGACGATCTTTACCCCAAACTGATCGCTGCCGACGGGATCATTCTGGGGTCTCCCGTCTATTTTGGTACCGTGAACGCACAACTCAAATGCATGATGGACCGTTGCAGACCTCTTGGAAGGGCAGGAAATTTGCTCCAGCAAAAGGTTGGCGGAGGCATCACAGTCGGTGCCTGCCGAAGTGGAGGACAGGACAATGCCATAAAAGATATTATCTATTATTTTATACTCACGGGGATCTATCCTGTCGGTCTCGTTACGCAACTCCAGATAGGGGCGATGGGGCTGGCTTGGAGACCTGGAGCTATAATGGATGACAAGTGGGACTGTCGACATTTGGGTCGAGATGTCACCGGTTTGGAAGAAGCGCAGCATTTAGGCCGACGGGTGGCTATTTCCTCCAAGATCGTCAAAGCAGGCCTCCGTGATTTTAATCCGGATGAATACCAAGAGTCGTGGGATTTTAATCGAGAAAAAATTCCAAATTTGATTGAGGCTCGGAAGAAAACGAAAGAAATCGTAAAGCAGCTCGGGATCCAGTATGAATGACGGTCCATAGTCATCAGTGAGTGATATGTCATGGTTAGCTAAATCATCAAAAGGATCCTGACACCCTTCGTTCTGCTCATCCTGATATCCGCTGTTGTCTTCGTCCTGATAGAATTGGCACCTGGTGACCCGGCAACGCTCCTGCGTGGACATGACGCTACCAAAGAGGGTGTTGAAAAACTCATGGGTAAGGTTTCTGGTCTACACTATTGACAACGCTTTTGAAATTCGATCTGGGGCGTAAATTCATATCGAATTACAAAAACCCAAAGGCAGGGTCAGATATGGCTTTGCTTTTTTTATGCATATTTCAATCGTTGGCGTGCAATGTCATCTTGGAGCGAACATTAGTAGCTGTAGTCAGTAACTTGGCCCGGTCAAGACGTGGGTAAAAAAATTTTTCCTAAAAAGTTTTTCCCTTAATCCACAAGGGATTGTTGATTAGTTGTAGAATCTAATTATTTAGTAGTGTAGAAAAAAGGAGACCTGTTTAGTAAAATAGCCCTCTTTACGATAAAGAATATCATAAAAGGGGGCTAAGTGGAAAACGCTTATTATCAGAAACAGGAAGTCACAATAGAATTTGATTGTAGGTTTACAGTCAAAGTCTTGGAATGTTCTCTATCGGAGATAATAACGGCATTTTGTTCGTTTCTTCCGAACCTCCTGACTGATTTTATCATGAAGGTTCTTCTTGGATATGCGGAATACGTAATGAGTCTGGAAAACAAGCCTTTTAGCTGTGAGATATACGGGAATAATCACCATTTTACCTGGAAGACAAGACATGGAAAGAGAACAAGGATTCTAACTATATTCCAACGGGTTGTTCTCCACCAGCTTCAGGTTCAATGTTCTTCTTGTAAACATAAGTTTTACCTTACAAGAAAACTCCTGGGGATTGAGCCGATGAAAAGGATACCGGAGCAGACACGCAGAAAACTTGGACTTATTGGTTCTCTTGCCTCCTTTCGTATTGCCAGGAAGATTATAAGCATGTTTGGCTGGACCATTGATAAGATGACCATATGGAGGGCAGTCCAGGAGACGGGAAAGGAGATAGATTTTAATCTGATGAACTTGCCCATGGCGAGGCTGATGGAACCGGCATTCCGATACAAGGTATAAAAAATCGCGGGAAAGAGTTGAAGGTCTTCGTGCAGCACAAAAAGGGTGGAGGCATAAGAGTAGCCGGGGTTGATATTGGTAATTACCATGGCGGCTGGAAAAGGCTTTTTGAGCCGGCAATAGAGATAATGAAAGGCTTTAAGACCTTTCTGCTCGTCACTGATGGTGATACCACTACCCTCGATAGTCTTAAGGGAAAGGTTAAAGTCCTTTTTCAACGATGCCTCTGGCATATTCCCCACCAGTTGAAATTCACATTAAGGAAAGATAAGGTCAAGAGAAAATCAGGCGACTGGCTGTATCTATTAGCCGAGATTATGGAGATATGTGCAATACGCCCGTTGGTGGACGATCTGGATGTTATAAAAAGCATGGTAAAATCCAAAACTGAACGGTTGGCTAAGTTGATTTTATTTTGTAAAGACAAAGGCTACCCGATGAGCGCCGAATATCTGGAAAACGCCAGGCCAGACCTGTTCACAGCCATATCTAATAGATTAAACGGGAAATCGACAAGCAGGGTTGAAAGGTTAATGAGGACAGTAAACCTGCGGATAAATGTTGGTAAATGGAGCACATCGGGGGCGCTTAACGCCACTAAGATCCATCTTGCATATTACTACAACGGATTTGACGCATAATTGCTGGGGGATAGTCGGTTAGCCCCTCCTACGGAGTGCCGACAACCTGCAATCAATGGGTATTTTGGGCGGATGGCCAGGTATGCTGTTAATGAGAGATTTGTCGTGTGATTCCAAGATACTGCCCACAATCCGGAGGAGCTAACCGAGACTCCCCCGCTAATTTTATTACAAGGGGATAAACATCTATAAAATTTGTTACTCAAATTCCGCCATAAGAAGTAGGGATAAAAATCCTTTTTAAAGTTAATAGGTTAAGGGGGGTGTTGAGGATTTTTTAAAAAAAAGCTGTTACGTAAAAATCATTTGTGCACATCCGGGAAACGATTTATGGACATGGTCATGTTTGGTTCATAGGTGAAACTCCCATAATTTTTTGTACTCTTGATAGATCATAAACTTGACATTTGGAATGAGGCAGAGAGTGATTGATGTCCCTTCGGGACAGCCGATGGGCCATTTCTTTCCCATGAACATGATGCTTCCATCTTTCCTCACAACTCTTTTGAGGTGGATGGAGAAGACCTTATCGAGGTCTACGGAAGGCTTCAGGGGCCTTAATTTGACTTTGCCGTTATGGATGGCTTGCTCCCAGCGCTTCAGCGGAATCTCCCGTGTCTCCTCATGAAGCCGCTGCTCGTTGTAATAACTCACCAGATCATCCAATATCTTCTGGGCCTCTGAGGCATCCTTGACCTTGTACTTTTCGCAAAGATAGGGGAGCCTCCGTTGAAAGTAATCAAAGATCTTTTCCACCTTCCCCTTGGCCTGAGCCTGTCTCTTTCCGGTATAGATCATCCCGATGCCGAGGCTACTTAAGGCCCTCCGGAACTGGATCTCCCTCTCATCCTCTCGAAGCTTGTATCTCACATGAACCCCCTGATGCAGAACAAACCGAAAGATCGAATGATTATCCAGGTAGTAGGCCAAAGGGATTCCGTAAGTGGTGATCGTCTGCCTCACCGTCTGAAGATGTTCAAAAGAGGTCTCGACATCCACCAACCTGGCCCCCACAACCCTCCTCGAAT
>Ga0315277_10004061_pt1 | contig 19647 bp, 26 predicted proteins | sample YL17G05_15_MG_FD_203695 | JGI IMG/M metagenome (GOLD analysis project Ga0315277, IMG submission 203695) | Sediment microbial communities from Yellowstone Lake, YNP, Wyoming, USA - YL17G05_15 | ecosystem: Environmental > Aquatic > Freshwater > Lake > Sediment | place: USA: Wyoming | collected... | reverse complement strand
TTAAAACGATCAGGGCATAATCTGGAAACCCCAGGGGGCCGACTGTGATATCAGACATATCAGACCCGCCCGACCAGACACTTAAGGCCCGGGTCTGGACACTTTTAAATAAAAATCCTGATCTGACCCCGCTGCAGCTATGTCGAATTCTACAGATTTCCTACAAAGACCGGGGCGGCTATGTGGCCCATATCCGGACTGCCTGGAAGTATGACCCTGAAAAAGAACACGGTTCAAAGTGTTCAGGAATTCACGCCTGGCGGGGTTATAGTTACATGCCACCAGGGGGACCAGGACATGCGGCTGCCAGGGCGCCGTGGATCCAGTCGACTGCCAGGAATAAGTGGATCTATTTTAAGAACGGACTGGGCAGGATCCAGTGGTTTCAAACGGGCAGGATTAACATTTATGCCAGGGCGCCAGTAGAGCCCGGAAGGATTATGCAGCTGCTGGCCCAGGCTTTCACATGGACGGAAATAATCACGGATCTTAAAGTTTTCAGGCAGCTGGTCCAGGGGATCCAGTTTAAGGGGGCCCATTATGTCTTTCCTTTGGGTTTCAGACTGCCCAGACCGATCGTGGTGGATCTCTTTGGTCCCAGTAACGGCATGATCGTTAAGCTGTCAGACCGCAGCCACCCGAAGGCCCTGGAATTGCAGGTCCATTATCCGGACTGGGCAGAAAGAAACGAAAGGCTTTTCCAGGACCTGCGGGAATTCTTTAAAGATATCAGGGAAGGGGGTGGAAAACCTGGGGATCCGAAACGACCATACTGGGTTTAAGACGTCTGGGAAATTCCGGTTCTATGTCCTGGGGGTAGTCCTATTTTCTACAGGCTGGGTTTTCTTTTCAGCTGCGATTTTACTGGGTCCGGCTGTCGTCCTGGGACCGGCAGGGCTGATCTTTATTGTCTGGGGTGGGGCCCTCATGGAAGGGGTCAGCTGGCAGGACATTAAGGCCCGCTTTCCGCGGGAAAGGTAGGTCTGGCGGGCTCATACTTGCCCTGCATAGTGACGGCTGAACCATCATAAACAGACGGCTGGACGGATCATTCTGTCACACGAAAGTATTAATTAGGACTGAATAAGATATTAAGTGACGGTGGTTAGAACGGTAAAAAAGAAAAGAACGCTGGACGACGACCTTAAGCTGCTGGAATTCCTGGTCGACCACGATGTTAAGGACGTCGGCCGGAAATTCACAATGGCGAACGGCCGCCCCATGACTGAAACGGCCGCCAGGTCCTGGCTGTATAGGATCCGGAAACGGATAAGCCGCCTTAACCTTTTTGTGGGTCGGCTGCGGACCCTGCAGCGGAATAGTCCCAGGATCCGGAAACTGACGACAGACGGCAGCGTCGAAAGGCTGCCCGTCGACCTGCAGGGGTGGAATAATCGACAAAGATCTGCAGGTTAAACGTCGACAGAAAACAGAAGCCGGGGGCTCTACCAGCTACACGGCCAGCCTGGTCAGCGAAGACGGTTTGATCCGCCTGACTGTCAAGTCGAAAGACGTCGACCTTTTCCAGTTGTTCAGAAAGGACGCCTGGGTCCCGATAACAATAGGGACGGACGCCCAGAAAACACTGGATGAAACGGCGGGGGGCTCTTAATGGCGAAATGCAGCAGGGTCGGCTGTCCCAAAGAGGGGACCCGTCATTCCAGGGTAGATATGGGAAACGGATTAATCGCTGACGTCTGGGCCTGCGAAGAACATAACCGGGAAGTTTTGAAAAGCGTGGGGGCTCATTAATGCGGCCATTGGCTGACTGGCAGCTGCGGGAAGCTATGGACTGCGAATTAAGGCGCCCGGTCTGGCATATTATCCTGGACGCCAAAGCTGCCGACCTCTTAACCCATATCGGGCTGGTCCAGTTAGACAGCGTTATCCATTTTCTGGGTGATCCGCCAGGCCCGAAAGGGAAAGAGCCCAGATCGACGGACAGCATGGCGCCACGGGGGCATGATCTTTAATGCCGAAATGTCCGAAATGTGGAAAGGACTACACGACGACGAAAGGGGATAAGGTCCTGCGTCGATCGGTCGGGCTGGCTGCCCGGGGGGTCCCGGTTATGAAGGACGCTTATGAAACGGCGAAAGACTACTGCAACGACTGTTTTAGATCGTACTTCAAGGACGTCGGCCACATGATCCTGGGGACGCTGGACCAGGTGGAAGGAAAGACTGGGGATTAATATGGCGGCAAAAATCATTAAATGCCCCCAAGACGGGCAGGATTTTAGAACGATCGTCCTGGACACTGTCGACGCATGCGCTACTTTCGGGGAAAGTCGGGTAGCAATTACTGGCCAGTTTAACGTCAGTCTACGGAATTCCCCGACCTGGGGGATCCAGTTTATTCTGGGCGTCTGGGGCCAGACGTATCGTAAGGATCCCCGGGTTTCTGACGCCAGGAAAGACTGGCATAGATCAGAAATTTATGTCCAGATCCGGGATATTGACCGCCTAATAACGGCCCTGGTTAATCTGAAAAAGGCCGGGGTCCCGCCCCGGATCCCGCCAGCTGCAGCTGGGATTAAATGAATAGGCAGGACCGGGTTTTCTGGAAGACCCAGCAGCTGGGTGAATGTATATTCTGGGTCGAAGGCGAATTGGCCAGAATGAAAAGGATCCTGGACGAACTGGTGGAAGATCAGAAAGAATTAACCCGCCAGGCTGCCAGGCAAAAATCTTAAAAGCCGTAATGGACGCCATAATTATTAACTGCGGCCCTCGCGCAAGGGGCCGCGAACTACGGAAGACACGACCGACCTATGAACACCGGGGCCAGGCTGGGGGCGAACGAACGGTCTGGCCCACTATCGCAGTCAGCTGCCAAAAACCGCCGGGTCCGGGAATTAGACCGCCCCGGATCCGGCGGACCTTAAGATAACCCTTTTGAAAAGAAAGCCGGCGGGATCCCGGGGTCCCGTCGGCCCAGACTTATTTTGAATTTGAAACGCCTGGCTGCCAGGACCTGCAGGGAATCCCACCGGGACGCTGTATTATTTGAAAAGAAAGGGGGGTTAATAGTCAGCTTTCAGGTCCCAGGTTATGGTGGACCCGCCGACTATGCTGGAAAAGGTTAGGTCGACTGCCTGGACGGCGCCGGGTGACAGCGAAATTAAAGAATTCGGGGTGGCGGTGATAATGCAGGTGGGGTTTAAGATCGTCACGTTAGCCGTCAGATCAGTGGATCCCGTGTTTTTCAGCCAGACGGTTATCGTGTCCCCGTTATTCAGGCCGGTTATGCCATGCAGGGCCCAGTCCCAGGGGGTCGTGATCTGCTGCAGGCCTGCCTGATCCATATACCAGGCTGCGGATCCCTGGCCGGCGGGGGCTGTCATGTGGATCTGGGTGGACACTGCCCAGGCAGCTATGGCGGTGATTAAAATTAAGGCTGTTGTTTCCAGGATTATCGACTTCCAGTTTAAGGATCTTTTCTTTTCCATGTTTTCGCCTGGGAATATGTCCGGGACCTGGACCTATAACAATTTCGCCGGGATCAGCGGGTAAAAAGCCGGGTGATCGTTAGATACTGTTCACCCTGGAAAGCCTGGGCTGCGATATAAGCCCCCAGCAGAACCAGCCCGATTATGGCCAGGAAGAAAACGCCCTTTCTGGTTTCGTCGTCCATGCCCTTCTTTTAGATCTTTCTTCTATAAGACAGTTTCACACGGCTTAATAGCCCCAGGATCCCGTCTATTCTATGGGTGGAAAATGTGAACGATCGGGAAAGGCAGATCTGCGAAAGAGCCCTTAAGGCCTATGGGGTCCAGACGCAGCTGGACATGATGATCGAAGAAATGGCAGAATTGACTAAAGCTATTTTGAAATGGCGCCGGGGTAAAGGTCTGAATGAAGGGCGGGCCCTTCTTAAAGACGTCATGCAGGAAGGCGTCGACGTCGATATTATGCTTATGCAGGTCGAAACGCTTTTCCCTTCCGACGACTGGCAGCTGGCGAAATACGGGAAGTTAACCAGGCTGCAGGAAAAGCTGGATAAGAGGGGGGCCTGAAATGGTCATGCGCGTCCTGGACTTTAAGTTTAAGCCAGCCCCGACCTGGCTGCTGGTCCTGCTTTTTCCAGGCTGTGTTATCTTGGCCTTTTTTTCTATGTTGATTTTTACGGCTGGGGAAGTTTCTGATCGACACACTTAAGGATCTGATCCCCTGCCCCGTCGACGGCTGCGATTATAGAGCCCAGGCAGAAAATGGGATCTGGCGCCACCTTATGGCGGATCATGTTAAAAGTGACGTCGTCCGGGCTCTTATCGACCAGTCTTCGAATACCGGGCGGATCCTGAAAGCGTTAAGGCCTTTATAGTCCGACATCTGCGATTTCTGTGATATCCTTTTTCATTTTCATTCTGTAGTGGTCCAGGCTGGTCCTTTGTTTATGGCCGGTCCAGGACATGATCTTTCTATCTACTTCTGCCGGTGGTCCTTCCAGGCGTTGCTGCATGGTGGTTATGAAGTTATGTCGTAGCCAGTGGGGGCAGACGCCCAGGGCTCTTTTCACGATCCTATAGGCTGTATCTTCTGACAGTGGCCATAACGCTTTTCCTTTCCTGGTCTTCTGCCACTGCTGGACGATCAGGTCCACGCCAGGGCGGTCCCTTTTCAATTCCAGGACGTCAGCCCGGACGCCATGTTTGAAGGCTGGGATCTGGAAAACTATTCTGTCTTCCTGGATAACCATGTTTTCTTTCAGGATCCCGGGCTTAACCAGTTTCCCGTTTTTATATACGGGACAGGGCTCTAATTTGCGGGCGCCCGTGTGGAAGATCATAACCAGAAAAGATTTGTCCCTTAGACCTTTAGCAAACTTTGGGCGGTGGCCGTTCGATAAGGTCCTGCCGTCCAGGGCAGCCTGCAGATCTTCCACCGGGATCTGCCGGTCCGGCTTTTCTTTATACTTCCCGTAAAGGCGGCCGTCTGCATGCAGCTTTGTCTTATAGGGGTTTCCGCCTGGGCTCATATTCTCATGTCCTCTGTCAGCCAGAAACTAAAGCCGTAAACAAAAAGAAAGCCGCCCCAGAAAGTCAGGATAACCGCCGTTTGGTTTTGCCAGGCGGTCAGGACCAGCAGGAAAGAAACGATCCAGACGCACACCAGGGCAGCTGTACACTGGACACCATGCCGGGCCCGCCAGCTTTGGGCCCCCCCTTCCATATCTTCGACCATGAAAAAGCCCCTGCGTTATCTGTTAGAAGATAACGCAATTTCCATATATAACTTCTCTCTACACGCTGCGCGCACATAAATTTGGGGGCTGTTCAGATTATATTCTACACTAATAGCAGAATACATAAACGCCTTTTTGTCGACTGGCCTAAGGGGCTGCTGTTCAGGGTCTTCCTGGATCTTCCACCAGGTCCTGCAGGATCCTGGCAGCCCCGGCGGCCCACATGTAAGCTGCGGCTTTCAGGTATGGAAGATGTCGGGCCATTTGTATTTGAACAATTTAACTAAACTATAGGCCCGACTGTGGCCCAGGATAACGCCTAATTTGTCTTTGGAAACTATCCGGATCATGTCAGCGTCCAGGCGTCCGGTTTCCTGGTTAATCAGTATGTCTTTGAATTCCAGCAGTCTTTCCAGGATCTGGTCGTTAGTCAATTCGTGGGCCTCTGCAGTTTCAGCGGTTTCAGCTGCCTGGGCATATCGACTGTCCTGGACCAGTCCTTTTTTTCTCTCGTAGCGCGCGCGGAAGATCTGGCAGGCCTGGGTGGGATCTTCCGGGTTAAGTTTATCGCAGTCCAGGCAGCTGTCCCGGCTGCATAGGTCCCAGTCCAGCATGCGATAATCCAGGTGGCAGAACGTCGATCGATAGACTTTTTCGCTATGCTGGGACGGGCTGATCCGGTAGACCACGGCTTTCCCTCGGTCCCTGACTTCGATCTGAAACTGGATCAGGTAAGACCGGATCGTCTTATCCAGCAGCGCTTTGTTAATAATAGGGATCAGCAGCGGGTGGACCTTAAACCGTTTCGACTCTATGGTCAGGACCAGGGCCTTATTCACTTCTTTAAACCAGTCCCGCTTTCCCATGGCATAACTGGGCTCATCAAACAAAATTAGCTTTCCCATGTCCAGGTGGATCGTCAGCCCCATAAACCCCTGGAAACGCAGGACGATCTGTTCAAGTTTAAAGCGGTCTGCCCCGCCGGCTGTCAGCCCTTCCGAAATTCTGGCGATATCCAGGGCCATGTAGCTTTTCCCGCTGCCTGGTTCGCCAGTGACGACGATATTAGTGGCCCGTTTTTGGGTGATCCTTCCCCGCAGCGTCGACGACCAATAAGGGAAGATCCTGGCGTCCCGATTAACGTAGGTTTCCCAGCCGTGGAAATTAACCAGCTTTGTTTCGGAATAGCTCACGGCTGGCCACCGCTTTCCTGGAAAACTTCCCCGACCAGCTGGGCCAGATCTGCAGCCGGACCTTTCTTTCCTTTCCACCTTTCCCCGGTGAAAACTTCCTTAAACAGTTTCTTAGTTAAGAGCCCCCGGCGGTCCAGTAGGTTAATGCAGGCCTTCATAATCAGGTGGTGGTTATAAATCACGACCGACTGGGTCGGCGGGATCCCGTGGACCCGGCACCATTCTACTGTGGCTTTCTGTCCGCAAAAATCGGGGCGGCTGTCGACTGTCTGCTGGGTTTTCGCCCGGTCTATGTCTTTCTGAAAGGCTGCGTCTTCCCACATGTCCGGCATTATGTCGTAAAGGGCCATGACTGTTTCACGGACCACGCTTTCCAGGTTAACCGCATCTGTCGTGGTATGCTGAAAAATATAGATCCCATTGGCCAGCAGAAAAGGGTGGTTCATTCTGTCCCGGATCGCCAGGCCACTTATTTCCTGGCTGCCGAATTTTGCCTGGTGGCTCATTCTTCCCCGTATTCCTGGGGCATATCGCCCCTCATTTCCGCTTTATGCTGCCAGTCCCTGGACCAGATATTCCTGGCAAATACCCCGGGTCTTTGTGTTTCCTTAATCTGTCCACCCTGCCCAGCCTCTAACGCTTTCAACACATGACGCCTGGCCAGTCCACCTATGGCCTGGCTGGTGACTAATTCGCCGTCGACGAACCACTGCCAGAACCGGACGCCGTCGACCCAGGCCCTGAAACGCAGATAAACCAGGCTGGTCGCCGTCAGATCGTTAAGGACTGCCATTTTTCTTTCGTCGATCTGCATGTGGGCCAAATATTCCGGGGCAGTCCCCAGCTGCGGCCCCAGCTTTTCCGCCAGGACGGCAGACCCGCTTTTCTGCATTCTCTCAGTGGCGCCCCGTTGCCCGGGCTGCATGCTTAAGCTGGTGGTCAATTCGACGGCCCGGCCTGACGGTAAAGACGGGGCCGTAGGGGCAGCTGGCCCCAGCGTGGGTCCGCCTGGTCCCGCAGACGCCGAAACGTCCGCAGGTCCAGGTCTGGGCAGATCCTTATTCGGACCAGGGGCCGGTGGCAGATCCTGGCGGACTGCAGCCGCCGGTGGTTCACCCTTTTCTGGGCCCAGGATCCCGTCGTCGTTCAGGACCAGAAATTCCGGCATGCTTTCGGTTTTCTTAACCACGGTTATCCCACCGTGGTCTGGTTTCCAGGGACGATAACGGTCGTCGTCCCGGGCGCCTTAATGACACCGATAAGAACCATGACGGCACACACGCCGAAACCAGCCAGTCCGACTATCAAATAATTCAGCAGGACGCCTCTTTCTTCTTTCCGTTTTCCTTCCCATAAGGTTTGACATGCCTGGCGGTCTTCCTCTCTCTTAATGTCTTCCTCACTGACGGACCGCAGACTTTCGGGCGTCAGGCCGTCGGTCAGATCCACCGTAACCAGGACCTTTTCACTTTGGATCTTTTCTTTCAGGTCGTCCGGCATGCTGTCGTATTGATCGCCCCATAAGTGTTTCAGCAGCGTCGGCAGCCCGCCGTCGACCCGTTTAAAACGGTCGTTTTCAGCTGCCCATAAATAAGCTGTCCCTTCCTTCCCCAGATATCGGGTCACGGATCGCTTAACAAAGCGGCCAGTTTCACCGATAAACCCCAGCCCCAGTTTTAGAAACCGGTGGGGCGGATATCCCTTTTTGTCGACGCAAATAACAGAAATGGCGGTTTCTTCCTGGATCTTAAAATCGACGAACCGGTGGTCCTTTGGTAAGATCTTCATAACCACGTTTCCCCACCTGGGCCTTAAGAAAATCCCGCCGATTAGCCCCAGCAGCAGGAAAATGACAGCCATCATAATGTTAAAGATGTTTCCGAAAAATCCCAGAAAAATATCTTCTATACCTGCCATAACATGATCCCTGGAATGATGTGGGAAGGTCTGCCTTAAAAAATCTTTTATACTATCCAGTCGAATATGTTAGACTGGACCCGCTGCCGGCCCCCAGGCTTTCCGTCGGCTTTCGTCGGCCCAAACGTCCGGCCTGGTTTGACCGGTGGCGGTTTCAGTAAATAGGGGGTCATGCGCTTTGGGAAAAGGAACGAATTCCATCGTGGAAATCATAAAGACGCCACTGGGCGCCGTCATCATGTTGGTCGTGACCCTCATTTTGGCTGGTCTTTCAGTGGCGTCGGGCATTTCAGGAAATCTGACGGCTGCAGCGGTCAGCGCTGCGGGCATGTTCACGATCGTCCTGATTTTGGCCATGGTTAACCTGATCGGAAAAGATTAGACACGCCTCGAGCTGTCTTTCTTTCTGGTGGTTAATCCCCCCTTTCTTAGTTTTCTCAGTGTCTGGTGGGACCTATGCACGTTTCGGAAAAATGGCGCCAGTATTACCAGGACCCTTTCGGTTTCGTCGATAATTTAGACCTGCATGTCCGTGGTCTGAATTTTAACTTTTTCAGCCGCAGCCGGAAGGTGGCCAGGAATATGCTGGTCTTTTCGCTGGCCATGGGCGTCCTTTGGGCCGTCTGTGGTTTCGACAGCAGCCCCGCCCAGCTTATCCATGTCCTTTATCAGCTGCCGGCATATTTCCAGGGGCAGGTCAGCCTGGCGGACCTGGGGCAGACCTACAGCGGTTTCTACGGAAAGGAAATGCACTTTTCCGCTTTCGTTATTTACGGTCTTATGTTCTGGGCTCTTTCCGTCCACATGGACCAGGGCCTGCGATATTGGTGGGCTAATCTATGGGGGCATGCCGACGCCCTGGGCGTCGATCCCGGGGGCCTGGGGATCACAAAATCCAAAAATATCGTTTTCGCCACCTGCCTAACGCTGCTGGCCGGCGGGATCTTCGAATTTTTCTGGATCTATTCTTTCGTCTATTTCCACGGGCAGCCCTGGGTGGGCGCCTTTCAGGGTCCACAACTGGGCATTATAACCCAGAATATCGTTTTCGCTTTCGGCGGGGGCCTGGGCGTCTTCTACATGTGGGCCGACGGTTATGTCCTGGAAAATGAGGTTAACTTAAGACGCCGGTGGCGTTTCAACTGGTCCAGGGCCACCTGGGTCCTTATAGGCCTGACAGTCGGGTCGATCGTCCTATGGTGGTTTTATCCGGGACCGGTCCAGCAGATCAGCGTCGTCCTGAATAATGGCCAGGTCTGGCAGTCTGGGCGTTTCTTCCCTCAGACCCTTTATACTGTAGAGCTCACGCCGGGCGCCGGATCCGGGACCTGGTTCTATGTCCCTGACGACTGGATCCACGGCCTTAACACATTAGTTAAAATCCTGCTGACCCTATGTTTCACCTGGGTCGGCATGCTCAAAAAGGTGGAAAAAAATGGGAAACTTTAACAGAAAACCAAAAACGTCGACCAGGCTGGTCGGTCTACTCTTTTCTTTTCTGCTGCTGGTCAGCATGTTCGTTATCCTCTATAACCTCGATATCGGGGTCCAGGCAGAAACCAGTTTTCCAGGTGACTATACGACCCTGAACCCGGACGGAAATATCAGCGCCACGCCGACCCTGAACCATACTTATTATTGGAACCCTCACAGCATGAACACCAGCCAGGACACCGGCGACCTGGTCCTGGGGAATTTAACGTCCTGGGATATCGACTATTCCGGTGACTACGTCGTTATGAACCTGACCAGCGGAAACAGTGACTGGGGCCATATCGCCACTGGACCCTGGTATTATACCTGGAATACGTCGACGGGCGCCAGGCAGCCTTTGGCAGATACGACCATTATTCTATCTTTTGACATCAGGATCGTTAACGTGACCTATAACCCGACGTCCTGGCTGCGGATCGCCATGGCCGTTTCTTTTCTGGATCCACTGAACAGCAGCGGCTGGTCTGTTAAGTATGTAGAACGGGACCTCTATGACAATCCTATCGCCTTAAACCACAGCCGGGGAAACGCCGGACATTACGGAAACATCGTTTACAGCCAGCATGACGTTATAGAATACCAGGACGACCAGCTGGGCATGGGGTTATGGCGTCATTACGACTGGAATGTTTCCCAGTATGTTAATGCAGGCTGGGGAAATATTTCAGCAGCTGCCCAGCTGGAAGCGGCCTACTGCGTTATTGAAGTCGAAAACGTGACCCACTCGGAAGTCAACATTAATAATTTCTGGCTGCGGACAGTGAATTCCACCGGGGCCACTCAATTCAACAGCTGGGACAGCCGTGTCACCAGGACGGAAGGATCCCAAAATAATAAGGTCCAGTGGGTGACAGTCGGGAAAAACGGGACCGACGGCTATGGCGTTTATGCGAATATCGCAGCCACCCAGCAAAATGTTTCTATTCTGACCGTGGCCGACGATCACCAGGACGCCTATTGGTCCGTGACTACCAGCGGGACCTCAAACCTGACGGCCCTGGTCGACTCAGCTTTTTACATGAACGGGACAGACAGTTTAAAGGTCAACGGGACCCGGGGAAGTGGGACCGACAACTGTTATATAGAATACAACTTTCTGCTGGCGTCACCGCTTAGACACTGGACGGACTACGATTTCTTTATTTTCTTCATGTATTTCAACGGGTCGAATTTCTATTATCACCGGCTGCAGGTCTTAGACTCAACGTGGAAAATGATCGAGTGGGAAATACTGGACTATTTTGTCAACGTCACGGCGTCCGGCTGGTCCATGGTCACACTGCCGATAAGGCGGCCATCGATCGGAAATTCCACGGCTTTCAACTATGACAACGTAACGAAAATGATGTTCTGGCCAGACCGGGCGGACGAAAATAAGACCGAAACTTATGGGAAAAACTTTACGATCTGGCTGGACAACGAATATCTGGACAAAGCGGTTACCGCCTACGCCACCTTTAACGCCCCCCTCGACGCCACCATGAACGTGACCATTTACGGGAAGAAAGAAATAACGGGCTGGGACAGTCAATATTTGCCCATCATTTCCAGCAGCTATGTTTCAAACGGCACGAATTACCAGCTGCTGCGGCCCACCTGGATCCACCAGTGGGCGCCGCTAAATCCTTTTACGGTTTCTATGTCCGACGCCGTGGCTGCAGGATATAGCGAATACGGCCCAGCCTACAGTGGCAGCATGGCCACGGTTATCGGCGGGGAAAGTTTCCAGGCTGTTTTAGTGAACGGTTCAGCCATGGGGGCTTATAAAAAACTGGTCCTGCGTCTGAAACTGGCGCCGTCCAGGACAGCATACGGCCTTAACAATATCGACGGGGATTTCGGGCAGGAATACACTTTCGGGGATCTTTGGGAATTGGATATTATGGTCTATTTCCAGACGGACATGACTTTCGACTGGCTCAGTTTTCAGGGTGGATTTGAAGGCTGCGGGGACTGGGTTTTTGTCCAGGAAAGATATTACGACTTTAATCTTAGCGTCGGCCAAAGCGCAGGGCTGCCAGGGATCGACACCGTCCAGCTGCGATTTAACACGCCGACCCGGGAAGGGTCTATCGAAAACCTTTTCCTATATCACGCTGGCAACTGGTCCGTTTCATTTATTCCGTCAAATACGACCATGGTCCCGACCAGGACACGGGAAGGCAGCGCGCTTATCCCGACAGACTGGGATCCTGGATATTTCAATTTCCAGATCTATTTTACTGCTGACAGCCTGGACATGTGGCAGGCCGCCGTCGACGTTCACGCCTGCATTAATGACACGGGCGGCGGATCGACCGGGTGGATCCTGGCGTCTGCCCTTATGTTTAAGATCTATTCCCAGGGCGGCTTTATTATGAATTCCACCACCACCGGATCCGCCGGCATTATGGACACTTCCACGCCTTTCAGTTTCTGGGCAGAAAATAACAGCTACGTCTACCGGGACCTGATTTATAGGGACCTGATCCACGTTAAAATGCTGCCCCAGATATCCGCAATAGTCGGACATCAGACCTTTTATGTTTCCTATGGCGTCGACTACTGCCTGCCAGGTTACGACTGGGTGGAAGGCTGGAAAGTCCTTTTAGGGGCTGAAAGCGTCACGACTGGCAGCCAGCTTTATTTCAACTGGACCGTGTCCTGGTGGAATAGGGGCAGTTTTGTCAGGCAGGACACCGTCCGGGCTTTCCACCACACGAACGTCCCGCGCGGCTGGTATGATCCAAACAACAATTACACGACCACGACCGGCTTATGGATAGATCTCTGGTTCGATCGACAAAACGGCAGCATGGTGGGGGGCGGCAGGGTCAACGCTTATGAATACGGTATGAGTGACCAGGTGGCGCCCTGGCTGTCTCTGTTTTCCAGCGCGTGGGGACCTATAGACAACCAAACGAATTCAGAACAGATGTTTCCACTTTTGGACGGGGATAATGTAACCCAGATCCCGGCGTCCCAGATTAAAATGGTCCGGATCTGGTCCAGCCTGGAAGTGGCAGCCTACACGGAAGAACAGACCGTCGTTATTTCCGCTTTTCCCAGCTGGGACCTAACCTTTTCGCAGCCCTTCCCACCTTTAACTGGCATTTCCACCCCGGTTTTTGAACAGACAACTATACCAAACATGCCGTCTGGCGGCCTGCTGGGGGCTCTTATCAGTGGTCTGTCCCAGAATTTTAAATGGATCAGTGACAACATTCTTTACGGCGGGCTCTCTCTCTGGCCGATGTTCGTGGCTTTCCTGGACACGATCGCCGCCTGGCTGGGCGTCCCTAACGCTTTCAGTAATTTTATGACCTGGATATCCGGCGCCTGGGGTGGCATGGCGTCCGGCATGGGCTGGTTAACTGGGCCTATCGTCGGCGGTTTCCAGTTTCTGGGGATCTTCATGGTCCAGCTGCTGTTCTTTATCGCCCTGGCTTTCACATATTTCGGGCAGGTCATTAGCGGGATCTTTGGCTTTTTCACCGGGACAGCTGCCGGCGCCACTGATTTATGGACCAGCCTGAACCTGCAGCAGTGGCTGATCCTGGGCCTAATTCTTTATCCGGTCTGGCTGATTATTTTATGGGACGAACATGGTCTGGACGCCGTGGAAACGGAATTAAGGCGGGACTGGTGGGTCTTTTCCACGATCTTCGGGGTCCTTATTAGTATCGGCCGCTTTATCCTGCAGGTTATCATGGCCGTTATCGAGTCGATCCCGGTGGTCGAATAGTTGAAAAGAGCCCAGGCCCTGGCCCTTTCTATTCTGCTGCTGGCTGCGGTCCTGGCTGTCTATCGTTTAACGCCGGCAGCTATGGCCACGACCTTCCTTTCGGAAAATTTTGAAAGTTTCCCGACTGGCTGGACTGCGGTCGGGGCCGAAAAAGCGGGGGCCGTAGCTCACGGCGGGACCTACAGCGCATTGGTAAATTCAAATACCACTCAGTCCCAGGCTTACGCCTATAAAAGTTTCACCCAGCTGCCAGCCGCAAACCACCATTACGGCGTCTGGATCTGGATTAATGCTTCGGCCACCTGGACAAACGGAATAACGGTTTCTGAACCTTATGACGGGGGCTCAAAAGTCAGTATCTACAGCAGCGTTTCTTACATCGCCAGCGCTTTCACTTGGCAAAATGCGGGGTCTGCGGGAAACATGACGACGATTTCAACGCTGACCGCTGGCACCTGGCACCACATAGAAGGATATTATACCTACAGTAGCGGGGTTATTCATTATTTTCTGGACGGCGGGATCATATCCGGCGATTTTATAGGCTATGGTGGGGCCACCGCCAGGCCTAATGTCGTCTATTTCGGGGACCTCTCAACTACGCCGCCTTTCGTGGGAAACGGCTGGGTCTATTACGACGACATGATCCTGGACGACGCAGCAGAACCGACGATCCCCATGGTTTTAACGGCCCCGGCCACTAATTCGACCCTGATTTATGACACCTGGGCCTTAAGCTGCCGGTGGTGGATCGCTGTAGGGACGCTTAGCGGCTTTATTTCCTGCCTGAATGAAAGCGGGACGCCGACAAACGCCACCTGGCAGGTTTTCACCACGGAAAACGAAAGCTGGTCTAATGTCACGATTTTCATTTCTAACATGATCGGATCTGTCATTCAATGGATCCTATACGTTAACTGCAGCAGCGGGGCCTGGGCGTCGACGTCTGCAGCCTGGACAGTGGCGGCAAATATCACGTTTTACTGGGACGGCAGCGGATCCCTAAGACTGAACGCCACAAATATCGGAAACGCCACCGTCTTAAGTTATTCAGCTACGGCTGGCCTGAACCTGGGGGCCCTTCCTGCGGCTAATATGTCCTTTCTGAATTTTACCTGGTCTTATGGATCATCCACGACAAACAGCTTTAATTTCACGGTCGTTAACAATACGGTTTTCTGGGTCTATTTCGGAAACGTCACGGCTGGCGGTGGCATTTCCAGAACCATGCCCGAAGATCTGGCCAGCTGGGTCGTCGGTGGTTTTATAGGGGTCCTGGTTCTAATAGCGGCTGTATTGATCTGGGGGCGCCGACATTGAAACCGACGCAGATAATCAGCGTGATCCTGGGCATTTTTCTGGTCCTGCTGGGCTGCCTGGCATTTTCAATTTTCTATGGGTCGGACTGGGATATCGTGGCGGGCGGCGTGGCCGGGGCCTCTGTTATGGTCGGCATGTTTGCCGTCATTCTGGCCCTGGTAATTGCGGCCTTATGGGGGGGCGACTGAAATGGATACTGACGCAATTAAGCCGGGCGTGATCGTGGCGGGTTTCGGTTTCCTGGGCATGGTTATAGCGGTGATCCTGCAGTATTTGAACGAACACGGTTTCCTGATCGACGAATACCTGCAGGGCTCTATCACGCTGCCAGATCTGCAGATCGTCGTTATTATTCTGGCCCTGCTGGTCGGCGTCGTCGTTGGGGTCGTGACCGCCAGGTGATATTATGATCCCAAAGGCAGCCGCTGAACCGCCATGGCTTAAGAAAGAGAAAAGAGCCCAGGGCGTCCTGCAGACTGCAGCGCATAGAGGGGAATTGATCCACGACGGTCCTTATCTTTCGATCCGGCAGCTGCATTTCGACTGGATCCCACCGCCGGAAGGGCAGGGCCGTTTCTTCCTGGTGACTTTTAAAAATCCGGTCCATGTGGAAAAGGTCCGGACCAGGATTATGTCCGTTTTCGGGGAAGGATCTGAACATGATAAAACTTAGAACGAGTGTCCGATTAATGGGGGCTGGCCTAATAGTGGCTGGCGTTTTCTGCAGTGTGATCTATGGCGTTAACATTTTGTATCTGATCCTGGCAGCTGCCGGCGTCGTCATATTCGGGCTGCTGCCCTGGCTGCTGTTCATTTATCTGCCAGGATCCCACGATCGCAGCAGCGGATCCGCGGCCCGGGCTGGCGGGTGGGGTCATAAACCAGGTCCCAGGAAAGAGCCCGCAGGGGATCCGGTGGGTCCTGCTGAAAAGCTGGTCCAGGACCTGGAAGATCCTGAACCGGGAAAGCCAGCGCGCGCTAAGGCTGCGGGGTGGCTGCCAGGGAAGGGGCCCGGCCTTCGGTGGATCCGTCGACCCGCCGGGTCCAGGCGTGTCTTTCGGATCCCAGGCTTTCGTCAGTTTAAGCGGGTGACCGCCTTTTTCTGCATGATCCTTAATTTCGCCTTTGGGGAATTCGCTTTAACGGCCCCTGGAAACGCCTGGTTTTCTGTTTTCTTCCTGGCGTCGTCCTTCCTGCTGGCGGACTATCTTTGGAAAACCAGAAAGAAGTCTGGGATGCCGGAAGAATGAAAACCATAACTGCCCTGATTTATGAGGGGCTCTTTAAATTCCACCCGCAGCGGTGGCCTAACCTGGGGCCAAAGCTGGCCGCCCTTTACGCCAGGGTTTCGAACCCCCTGAATTATGCCATGGTCGGCGGGATCGGGGTGGGCGTTAACTTCCTGGTCTTCCTGCTGCTGATCGGGTGGCTGCCCTGGTGGTTCACGAATATTATCGCAATAGGGACCGCCTGGCTGTGGAATTGGTCCCAAAGCGTCGGACCCTTTGGCTGGTTCTGGGGGTTTAAATCACGGTCGAAAAAACCGTAAAGATCCTTTCACCCTGGGACCGGGTGGGTTTCCTCGTCGAGTTTTTCTATATCGTCGGCTGCTGTCTGGTCGGGGGTCTGTTTTATCCCCAGCTGCAGCCCGTTCTGTATTTCTGGCCCGTCCCGGTTCTGGCTGCCACTTTCGGATCTGTTTATCTGTTATGGGCCCGGATCATGGAAAGGATCGAAAGAGCCCATGGACACTTTAAAGGCAGGAAGGGGTGGCGCCAGATCTGAAATTAATAAGGATCTGGGACGTCCTGATCGCCTGCCTGGCCGCTTATGCCGTGGTTTTCTGGCTGTGTCTTAACCCGATTTTCATGGCTGCCTGGATCTATCAGGGACGGATCGAAAGGCAGGAAAGGGCTGATCGGATCCGGGCGTGGCGGGAATTCTTTGGTTAACGACCTGCTTTTCTGGGCGCCAGTTATCACCACCATATTCGTCCCGGTCTGGGGTTTTCTGATCTGGAAATTTAACCGGCTGTCCAGCTGGTGGATTTTTCTGGCAGTCCAGACGATCCTATGGAATTTGACCGGCTGGGGTTTCTTTATCCTGCAGATCCTGGGCCTGGAAATTCCCAAAGTTTCCAGCTGGATCTGGCTCTATACGGGGGCTGCTGCAGTCTACACGGCTGCCCTGGCCTACCGGTGGGGACTGAACCGGTTTAACAAGATCCTGGCGATTTCTGCCTGGGGGCTCTTTATGGCTGCAGACTGGTGGGAATTCCCAGTTTTCATGTATGGCGGGCTGGGGCTCTTTAACGGGCTCTATTCTGCCTGGACCGGCGGCTGGGTCGACCAGATCCACCACTTTTATGTTCTGGCCACCCTGGTCCTTTTCCTGGCTGTGGCTGAACCGAAAATCCTGAAAAGAACCGCTGCAGCTGCCATAATCGTCGGGACCGTCTGGCCTTTCCTGGCCCTGCTGCCCGGGATCCCGCTGGGTCCTACGCTGGCCAGGATCGGACCCCTGGCAGCTGTCGGCTTTATCCTATGGAAAAGCTGGTTTCCCAGGCTGCAGTCTGAAACGCCTGGTTCATCACGACCACCCCTTTCTGCAGCGTTTAGGGTAGGCCTGGGGGCTCAGAAAGTCGACTTCTTTCCATGGGACCAGAAAAAAAGGAAGGGATTAAGTGCTGGTCCTGCCGGTTTTTGGTTCATGGCGCCCTTGAATAAAGAACCAGTCGGCGGCTGCATAAACCACCTGCAGACTAAACCAGTCCAGGACGACCGCCAGGATCCCGGCGGGCAGGATCCAGGGCCAGGGACAGAATAAAGCCCCAGCGGATCCCAGACCGCCAGCGAAGACAGCCAGCCAGGTCCGGATCACGACCCGTCTGGGCGGATCCAACAATTCCCGGAAGGCATAGACCAGGTTTTTAAAATTGGTCCAGGTTACGGACAAAGGTTTCCACCCCGTAGTATTTCAATATGGTCCAGCCAGTTTTTAACGTGATCCCATAACCCCGGCAGTAGAGCCAGACCAAAGGATAGAGACAAGAAAACTTACTCACTTTCTCACCCCCTGGGCCCGGCGGATCCACCGCCTTAATCTGCGTCGACTTCCCAGACTTCCAGATCTCCCTGGACGGACCCGGCTATTACCTGACATAAGACGCGCACAAGAGGGAAAAGAGCCAGGGGCGGCTGGGGATAAGGTAATCTGGCCGCCGTCGGGTCGTCTTTTAGGGTCTATGTCTTTCAGTCGACGCCGGACTGGAATATGGCCCCGGAAACTGCAGGCCTGGGCTGCCAGGCAGATAAACAGATATTCGCCCTGGCGTCTGCCCTTTTCGATCAGCTTATCCGGGCATGCCGTGGTTTTATGGCAGTATCGCCTGGGGACCCTGGGACGTATGGCCCGCTGCGTTAAGAGCCCCCCTGCCTTTTCGGGCAGATTTTAACATGGCTTAAGAAAACGCCCACCGGGCTGCCTTTCAGGAAACTTTGGCCGCAGTGGCGACACTTTTTATCTCTATGCAGCAGCCAGTTTCTGTTTTTCTGTCGACCAGTCGATTTCTTTCTGCATAGGGTCCTTAGAAAGATGTTTTCGACGTCGATATCCAGCCAGCGGTGGCCGCAGTCCCGGCAGACGTAGGCCACGCAGTTAATGGGGGCTGGGTGACTGGCGCCACATTCTGGGCAGGTTACATCTTTATAGGGTGGCGTGAAAGCCGGGGCCTTTGGGGTGGTAGCTGTCATAATCCACCCGCCGTTTTTGCTTTCCAGATCGTTCGCCCGCAGCGGGGACACTCATAAAACCGGTGGGGGGCTCTGTCCATCATGTCCGTTTCGCAGGACGGGCATTTCACGCCGCAGCCTGGGCGTCTATCTTCCGGCTGGCAGGTCCCGACGTCCAGGCAGGGGCATTTTTGGGACCAGTATTTTCCGCAGGGCCGGCATGCCGTGGGTCCGCCGGTCATTTAGAGCCCCCCAGACTGTGGCCCCGGATCCAGGCCAGTTTCGTCAGGCAGGTTACGACCTGGGACGGTGGCAGATCCCTTTCGTGACACAATAGATAACCGCAGGGTTTCTCTGTCCCTGGATATTGCACACATGGATCTGGCCAATATTCGCAGGCCCCAGCGTTTTTTCTTGGTGGTCTTCCCATGCTTTAATTCACCCCCTATAATTCGTGTCCTTCCAGGTATTTCGCCCGGAAGGCCCTTCTATCGCCATAACTGAACGCCCGGTTTTCGCCGTCGAAATAGAAGATCTTGTTAAATTCCTGGGCAACTGCCTGGATCTGGGCGGTCAGTCGTTTATGCCTTTTAACCAGGTCGATCGCCCTGGCCCTGGCTTTCTGCCGGGCTTTCTTTTGGACCTCATATTCTGCCAGTCGGATCTGAATTTCAAAATAGCCGTCCAGGTTTTTCTTTTGCTGGTCCGTGAATTCAGGATCCTGCTGGGTCCTGGTTCTTTCTTCTTTCCAAAGAAAAAGGGATCTTTCTGGGCTGATTTTAGAAACTGGTTTTTCCATTGTTTTCGTCGGCCCCTCTTTGTGCATGGATAACTGGGTCGACCGGGATATTTAAGGCATGCCAGGAAACTGTAGAACAGACCAGCAGCAGGGAAAACCGCCTCGAGTGATTTTTTCCCATGGTTTTCCCATGAAACAGAAAAGCCTCGAGTGATTTCTGAAAGACGGGTCCATGGATCTGTTCAACAGATCCAGCGCGCGCAACCCCCCCACCCCCCCTTTTCCACTGGAAAACTTTGGACAGATCTGTCCACTTTTTTCGTGGAAAAGTCTTTTAAAACG
>Ga0315277_10004060_pt1 | contig 19648 bp, 24 predicted proteins | sample YL17G05_15_MG_FD_203695 | JGI IMG/M metagenome (GOLD analysis project Ga0315277, IMG submission 203695) | Sediment microbial communities from Yellowstone Lake, YNP, Wyoming, USA - YL17G05_15 | ecosystem: Environmental > Aquatic > Freshwater > Lake > Sediment | place: USA: Wyoming | collected... | reverse complement strand
GATGATGGAAGAGTAAAGTTCGTCTGTAGGAAGCCCCACTCCGCCACAGCGGATTTTTTGCCGCAGCAAAAAACCTTTAGGGTGGGGAGGACATCACTTTTCAGGTTTTGTTACCCTTTTTTTCTTTTCTATAATTACTCCAGAACAAGTAAGTAGCAGCGAAGTAATACCGCCAGTCATTTCATTTCTAAATCCTTTTGTATTTATGTTATTTCTCTCTGCGTCTAAAGCTGCAACATTAGGGTCTTTTAATAGTTCTGCTCTTTCAGTTAATAGTGAACTATGTTCTTTAGCTAATGGCTCGTAAGCATTTGGGGTCATTTGAATCTGAAGCTAATAAATTACCTACTGGCGTATTGCTTGTATAAGATAATCTGTAATCAATCTCTGCAACTCTTTTATAAGAAGGACTTCTATTAATTTCTGCTAACCTGTAAATGTTTCTCCCGCCATAAACTATAGAGCCAAGCACTCCGCATAGACCAATAATAAATAATGTTTTTCCTAATCTGCGCATAATAGTAAGACAGAAAATTAATTTAGAAGCATTTGTATTGTGGAAGAGTTATGTGGAATCAAAATATTTTTTTCCTATTAGGAGATAACTTCCACTACCAACTGCGACAAGTGATGCGACAATTGAGGCCATTGCAATTCCACCATAAGCTTCATTGATTTTTAATCTGGAGTCTCTAATCTCTAAATTATATTTTTGGTCTATTAATTGCCTATTTTGTTGCTCATTTCTAATTCCTTTTGATATTTCACATGAATTTTTCAGGGTCCATGCTCCCATTATTGTGCCTATTGCTCCTGCAACAATTAAAGTTAATGCTAATTTTTTTGCCATTTGAGAAACAGCTTATTCTCCTGCTCGAATAAGCAACCTTATTAATATCTTGAATAGAGCTGGTTGCTTATTCTCCTCCACCAAGATAGCTTTTTTCTTTTAGTTCTTTTAATATTTCTTTTATAAGCGTAGCTTCTTCGTTTTTATCCTTTATCTCTCCTTTGGAGAGCGCCCCCATTATCCCTATTGCGCAATTAAGAGTGTCATCTAAAAGGTCTAATACATCGTCGTATTCTTTTGCAACTTCTTTCATTTTTATAAGTGCTGCTTTTTTAGTTTGCTCGCTAGTGTATTCTTCGTATATTGAAATAAGCCTTACTCTTATAAGCTCGTAATTCATCTCTCTTGACTTTATCATTTAGTTGTAACCTCCACTTTGCCTTTTTCTATTATTATAGTATGTTCTGATTGAGCGACAGGAGCATGGCTTTTTTCTATCAGCTGAGCATAATGGTGAAGAATTCCTGATTTTTCTAGGAACATTAATGATAATCGAGTCCTGCTTCCAAACTCTTTTGCAAGCCATCTTTCACAAAATGGAAGGGTTTTGTAATTCTCTTTAATATAGTCTAACATTTTTCTTGCTGGAGGGTCTCTTACATTTCCTTCGCTTTCCATTCTGTAGATTCCAGATTTTCCTCCATCATAAACAATTCCCTGTCCAGAAGTTGAGAAAGGCTCAATTGCGTAAGCTCCATCTTCTATCTTTGTTTGATTGTTGTTTTCGTAGTTTGGTATTGTTAATCCTGCATGCACTTCATAAAGATCGAGCTTATGGCCGGATAAATTTCTTATTGGAGAAAATCCATGAGTTGCTATTGTTTGTTGTATGGCCAGGCCAATTTCTGATAGAGTCGTATCTTTTTTTATTGTATTTATTGCATCTTCGACTGCTTTTTCACTTGCTTCTATTAATTTTTTGTATTCTCCATCTTTGCTTAAGTCAATGGAGAAAGCAGTGTCCGCAATCGCCCCCCTGACGTGCACTCCAATGTCCACTTTTAATAATCCAGATGCTTCTGTTTCGTCATCAGAGGAAGGAGTGTAATGCGCAGCAATCTCATTAATTCCAAGATTCACAGGGAATGCCAGCTCTCCACCAAGTTCTTTTATTTTTTCTTCAATCTTATCTGCAATATCCAGAAGAGCCATTCCAGGCTTTATTAATTGCCTTGCATATTTTTTTGCTTCAACTGATATCTCCCCTGCTTTCTTATAATTATCTAAATCTGTTTTTTTCATGAGTTAAAGAGAAAAATAGGGGTTTTAAGCTTATCGATTTTGGTATAGTACCAAATTTTTTTCTAAGCATCTTATTTGGGCTCTTATTTGGCGTATCCCTTTTTTATGATCTGCTATGTGCACTTCTACTTCTTTGCGAGTAAGCCTATAGACTCTTTTTAAAGAGGTTATTGGAACTTTATGGTCAGTATCAAATATATACACCGCATAATCAGACACTCCATCATAAGCATAATAAGGTCCGCTTCTTGCATCCCAATATATTCCAGGCTTTCCTTTTCTGATAGGCCCGGGATCTCGCTTACGGTTTAACAGTTTCATTTCATGGTTATATCTTTGGGGTATATAAATGTTTAAGAAAGTGAAAAACATATATAAGGAATGGGCGAAGATGTAAGTGACCTGGGAGGCGGAGGGGTGACTGGAGGGATTGGTAGAAGCTGGGAGTTAACCCATGAAGCTATTCGTGCTGCTCAGATAGGTCTCCGCAAAATGCTTATGGATGGCAATTACGAAGTCTTAGCCGCTTTTGAGAACACTGTGATTCGCAACTCTGCTGAAAGTTCTCCTTTTAGCTATATTTTTACAAGATATATTGATGCAGGGGAGCCAGTCATCATCGCCTCAACTCCTGTTTTTAGACGCGAGTTTAGTTATTCCGATGAAGAGCTAGATGGAAAAAATCTTGGGGATGTTTTTAAGCTACCTGATGATGTCGGAAATTTAAAAGGTTTGATAGCTCTGATCAAGGAACCATCTCCGAGAAGAGTAAGCCTTCCTGTTTATGATGGCAAAGGAAAAGAAGTTTTAACGTATATTTCAATTGGTAAAGGATCTTCTATAAAAGTTCCTACTCATTTCTTCCGCCAAAGAAGAGAGAAGGTTTACAATTACACCCAGATTGAAATTTGTGCTATTGGGACTTTTGAAAGGGATAGAGAGGACAAATTCAAGAGAAGAAGGTATGATTCAGTCAAAAGACCAGAAACAGTTTATCAGTTGAGAGTCAAGCAGATTGTTAGAGCGTTAGAGAAAGTTAGAGGTGGGAGCCGTAGAACTGTGCTTTGGAACTTAGATAGGAATCTTAAGACCGAATTTGGAGCTTAGTTTTTTATTCTTCTTTCTTTAGGCATAAAATTAACTATTCTTTCTCCTGTTGATTTGCCGCAGCCGATTAATTCATCTTTATATTTTAATATTTTAAAACTCTTGTCTATCTGAATTAGCAAATCCTGGCCTTTAAACCATTCTTGTGCTTGCTCGTTTGTGAGTTCAAGAATGTTTTTTGTTATTTGATTCCTGAAAAGCGAGATGCCGTCTATTGTGAGCCTAATTCCATCTTCCTGCTGTTTTGCTATGTAGACGCCTGCAGATTCAATCCTTAGATAGGCGTCAAGAGTCAGCAGCTCGTTGGAGGATAGATTTCCAGAGAAAGCACGTATTTTTTCTTTTCCAAACCTAAGCAGAAGATGCTTAACTTTTTCTATTCCGAACTGCTCGTTAAGCTGTTCTATAATCTTCTTCTTTTCGCCTGCTCTTATGATTTGCATTTTAAATTCTCCATTAAAATAAACCATACTTTTTCTTTTAAGATAATCTTTTTTCCTTTTTCTCTTTTTTTTAATAGGCTTAAAATAATCTTTTCTGCTTTTTCGTTCATCTCTACTGAGTACCAAAGTTTAGCAGAATTTTTAGTTAATTTAAAAGCAATTTTTTTATTTGGAAATGTGTAATAAACATTCATTTTTTTCTTAATCTTAACTTTGAAATTCTTAGTTAAATTTTTTATAAGATTTTCCCTATTTTTTACGTATTTTTCGTGGTTTTTATTTTTCTTTATTTTTCTGAATGTCTTTTTGAGGTCAGAATCATCAGACCCTGTTATCAATATGAATTTACTTTTATCATGCATCACTTTTTTAATTAAATCTATTGACTTAAAATTTAGTGTAGGCCATGCAGTCAGGATAATGTCAAATTTTTTATTTGTTTTATAATTTTCAAGTGACTTGTTTATAAGAGTGAGGTTTTTTTTCTTATGTTGTTGAAAATATTCAATGAATCGTTTGTCTTTGTCCAGCGCAACTACTTCTTTAGCATATTTTGAAAGTGGAAAAGCTAATCTTCCAATACCTGCTCCAATGTCCAATATTGTTTTATTTTTTACATTGACACTTTTAATTATCTCATTTATTTCTTTGTTTTCTAAGTCATAATATTTACAATCTTCTATAAATGCTTTTAAAAATTTTTTATCTTTCATTTTTTCTTATTTTGATCATTTTCTCCTTTCTTTAAAAATTTATAAATCTCTTTTAATAAATCAACGTTTCCTGGAATCATTTTTAGATTAAATGAATCTTCAAACTTCATAAAAGCTAATTCCCCTTCTCCTACTTTTATTTTTTTGATGTCGGGCATTAAACCCAGATATGCCCATTTTTCTGCTTCTCTATCTATCTCCGGAGTTATTTGCGTATAGTGTTTAAATAATCTGAAGTTTTCAAAATCAATTCCAAGCTCTTCTTTTATCTCTCTTTTCAGAGCTTCTTCTGGGGTCTCTCCTTCTTCGATTTTACCTCCAAAAAAACCGTATTCTTCTCCATGTTTACTACACTTTTTTCTGTCTTGGAGAAGTATATTCCCTCTATAATCATAAAATAATATTTGCGCTACTTTCCTTTTTATCATTTTTTCCTCATCTTGCACAGGAAAAATCCTTCTGTGTCATTATCTTGAGGATAGATTCTATGTGCATATTTCATTTTTTCATTTAATTTTTCCCCCTGCCATTCCACTAGGCCTGGTCGGGTCTTTATTGGCAGTTTGGATTCTTCTATTTCTAGGTTGAAATTCTCCAGGAGATACTGGACATTGAGTTCGTTTTCTTCTGGAGAGTGAGTGCAAGTAGAGTAGATTAGCTCTCCGCCTTCTTTTAAAAGAGGGATTGCAGATTCTGCAATTTTTCTCTGCATTCTTGAGAGCTTTTCAATAACTTTTTTATTCCACATTTTGAAGGTTGCAGGATTGCTCCTTATATTTCCTTCTCCAGAGCACGGAACATCCAAAAGAATTTTGTCAAAGTAAAAATTCATTTTTTTTAGTTTTTGGCATAACTGTACTGCATCATGCCTTGTTATTATTATATTTGTAGCCCCTACTCTTTCGGTGTTAGCTGCTAGAATAGCAATTCTGCCAATATTAACATCGTTTGCTATTATTGTTCCTTTGTTATCCATTAAGGCAGCAGCCTGGGTTGTTTTTGATCCGGGAGAAGCACATAAATCTAAAAGAAGATCATTTTCTTTGGGCTGCAGAGCAAGCATTGGCATCATTGAGGAAATTTCCTGGATGTAGTAATAACCCAGAAGATGCTCATAACTTTTCCCTAACTCCCCTGGCTGTAGACTTTTTTCAATTAACATTATTTCTGGAGCGCTTTTATAAGGCTGGGAAATTTTCCATCCTTTTTCTTCCAGCTTTTTTTTAAGATTTTCAGGAGATATTTTTAAAGTGTTGCACCTTAATGTTTTTGGAAGCGGCTTTTCTATTATTTTCCAAAATTCTTCAGCATCTTCTTTGTTTTTAAGAAGAGAGCTTATTTTTTCTTTGAATTCGGGTTTAGGTTCGTATCTTTGTTTCTGCATAATAAGAAAAAGAAAAACCTGTTTTTATACCTTTAGCATCGCGTTCTTCCACAGCACAGCGTTCTCTCTTCGTACTCCTAGTGTTTTTGCCATTTCTTCTGGGTCCATGGTTTCTGCACATCTTTTTATAAAACCCTTTCTTACGGATTTTAAGCTTAGTTCTTCTCTTAGGCCAGCTGCTTTTCTAGAGCCTTCAAAAATTCTTCTCATTTGGCGAGAGGTTAAGCCTTGATTAGTACGGCCACTTCTGAAGAATGTACTCATTTCTATTGCAGGAGTATTATCAGTCGCGTTTCTGTAACTGACTTCATAGACTCGCAAAGCTTCTGCGACTGCTCCTTCTAATCTTAGCACCCTTCTTTGGAGTTTACCTTTTAAATGAACTCCAGTGTAGATTGTGCCCTCTCTTTGAAAATTACTATGTGTTAAAGCAACTAGCTCGCTTTCGTCTGCTCCTGTAGCCCAAACTAACTGATAAATTGCCCTATTTCTATGATAAGCATATCCGCTTCGAGAGACATCATCTTCAGGGACTGTTTCTAATAGTCTTGCGAATTCGTCTGGAGTCATAGAAACCTTATCGGGATGGGGCATTTTTGCAGTAATAGGTATCCTTACTTCTCCCGGATAGCCCGCAAACTTTGCAAAATCTTTAAGAACTGCGAACCTTCCCTGCTGTGCTGCATAACTTCCCCCGCTTTCATTAAGAGCTCTGGCTTTTTCAATAGCCGGTGGAACTAAGCTTACTAAAAAATCCGGAGTGATTTTTGTAGGATCTGGTGGCTGTTCGAAAAGTTCAGCTGGAAGAAGCCCCTTTATCCTTTGTCTGTAGACTGTTTTGGTATGTTCTGCCTTCCTTCTTCTTTCTAGGTCTTCTCGATAAAGTCTTATTACCTCTGTCCCTTGAGAGTAACCAGCCATATTTTATAATGCACAAGACTTTTTTTAAATATGATTGCACTGGCTTATATATTTTAGAACTATTTGTTAGGCGGGAGAATTTCAACAATTTCCCCTATTCTTTTTTTGAAAGAATAGAGCTTGGGCGGGCGATTAGAAACATCTTTTTGGATTTCTTTTGTTGGGGTTATTAAGTCCAGAGATCGAATCTTCTTCCTGAAATTCCTTTTGTCAAATTTTTTGTCGAATACAATTTCGTAGAGTTTTTGCAGCTGGGTCAGGGTAAATTTTTTTGGCAGCAGTGAGAAAGCCAGAGTGGTGTACTCAAATTTCCATCTCAGTCTTTTCATGGCGTATTTTAAGATTTTATCATGGTCAAATGCAAGTTCTGGCAATTCTTTTACAGAAAACCATTTTGCTTCAGAAGCATCTGTCGTTGCTTTTAATTCTTGTTCTGGCTTCTCAGCGTTTATCAGGGCAAAATAAGAAACAGTTATGACCCTCCCTCTTGGATCCCTATGCACATCGCCAAAAGTATAGAGCTGTTCAAGATAAACCTCTTTTACCCCGGTTTCTTCTTCTAATTCACGTTTTGCAGCTTCTTCTAAGTTTTCTTCAATCCTTACAAATCCGCCTGGTATTGCCCACTTGCTCTTGAATGGCTCGATTCCTCTTTTTATAAGCAAAACTTTCAGGCTATTGTCTTTGATAGAGAAAGTTATTATATCTACTGCTACAGAAGGTGTTGGAAATTCTTCTTTCATAGTGTTAATAAAACAATAAGGTATTTAAAGTTTATTTAATTTGAGGGGGGATGGTTACGGTTTTATTTCCTGGCAGGCATCACCTGCTTACTAAATTTCAACACCAGTCTCTTAGAAATTTGATAGAAGAGAGAATCAAGGGGGAAGAAGTAAGGAGAATTGTATTCGCTGTTACGTCTTCTAATCACGAGAATACAAGAAGGAATCCCGTGCCTTTATATTTAAGGACCATGGCGATAACTCAGTTTTCTCAGGATCTGCCTTGCGAAGTTAAGATATACCCCATTCCGGACATAAAAAAATCAGATAAATTTGCCCGTTATATTCTTAGCCAGATATTTTATCAAAGTGGAGAAAAGCTTACACCTGAGAATACAGTTGTGGCCTGCTCTACCCCGGAGGTTGCGCCTCTATTTAAAAAACTGGGTTTTTCTATCCTGCCTCTGGAGCTGGTTGATGCAAAAAAAGAGAAATATTCTGCCTTGAGACCTTATGAGGTTATTGAATTGCTGGCAAAAGCTAGAAAGGAGTGGAGACGGGATGTAAAATGGAAAGAGCACGCTTCAGAAGCAACCCAGAATATTTATTTAGAGTATAATTTAGGGGAATTAATAATCGAGCTGTTTAATGATTCTTTGATTAATGAGGATGCAGATATAACTGATACAAGGGATTATAATGTCTATGCTATGGGCATGGATAAGAATGTCCCGTTTAAGTTTGAAGATATAAAACCTTTTGTCTTGCAGGGGAAAATTGTCGATGCAGGATGTGGCACAGGAGCATTAATAAGATTACTAGCAAAAGAGTTTCAGGAATCAGATATTATAGGTATTGAAGCCACCCGTAAATTTTATGAGTTCTGCAAATTGCAGGAGTATGCTAATCCGTTTGTTTTCTTCTATAGGAGAAACATTATAAATCAGAATTTTAAGGAAAATACAATAAATACTTTTGTGTATTCTTCTATTCTTCACGAGATTTATTCTTATGTAGGCAGAGAAGCTTTAATTAGAGTTCTTAAAAATACTTATAGTCAGCTGGTTAATGGGGGGAGAATTGTAATACGAGATGTTGTTGGGCCAGACACTCCAAAAAAGCCAGTTTATATGTGGTTGAATAAAAATGATGGAAAATCCGAAGGCAAGGTAGAAGAGCTTTCGACCTATGCCAAGTTTTTAAGATTTGCTGAGGATTTCAAGCCGAGAAGAATAAAATTTCAACAAGTTAAGCTAGAAGGCAAGGAGCTGGTTAAAATTAATCTTGTGGACGCTTACGAGTATATGAGCAAGATGAATTACGTTGAGAACTGGCAAAGCGAGATGCATGAAGAATTTGGTTTCTGGAGCTTTAAACAGTGGAAAGGGGAATTGAATAAGCTAGGATTCAAGGTAGTGGAGGGCTCTAAAGAATTTCAAAGTAAGTACATAATTGAAAAAATGTATAAAGGAAAAGTTGCCCTTTATTCTTTAAAAGGCAAAGAACTGGCTGAGCAGGACTATCCTTCTACTAACATGATTTTGGCTGGAGAAAAATCTAGTCTTTATACAGGCAATGTTTTTTAATAAACCTTTCAACAGAACTTGGAACAAGATTTTTTAGTGATTGATTTTGTTTTGCCCTTTTCCTTACTTCGGTTGAAGAGATGTTTTTTGTTTTATCAAATAAAATATTTTTAATCCCTTAATTTTTTTAACAGGGTAGCTTTTTCTGCCGAATACGATAAAACTGGTTTCATCCAGGAGTTTTCTGTAATTGTGCCATTTTTTTATCTCATGGAGAATATCCGCCCCAACCATTAGAATGAACTCATAAGGATATCTTGCTCTTAGTTTTCTTAGAGTGTTTAGAGTGTAGTTTTTCCCTGTTGATTTTAGCTCTATGTAGCAGACTCTCACTTTTTTTATATTTTTAATGGCCAGCTTAATCATTTCTACTCTATTTTTTCCGCTTGCAAGCTCCTTGTTAAAGGCATGTTTATTGCAGGGCATAATCCAAACTTCGTCTACTAATCCTTTTTTGAGGAGCTCTTTTATTATTTTTATGTGGTCGTTGTGGATTGGGTTAAAGCTTCCTCCAAACAAAGCAATTTTTTTGTTCTTCTTTTTATCTTTCATTTTACATTCTTTCAATTACATTTAGCGGGCAATTAGACAGTTCTATCTCTATGCAATCTCCTATATTAAAATCGTAGGTTAGATGAGAATCTATAGCAATAATTCCTCCAGTACTCCTTTTAGACTCGAAGATTATTTTTTCACCTTCTTTTATTTCGCCATTAAGAATCTTTGGCTTAAAAACTCTTCTTACAAAGGGTTCTCTTGTTAGGAACTTTAATTTCTTTTCTGCATAGTGAAACGGCTTTCCACCAGCAGATTTGTACCATGCATTAGAGCCAGAACCCGTTACAACAAGTACTCCGGAGCTTCTGTGCTCTTCTTCGTTCCCATTTAATTTAATTATATATCTGGATGTATGAAACTGCGTCTCTGAGCCAATATATACCTCGTTTAATGCGTGTCTTTCGATTAACTCTCCATTTTTTCTTACTTTTACTCTTGGTCTTTGAATTATCCTGTATTTACCAGTTAGTATTTCATCTAGAAAATCAATTTCTTCTCCTTTAAGGCTGGATAGTGCTCCTTCGCTTACTTCTGGTTCTGAATTAATCCCCAGAATAGGGGTTTGATTTAAGAAATGCGAAGTCTGGATAAATGTCCCATCTCCTCCGATTGCTATAACTAAGTCTTTGTCCTTAAAATGGGCATCTTTAAGCTCGTTGCATTTAACGCATGAAATCTCTTTATTCAGTTTATTTAGAATTTTTATTACTTTCGCTGTTGCTTCTTCATGTTTCTCGCTTTGTTTTTCGTGCCTTACGATCAAGACTTTATTAAATTCAGCCATTTTTCTCCCTCCAGGTTTTATATTTCTCAAGAGTTTCTTGATGGTCAAAAGCTAATTTTGGCGTAATGTTCAATGAAAACCAATCTGCTTCTTCTGCGTCATCGTCTGCTTTTGGCTCGCCTTTGAATTCTTTTACAATGAATTGAATAGCAACTACATGCCCGCGAGGATCTCGGTCAGGTTTTGAAGCAACTCCTAGTAATTCTATATCTTTTAATTCTGCTATTAGTTGAGTCTCTTCTTTTAGCTCTCTTACTGCTGTTTGTTCGATGGTTTCTTTTCCATAGTCTATAAAGCCCCCTGGAAATGCCCATTCCCCCTTATATGGCCCGTGCTTTCTTTTGACTAGGAGCAGTTTACCTTCTCTTTCTACAATTATATCTACAGCTAAACCTGGATTTTTGTATTTCATTGGGGTTTTGGATATTCTTTCAATTTAAGTATATCTTCTTTTAGTTTTTCACTTTCTTTTGTTTTATTGTAAGGCAAAATACTCTCCCTTATATCATATCCGAAGGAGGACTTGCTGGTTATTATGATTGGAGGAGACTGTACTCTCTTAAAAACGCTTTTTTGCAGCTGGGCATCAAACCACTCTAAGTCTTTTATAAATTCTTTTGGGTCAGTAATATTCCATCTTTTCATCAGTTCATAGCCTACTTTTTTGCCTTGGTTTATATCCTTTAGATAGCCGTCTATGAGTTCGTGCAATTTTCCATCAATATAGAGCCTCATTACTTCTTCTGATGATACTTTTTTGTAATTTGTAAAAGCATCAACTAAAGCGCAATGATACCCAAATTTCATAGGGTCTACTTGGTTGTCTTTAAGCTCTGCACTTGGCTCTATCTGGTCTTTCCTAAACCTCCATAGTTCATCTGGAATAAGCGCTTCTGGAATTATTTCCTCTTGAAATACTTTTTTATTCAAGTATTTCGCCAGCTCTACAACCTCTATTTTGTTTAAATCGCCAAGAGGGGCAAATGCTCCTCCGACATCTCCGTACAAAGTTGCATATCCTAAAAATACTTCATCTTTGTTTCCGTTGTTCGTAAATATAGCATTGTATTTTGCAGCCAGGTTGGATAAAATAGTTGTAGCTCTTATTTTTGCCTGTATGTTTTCAATATTTAAGCTGGAAAGCTTTTTTCTTGACTTGTCAATATCTGCTTTATCCAGAATTTCTATATTTGAATTGACTAAGGATTCTATTGGAATTATTTCGTAAGCTATCCCTAATTTTTCTGCCAGGACTTTTGCAACGCCCCTTGTTTTCTGGCTGTTGTATTTGGTGGGCATGTTTATGCTTATTACATTTTCTTTTCCAATTGCTTTTACCAGTAAAGCTGCAACAACAGCAGAATCAATTCCTCCTGACAAGCCAATTACCATTTTCGGTTGGACAGATGCTCCCATCATATCTTTCATATGCTTTATTCCTTTTATCACTGCTTCATATTTCTGCTTTATTTTTGGCTCTTCTATCCTTTGCCTTGCTTTTTTATCTAGGTCTTTTTCTTCTATTATCATTAATTCTTGTTCGTAGGCTGCTTTGCTGAAAATAATCGGAAGGCCTTCTTTGTTGTAGACAGTTGAGCCTCCGTCAAAGGTAACCAGGTTCTTGCCGTTATTTTGAACGCCTGTGCAATTTACATAAAAGAATGGAACAAAAGCTTTGCCTGATTCTTTCTTTAAGAACAATACTCTTCTATCTCTTGCTGCATTTTTTCCATAAGTCCAGGGAGAAGCAGATATGTTTATGATAATCTCTGCTTCATTTTCAATCAGCAGCTTGGTTTTATTGACTGCTTTTTCCTCCTGCCTGTAGTCTTCGCACCATAAGTCCTCGCAAACTTCGAATCCAATGGGAACTATTTTGTCTTCTATTTTTATTAAAAAAGGAGAGCATAGCTCTTTTAGCTTAACACTAAAATCTTTAGCAACATCCTGAAGTGAGAAGAAATACCTTTCATCGTCGAAAATACGGTAGTTTGGATGGAGCGTTTTTATATCGATACCTTCTGGAACAACTTTTGTTTTTATTCCCCTTTCAACTGGCTTTTGGTCTTGGAAGATGTAAATGGCGTTATATTTTCTTGTTCTTCCATCTTTATTGGGGTGCCTGCTTTTTGAATCAGTTCTTTTCTCTATTTCTTCTTGCTTATCAAGATAGATATTTCCGTAGACAACTGCAATTCCTGTGCTCGCTTGCCTTATTTTTTCGTTGTAGCTCATTAAATTAAGGCAATAATCTTCGCTCAGCCATTTATCCCCTAAAAGATAGCCTCCAACACACATTTCAGGGAAGGCTATTAAATCAACTTTTTCTTTTTTTGCTTTTTCAATAAGCAGAAGCATATTCTCCACATTTTTCTCTGGATTTCCTGGTATTACTTCTAGTTGTGCTAGTGCTATTTTCATTTTATCTTCCAATAGGATTTATTGTTGGTTTCTTGTCTTTTTCAACAATTGTCCAGCCCAAGAAATCTTTGTTTTCTTTAGGATAATCTTGCCTGAAATGGCAGGCTCTGCTTTCTTTTCTTGCTAGCGCGCTTTCTATTATTATCCCAGCAACTTCTGCAATGTTTCTGACTTCAAGGAAATCTTTGCATATAAAATAACTCCAGTAGAAATCATTTATCTTTTTCTTTAAAGAGTCAATTTTACTTTTTGCCAAAAGGAGCCTTTTTTCATCACGTGCAATACCGCATAATTCAGTCATTGTTATCCTTATTGCTTCCCAGTAAGAGTCAATCAAATCCTTATCTTTAATCTGAACTGCCCTGCCCAAGTCCCATAGGGGGATTCCTTGGCTTTCATTTTTTACAGAAATGAAGTGTCTGGCAGCAAGCTTTCCAAATAAGATGCATTCTGGAGCAGAGTTGCTTGCAAGGCGTGTTGCGCCATGCAGCCCGGTGTAAGAAGCTTCTCCAATAACATAAAGCCCCTTGATTTTTGTTTCGCTGTTTTTTCCAACTAAGACTCCTCCGTTAGAATAGTGGACTGCGTAAACAACTGGAATCGGCTCTTTTGTTGGATTTATTCCTTTGCTCATGCAGAATTCATAGGAGTTCTTGAAATCTTTTTTCATCTGTTCTTCTGGTATTTTGGTGCAATCCAGCCACAAGTGTTTTAATCCTTTTTCTTTCATAACTAAGTCTTCTGCCCTAGTTACAACGTCCCTTGTAGCTTTTGAGCCCATTTCGCTGTATTTGAGGATGCAATCTTCGTTAGAGTCTTTGTCAGACTTGATTATTGCCCCAGCTCCTCTAAGCGCTTCTGTCAGAAGGAATCTTCTTTGAGGCTCATCGACTGCTTTTGGATCATAAAATACAGTCGGGTGGAACTGGATAAATTCCATGTTTGCTAAAGGCAGCCCTATCCTGTGGCACATTGCAAAACCATCTCCAGTTGCAATATCATTGTTGCTGGTGTACATGAATACTTTCCCTAAACCGCCTGTTGCTACGAAGATGCCTGGGCATGAAACATTTTTAACATAATCATTTTTTATATCATAAGCATAAAATCCAATGCAAGAATCTTCTCCTTTTTTATTTTCAATCTTGTTTTTGGTTACAATGTCTATTGCCATATGATATTCGTGCAAGGTTATATTAGGATGTTTTTTTACCAATCTTCCAAGCACATTCATTATTTCAACTCCTGTTGTGTCTTTGGAATGGAATATCCTATTTACAGAATGCCCGCCCTCTCTGTGTAGGTCATATTCAAACCCTTTGGAGTCTGCCGCCTTGTCAAAGCTCACTCCTTTTTTGACAAGCCATTCAATAACTTCTGGATAGAAGTTTTTTGAGCAGAATCTTACAACTTCTTTATCGTTCAAGCCCTTTCCAGCTTCTAGAGTGTCTTTTATATGGCTTTCAAAAGAGTCTCCTTTGATTGGGAGATTATTCTTTAATGGAACTGCTGTTAACCCCCCTGCAGTAAGGTAGCTGTTGCAGTCTTCTATTAACTTTCTTTTTACAAATAAGTCTACTTTCTTTCCAGAATCTGCTAGCTCTAAGGCCACTGTGCAACCAGCCATTCCGCCGCCTATTACACTACAGTCGGTTCTTATAATATTTCTATCCAAGCCAATGTCAACAACTTTTGCAGAGTGAGTTATAGCTCCTACTGCTATTCTTTCAACTCTAGTCTTAGCTACTTCAGCTAGATTTTCAAATTTTATTCCTCCAGATGCTTCAAGCAAGGGTGTTTTCTTACTTCCTCTTAAAGCCACTGCTTCTTTTAGTTGTGAAGGGGGCATGTTATCAAGAAGTATTATATCTATGCCTTCTATGTTCAGTATTCTTTTGTACTGTTCTAGATTGTCAACTTCAACTTCTATGAACTTTATTTCCTTTTGTTTTTTAGCTGCCTGGATTATTCCTTCGAGCTGCTTGTATGTGTTTTTTTTAAGCTGGGCGAGATGGTTATCTTTTATAAGAACAGCATCGTACAACCCCAACCGGTGGTTGCATCCCCCTCCGCATCTTACTGCGTATTTTTCTAAAGCCCTCCATCCAGGAGTAGTTTTTCTTGTGTCATAAATCTTAGCTTGAGTGCCTTTAACAGCTTCTACATATTTTCTTGTTAAAGTAGAAATTCCGCTTAGCCTTTGCATGAAATTAAGGACAACACGTTCTGCACTTAATATTGAGCATAGCGGTCCTGTTATTGTTGCAATTCTCTCTCCAACGTCAGCAGATTCTCCATCTTTTTTGTATATTTTTATCTTTAGCCTTGGGTCGTAGCTTTTGAGAACTTCTCTTGCAACTTCTGTTCCGCAGACAACTATTTTTTCCCGCGTCACAAGGTCTGCATTTATTATAGTATTATCTTTTTTGAACAGGTTGCTCGTAACATCTTTTCCATTGAAGTCCTCTTTTATTGCAGCTTTTATCAAAAGTGTTGCTTCTTTCAAGTCTGGCTTTTTTATTTTATTTTCCATTATTACCCCCGGGGCAATCATTTTTCTTAGAGAATTCTCTGCTTTTTTCCTTACATCTTCTGGTACTTTTATCTCGTACTGGTTTTTTTCTAATGCTTCTTTTACTTTTTCCAAGGTTGTTTTTTTCATGTCAGGGCAGATTCCTCCTATTGTTAGATACTTGTTTTTAGAGTTCTCTTTTGCTAATCTGTTGGTCATGTCTTTCTCTGTTGCAAGAATTATTGTCTTGTTGCTGTTTTCTTTTGCAAATTCCAGCATTTTTCCTGTTGAGAAAATATAATCTGCGTGCTTTAAAACTTCTTGTGGGCATTCTGGATGGGCTATAAATATTGCTCCTGGATTTTGTTTTTTTGCAATAACTGCAGATTTTTCGCTTATTTCTTGGTGAATAGGGCAGTAGCCATTCCAGGGAATCAGCCTCTTTTTTGTTTGGGTTTGTGCATAAGCAGCAAGGTTTTTGTCAGGAGCCATTATTGCCTCTTCTTCTTTTAAGCTATTAACTATTTCTACAACATTGGCTGAGGTGCAGCAGATATCGCATTCTGCTTTTGTTTCTGCGTTTGTGTTAACATAACAAACAACAGAGGCTTTAGGGTGCTGCTTTTTAAACTCTTTTAATTGCCTTGCATTTATCATCTCTGCCATTGGGCATCCTGCATCTTCTGCTGGCAGCAGCACTGTTTTATTTGGATTGAGGATTTTGGCTGTTTCAGCCATAAACTTAACCCCGCAAAAAACAATAACATCCTTGTTTGTTTCTGCAGCTTTTCTGCTTAATTCAAGAGAATCGCCTATAAAATCAGCTATTTCATAGATTTCAGGTCTTTGATAGTTATGGACAAGTATAACTGCGTTTCTTTTTTCCTTTAGTTCCTTTATTTCCTTGATTATTTGTTCTTTAGTTTCCATTTTAGCTTTTAATAACCTCCAAAATCCTGTCTTTTAGTTTAGGATCAACATCGTAAGATACGAATCTTTCGCTCTCCTGCTTAAATTTCACGTATTTCTCTCCTAGCGCTGCAGAAACTGTCAAAACATCATACATTGCTGAATTCTGCTTCCCTGAATAGTCTAGCCATCTAATGGCAGATTCGTATAAAAATCTTCCTAATCTGCTGCTTTTAAATTCTTCTAACTCTTCCCTTGTAAAGCAAATTTTTTTGGCAACTTGCTTTGTAATCTGGTAGACTGTCCAGGGAGCTGCCAGGACTTTTTTTGCGGCTTCTTGGTCTGCTTTAAGATTATGGTCTTCTAGTGAAGAGCCCATAATATAAATTCTTTTTACATTTTTTATTGAGGGACTGTTCTCTAATTGCCAGGCTATGTTGGTTAATGTACCTATGCAGACTAGAATACTATCTTCATCATATTTGGGAAAAGGCAATCTTTCTATAGGCTCTTGGAGCTCTTCTTCTGTTAAAGCCAGATGTTCAAAGCCAAGCCAGTATTTTTTAACTGCTTCTTCTGGGCCAGATTTTCCCAGTATTATCGGGGTATTGGTTTGCAGCATCCTTTCTAATTTTCTTGCTATTTTTGCCCTAATTTCTGTATTGCCCATCACAGTTGTTATTGCCTTTACATTCGCTTCTGGGTTTTTCAATAAATAGGCAAGTGCAAAAGCATCATCAACATCTGTTCCTACATCTGTGTCGAATATAATGTTCATCTTATCTTTCTCGCACTTTGAGTTTTATATTACAAAATGTAACTTAACTCAAAATCCTCGACCTCCCTTCTATATTTTTTTCATTTTCTAAAAAATAAGGAGTTAGGCAAAGCCTGTAAAACTGGCCTCTCCTGTATTTTTCTAAGTCCGGATTTTCTTCTTTTGTCCAGGCAAGCAGCAAAACATCGCTGGCTTTTAGATCCAAATTCTCTTCTTTGTTTACCTTCTCTATTATTTTTTCTTGGATTTCCTTGTATTTGCTATAAAGCTGTCCTGGCTTAAGCTTATCCAATATTTTGTCTGCTATCAACAACGAAAAAATATTCTTGAACCAGATATTTGCCTCAAGAGTTTCTATTTTTTCCCTGCTGAAGGTAAAGCCTATTCTATAGTAATACAGCCCAAAAGGCTTGCTCATAGAAACTATTACTGCAAGTATATTGGGATTTTTTAAGTCAAACTTGTATTCTTTTGTTAAGCCTACATAAGTTGCATCTAGGATAACCTGATGATACTTGCATATATTGTTTATAAGTTCATTCTTGATTATATTTCCATTTCTTGCAGAAGGATTGGAGATAAACCAGACCCCTTCCTTTAATTTCGAAAAATCTTCGTTCTCTTCTATCTCTTTTACCTGCAGCCCAATTCTGGTGGCGTATTCTTTATATCCTTCGTACTCTCCACTTAAAACATAGATGACTGTTTCTGGATTTTTTGTTTTTAGATTAACAAGCAAATGAAAAATTCCTTCGCTTGCGCCAGCTGTAAAATACCGATATTTGAATTCTTTTAAAAAAGGAAGCTGTTTGTCGCTGTATCTTATAAATTTCTCTATTATTGGAAAATGGAAATTATCCAGCCCAGGCTCTATGGACTTCAGAAAAACTTCGTGCGGAAATTTTTCTGTTAATTCATCTATTATTTCCCGTATTTCTGGAAAATAATAGCAGTAGACTGTCCTTGTTGCTTTTAATTTTTCTGTCATATTAGTGTCGCTCCCCTGTACTGCCAGTCAAATTTTAAATGTCCGTCTGGAAAAAATATTATCTGCCTTAGCGTATCGCTTTCTGGTTTTAGTGTTAGGGCGTCTGTAAGACAGAGATTTTGCCCATAGATATCGTACACTGCTGCCCCGTGCTCAAGAGTCATTATTCTGTTCCCTTCTTTCTCCAGAAAATCTTTTATATCATTTAGGTTTTCTTCTTCGAGCAGATGTTTATTAGTCCATTCGAAGACCTCTTTGTTTTCTGAGTGCAAGGGTTTTGCAAGTTTTCTGATACTTAACTGTTCTACTCCTAGTTTTTTTGAATATTCTATCATTTTTTTTATTTGTTCAACGCTATCTATATATCCTTTTGCCAGCGTGCAGCTAAGCCTAACAGAAAACCCTATTTTGTGAAGCTTTTCTATTAGGTCATCTAGGTCTATGTAATCTTCATTAGGGGTGAAAATTTCTTTATTCTTTTCTTGGTTATAATGAACTACAGATATTGCAACCATAGTCAACCCTAGCTCATACCATTTTTTTAAATAGGGCTGATATTTTTCAAATTCTTTTTCAAGTACAAGAGCATTTGTTTGTAGCTCAGTCAGTGGAAAGTTAAATAGTTTCAGCTTCTCTAGGAATTCTGTTATTTGTTCTGGATATAGTGTAGGCTCTCCTTTTCCAGTCAGGAGGACAGTAGTCACTCCGCTTATTTGAGCCAGCCTGCAGGCTTTTTCGAAATTTCTCCAATTTACTGCAGGTTTTTCAAGGTTGATCCCTTGTCTAGGAGTCATTTTTGATATGCAGTACGGGCAGTTTGCATTGCAGGCAGTTGTTCCGGCAATTATGCTAAAAGTTTGTATTTTCATTTTCTTTCTTTAATTTTGATTGTTCCTCCCAAAATCTGGAATTTTTTTTATTTCATCTGTAGTTCGAGTTGTGACTTGTTCAAGTCCGCATTTCTCGCAAATTCTTTTCCATCTTGGTTCTGTTTTTGCTGGGACATAAACTGGTCCTCTCCAGTCAACACCCATTGTCCCCGGAGGGTCTCCTGGAATTGTAAAAGCTTCTGTGCGGATAGGGTCATAGATTGTCTCCCCATATTTATGCCGGCAGCTTTTTTCGTAATCATCAAGTTCTCTTCTGGCCTGATTATATTCTCCATCAAGTTTTTTTACTAATGCGCGTAATTGTCTTGCTCTGTCTTCCATTTTAAAATTTCCTCCAAAATTTCTTGTGTGGTTTTATATTCTACACCCATATCTCCTGCAACTCTTTTGCAGGCTTCTCTTGATTCCCCAGAAGTCTGGAATGAGAATCCTATTAACGGAGTAATTCCATCAGAAGGAGTGACAATTCCATTTCTTGGCAACTCTTGCCTTTCTCCTACAGCAGTCATTAAAGTGCATATTCCCTCAACAACTGAAGGATTTATAACGAACAGCTCATATTGGTCTTGTGGATATTTTTCCATCAAAAGGCTGAATATATTCTCATCTTCATCAGGAACTCTTGGGTGCTTTACGCCCCTGCCTAATGTCCTATCTGTAGAGAGCCTTGTTGCGTCAAAGAATTTTTTGGGCGCAATCATATATTTGAATTCCTCTTTAAAAAATTCATCCCGAGTAATTATTAGTATATAAAGTATAAAGGGGTTAAACATTTTAAGGTCTAACCCCTTGTGTTGTTATTCAGGCAACACAGATAATTACAATAAAAGAGGATAATAA
>Ga0315277_10004059_pt1 | contig 19653 bp, 9 predicted proteins | sample YL17G05_15_MG_FD_203695 | JGI IMG/M metagenome (GOLD analysis project Ga0315277, IMG submission 203695) | Sediment microbial communities from Yellowstone Lake, YNP, Wyoming, USA - YL17G05_15 | ecosystem: Environmental > Aquatic > Freshwater > Lake > Sediment | place: USA: Wyoming | collected... | reverse complement strand
TCCGGGCCGACGATGCGGTAGAGATCCAGCACGCAGCAATCAAGCTGGCGCCGCAGGTTTTCCATGACGCGCTCGGCGAGGACCTCCACCGCGCGCGCGAAATGGTCCGTCTCCTCGAACGCCCACATCAGGTAATCCTGAAACGACATGAGGTCGGCGGCGAGATAGGCCGGGTCGCCGATGGAGGCCATCACCAAGCCATGCTCGCCGAGTTCCGCCCGCACCCGCGTGAGATCGGAAGCGTCGTACCGCGCCGGTTCGTAGGGCACGCTGAACGCCCTGTTCACATCCGCCGTGTTCTTGCACCAGTGTTCGACCTGCCATGTCGTGTGGACATCCGGCGCCGCCTGCGTGACCGAGCGCAAATCCCCTTTCGGCGTATGGCAGATGCGCGTCGTGCGGTCAAACTGGCCGACAGTTTCCGAATGCAGCTCGATTTCCACCGGGAAATCGGAGCAAAGAAACCGTTCCTCGCAGGTGTAACGGTCTGTGGCGGGGCGCGGGTTCCAGTTCGTGATGCAATCCGTCTGCGCTCGAATGAAATCCATCAAGCGCCGGTAGCTGGGCTGCAGATTGTACCAATCGAGCCGGTTGCGCCCGGCCAGCTCGTAGGTGTTGATGGGTACGCGGTCGGGCGTGCCGCTGGCGAGCGCGGTCAACAGCCGGCGGCGGCTGGTCCAGGCTTGAGTTGTGGATTCAGTAGGCATCAATCCTCGTCCGCCTCGACGACTTTCCACTCGTGAGCACCCGTGGCAAATCCTTGCGGCAGTTTCACGGCGAGCCGAAGCGCCGTTGTCTTCACGGTTGCGAATGAAACCTCGCACCACTTGTCCTTGGCGACTTCGTAGAGGCTCGTCGCCGCCACCGGCTTCCACTCGTTGCCGTCGAGGAACTGAATCTGCCATGACGCCGGCAGGCGACATTCGCCGCGCCCGGTGTCATCGAACCAATAAACCTTCGCGCCGTTGACGGTGACGGGCTTGGGCCAGGTGTATTGCGCCCACTCGTCCGTACTTTTGTGCGGCCACCAGTGGCACAGCTCTACCGGCTGGTCACCGCTGCTCTTCGGTTCAATGCCGTCGTTGATGCCGCCGGGTTGGCAATTGTCGTTCGCAAAGCTCACCGAAACTTTTGCGCGTGATTCCAGTCCGCCAACGAGCCGTGGCGCCGGCGCGACCGGTAGCCAGACTTTCATCCCGCCAGGCGAGCGATTATCCCAAGCGTAGTACGGAATCGCTGTCAGCGGGACGCGCAGCAGGGGATGCACGGCTTGATAAAGCGAGCGCGTCCAAACCTGGAACGCAAGCTCACCCTGTCCCTTCAACACGACCGCGCCGCCGAGCAACTTCGGGTTGCGCTCCGTCTTCAACGCGACGGAAACTGGTAGGTAAAGGGAATCAACCGACTTGACATAGTCGAGGATTGTAAAACGGGCACTGGGTGTTCTGGGAACGTGGTCGGTGTCCTCGACGCAATAAACCAACGGCCCGCGCTGGATCGCCAGCAGACCTTGGTCTGCTTTCACGTTCGGATTGGCAGCGACCCGCGCGACTGGCATTGGCAGTTTGAGCAGAACCTCGTTGCCTGTCTTCCAATCCCATTGAAACACGATGTAACCGCCCTGGATTTCGGGTTTGGAAATCTTCGAACCGTTCACGGATAGGGCTGGGAATCGGCACCAACCGGGCTTTCGCAACCGCAGTTCGAATCTCGCCGGCTTCGCGAGCTTCGGCCTCAGTGTCACCTTGCCGTCCCATGGATAATCCGTCGTCACGTCCAGTTCCACCGGCACGCCGGCAACCTTCGCCTTCACCGAACCTTGGATGTAAAGGTTCACCCAAAGCGCGTTGTCGCTGGTGGCGTAAGCATAACCGCCGAGCGCCGCCAGCGTGCGCGCCACGTTCGGCGGACAGCAGGCGCAGCCGAACCATGGCGAGCGATGGTGCGTGCCGCGGCTTTCCAGCGGGTTCACGTAGAAAAACTTCGTGCCGTCCTGCGACACGCCGGCCAGCACGCCGTTGTAAAGCGCGCGTTCCAACACGTCCGCGTATTTCGCATCGCCGTAAAGCAGTGCCATCCGGTGATTCCACTGGGCCAGCGCGATGGTGGCGCAAGTTTCCTGGTAGGCCGTGAGGTTCGGCAAGTCGTAATCCACCGTGAAACCCTCGTTGTGCGCGCTCGGACCGATGCCGCCGGTGAGATACATGTTCCGCTCGGTCGTGTTGCGCCACGCGCGGTTGAGCGTCGCCAGCAACCGCTGGTCGCCGGTTTCCGCGGCGACATCGGTCACGCCGCTCATCAGGTAGCAGGCGCGGACGGCGTGGCCTTTGATGTTCTTGTGGTCGAAGATCGGCATGTCGTCCTGGAAATACGAGCCGTCGTATTTGTCCAGCGGCGTGTTGTGCTCGGTCGCGAAGTAGTGCCGCCCGCGGTTTTCGATGAAGAATTGAGCGAGCTTGAAGTAACGCTCGTTGCCGGTGGCGCGCCAGAGTTTGATGAGCGCCAACTCGATTTCCGGATGGCCGGGATAGCCGAGGCGCTTCGGCGGCGGGCCGAACACGGAGTCAATGTGGTCGGCAAACTTCGCCGCCATGTCGAGAAGCGTGTGCTTGCCGGTGGCTTGGAAGTGCGCGACGGCGGCCTCGAACATGTGGCCGGCGCAATACAACTCGTGGCAATCGCGCAGGTTCGTCCAGCGCTTCCCCGGCTCTTGGACCGTGTAGTAGCTGTTCAGGTAGCCATCGGGTTGCTGCGCGGCGGCGAGCGTGGCGATGATGTCGTCGAGCTTCTTCCCCAACGCCGGGTCCGGGTGCGTGGCGAGCGAGTAAGACGCAGCTTCCATGGCCTTGTAAACGTCGGAGTCCATGAACACCGGGCCTATGAAACCCTTCGTCGCACGTCGAGCCGCGAGCCGGAGGTCTTGTAGGTTGCCAGCCTTCTCCAGGTTCTCGAAGTTGATGGGAATGGAAACGAGCCGGTTGGTTTCCTGTCGCGGCAGCCAGAACGAGTCGGCGATTTTCACGTCGGTGAACGGGACGGCGCGGAGCTTTGCCAGCGGCGCGTCGGCGGCGAGAAGCGGCACAGAGAAAACCGTCGCTGCGGTGAATAGGTTAAGCTGGAGCATTCTCTTCATGGATCATTCCTCTTTTTCTTCCGGTTTGATCGGCTTGCCTTCCCAAAGCCAGACGCCGTCTTCTTTGACGAGAATGCGATGGGCACTGCCGGGGGCGGGTGGCGCGTTGATCTTCGGCAGCCAGCGTGCGTGCTCGCGGACGACGGCGGCGAGCTTCGGTTCGTGCACGACGTTGGTCCACTCGTTTGGATCGCGCAACGTGTCGTAAAGCTCCTCCGAACCGTCGGCGTAACGGATGTAGCGCCAGCGCTCGGAACGAACGGCGTGGTTGCTGACATTGTGCGTCGTGATCGCCGGCCAGCGGCGCTTGGTCTTTGCGTCCTTCAATTGCGGCATCAGGCCGTGGCCTTCCAAACCGTCTTTGTGCGGCAGGCTGCAGAGCTCGACGAGCGTCGGGTACATGTCGAGCAACTCGGCCGGCTGCGAACACTTAGCAGCTTTCGCCACGCCCGGGCCAGTGAAGATTAGCGGCACGTGCGTCGAGCGTTCCCAAAGCGTGGTTTTGCCGGTCATTCCCTTCTCGCCGATGTGCCAGCCGTTATCGCCCCACAACACGACAACGGTGTTCTGCGCGACGCCCTCGGCTTCGAGCGCGTCGACCAACCGCCCAACCTGGCTGTCCACAAACGCGGTGCTGGCGAGGTAGCCGCGGACGAGCGGGCGCCACTGATTGGCTTGCTTCAACCACGAGAGCCGCGGCTCGGGCAGCTTCCAATGCAGATACCAAGCGAACTCCGGCACGTCATCGCGGTCGTTGTCCTTCACTGGCGGCAGGATGATTTGGTCTTCCGGCGGAAAAAGGTCGAACCACTTTTGCGAAGCGAAACACGGGACGTGCGGCAGCCGGAAACCAACGGCGAGGAAGAACGGTTTATCCTTCGGTCGCGCCTTCAGTTGCTCGATGGCGGCATCGGCAATCCTCCAATCCGCCTGCTCGCGATCATCTTTCGGAAACACGCCCCAGTCCATGGCGCGCATCGTAGCCGGCGTCTGGACGATCTTCTGTTTCGGATACGGCATTCCGGGCGCGATGCCCCAGACGTTGAATTCATTCGTGCGAAGCGCCACGGGAATCGAGTCGTCGTGAAAGACTTTTCCGAAACCCGCCGTGAAGTAACCGTTCCTCGCGAAGTGTTGCGGCAGCGTCACGCAGCTCGTGGTCGCCGCCACGTTGCGGATGCCGGGCACGAGACCGTAGATGCCGGTAGTGGACGGTCGCAATCCCGTGAGCAAGCTGGCGCGCGACGGATTGCAGAGCGGCGCCTGGACGTGCGCGTTGCTGAAGAGCGTGCCGCGGGAGGCAAGGCGATCGATGTTTGGCGTGCGCGCTTGCGGATGGCCGCCGAGGCAGCCGACCCAGTCGTTGAGGTCATCAACGGCAATGAACAGGACGTTCGGTCGCGACTTGGCTTCTGCGGCGCCGGAAGCGGTGCTGGCGCCGAAGGCGAATGCCGAGCAAAAGCTGGCAATCAAGACATGAAGCGGCACGCGCACGCGGACATTGATTCCGCAAACCCGTAGGGCTGTCCATCCGGAAACGCGCCGCCGACTGGAAAGTCGGCGAGACAGCAGACTTGGAAGTTCGCGCTATGGCGGCAGTGTCAAGTTGCGCCCATTCAAATTTCAGCGTGAGCCTGACAGCGCCTGGATTTCTTCCGGTGGAAGCGCCTTGGCGTAAAGGCGAAAATCCGCAAAGCGCGCAGCCAAAAATTCATTCCCGCTGAAGTGCGGATTCCCACCGAGCGCGCAATCCTGCGCTTGCGTCGTCATGAATTCAGGCACGCCACACGAACCAACTGACTTGCCATCCAGGTAAAGCCTCAACGTCGCTCCCTGCTTCACCGCCGCCACCGTGTACCAGCGGCCAGGCTGGACCGGCACGCCGGGAGTTGAAAAAGCAGCGCCCGCCTCAACGCGCGCGAAAAGTTTTCCGCCGTCCACCACCATTCGCAGCGGATCATCCATGCCACCGGCCCAGGCGCTGAACACCTGTCCGATGCGCTTTGGCGGATGTTCCCTGATCAGTACCCGAACGCTCACCGTGAAGTCTTCCTCCGGCCAAGCTGGCACGGCATAAACCAGCATTTGGTCGCGGCCATTGATCTCCGTGCCCTCGCCGTCGCGGTTGGAAAATCTGGCAGACTTCATTTCGCCGAACTGTGGGGCGGCGTCTCCGCGCAACGAATGGACAATCAACTCCCCGTTGGGGCCGAGCTTTGGTTCAGGCGGCAGCGCGTGCGCGGGAGCAGTCGGGTCAATCCGAAACCAAGCGGGCGGAACATCGGCGATGCTTTCGCCGGTAGCGTGCTTGGAAATGACACGCCAGTAGATTGGTTTCAGCGGCGGCTGGGCGAGAACGGCGAGGTTCGCCGAGTCGAGCGCCACGCGCGTTGTCGAAACATTCGTGGACCAAGCGGGGCCGGTGGCAAATGCCGCGTCGGGCGAGAACTCCACACGATAGGAAACGTCGCGCGTGCGTGGTCCTCGCCATTGAAACAACACCGGGCCGACAGGCACGCGTCCTGCATCCGGCGGAATCTGCGTGAAGGCGGGCGGTGGCGGTGGCGACTTGGCGGGCAGCCACGACCGATAGCGCGTTCCTCGCGCGCCGGCGCTCGCAAAGTCCACCAATCGAAGTGGCCGCCCGTCTGCCGTGGGAACTTCCATGATCAGCCACGGGCGGAGCGGCGACTCGAGTTTCCCGGACGTCTTCTGCGGAGCGACAACACGCGCTTCCTTCAACCGCTGCAAGTCAATCGCCGGCAGGGCATCTTCATCGTACGGATTCTCCGCCGGGTCAAACGCCAGCAGCAGCGGACCGCGATACAACGATACCTTCCCGGCTGCCTCGTTGGCGCCCGCGACATGCCGAATGGGAAGTTGAAAACCCAACTCCAGCCGGTCTGTGTCCGTCCAGGCACGTTCCAGCACGGCAGAGCTACCGGCGGTTACATCGGCCACCGGTGCACCATTGAGCGCCAGCTTTGGCTCACGTGCCCAGGTCGGGATGCGCACGCGCAACGCGACCGCCCTTGCCGTGGTGGTGTTCACGCGCATTTCCGTGTGGCCTTCGCGCCACGCGTCGTGACTGGACGCGATGCTCACGGACGCACCATCGGTGAGCTTTGCCGTGAGCCTGCCAGCACCAAGCCAGTTCACCACCAGGCCGTTCGTCACAGACATGATCGCCCACTCGCTCAACACGCCGAGGATTCGTGGCGCATTCACGGAACAGCAGTTCAACTCCGGCGTGCCGGCGCGGGCTTGGAAGACAATGGTGTGCGCGCTGGCTTCGCGCGCGCCGTCCATCGGCGTGTTGTAAGTCCACCAGCGTCCGCTCGGATGCTGTGCGCCGAGACCGCCGTTGAGCGTCGCCAGTTCCAGATCATCAGCCGCGTGCGGGTCACCGGTGAGCCGGAGATAGTCAACTGTGAGCGCCATCCAAGCCACAGTGCAGCACGTCTCAATGGCGGAGGGCGCATACGGATTCCCCGTGGCCTGCTCGCCGGAACTGAACGCGCCGGTGTTGCGGCGATCCCAGCGCCGGATGCTCCGCCAATGATGGACAAACGCCTCGCGATATTTCGCGTCGCCGGTGATGCGCCACATTTCCACCAACCCCTGAAGGTCGTGCAGACTTTCCCAGCGCGGACGCGGCGAGCGGAAGTATTCGCGGCCATCCAGCCCGGAGCGCAGGTAGTCCCCTGCTCTTTCCCAATCCTTCTCCACTTCCCTGGCCATGCGGAGGTAACGCGGCTCGCCGGTCAGGCGATGGAGCATCGCCATGGCGGTGAGGATGGACATGTTCATCTCCGCATCGCCGGCGTCGAACACGCGGCGGTTGGTGTCGAGGTAAGTTGCGCAAACCAAATCGGCAGCCTTGCGCGCGGCGGCGAGCGCCGCCGCGTCTCCGCTGCGCTCGTGCCACAGCACCAGCGCCAGCATTGCGTGGTAATGCCCCCAAAGGTCCCAGTTCTTCAGCAGCCGGTCACGCTTGGGGAACGGCCCGAGATAACCATCCTCCGCTTGCGTGGCGATGAACTCGGCGACAACAGCCTCCACCTGGAGACGCAATCGCGGGTCGTCCGACATCCGCAGCGCCTGCACGGCGGAGATGAGATACTTCCCCACGAACTCTCCAGCCCACGGCACCAATTGAGGCACGGGCTTTCGGTCGCGGACACGGAACATTTCGAGCATTCCGGGATTGGCTTGCGGCGCACGGAGCAGCCAATTCTCAAGGTTTGCCTGCATACGTTCGCCCACCGGTCCCTGGAACTCAAAGCGCGCCGCCGGTATGGAATGGAAGGTGAACGACCCTGCGGAGTCCGCGGCAGGCATCGAAGTTTCGGCGAGCAAGAGGATGGCAAGGGGCAGGAGTTTCGAGTTCACGGCGATGATTTTCACCATGCGAACGCCGGGGTGGTCAAGCGTTTGGTGAGGTCGCGTCCTTCGCACCGATGACGAAGGTTGCGCGGCAACGCTAGTTTCGCCAGAGTCGGGAGTGGAAACCTGACGAATGGGCAACCGCCCAGGTCGAACGATGAGAACTTCAACGCGACGAGATTTCCTGCAGCAGACTGCACTTGTGGGTGGAGCCGCGATGCTTCCAGGGTGCGCCCGACTGCTGCCGGTTGATGAAACGGTCCGCCAACCACAAACCGACGCCGCGTTCCAACAGGCGGGCAAGTCCGCCGAGATCGCCGGGTTTTCGTTAAGCAAAGTCCAGCGGTGGCTGCACGAGCGGGCTTTGCCGGCGATTGATCGTGAGACGGGGCTCTACCGCAGTGCGCCGCAGTTTCAGGAATGGAACTACCGCGATTCGGCGGCGGACTGCTACCCGTTCGTCGCGTGGGCCGCGTTTTACACCGACCTCGCCGTGTTTGAGGGTGCAATGCGCGACCTGCTCCACACCGAACAACGGCTTTGCAACCACATCGGCCGCCTGCCGGTGGATTACGACCTCGCGAACCGGCGGAAGTTTCAGCGCTCGCTCGACGACATCATTTTCGGCGCGAGCGAGTATGCGAAGGATGGCTTGGTCGCCATCGTGGAGGTGGTTGGCAAGGGCGAGTGGTACGAGCGGATGAAGGAGATTACGGAGGAGATCTTCGAGCACGCGACGATTGAGACGCCTTACGGCAAGCTCCCGTCGCAAAACGTCGAGGTGAACGGCGACCTGCTGCAAGTCCTGCCGCGGCTCTACGCGATGAGCGGCGAGGCGAAGTTCCTCGATTGGGCGCATCGGGTCGCGGATCACTACCTGAAACCGGGCAAGTTCGTCCCGAGCCGGCTTTCGGATCACGGCTGCGAAATCATCGGAGGGCTTGGGCTGGTGCTGGGCGTGGACGCCACGGCGTGCCCGGAGAAATGCGCGGAGTATCTGCCGCACGTGCGTTACATGTGCGACGAGGTCATTCGGCGCGGGACGAACTCGGATGGAATCATCGTCGGCGACTTGCAGCCCGGCCCCGGCCCGCACGACAACGTCATCCTGCGCGACGGCTGGGGCTACGACTACGTGGCGTTTCTTGACTACGACATGGTGACCGGTGAGAACCGCTACCGCAAACAGGTCGAGTTCGCGCTCAGCAACCTGCTGAAGCCGCGCTACGAGAATTTCAATTGGGACCACAACTCGCGCGACAACATCGCCGACTCGGTCGAAGGCGGCCTTTACCTGCTCAACCGCCTGCCCGTGCCGCAAGGCCTGCGGTGGGCCGACCGCGAAATCGCGACGGTGTTGGCGGACAACTCAAAGCCGCTCGCCGAGACGTGGCTCTGGGACACCCACAAATTGGAAACCAACACCGTGCGGACCGTGCTCATCCACGCGATGCTGCACACCAGAAACACCATCGCCCGGCCTTGGCGAAAGGATTTGAAACTCGGCGCGGCGCCATTGGACGGAGGCATCGCCATCGTCCTGCGAGCGAAGCAAGCCTACGAGGGCAGGCTGGAGTTCGACATCCCGCGCCACCGCCGGTATCTCGGTTTCAAGCAGGACTGGCCGCGCATGAACACGGTGCCCGAGTGGTTCACCGTCGAGCCGGATCGAACGCCGTATCTCGTGCGCGACTTGGCGACCGGCAAAGTGAAGTCGGTGACTGGCCAGCACCTTCACGAAGGATTGGTCGTGCAGGTGGCGGTTGACCAACCGTTGCGATTGGTCGTGAAGAAGAGCTGGACAAATCATGCGGGACAGTCCTTTGTCGCCAAGGCGGGTTGAATCGGCGAGTGCCAGTCAAACGCGCCCGCGTGCCAGCTTCGGCAGTCAAGGGTGATTAGCCGAAGGCCGACCGACAGTTCACCGGAGGGCACAGTCTTGCCGTCGTCCGGGTCACGAACGGCCTCAAGAGAGCGCTTGACGTTGGCGTCACGCAGGGCGCACGCTGCCACACAGAATCCGGCTTCAGGAGAAACGCAGATGAGCTTGGGACCTGTCACGTTTGGCACGACGCACTGGAGTGTGGTGCTGGCAGCCGGTCAGGACGAGTCGCCGGAGGCCGCCGCCGCGCTGGAAAAACTCTGCAGCGCTTATTGGTATCCGCTTTACGCGCACGCCCGCCGGCGGGGTCACGCGATTGAGGAGGCGCAGGACCTGACCCAGGAGTTTTTCGCACGCCTGCTGGCCAAGCACTGGCTCGGCCAAGCGGACGCCCACCGGGGCCGTTTCCGTTCCTTTCTGCTGGGCGCCTTCGATCATTTCCTGGCCAACGAATGGGACCGCGCGCGCTGCGAAAAACGCGGCGGTGGCCAGGCGCACTTCCCCTTCGACACCGTGGCTGCGGAACGGCTCTACGCCCTGGAATCAAGCCAGGCCTTGAACGCCGAAGAACTCTACGAGCGAAATTGGGCGCTGCGCGTTTTGGAGCAGGTTCGCGCCCGGTTGCAACAAGAATACGCGCGCGCGGGACAGGCGGAGCGATTTGAACTGCTGGAGCAATTTCTTCCGGGCGAGGAACACCCGCTCAGCTATGCCGAGGCAGCCGGCAAACTTGGGCTTGCCGAAGGGACCGTGAAGAGCGACGTGCACCGGCTCAAGCAGCGCTACGGCCAGTTGCTGCGGGAAGAAATCGCCCAAACCGTCGCCCGCCCGGAGGAAGTCGAAGAAGAACTGCGTCACCTGATCGCCGTGTTGGGGCGGTGAGCGGGAGACGATTGGCTGCAACTTTTTGCCGGTTTTGCTTCAACAAGAAGTTGAACCGGTCTGAGACCGACACTTATGGCCACTGGGGCGCGCTGCATCGAATGCGGGTCCGCGTTGACCGCAGGCATGTTGGGGAATCGTTGTCCCCGCTGCCTGGTGCAATTGGCGCTGGACACATCCGCAGACCAGGCGGCCCCCGCCGAAACTCCACCCCCAGTCGAAGGCCCGCTTGACCGTGGACGCTCGTTTGGCGACTACCAGTTGCTGGAGGAAATCGCCCGCGGCGGCATGGGCGTCGTGTGGAAGGCTCGCCAGAAGAGTCTGAACCGGACCGTCGCGCTCAAGGTGATGCTCTCCGGCCAGTTCGCCTCGCCCCAAGTCGTGCAGCGCTTCCACACCGAGGCCGAGGTCGTCGCCAATCTCCAACACCCCAACATCGTCACCATCCACGAAGTCGGCGAACATGAGGGCCAGCCCTACTTCTCGATGGACTTTGTCGAAGGCCGCACGCTGGCGGTACTGGTGCGTGAAAAACCATTGCCGGCAAAGCGGGCGGCAGGCTACCTCAAGGCCATTGCCGAGGCGGTGCATTACGCCCACCAACACGGCGTCCTGCATCGCGACTTGAAACCCTCGAACGTCCTGATTGACGCGTCGGACCAACCGCGCATCACCGACTTCGGTCTGGCCAAACGGCTGTCGGGCGACTCTGAACTGACGCTGACGGGTCAGGTGCTCGGCTCGCCGAACTACCTCTCGCCCGAACAAGCCTCCGGGAGGCAGACGGAGGTGGGGCCGGCGAGCGATGTCTATGCGCTGGGGGCGATGCTGTATCACTTGGTGAGCGGCCGGCCGCCGTTCCAGGCCGACGCGCTGACGACGCTGCTGCGGCAAGTAATCGAGACCGAACCGGTGGCGCCGCGGTTGTTGAACGCGAGCATTCCGCGCGATCTGGAAACCATCTGCCTGAAGTGTCTGGAGAAGGATCGGCTGCGACGCTATGCGACGGCCCAGGAACTGGCGGATGAGCTGGGGCGGTTTCTGTGTGGGGAACCGATTTTAGCGCGACCGGTGAGCCGGCCGGAGAAAGTGTGGCGCTGGTGCCGACGCAAACCGGCGCTGGCGACGGCGCTGGGCGCGATGGTTCTCGTGGCAGCCGTGGGCTTCGTGGGAGTTGTTTCGCAGTGGCGGCGGGTGGAGGTGCAACGTGACGCCGCCGTGCAAGCCCGGATTCGCGCCGATCAAGAGCGCTATGACGCCGCGATTTCGGAGGCGCAACTTCTCATCGAGCACCATCGTTTCGATCGGGCGCGGGAGATCCTGGCACGCAAAGAACAGGAGAGCTATCGTGGCTGGGAGTGGGGCTGGCTGCAGCGCCTGTGCAACTTGGATCTCATGACGATTGCACACTCGACGCCGGTCATGTGCGTGGCTTTCAGCCCGGACGGGCGACATCTGTTCACAGGCAGCAAGGATATGGCGGGCAGACTGTTCGAGGTTGAAGCCGGTCGCCAAGTGCAAGAGTTCCGAGGGCATCGGTCGCAGATCTTCCGTGCCGTATTTAGCCTGGATGGCAACCGTCTGCTCACGGCTGGCTCAGACGGGACGGCACGGATTTGGGACCTCGCCACTGCACAGCCGTTACTTGTGCTGACAAACGGCGATTGGGTGTACGACGCGGTTTTCAGTCCCAACGACGAGCTCATTGCCACGGCAGCAGGCGTCAAAGGTGTCAAGCTGTGGGACGCCAAGTCCGGCGCGGCCCTGCCCCTGTCGGCGTACCACGAGCAACCGGTGCAGAGTGTGTCCTTCCGGCCGGACGGGCGGCGGCTTGCCTATGCCGAGGGGCCGGCGCTTTTTGAAGAGGATGCCGAGGCGACGGTCAGGGTTCTGGATCTCCGCAGCGGCGAACACCGCAGTTTCAAGACCCATCGCCGTTCGATCCGAACGATTCGCTTCAGTCCCGACGGCAAACTCCTGGCCACGGCGGGTTATGACGGGACCGCTCGGCTTTGGGACGCCGAGACTGGCGCGGAGGTTCGGCCCCTTCAGGCGGCCTTCGGTCAGGAGACCATATTTGACCTTGAATTCAGCCCGGATGGCCAGTGGCTCGCCGTCGCCGGGGTTGGCTGGAGTTTCCCTCGCGCCCAAATCTTCGAGGTTTCCAGTGGGCGGTTGGTGCAGACTTTGGGTGGGCATTCCATCGGCGTGCCGTGCATCGCGTTCAGTTGGTCCGGGACGCGGCTGGCGACCGCCGGTTATGACCGGGCCGCACGGGTATGGTCCGCGGCGACCTTGCCAGAATATGTCAGCCTGGAAGGCCACGACCAGACGGTGTGGACGATCGCTTTCTCGCCCGACGGAAGGCGGTTGGCCAGTGGCAGCTTGGATCAAACCGCGCGCCTTTGGGATACAGAAAGGGGCACTTCTCGCTTGACTATCAACGTTGGTTTCCCGGTGATCTCGTTGGCCTTCAGTCCGGAAGGCAAACGCCTGGTCACCGTCGCTCCCAATCACACCGCCAAAGTTTGGAATGCGACCGACGGGCAGGAGATGCTGACCTTCTCCGGCCACACCGGCACGGTGATGGCCGTGGCGTGGAGCGCCAACGGCCAGTGGATACTGACCGGCAGCAAGGACGGAACAGCAGGCCTCTGGAACGCGGCGACTGGAGCGCGGCTCCGCACGGTACGCTGTTACACCAATTGGGTGCTCAGCGTTGCGTTCAGCCCCGACAGCCGACGTTTCGCCACGGCTGGCCGGGACGATGTGGTCCGTCTTTGGGAAACAGAAACCGGCCGGTCTTTCAAACTCCTGCCAGGCCACTGCGATTGGGTCCAGCAGGTGGCGTTTAGTCCGGACGGTCGTCAACTCGCCACAGGGGGTGCGGACCGCCAAGTCCGCTTGTGGGACGTGGACACGGGACGCTTGTTGCGGACCATGGAAGGGCACCGGAGCGGCATCAGTTCGTTGGCGTTCAGTCCCGATGGCGCACGCCTAGCGACGGCCGGTGCGGGCGCAGACCTCAGGCAGATTTGGGCGGTCGACCGTTCGGCTCTGATCTGGGATCTGCGCACGGGACAGCGGTTGTTCGGGTTGGAGGCGCATCGGCTGTGGGTCGTGGCCGTGGCCCTAAGCCCCGACGGACGGCGACTGGCCACGGGCGGCATGGACAACACGGTGCGCATCCGCGAAGCGTTCCCGTGGAAAGCCAAGGAGTACCCGGGAGCGACTGGTGTGCCGTTGGGCGATAGAGTGGAGGCCTTCAAACGCGGCTTTTGGCAAGAGCGGCTGCGCGCTGCTGCCGAAGCGGTGCCCTTGGGCGCGCGATCCGTAAGAGCGGGGCGCCGTTGGCAAAGCATTTATGTTGTTAACGATGAAATGAACGTGCCGGTTGAGGCGATGAAAACGCGTCCCACCGCCTCCATTCCGGCGCAGGATCCGCAGGCGACCGCCAACCTCATTGATCTGACCTCCGGCTATAATGCGGCGCTTGCCGAAACCTGGCAGCCCGCCTGGGGCCTCCTTGACGTGGACCGGAATCTCTCAAATTTGCCCGCCGGTATCCACCTCCTCGCCGGGGTGCCCTTCGATGTGCGCGGCATCATCCGGCTGCGCCAATCTGTCTTCGGCTATGCCATCTTCCCGACCCAGGTCGAGATTGCGGTCGCCCGCACGTTCCGCCGCTTGCACTTGCTGCATGGAGCAGATTCCTCCACCAAGGACGGGACACAGATCGGCTCTTATCGGTTGCACTACCACGACAGTGACTCAGCCGAACTCAAAATCATCTATGGTCGCGATGTGTTGGATTGGAAGGCATCTGGAGAGGGCGCCCCGCAAGGCATGGAAGCAGAGGTGGCCTGGACGGGCACTTACGACCAGACCCAGCCCACCGGAACGCAGGCGCGCCTTTACAAACGAACCTATGAGAACCCTACGCCCGGGCGCGAGGTCACCCGCATCACCTTTGAGTCCGCAGTGACCGGTTCCGGGCCTTTTCTCGTGGCCATGACCGTTGAGCCGTAGCCCGCGTTCTGGTGAAGACGAGGGAACCGGAGCCCAGGAGCGCGGACGTCAGTCCGCTGCCTGGCCCGAACTGGATCCGTGGCTGAAAAACTGTGGCAGATTTGGACTGTCCCGAAGTTGAAGCGAGATGAATCCTGCGCTCCAAAATCTGCGCGGATTACTTCAGACGCGTGGAGCGCTCCAAAAGCCAGAGGATGTCGGGGTTGTTTGGTGAAGAGACCAGATCTGGCGGCCGTTGATGCGGCAGCGGAATCGTGCTCGGCGTGGTCCGGGCGTCCATCCACCTGTGGCCTTCACAGTGGCCATCTGCAAAAGAAAGCGAGGCCGCGCCATTGTGGTAAGACGCCGGCCAGTCGCCCATGGCAGTCGCCCGGGACAAGCCTTGAAGATTGTTGGGATCCACGGCGAACGCGCAATCGTCAATGCTTTCCGGTCGTTCATCCAGGAAAACGAGGCTCAGCGCGGGTCCAGGGTTCTTGAAATCGTCCAGCTTCCGGTAAACGACAATCTTGCGCCACACCGTCTCGGTGATCGGGCACCGGTCATCCAGGTTGCCCCCCACCCAAGCCCCCATCGAATAACTCCGCGGGCGCGGCACCGTCTGGTTGTTCGGGCCAAGGCCACTGCTTCTGTCAGACGGGCAGCGCCACACACCCAACGAGCCTTGGAGATAGGGCATCACAGGACTCTTCGCGAAGTGCATGTTCGCGTCCCAGTTGTCCTGCTGCCGCGGGTTCATCCAATCCATCACGCCCAGGGCCCACACGTACGGCTCATCCCCCACGATTTGATCGCAATCGTGACTGAGGAGGAGGCGCTCACGATTCTCATCGGCATACATGCGCCACGCCAGCGCGTGCTGCCGGAGGTTGGCCAGGCACTGGATCGCTTGGGCCTTGCGCTTTGCATTGCCTAAGGCGGGCAGCAGAAGCCCCGCCAGAATGGCGATGATGGCGATGACCACGAGCAATTCGATGAGCGTGAAGCCGTACAGTCGGCAGGCGGTTGCGCCCGGCTTTGTTTGCTGAAGAATCCAAGCGCCAAGGAGGGCGCCGGGCGGAGAGTTGCAGCCTCGCCTGCACAGGGTCAAACCGGAGCATCGAAGAACATTCATGATTGCACCTTCATCGCGCTTTGCGCGCGGTCCTTCCTCAAGTCGTATTCGACGCTACATCCCACGCGCGAACTGGGCAAGGCAGATTCGGATAATCGTTCGTGTGTACGAAGTTCATTGCCAGAACTCGATCGCCTTCCAAAAGAACGTACGGAGCAGAAAGCGGGTTTACCGAGACTGACCAATCGAGTGGCGGGACACAGCCACATTGTTACTGCCCGGCGCTCGATCTCCGCACCGCTCCATTGTGCATGGTGTCGGCCGTGCTTCATCGGCCGACGATACGATAGAACCCAGCCGCTCCTTCGGGGGGCAGCGGCACAGGCGGCGTGGCGTCAGTGATTAGGTCAGTCCAGTCGCCAGCGGCAAGATTGGTCGCTTTTTGGACGCAGTAAGGCGGTCCGCCGCCAGTCCATTTCAAGATCGCCTCCGTCCCCTGCAACGTCAGAGTCGCCTGAATCGGCGATTGGATCACAGTCAGCGTGTCATTGAAGGTCGTGTTGCCGCCATAGGCCGGGGCCCAACTGGTCGTGGTTGCGGTGGCGATGATGAGGTTGGTTTTGTTCGCGACCAGGGGAATTCCGGTCGCAGTCCAGGTGTTGCTTCCGGTGGCCGTGCCTTTGACGTTGTCGGCGAGGTTGGTCCAGGAAACCAGCGTCACAGCCTGCCCGAGGGCAGCGGCCGAACCGGCGAGATTGACCGTCGCGGCGCCGGTGGTATTGGTGGGCGCTGGAGTCGGACTGGTAATCGAAAGCAGCGGCTCGTTGGTCGATACTATGCCTCGTCGTTGTGCCAGCAACCAGTCCATCGCAGCGGGCGTGCACTCGGCCATAATGCAGCCGCCGTAGTGGCCGCCGGAGTTGTATTCGGTGTAGATGGGATTCCCTCCTGCTCGGCGGAGCGCGGCAACCAGGGCGCGTGAGTCGGACACGCCCACTGCTTCGTCATCCGCAGCACAAAAGACCCAGAGTGGCACGTCCTTGATGGCGGAGACCGAGGCATTCCCCTGCCAGCCTGCCAGGATCATGGCACCAGCGAAGAAACCAGGCCGCAATCCCAACGAATCCCAAACCGCATGGCCCCCTTCCGACCAGCCCCAGACGTACACGCGGTTGGTGTCAATGTTGAACTGCGAGATCAGCCGGTCCAGCAAGTTTGACACTTGGCCCAGGTATTGGTCGGTCCAGTCATGGTCACCTGCACGGCGGGTCGGGAAGACCCCAATCACCGGATCCGTCGCCTGTTGTCTGTAGGAAGCCCAGGCGAACCCACTTCCCCCTGCGGCCGCTGCGGTGGACAGAAGGCTCGTCTCGTCATCACTGGTCCCGTGGAATCCGCAAATCAGAGGATAACTCCGAGTCGGGACGTAGTTGGTCGGTACCCGGTAGAAATAAGGCAGGCGAACGCCGGCGTTGTTCGTGAAATCGCCGCGAATAAGCTCGGTTAAAGGGGGTACCACGTAAAGCCGGGCGGGCGCACTGGTGACCGCGCCCGAGGCATTCGCGATCACCACCGTGTAGTCGCCCTCATCGTCGGGGTGGGCGGGGCTGAAAGCCAGGGTCTTGTTGGTCTTGCCCAACAAGTCCTGCCCGTCCAGCCGCCATTGAACAGATTGGGGCTGATCGCCAAAGCTCGTCACCGCGAACGAAGTGGCGGTCCCCACGAAAGCGGCATTGTGCTGGAGGGAAGCCGTGTAGGCGATCACCGGAGCCTGTGACACGTCCAGGCTCACCGGGCTGCTGGTCACCGAGCCGACGTAGTTAGTGACGACGACCTTATAGAGGCCGGCGTTGGTGGTTTGCACGTTGGACAGGGTGAGAATCGAACTGGTTTTCCCAGACAGGGCCGGGTCGTTGCAATACCACTGGATCGAGGGTGTTGTTCCTGTAACCCAGACTTGCATCTTCACGGTGGCGCCGACACCCACGAATGGGTTGTTGTTCGTGATCCGGGTGATGCCCGGCGGCACCGTGACGACCAAGCTGGCCACATCGCTGTTGGTCGTGCTTGTGGCATCGGTCACGACTACCCGGTAGTCGGCTGCGTCGGCGGTCTGCACGTTGGTCAGGAGCAGCGTGGCGTTGGTGCGGTTCGGGAGGTCGGTGAAGGCCGCGACGTATTTCTGCCACTGGTACAGCAGGGACCCCGTGCCGGTGGCCCCCACTGTGAAGGTGGCGTTGCTTCCCACGGCAACGATCTGAGGTTGGGGCTGGTTGGTGATGATGGGCTGGCCAAAGCCAGTCCCGAGCGCGGCCAGGAAGATTCCGACCGCTAGCAGATTGAGTTTCGTTTTCATGATATTTTCGAGTTCGCTGCCTGGGCGGTCTCCAGACTGATAATTGAAACTGGGCAAAGAGTTCTTGAGGCAGGAGGCGGAAGGCACGGCAGTCTCGCCGGAGCGGGGCTGCGCCGCGCCGTGTCTGCTCCTTTGCGTGAACGGGCTTCGTTCATCGCCGTTGGCGACTATTTCCCTGCATGCGGATCCAAAACCCGGACGGCGTATTCGGACACTCCGGAGGTCGGCCCGCCACCTTCGAACTTGTATTGCAAGCCTTCAACTTCACCGCCGATGCCGTGCAGGACGCCGGTTGCCGTCAGGGTTCCGGCCATGTTGCCCTTGGCTTCCACGATCCCGACCCAAATGCCTCCGCTGGCGGTGAATTGCGGGTGGCCCGGATCGCTCAAGTCCCAAGTGCCGACTTCCTTGATCACAGTTCCGTGGAGAATCACATCCCCGTTCGCTTTGATCTGAAGGTCCATGATCACCGTGGCAAGTCCCTCGACGCGTGGATCGTCCGACAACTCGGCCTGCACGATGGTCATGCCGCGGATGTGCGTATTGCCGTCAGGAAAGCTGACTGCACCAGGATCGAGGACGCCGATTGGAATGGCGGTCTCCTGACAGGTTGTTTTTGACCCGGCATTGGCAGGGAGTGCCCAAGCCAGCAGTGCTGCTGCCATAACGGGCAATAAAGCCCAGCCGAGTGTCCTCCTGCGGGGCTGATTTGATTCCAGGTTTTTCATATTATTTGACCTTTCTTCTCAGTTGTTTTGCGGCCATCCGGTGTCCCACGCCGTCAGAGCCTTACCCGAGGGCCGCCGCTGTTTCCGGCTTCGGCACTGTCAAGGAGTCCCCGCTCTCGCGGATGGGCACACCCGGCCGTCACGCTGTTCTGAAGGAGAATCCCGAAATAGTTGCAGAAAATCTGCAGGGCTGTTTGAAAACACGTGGGCAACCAGCAGGGAAAGGTTCGAAGTGCCGCTTTCAGGCGGTTCCCGTACCCGGCCGCCTGAAGGCGGAACTCCCAAGCGGCCAACGTTGGCCGTTGCTGCCAAGGGACGCCAGAGGCTGGCAAATACGGCTTGGCTTTCGCGCGCGGATGCGCTGCCATGTCCGCACATGCTCAATCCCACCAGCCTATGAAAACGCCCTGCCCGCCGAGGCAACTCCAGATGGTGATCGGGTTCCTGCTCTGCGGCATGGCCACCCACGCTCAACCGACCGCCGCGCAATTGCTGCTCCCGAACGGCTCGTTTGAACAGGGCGCCCCCCCTGTCGGCTGGCACGCGCTTGGCGGTGGCGCGGTGTCAAAACGTGACGCGCACAGTGGCGAGCGCAGTGTGTGCGGTGAGGTCACGCGTCGGAGCGTTGTTTGGCAAAGCGATCCGGCAGCCATCAGCCCGAACACCGAATATCGGCTGGAGGGCTGGATTCGGTGCCCGAACGGCGAAGGTCAGTTGGAAGTGGAGTTGCGCGACGTGGCGGGAAAACCTTTGCGACGCGTGTCAGCAACCGCGGTTCGGCGGGCAGCCGATTGGCGATACACCGCGGTGGAATGGGAGAGCGCCCAGGCCACTTCGGTTCGCGTCGCTTTTCGCGTCAAAGGCAAAGCGCACCTCGACGATGTGGTCCTCGCATCCATGGCCACAAGCTTCATGGGCAACAAAAGCGCCGAGGGTGATGAGCGGGGGCGGATATCGTTGTGGAACGAAGAGCAAAGCAACGACCTTCAGCCGGGCCGCCGCGCCGGAAAGCTCACCTTGGATTCCGAGATCAAGCGCGAGGGCAAATCCAGCGCGCGCCTGATGCCCGAGGGCGATTGGTTCGCGCTCGCCTCGATCAATTACCCCATGCCGCCGTGGACTGACCGGCTGGAGCTTTCCGGCTGGACGCGCACAGAGGGTTCGGCGCAGGCGCTCTTGCTGGCGGTCTGGACGGATGACGCG
>Ga0315277_10004058_pt1 | contig 19653 bp, 14 predicted proteins | sample YL17G05_15_MG_FD_203695 | JGI IMG/M metagenome (GOLD analysis project Ga0315277, IMG submission 203695) | Sediment microbial communities from Yellowstone Lake, YNP, Wyoming, USA - YL17G05_15 | ecosystem: Environmental > Aquatic > Freshwater > Lake > Sediment | place: USA: Wyoming | collected... | reverse complement strand
GATTCCGGACGATCGTCCTCAAACAGGTTCACTCCGATATCGTTCACGTCATCGACGGCGGCAACGTCGAGAGGGCGGCCGCGACCAGGCTGCCGGGCGACGCCCTGGTCACGGACTTGCCCGGCGTCCTTCTGGTCGTGAAGACGGCCGATTGTCTTCCCGTCTTCCTCGTCGACGAGTCGAGGCGCATAGTCGCGGCCGTCCACTGCGGCTGGCGCGGGACCCGGAGCCGGATCGTGGAGAAGACGATCGAGGTCCTGTCCGAAAAATACGGAGCGCCTCCGGACGGTTTGCTGGCCGCCCTGGGACCCTGCATCGGCCGAGACTGTTACGAAGTCGGGGACGATGTCCGGTCGGCCTTCGCCCGGGAGGGATTTCCCGGCCCCTTGTTCCGGGAGAGGACCGCGGACGGGCCCCGCTATCTCTTCGACCTTCGCGCGGCCAACGTCGCTTCGCTGCGGGCGGCCGGCGTCCGGGAAGAGAACATCGTCTCGGTCGCGTCCTGCACGCACTGCGAACCGGGTCTCCTCTCCTTCCGCCGCGACAAGGACGAGAACGCCCGCATGGCCAGCTTCGTCGGGTTCGCCGGTTGAGTTGCTTTTTCTCTTTATTTTCTTTATTCTTACTGATTATGGAAAAGCCGCTGGCCGATATTTCTCTCCCGGGCGTTCCGCTCCACAAGAAGGGAAAAGTCCGCGATGTTTACGACCTCGGGGACCGGCTCCTGATCGTGGCGACGGACCGCATCTCCGCTTTCGATTTCATCCTCCCCTCCCTGATCCCGGGCAAGGGAAAAGTCCTGACTCAGCTCTCCAGTTTCTGGTTCGGGACGACGGCGCTCGTCTGTTCCAACCACTTGGTGACGGCCGAGGTCGAGGCGTTCCCGGCCGCACTCAAGAAACACCGCCGCATTCTGGATAAAAGGTCCATGCTCGTCCGGAAGACATCGGTCGTCCCGATCGAGTGCGTCGTCCGGGGCTACCTGGCCGGGTCGGGCTGGAAGGAATACAAGGCGACCGGAAAGGTCTGCGGGATCAAGCTGCCCAAGGGCCTGGTCGAGTCGGACCAGCTTCCGGAGGCCGTCTTCACGCCCTCGACCAAAGCCGAGGTCGGCCACGACGAGAACATTTCCTTCCGGGAGATGGAGAAGCGGATCGGGAGCGCCCTGGCCCAGAAGATCCGGAAAGTCAGCCTCGAGCTTTACCACAAGGCCCTCCTCCACGCCCTCAACAAGGGGATCATCATCGCCGACACCAAGTTCGAATTCGGCCTCGACGGCGAGGAGCTCGTCCTGATCGACGAGATTTTCACGCCGGATTCCTCCCGCTTCTGGCCGCTCGAGACCTACGCGGCCGGCCGGGGCCAGCCGAGCCTCGACAAACAGTTCGTCCGCGACTACCTGGAAAGCACGCCCTGGGACAAGACGTCTCCGCCGCCGCCCCTGCCGGCCCCGATCGTCCGGCAGACGGCCAAGCGCTATCTCGATATCTACAAAAAGTTGACGGGCCGAAGCGAGCTGTGATGCCGGGAACGGTCGACCTCCACATCCACTCCAACCGGAGTTGCGACGGCGATTTCGCGCCGGCCGAGCTTGTCCGGATGGCCCGGGCCAGCGGGCTGAGGGCCATCGCCATCGCCGACCACGATACGGTCGCCGCCTACCCGGAAGCCTTGGAGGCCGGACAAGCCGAGGGTGTTGAGGTCGTTCCCAGCGTCGAATTCACGACTCTGTTCGGCGAGGACGATCGGGAATTCCACCTCATGGTCCCCTTCCTGGGCTGGCAGGGCCGGAGCGTCGCCGAGTTGACGGCCCGCGTCTCCGCCATCCGATTCGGAGAGGCCCGGGAGCGGGTCGGAAAGCTCCGGGAGCTCGGTTTCGACATCGACTGGGCCGAGGTCGCCCGGGTCACCGACGGCAATCCGCCGCTGGGCGTCAAGATCGCCCAGATCCTGCTCGACAAAGCGGCCGAGAACGGGGCGCCTCCGCCGCCCGGCTTGGAATTCTATTTAAACGAGGAGAACAGGGATTTCGGGCCCTATCTCTTCTACCGGGATTATTTCGCCGCGGGGAAGCCGGCCTACATTGCCAAAAGGCATATTCCGCTGGTCGAGGTCCTCGAGGCCGTTCCCGCGCTGGGCGGGACGGCCGTCCTCAGCCACCCCGGCGCCTATTTCCAGAACACGACCCGGGAGGACCTCGTCGCCCTCAAGGAGCGCGGCCTGGCCGGGCTCGAAGTCTACACGTCCTACCACACCCCGGAACAGGTCCTGTTCTACAAGGAGCTGGCCCGGACGCTCGACCTCGTCCCCACGGCCGGCTCGGATTTCCATGGGCGGATCAAGCCGAACGTAGCCTTCGGCTCCCTCCAGGACGGACAGTACTGGATGATCGAAGAGCTGCGAAAAAGGAGGAGGGGGTAGATGGGAATCAATTGGCTCGACATTGTCCTGATCGTCGTCCTGATCGCGACCGTCCTATCGGGCGTGATCAAAGGCTTCATCCGGTCGCTGGTCGGGATCGCCGCCGCGGTCGGCGGACTTATCCTGGCCAGCCAATACTTCAAGACGTTCGCCCGGGTCGCCCAGGCCGTCATTTCGAGCCCGCTCTGGGCGAACCTCAGCGGATTTCTGTCCGTATTCCTCGTCGTGCTGCTGCTGGGGTGGGGTTTGGGTTTCCTCCTCTCCAAGCTCATGAAGGGGCCCCTCCATTTCATGGACCACGTCCTGGGCGGATTCTTCGGGTTCGTCAAGGGAGTCCTGATCTGCGGGATCTGCGTCCTGGCCTTGGTCGTCTTTCCGATCGACCGGGACGCGGTCAAGAAGTCGAGGCTGGCGCCCTCGTGCATCCAAGTCGCCCGGGCCGCCATCCTTCTGATTCCGGCCGAACTCAAGGCGAAATTCAAGGAGACTTATCTCGCCATCAAAGAAAGCGCGGAAGACCATGGACAAAAAAATTAGCGACCTGACCCTCCATCAAAAAATGGAGAACATCTGCAAGGACCTGGTCGAGAAAGAGATCGCCCTGGAAGACGCCCTTAAGGAATTCGAGAAGGTCTGCCTGGAAGCCGCGCTCAAAAAACACAAGGGGAACATCACCAAGGTCGCCAAAGCCCTGGGTGTCCACCGAAATACCCTGCATAACCGGATCAAGGTCCTCCGGATCAAGAAAATTTAGCGGTCGACGCTCAAATCCGCTAAAATTTGCCTTAAGCACTTGACAATTCAGGTTTTTTCCTTTATATTTAGCACTCTCTCACATCGACTGCTAAAAAGAAAAAGGAGGTATTTATGAAGGTTCTTCCCCTGTATGACAGAGTTCTTCTCAAGCGTCTGGAAGAGAAAGGTGAAGTCAAGCGCGGCGGTATCATCATCCCCGATACCGCCAAGGAGAAGCCCCAGGAGGCCGAAGTCATCGAGGCCGGCAAGGGCCGCGTCAACGATGAGGGCAAGGTCGTTCCTCTCGAGGTCAAGAAAGGCGACCGGGTCCTGATCGGCAAGTACACCGGTACCGAAGTGACCATCGACGGCGTCGAGCACATCATCGTCCGCGAGGACGAGATCCTGGCCAAGCTGTCCTGACGAAACCACCCCAACAAAGGAGACAACCATGCCTAAGCAGATCATTCTGGGAGATGCTGCAAGACAGGCCCTGCTGAGGGGCGTCAACATTCTCAGCAACCTCGTCAAGGAGACGCTCGGCCCCCGCGGCAAGAACGTCGTCCTCGACAAGAAATACGGCTCCCCGACCAGCACCAAGGACGGCGTCACCGTCGCCAAGGAAGTCGAGCTCAAGGACCCCTTGGAGAACATGGGCGCCCAGCTCGTCAAGGAAGTCGCCTCCAAGACCTCCGACGTCGCCGGCGACGGGACGACGACGGCGACCGTTCTGGCCCAGGCCGTCTACGGCGAGGGCCTCCGCTATGTCACGGCCGGCGCCAACCCGACCTTGATCAAGAAAGGGATCGACCGGGCTGTCGAAGAGGTCGTCAAGGAGCTCAAGAAGCTCAGCCGCGACGTCAGCGGCGAGATGATCACTCAGGTCGGCGCCATCTCGGCCAACAACGACGAGTCGATCGGCAAGATCATCGCCGAGGCCATGGACAAGGTCGGCAAGGACGGCGTCATCACCGTCGAAGAGGCCAAGGGGATGGACACCACCCTCGACATCGTCGAGGGCATGCAGTTCGACCGCGGCTACCTGTCCCCCTATTTCATCACCGACCCCGACCGGATGGAGTGCGTCCTGGAGAACGTCCTCATCCTCCTCCACGAGAAGAAAATCTCGAACCTCCGCGAGCTGCTGCCCCTGCTCGAAAACGTCGCCCGGATGGGCAAGCCCCTCCTGATCGTCGCCGAGGAAGTCGAGGGCGAAGCCCTGGCCACCCTCGTCGTCAACAAGCTTAAAGGGACGTTCCTGTGCGCGGCCGTCAAGGCCCCCGGCTTCGGCGACCGGCGCAAGGCCATGCTCGAGGACATCGCCACCCTGACCGGCGGCAAGGTCATCACCGAGGACATCGGCGTCAAGCTGGAGAACGTCGGGCTCGACTGGCTGGGCGAGGCCAAGAAGGTCGTCATCGACAAGGACAACACGACGATCGTCGAGGGCAAGGGCAAGGATTCCGACGTCCAGGCCCGGATCAAGCAGATCCGCACCCAGGTCGACGAGACGACCTCCGACTACGACCGGGAGAAGCTCCAGGAGCGGCTGGCCAAGTTGGTCGGCGGCGTCGCCCTGATCAAGGTCGGCGCGGCGACCGAGACCGAGCTCAAAGAGAAGAAGGCCCGAGTCGAGGACGCCATGCACGCGACCAAGGCGGCCGTCGAGGAGGGGATCGTCCCCGGCGGCGGCGTCGCCCTGCTCCGGACCCAGAAAGCCCTCGATGCCCTCAAGCTCGAGGGGGATCAGCAGATCGGCCTGAACATCGTCCGCCGCTCCCTCGAGGAGCCGATGCGGCAGATCGCCCATAACGCCGGCCTCGAAGGCTCGGTCATCGTCGAAAAAGTCAAGGAAATGAAGCAGGACATGGGCTTCAACGCCCTGACCGAGAAGTACGAGGACCTGGTCAAGGCCGGCATCCTCGACCCGACCAAGGTCGTCCGGATCGCCCTCCAGAACGCGGCCTCGATCGCCGGCCTGCTCTTGACGACCGAAGGCCTGATCGCCGACCTCCCCGAGGAGGACAAGCAGTCCAAGTACCCGTCGCCTCCCGGCGACATGTACTGAGGACCCCGGCTCAGCTCGTTTTAACGTCTCTCCAGGCCCCGCACCGTCCTATGCAGCTCCGTCCCCGACGGGGCTGCATAGGACGGTGCGGGGCCTTTCTTTTTGCCCCGGCCGTTTCTGTGCTATATTGGGACGAATGCTCAAACTGTTCGATCGCTACGTCCTCAAGGAAGTCGCCCCCCCGTTCGGTCTCGGTCTTCTCGTCTACACCTTCGTCCTTCTCATGAACCAGATCCTGATCCTGGCCGAGCTGTTCATCACCCACGGCGTGGGCTTCCGGACGGTCGCCGAGATTCTGATCTACCTCATCCCCTCGATCCTGGCCTTCACCCTCCCCATGGCCGTCCTGATGGGCATCCTGGCCGGGTTGGGCCGGCTTTCGACGGACCTCGAGGTCACAGCCTTCAAGACGCTCGGGATCAGCCACCTCCGCCTCCTCCGTCCCCTCCTCCTGTTCGCTGCGGCCGGCTGGCTTCTGACCTCGGTCCTCGCCCTCTACCTGGCGCCGCGGGCCAATTATAAATGGGTTCAAACCCTGACCGGCCAAGTCCTGTCCAAGGTCCAGGTCAACATCAATCCCCGGGAGTTCAACGAGCGGTTCCCGCGGCTGGTCCTGTTCGTCCAAAACGCCGCTCCCGGCAAGGACTGGGAGCGCGTTTTTGTCCAGTCCCTGGCCGCGCCCGAGGAGCCCAAGATCGTCCTGGCCCGGAGGGGACGGCTCAATTTTTACCCCGAACGGAAACGGGCGACCCTCGAGCTCTTCGACGGAACCGTCCATTCGTTCGCGCCGGCGACGCCCGACAAGTACAGCCTGACCTCCTTCGAACGCTGGGAGGAGGAGATCGACGTCGAGAGCTTTTTCGGGACGATCTCGAGCACGAAACGGGTCCGGGAAAAGGACATCGGCGAGCTCCTCAAGGATCTGCGCGCCATCCGAAAGGATACGGAGACGCTGGCGGCCGAACAGCGGACCAAGGCCACCGCCCTCCGTCTCGAGGGCCGGAGCCGGGACCGCCGCTCCCACTTGGTCGAGGTTCACAAGAAGTTCGCCCTGCCCTTCGTCTGCGTCATCTTCTGTTTCCTGGGCCTGCCCCTGGGCGTTTCGACCCGCAAGGGAGGCCGGACCTCGGGCTTCACCGTCAGCCTGGGCGTCATCCTGGTTTACTATGTCCTGATCACGGCCGGCGAGAAAATGGCCATGGACGGGCGTCTGGCGCCCTGGCTCGGGATGTGGGGGCCGGACATCATCCTGGCCGCGGCCGCCGCCGTCCTGTTCGTCCTGGCCCTTCGGGAACGAAGCCTGCTTCCGCGCGGGCGCGGCCTGAGCCTCCGGGTTTTCGCGCGGAAAACCGGCCGGGACGCCGCGAAGGGGCCGAGGCCCCGGCGGCGGCGCCGGTTCCTGGTTTTCCCCAACATCCTCGACCGCTACGTCATGCGCAAGTACGCGGGCATTCTGGCCCTGGCCTTCCTGAGCCTTCTCCTCATCTCGTTTATCGTGACCTTCTTCGAGCGGATCGATAAGGTTTACGAGAACGGGAAACCGCTCGGTCTCCTTTTCCAATTCATAATCTTCAAGACGCCCGAATTCGCGACCTACGCCCTGCCGATCGCGGTCCTGATGACCGCCCTGTTGACGATCGGATTCCTGACCAAGTTCAACGAAGTGACGGCCATGAAGGCCTGCGGGATCAGCATCTACCGGGCCGCCGTCCCGGTCGTCGTCCTGGCCGGACTGCTCGGCGTCGCCGCGCTGATCGTCCAGGAAAGGCTCCTCCCCCCCGCCAACAGAAAGGCCGAGGAGATTTGGAACCGGATCACGGACGCGCCGGTCCTCAATGCCGGCTCGGTCAACCGGCATTGGGTCCTGGGCCGGGCCAAGAATCGGATCTACCACTTCGGCGCCTTCGACCCGAGATCCGCGTCTTTCAGCGGGCTCTCCGTTTACGACCTCGACCCGGCCGGTTGGACGCTGGTCAAGAGGATCGGCGCCGAGAAGGCCGTCCTCAAACAGGGAACGCTTTACCTGTCCAAGAGCTGGGAGCGGGATTTTTCGGACGAACGGTCCGTCGGCTACGTCGAGAACCGCGAGGCGGTCCTGCGCGGCGTCGAGGACAAGGCTTTTTTCCTCAAGGAGTGGAAGGACCCGTCCCAGATGACCGTCCGGGAGCTCCGCGCCTACATCCGGGAGATCGCCGATCTCGATTTCGAAGTCGTCAAGTTCAAGGTCGACCTGGCCGCCAAAATCGCCTTCCCCTTCGTTAGCCTGGTCATGACCCTGCTCGGCCTCCCCTTCGCCTTCACGATGGGGAATCGGGGGACGCTGGTCGGGATCGGGACGAGCATCGTCATCGCCATGGTCTTCTGGGGGGCGATCGGCGTTTTCAAGAGTCTGGGCTATCTCGCCATCCTGCCGCCCTTCCTGGCGGCCTGGGGCCCGAACCTCGTCTTCGGGCTGGCCGGTCTTTACCTGCTCTTCCGCCTCCGGACTTAGCGGGGCGGCCTACATCTTATATTTTCCGAAGTCCTCGGGCTTGAGGCCCTCCAGCCACTTCTTGAGCCGCTCCGAACTCTCCAGGTTCTCGTCGAGCTTGAGGCTCTGGGCTTTCTCGACGACGTCCTCCTCGACGAAGATCGGGGATTTCATGCGGAGGGCGAGGGCGATCGCGTCGGAGGGACGGGAATCGATGACGAGGAGATCGCCCTTGGCGCGGCAGTGGAGGAGGGCGTAGAAGGTGTTGTTGCGGACGTCGGTGACGACGATCTTCTCAAGATTGATTTCGAGCTTGTTCAGGAAATTTTTCATCAGGTCGTGGGTCATCGGGCGCGGCGTCGGTATGTTCTCGATGGTCAGGGCGATCGCGTTGGCCTCGAAGACGCCGATCCAGATCGGCAGGATCCGGTCGCCGGAGGGATCTTCCAGGACGACGATGGGCATCTTGGAGATGGGGTCGACGACGAGGCCCTTGATCTTCATCTCGATTTGCATCCGGAACTCCTCTCGGCGCGTTCTTGTTCTAATATAAGGCCCCCCCGCGGGGTTGTCAAGGAACGGGGAGGAAGAGAGGGCTTTAGAACAGGTTGAGCTGGCCGTTGGAAGCCTCGTCACCGCCGCCCTCATCGGTCAACAGGCTGATCCGTCCGTACTCGCCGTCGTGGCCGGGCCGGATCCGGACGCGGCCCTGCCGCATCCGTTCGACGCCCAGCCCGACCGCGTCGGGCTGGAGACGCCGGAGCTCGTCGGCCGGGATCTCGGTCAGAATCCGGCGCTCGTTGCCGAACTCGTTGAGAAACCGGAAATAGAGATCCCGGACGCTCCGGCACTCGGCCGACTTGCCCAGCGCTTCGGCGATGATCTCGTTGAGGGGGACGACGTTCTTGTAGGGGATGCGGCCGGGCGGCCGGACGCCCTCTTCCCGGTCGGCGAGCTCCTCAACGCGGTGGGCGACGCCGATCGTCAGCTTCTTCCCGCAGCGGGGACAGAGGTCCTTGTGATGGAAGGATTCCCGGGGGGCGAGGACGACTCCGCACTTGCGGTGGCCGTCGTAGTGGTACTTCCCCTCTTCGGGGAAAAATTCGATCGTGTACAGGAATTTGGCGGGGTCCTTGGAACGGAGGGCGTCGACGAGGCCTTTGTAGCTGAAGTCGGCGTCGAAGACGTTGGCTTCGCGTCCGATCCGGGACGGCGAGTGGGCGTCGGAGTTCGAAATGAGGGCGAAGCGGTCGAGGGCCGACAGCCGCCAGTTCATGGCCGGGTCCGAGGAGAGGCCGGTTTCCATGGCGAATAGATGCGTCGTCATCTCCTCGAAACAGTCCTCGACGGCGTCGAATCCCGAGTTGGCGCCGAACAGGGAGAACCAGGGCGTCCAGATGTGGGAGGGGACGATGACGGCCGACGGGCAGAGGTCGGCGACGATCTTGACGAAGGGTTTGACGTCCATGCCCAGGATGGGCCGGCCGTCCGAATGGAGGTTGCCGACGGCGCCCAGCCGGGCGTTGAGCTTGTCGACGGACTCGAAGTCGGGCGCGAAGACGAGGAGGTGGATCTTGCGGACTTTGCCCTTCTTGGAATAGATGAAGCTGATCTCGGCCGAGAACAGGAACCGGACGTCGCGGGCCGCGGCCGCGAAGGGGCGGAGCTGGGGGTCCTCGGGCGGCGTCAGGCTCTTGAGGCGGAAGAAACCGTTGCCGGCGGATTCGAGCTTGGCCTTCATCAGGAATAGCCATTCGGGATGGGTGAAGTCGCCGGTCGCCAGGAGCGTGATCCCTTTGGCGGCGGCCCAGCAGGCGAGCTGGTCGAGGGTCATGTCGCGGGATGTCGCCCGCGAGAATTTCGAGTGGATGTGGAGGTCGGCGACGAATTTCATCTTTGAAGGTTTCAAGTTTATAGAAAGACGCACGATATTGCAACAATCCCAGTCGGTTGACCCTCGATCAATTTTCGGAATAGTTTACTGAAACATCCATTATCCGGCTTACGGCGAACAAGCCGTCCTTTACCCCCGAACCCCGTGAACCAGTCCCGTCGGTTCCCCCCGAAGCGGGGCCCCCCTCCGCTACGGGGGCTTGAGGACGGCTTATTCGCCTCATGCAAAGAGATGCAATCACACGAAAGCTGTAAACTATTCGACTGTCAATCCCAGCCGGAGAAGCGATAGAGCGGATGGGATCGAAGTATTGAAAACCGGATGGGGAGGGAGTAGACTAGATATCCGAATCGGTCCTTCGATCGGCGCAAGGCATGAACGGACGCGGATGCATCAAGAACGTAGGAAGACGGCCGGCGCCGATCTGTCTGGTCTTACTCTGGGCGGTATTGGGCTTTGGAGACCAGGACGGGTTGGGGACCGCCCGTCTGGCGGGCGAAGTCAAGGACGAGGCCGGCCAACCGCTGCCGGGGGTCAAGGTCGGCTTGATGCATCTCGAATCCAACACCTTCCGCGAAGTCGTCACGGACGGGAAGGGAAAGTGGGCCATCCTCGGCCTCGGGACCGGCGCCTGGAAGATGACCTTGACCCTCGAGGGCTATCGTCCGAAAATCATGGAAACCCACGTCAGCCAGCTCGGCAGGAACGTCACCGTCCAAACGGTCCTGAGAAGAGCCCGGCCCAAAGAGCCCGCCTTTGACGCGGACATCGAACTCGTCGAGCGGGGCAACCGGCTGTTCGAGGAGAAGAACGCCCGGGAGGCGCTCCTCCTCTACCGGGAATTCCTGGACAAGCATCCCAAACGCTTCCAGGTCCATTTCAACATCGGCAATTGCCACAAGGAGCTGGGCGAATACGATCAGGCCCTTGTCGAATACGGCCTGGTCCTCGACAAGATCCGGGAAACCAACCCCGAGATGATCGGCGACGCGATGGCGACCAAGACGCTGGCCGCCATGGGCGACGTCGCCCTCAAGAAGGGGGACCCGGCCTCGGCCCGGGCCGATTTCGAGAAGGCGCTCGCCATCTACCCGAAATACGCGAACCTGCCCCACACCATCGGGGAGATCTATTTTTCCTACGGGATGTTCGGCGACGCAATTTCCTATTATTCGCTGGCGACCCGGATCAAGCCGGACTGGCCCGAACCCTGGCTCAAGCTCGGTTTCTCCCATCTCAAAATGAACGAAATCGAAAACGCCGCGAAATATTTCGGCGTCTACCTCGAACGCGCCCCCCAAGCCTCCAACGCCGACGAAATCCGCAAGCTGCTCGATTCGCTCGGCAAGAACAACTAGGCCGGGTTTTCGCGCGACTATTTCTGGGAAATTTTCGAGGCCAGCTCCCGGCCTTTTCGCGCATATTCGTTGGATAGAGAAACCTTCCCGAGCCTGTTATAGAGGTCGGCCAGCAGGAAATAGCCCAAGGGCAGATCCCCGGCCTCCGGCTTGAGGTCGATCCCCTTTTGAACCAGCCTGACGGCCTCTTCATAGTTTTCGCCCCGATTCATATAGATCCGGGCCAGGTAAAAGTAGGCCAGCGGGAAATTGGGGTCGACCTCGATGCAGCGACGGAGGGCGTCGAGCTCCCGTCCTTCATCCCCCGTCCGGCGGAAGAGGCGGGTCAGGTTGTAGAGGGATTTGAAATGCTTGGGGGAGTAGACGAGTTCTTCCTGGTAGCTGGAAATGGCCGACGCGATCTCCCCCCGCTTCTCGAGGAGCTGGGCCTGGTTGAAGTAGAGGTTGCTCAAGCGGGGGTTGAGCCGGCGGGCCGCGTCGAGGTGCTGCTGGGCCCGGCCGAGGTCGTCTTTGACGATATAAATGGCGGCCAGCGTGTTGTGGGAGGACGCGGATTCGGAGTTGAGGGACAGGCACTTCTCGAGGTAGGGAATGGCGGCGTCGTATTTTTTCCGGAGAAAATTCATGTTCCCGAGCAGGAAGTAGAGCTGGGAGTCGCTGAAGCCCGACTTGAGGTAGTCGAGGACGAAACGCTCGGCCTCGGCGAACCGGCCCATGGCCAGGTAGGAGTTGGCGATGTTGATGACGGTGAAGGAATCGTCCGGCTTCTTCTCCAGGGCTTGCTGGAACGCCCGGATCGCCTCCTGATACTCGCCGAGCCTGAAGTGGATGTTCCCGAGCGAGAAATAGGCGTCGGTGATTTCGGGGTCCTCGGCGATGATCGTCTTGATGATTCCGATCGCCTCCGCGGCGTCGCCTTCGAGTCCTATCTCGCGGGCCCGGGATAATTCGTTGAAGATCCCGATCTTGTTGCGCGGGCTGGCCAGCCGTTTCCCCTTGAGCTTGGCCGGGTCGGAGAACGAGCCGATATAGCCGAGCGCGGCGAGCTTGGTGCGGGTTTCCTCGTCGATCTTGCGATAGTCGAGCTCGAAACCGCCCCGGGCGGCTTCGGCCGTGAAGGCCGTGGCTCGCTCGTTGAGGGCGAGGAAGACGGACCGCTCCTTCTCGATGATATTGGCCGCCTCGGCCGGATCGGCGGCGAGGTCGTAGAGCTCGGGCTGGGGGGAGAGGATGAGCTTGTAGCGGCCGTCCCGGACGCTCTGGAGCTCGGACCAGCCGTAGTGGAAGCGGGGATAGAACGTCTCGGCGTAGGCGAGCCGCTCCGAGGGGCGGCCCGGCTTGAGGAAGAAGGGGACGAGGCTCAGGCCCTGGACCTGGGCAGGGGGAGCGAGGCCGGACATCTCGCACAGGGTGGGAAGGATGTCGGCCAGCGAGACTACGGCCGGCGAGACGACGCCCTGGAGCCGGGGGAAAGGCGTCACGAAGATGAGCGGAACGTGGATGGCGGCCTCGTAGATGAAGAAACCGTGGGCGGCTTCCTGGTGCTCGCCCAGGCTTTCGCCGTGGTCGGAGGCGAAGACGATATAGGTCCGGTCCCGGAGACCCTTGTCGCCCAGGAACGACCAGAGCCGGCCGAGCTGGGAATCCGTGTAGGCGATTTCTCCCAGGTAGGGGTGATTGGGGTACCGGTCCTTGAAGGGCGGGGGCGGCTCGTAGGGCGTATGCGGGTCGTAGAGGTGGATCCAGGCGAAGAAGGGCGCGTCCGTCTTCGTCTCGAGCCAGCGGAGGGCCTCGTCCATGACCTCGCTCCCCGGCCGCTGGACGTTGGCCAGCGAGATCTTCTCGAACCGGCTCAGGTCGAACTGGTCGAAATAGTAATCGAAACCCTGGTTCAGGCCCCATTTGGAGTCGAGGACATAGGCGCCGACGAAGGCCGCCGTCGCGAAGCCCCGCTCCTTGTAGAACTCCGCCATGGTCGTGAGCTCGGCCGGGATGATGAAACCTCCGTTGTCGCGGACGCCGTGGAAAGGGGGGAGCGTTCCGGTCAGGATGGTCGTGTGGGAGGGCAGGGTCAGCGGCGTCTGCGACGTGCAGCTTTCGAAGCGGACGCCCCGGGTCGCGAACAGGTCCATGGTCGGCGTTTCGATTCCGGCAAAGCCGTAGCAGCCGATCCGGTCGGCCCGGAGCGTGTCGACGGTGATCAGGACGACGTTGTAGGTCCCTTCCCCAGCCATCCGTTTGAAGGATGTCGGCCGGAGGCCGATGAGGAGGAATGCTCCCGCGGCAACGACGGCGACGGCCGCTCCGAGCACGACCCATTTCTTCTTCATGGCGGACCTCATTTTAGCAAAAAGTCGGGGTCAAACCTACACTTTGTTACTTTTTCCAATTTACCCTGGTGGGCGGCTCCGCTTTTTTCTTCGCCGGACGCGATGCCGCCTCGTTCTGTAGATATAGGGGAGGAATGGTAAAAAGTGACAAAGTGTAGGTTTGACCCCAAAAAAAACCCCGCACCGCCGTCGGGCGGTGCGGGGTGAGCGTCTGCTGGAGCTGGAACGATTAGAAGATGAGCCGGATGCCGACTCTCGCTTGGCGCGGCCGGACGATGCCGTAGAGCTGGTGTCCGTCCGTGGACGGGTAGGTGCCGTCCGTCATCCAGTCGTAGCCGATCCGGTTACCCCAGCCGGTGATGGTGTCGGTGTTGAAGACGTTGAAGACGTCGATCATCAGGCCCAGCTTGTACTTGGTGGCGAGGGTGAATATCTTCTCGAGGCGGACGTCGAGGATCTTCTCGGGTGGGTAGTGGTTGGAGCCCCTCTTCTCGGCGAAGAAGGTGATACGGCCCTGGTTGAAGCGGGCGGTCCGGTAGCGGGTCGTCCAGGAGTCGCCGGTGATGAGCCGGAAGTAGGCGTTGAAGCTGATGTCGAAGGGCAGGATGTAGGTTCCCTGGAGCTTGAGCATGTGGGTGGCGTCGAAGGTGGAATTTCCTTCGGAGTTGATCCAGAAGTTGGGATCGTCGACGTTGCCGCCGTAGCCGATGTCGTCGGCAAACCCGTTGTCCATGGTGCCGGTCGCCCGGCCGTAGACGTAGGAGGCCAGGAGCTGCCAGCGGTTCGAGAACCTCTTGTTGAAGAGGACCTCGATCCCCATGTACTTCCGGTAGGGATCCTCGAGAATCCAGCCGGCCTTGGAGATGTTGGTCAGGAGGTAGTCGTGGGTGTCGAGGGTTTCCTCGGTCCGCTCATAGACGTCTATGGTCTTGTTGAGGTCTGGGATGAAGACCGGGACCTTGGTGTACTGGGCGGCCCGATCGACGCGGCCGACGATGTTGTTCCACTTCCGGTAGATAAAGGTTACCCCCAACGAGGTGTCGCGGAACAGCTCGCGCTCGATGCCGGCCGTCATCTGGTTCATATAGGGATGGCCGATATCCGGGTCCATCTTGTAGAGGGACTGGTGGACGGTCCGGGTGAATTCGACCCATTCGCTGTCCCAGTAGTATCCGACGTAGTCCTTGTAGGCCGAGTCGGGGTTGAGGCGGTCGTGGAAGGAGGACAGCATGGCCTCGGTGAACTGGCCGTAGTGGGCCTTGAGGACGGTCGACTTGTCCCCGAACAAGTCGAAGCTCAAGCCGAAACGCGGGGCGAGGCTGGTCGTGTTGTAGACGGTCCCGTCCACGTTTTTGATGAAGCCCCAGTTCTGGCTGAGGCGGAAACCGAGGTTGATGTTGAGGCGGCTCGAGATCTGCCAGGAATCCTGGGCGAAGGCCTCGACCCGGGCGTAGCGGGTGTTCGTGTCGTACCCCTGGTACTGGTAGGCCAGGTAGGGCTGGCCGTAGTAGTCGAAGTACTTGACAAAATCGCCCAGCCCGCCGCCCTTGCCGGAGTAGCCGTAGCGGTTCCGGACCTTGGAGTACTCGGCCTCGACGCCGAACTTGAAGTCGTGGGCGCCCTTGATGAAGTCCTCGGTGTAGTGGGAGATGGACGCGTTGGTCTGGAAGCGGCTCCGGTCGGCGTAGAAGAAATAGCCGGCGCTGCCACGCCTGAAGTTTTCGTCCAGGCTGAAGTGCTGGTAGGGATCCATGCCGACTTCGGGGTCAAGGTAGTAGTAGCCCGTGAAGAACGCGCCCTTGAAGTCGAAGAAGGTCTTCGGGCTGAGGATCTTGGTCAGGCTGAAATTGCCGACGATCTCGGGCGAATCCTGGTTGACGCAAGCCTCGGGGGAGACGGTCGAGCCCGAGTCGCGGTTCTTCCCGACGTAGGTGTCGATTTCGAGCGAAACGTTGAGGTTGAGGGAGGGGGCGAGCTGCGAGGTGATCTTCGTGAACAGGCGGGGCTGCTTGTAATCGACGGCCTCGGGGAATCCGGTCGGATAGTTCTGGCTCCGGTAGTACTGGGTGCCGGCGTAGAACCAGAGCTTGTCCTTGATGATCGGGCCGCCCAGGTGGGCGCCGATGTCGAAGAGCTTGGTGAGGGGCGACGTCAGCGCGGGGAAATCGGCGACATAGGCGCCGTTATTGGTCGTCTGCCAGAGCCCCTTCGGCTTGTCGTCTTTCTTCCCCTGAAAGTTGAACTCGAAGTGGCCCGAGAACTCGTTGCCGCCCGACTTGGTGACCAAGTTGAAGATGACGCCCGTGAAGTTTCCGTACTCGGCCGGGAGGCCGAGGCCCATGACCTTGGCCTCCTCGATGGCGTTATGGTCCATGAACACCCAGGCCGATCCGGCTTCGGGGTCGGCGACGTTGACGCCGTCCATCGTATAGGCGATGCCCGTGTTCTGGGAGGCGCCGTAGGCGACGTTGTCGGTGACGCCCGGGGCGAGGTTGACGATGTCCGAGGTGAACTGGTTATAGGGGATGTTCCTCAGAATTTCGTTGCTCAGGGTCACGGACGCCGTCTCGGTGGACTTGACGTCAACCGTGGGCGATTGGGCCACGACCGTGATCTCCTCGGTCAGGGCCGAGACTTTCATGGTCATGTTGAGATTAAGGGTCGTCGTCGTCGTCACCCGGATGGCCTCGCGAACCGCCGTGCCGAATCCCTGGAGCTCGGCTTTCAGGTTATACTCGCCGGGGGGCAGGGCCGGGAAGCGGAAATCGCCGTTGGCATCCGTGACGGTCGCCCGCGCGCCCATCAGGTTGGGGCTGGTCAGCGACATGTTGACGCCCGGCAGCGCATTGCCTTCCTCGTCCGTGATCTTTCCGGTGATGGCGCCGGTGTCACGGGACTGGGCAAAGGCGACGGGGGAAAGGATGAGAAGCAGGGCGATCACGCCGATCAATGCTTTCGCTTTCAAATCTTCCTCCTTGTTCTTCCTGGTTTTTGTTCAACTCTCCGGTCTTTGGACCTGGCTACCTCGAATTCTCACCTCCTTAATATAATAAAAAATAACAATCCGCTTATTTCTATAGCAATCTTTATGCCAAGAATAAAATATTTTTAAGATATTTATAATATTATAATTAGTTCGAACAAATGTAAACAATATTGACGGAAATTCAATTAAATGAATGATTGTCATTCATTTAATTGAATTTACCGCTTTCTTTATTACCGATTAAAACAGATAGAATTCCCCCTACCCGTGGAAGCAGCGCTATATTTTTGCGATTTTCGGAAGAGGGTTTTGAAAGATGCTTCCCCAACCCGTCCTTTCGTTGAAACGGACGGCCGCTTGTGGTACTTATAAACATGAGGAGTCCGCAGTGAGAAGATTAAAGTTCCTCCTGATCCCGGCGATACTCGCGGCCGCGATATCCGGCGCCGCGGCCAAGAACGACCTGCCGCCCGTACACAAAGACTGGCTCGCGACGGTCGATCCCATCCTGACTTCGACCGAGCGGGAGGTCTTCCTCCAGCTCAAGACGGACGCTGACCGGGACAAGTTCATCCGTTTTTTCTGGAAACAGCGCGATCCTTTTCCCGATACGCCCGAAAACGAGTTCTTCAAGGAGTACATGACCCGGGTCGACTTCGCCGACCACAACTTCGGGATCGGCTCCCATAAGAAAGGCCACCAGACCGAGCGCGGCCAGTTCTACCTCCTGCTCGGCCCTCCCCTCGAACGGCAGCGCTTCGCGACCCACTCCGAGATCTGGCCGATGGAGCTCTGGTTTTACAAAGGCGAGGAGAAGTACGGGCTCCCGGCCTACTTCTACCTCATTTTCTATCAGCCCGAGGGCATCGGGGACTACCGCCTTTACTATCCCGGCATCGAAGGGCCCGGCAAGCTCGTCGTCCCCTCGCTCTACGGCGAATCCCGCATTAAAACGAGCCCCGTCGACATCATCAAGAAAGTCTCCTCGGAGCTTTCGAGCGCCTCGACGAGCTACATCGCGGGCGAGAAGAACTACGGCCTGTCCTCCTTGTCCTCGGAGGCCCTCATCGCCGGGGTCAAAGACCTCAAGGAAAAGAAGTTTTCCGACGCCTACGCCCGGTCCTACCTCGATTTCAAGGACCATGTCGAGACCGAATACTCCGACCGGTTCCTGGGGAGCGATTTCAAGGTCCGGATCTTCCGGACGAACGGCCAGGCTTATCTCCACTGGACGATCGAACCGGAGCGGATCAGCTTCGAGCTGCGCAACAACGTTTACATAGCCCAGTTCGAGCTTTTCCTGAGGCTCGAGGACCCGGCCGGGAACCTTGTCTTCCAGACCCAGGAGGAGATCCCCCTCCGCCTCAACGAGGACCAGTACAAGAGCCATGAGCGCCGCCGCTTCGCCTTCCAGGACGTCCTGCCCGTCATCGAGGGGACGTTTAAAATAAACCTCCTGCTCAAGAATAAGACCGGCCGCGATTTTTCCTCCGTCGATATAAAAGTCACCGTGCCGGAAGAGGCCGGTCCGCGGCTCGGCGACCTTCTCCTCAGCCACGGCCAGGAGCCGGTTTCCGAGGCCGAACGGACGCGTCTTAAGCCGTTCGCCTTCAACGGCCTTCAATTCACCGTCAGCGCCCGGGATGAATTCATCCCCCAGGAGACCATGGTCTGCTACGTCCAGGGCGCCGGGCTCAGCGGGCCGGCCGGCCAGGCCGTCGCGTTCGGGATCTACGGGCTGGACGGACAGGTCGCCGCCGCGGCCGACCCGAAACCCCTCAAGGACGTTCTCGGTTCCGACGGCGAGCTGGGGACGACGTCGCGTTTCGATCTGGCGGGGCTCAAACCCGGCTACTACGAAGTCCGGGCTTCGCTCCTGGACGCGGGCGGCCGGACCGTCCTCGGCGCCAAGGCGCCCTTCATCCTGCTGGCCCAGCCGGTCGTCGTCGTCCCTTGGGCTTATGCCAAAGTTCGAGACGCGTTCCCCGACCCGGAGGGACTGACCGTTTTGGCCACCCAGCGTTTTATGACGCGCGACTACGGCCGGGCGATTCCCCTCCTCGAGCGGGCGCTGGCCCTCAAGGACAACGCCGGGACGAGGCTCCTGCTCGCCAAGACGCTCTTCGCCCTGAACCGTTACCGCGATTCGATCGCCGCGGCGACTCCCGTTTACGAGGCGCGCGGCGACCGCGAGGCGGCCAAGATCATGGCCCTCGACCTGGCCGGCCTCAAGGACTGGGCCGGGGCTCTCGTCTATCTGGAGAAGCTCATGGAAGGGGCGACCGAAGTCGGCGTCCTGAACCTGGCCGCCGAGTGCCATGTCGAGCTGGGCCGGCCCGATAAAGCGATACCCCTCCTCGAGCGTTCCCTGAGTTTGGTTCCCGGACAGCCGGCCGCCCGGGCGCTCCTGGCGCGGGCCCGGAAGGGATCATGAAGACACGGAAGGAGACCCCATGAAAACAAGATGCGCGGGATATGTCCTCGCCCTGATCGCCGCCGTCGTCCTGGCCTGGCCCGGGCCGGCCTGGCCGCAATTTCAAGGGCGGCTCGAGGGCGTCGTCACGGACAGCGCCGGGGCGCCGCTGGCCAAGGTCGCGATCACGATCGTGTCCCAAAGGACCGCCTCCATGCACTACGATCTGACGACGGACTCCGCGGGCAGGTTCATCCAGGTCGGCATGATGCCGGGCTACTACCAGATCAGCTTCAAGAAAGAAGGCTTCATGCCCAAATCTTCGGAGGTCCATGTCCGGATCGCCGATATCACTAAACTCGACGTCAAGCTCGAAAAAGGCGCGGAGATCATCGAGAAGGCCGTCTCCGACGCGGACCGGCTCTTCCTTAAAGCGAACAAGCTCTTTGAGGAGAAAAAAATCGAGGAGGCCGTCGCGATCTTCCAGGAGGCCATCAAGCTCAGCCCCCTCAATTGGGGGTATTTCTTCAACCTCGGCCTGGCCTATAAGAAGCTCGAGAAGAAAGAGGATGCCATGGCCTCGTTCCGCAAGGCCGTCGAGCTCAACCCCGAGAGCTACAGCTCCAACAAGGAGATGGGAGAGGCCTTGGCCAAGGCCGGCTCGTTCGAGGAGGCCAAGCCTTTTTACGAGAAGGCGGTCGCCCTCAGCCCGGAAGATCCCGACGCCCATTTCAACCTGGGCGCGTGCCTGCTCAACACGGGCCAGAGCGACGAAGCGCTCGCCCATTTTCTCAAGACGGTCGAACTCAAGCCGGACTACGCGGACGCCTATTACCAAGTCGGCACAATCTGCATCGGGCAGAATAAAATTCCCGAGGCCGTGGCGAGCCTGGAGAAGTTTTTGACCCTGGCGCCCAACCACGAAAAAGCTCCCTTGGCCAAACAGCTTCTCGAGTATCTCAAGAAATAATATAAGAA
>Ga0315277_10004056_pt1 | contig 19657 bp, 18 predicted proteins | sample YL17G05_15_MG_FD_203695 | JGI IMG/M metagenome (GOLD analysis project Ga0315277, IMG submission 203695) | Sediment microbial communities from Yellowstone Lake, YNP, Wyoming, USA - YL17G05_15 | ecosystem: Environmental > Aquatic > Freshwater > Lake > Sediment | place: USA: Wyoming | collected... | reverse complement strand
GGCGTAGAGAAGCGCCAGGGCGTTGTACGCCGGCGCGAACGCGGAGTCAGACGCGATGGCATCATGGTAGTGCTGCAGGGCGGTGGGGATGTCGCCTCGCGTACGGGCGATGTCGCCCAGGTTCAGGTACGGCTGTCCCAATGCCGTATTAGTGCGCGCCGCGATGCGGAAGCACCCCTGCGCTTTGGTCGTGTCCCCCTGACCCAAGTAGGCCAGCCCCATGTTGTTGATGACCTCGGCGTCGTTCCGACGGTAGCGCAGGTATGTGAAGGACACGGCCACGGCCGAGTCGTATTCCTTCATACGCACCAAGTCGTACGCCAGGTTGCGACGGGACGCCAAGTGGGCAGGATCGGCGGCCAGCGCCCGCTCGTACTTCGTCACCGCCTGCGCGAAGTCACCCCGGCGATCGAAGGTCAGCCCCTCCTGATAGTAGGTGAAGGCCGGGTTGGCCATGATCCGCTCGACGATCGGCCGGTTGAAAACAAAAAGGTGTATGGCGACCACGCTACCGACAACCATCAGCTTCGTCTTCGAGCCGGCCTTGATGTAACCGGCGAGCTTCCAGGCGATGGCGGCCGCGAAGATCACCATCACCGGCAGGATCGGCAGGCGGTGCCGGGCCGTGACCAGGAAGCCAATCACCGTCAAGCCATAGAGAATCACATACACTGCCAGCGGCCTGGCCCGTGATGACGCGCGCCACGCCAGCGGTAGCCCGAGGACGGCCAGCGGCGAGATGATTCCGTACGGGAAGTAGATGCCGGCGCTCCAGATCAATATCCCAAGCAGCCAGGAGTAGCGGGCATACGCATAGATGTCGGTCTGGTCGCCCACCTCGTAGCCGTTGAAAAGGTAGTAGATCTTCTTCAACACCCCCCAGATCGCGGCGATGGGTTGCGCGCGCATATACGCGAGCGTCCGTCCCGTCCAGAACGACGAGATCTCGGATGGCCGGAGCGGCCGTCCCGCCAGGGCAGAGGCAACCGAGTCGGTCGTGCGGACGAATTCCTGCCACTCCACCGACTCATCGAGGACGACCTCCGGCATGATCATGGTCAGCCCGTCGGCCTTGGGATTGTTGCCCAGGTAGAAGTTGACGCCCCCTTGGTAGGAGATCAGGACGGCGTCATGGCCAACCACGTAGTTGCGGAGAGTGACCGGGACAATGGGTAAGAGCACCCCCACGGTAACAGCTAGAGGGCCGCGCCAGCGTTCGAGACTGCTGGGCCTCGACCGGCTCGCCCGTGTCCAGCTCCACATCCAGAAGGCGGGAACGGCGAGCAGAATGTTGGGGCGGGCGATTGCCGTCAGCCCGAGGATGAAGCCGACAACCAGCCAGCGCCAGAGGCGGATGGGCGCGTGACCATGCTCCCGCATCGCCAGCCAGATCGCCAGGAGCGTGAGCGGCACGACGATGACTTCGATCAACAGCTCGCTCTCATAGTAGATCATCGTGCCATAGACGGCCCAGATCAGACCGGCGGTGATGCCGACCCGTCGCCCGAAGCCTCGGGCGCCGATCAGGCAGACCATGCCGGCGGCCAGAGACCCGATGACCGCCTGGGCAAGTCGGATCGGCCAGAGCCCATCGCCGAACAGCTTGATCCAGATTCCCAGCAGATAGGGGTAGAGCGGCGCGCGATAGAAGACGCCGGACCCGAGCCAGTCGCCGGCGGCGATGCTCTTGGCCCACTGATAGTGCCAACGGGAGTCGACTGTAGGATCAAAGAAACCCGGATTGCTGCGTGACAACTGCCACAGCACCAGCAAGCGGACGACGAAGGCCGCCAGCACAATCGCGCCGAGCCAAAGACGGTCCCGGTGACGGCCCAGATCAAAAGCATCACGGCCATCTGTACTTCTGCGCTCGGGGCGGCCCTGGGAGCCAGGCGCCGGCGTGGGATCGGGTCTCTGTTTCTCGCGGGTCATCGGCCGTATTATACAGCCGCAGCCGGGTGAAGGAAAGATGGGATGACCGGCTGCGGAGGATTGCGACAAGCCGGTGCATACCGTCAGAGCCCGCATAGATCCGCGCGTCGTCGCTTGCGGCCTGCTGTCGATGACGGTGTGGATCAGCACAACGGCTTCTCTCCCCGGCGCCGTGCTCTGGATAGCAGGGCTACTTGCGGTGTTGGTCCCGGCACGTCATAGGGCTAGGGATCGGATGGTCTTGCCGAGGTACTGGTTCACATGGCTGGCTCTGTCGGCGACCCTGACGATGCTGATGTATCTGCTGTTTGTGCCCGCCGATGGTGACGTCCTGTACCAGTTCGGCTTCCTGCGCGCGACCGAGTCAGGGCTGCTGACCGGTGCGCGGATGGGACTGCGCCTCGTGGCGCTGGTTTTCCTGGCGGCGCTGGCCGCCACGTTGTCCGCTCCACTCAGTCTGGCTGCCGGCCTGACCCGTGTGCTGCTGCCACTCCGACGCTGTCGGGTGCCGGTGGAGACGGTGTTCTACTTTGCCTTCTTCCTTCTGCGGATGTTTCCACTTCTGGTGCGGGAATCGCGTTTGATCCGTCTGGCACAGCAATCCCGTGGCATCCATTTTGGGGGCTCGTCGTGGGATCGTGTGCATTCGCTCCCCGCTTTGATCGTGCCGGTTTTCGCCGCCGGGATGCGTCGTGGCGACCAACTCGCCCTGGCGCTGGCAGCGCGGGGGTTTGACACCAGGCGTGTACCCACGGTCGTGACGGCCTTACGTTTCCACGTCATCGACTGGCTTCTAGCCGGGCTGTTGTTTGTGGGTTGGAGTCTCTGGGTGTGGTTGCGCATCCACTGAGGGATGAACGATGCGATTCCGTCTCGATGTTGTTTATCACGGTCGCGAGTTCCATGGTTGGCAGCGGCAGCCCGGTTTGCGTACGGTGCAGGGGGAGCTGGAGCTGTGGCTGGCGCGACTCTTGGGGGGCGCCCCACCGATTGCGGTCACCGGTGCCGGTCGCACCGATGCGGGCGTTCACGCGACCGGGATGGTGGCACATTTCGACACCGACACCGCCTTCGCGCCGGACGAGTTGCTGCGTCGTCTGCAGGTAGCGCTTCCGCCTGATCTGGCCGTGAAGTCGCTGGTCCCGGCCGACGCCGGATTCCACGCTCGTCACAGCGCCGCCAGCCGCACCTACAGCTACCGGATCGCCACGACGCCCACGCCGTTTGGGCGTGACCGGCACTGGCAGGTGTTCGAGCCGCTCGATTCCGCGTTGTTGTCGGCGGCGGCCGCGATCGTGGTGGGAGAGCATGACTTCTCCGGCTTCTGCCGGTCGGAATCCCGCAAGGATGACAACCGGTGCCGCGTGTCAGAATCGCGGTGGCAACGTGACGAGGGGGTGTTCCTGTATTGGATTTGCGCCGACCGCTTCCTGCACGAGATGGTGCGTCTCTTGGTTGGTACAATGGTCGATATCGGCCGCGGGCACTTCAGTCTGGAGCGGATGACGGAAATCCTCGAGTCCGGGGACGTTCGCCTGTGTGGCGACGCAGCGCCGGCGCATGGGCTCACGCTGGAGCTGGTGGAATATGGCCAGCGCAACGGGCGGTAGAGTGATTTCAGTTGAATCCACGGCGTCGGGCTCGTTTCTTGTCATTCTTGAGATCATAACGAAGGAGGCCGAGTGAAGATCTTTCTGGATACCGCCAACGTTGATGAAATCCGCGAGGCGGCCGACTGGGGCATTCTTGACGGTGTGACAACGAACCCTTCCCTGGTTTCCAAGGAGGGGCGCAGCTTCGATGATATCCTCCACGAGATCATCCGCATCGTCAGCGGTCCGATCTCGGCGGAAGTCGTGGCGGAGCGGGCCGATGAGATGGTGGAAGAGGGGGCGCGGCTGTCGCAGGTGGCCCCCAACATCGTCATCAAGATCCCCATGACGGCCGAAGGTCTCAAAGCGATCCGGCAGCTGGCGGAGAAGGAGATTTCCACCAATTGTACGTTGGTGTTCAACGCCACCCAGGGGCTGCTGGCGGCAAAGGCCGGGGCCACGTTCGTCTCGCCGTTCCTGGGACGGCTCGATGACATCGGCCACGACGGCATGGAGTTGATCGGCCAATTGGTGACAATCTTTGACAACTACGCCTTCGATACTGAGGTTCTGGCGGCTTCAATCCGGCATCCGCTCCATGTCGTCGAGGCGGCGCTGCATGGTGCCGATGCCTGCACGATACCTTTCAAGGTCCTGCAGGCGATTGTGAAGCACCCGCTGACCGACCTGGGGATCAACGCCTTCAACCGGGATTGGCAGAAGCTGACGCCGGCGCAGCGGCTCGCGGCGGGGCGGAGCTGAAAAGGGGAGCGATGTCCCGGCGGTTCTGCCACTGAGACAGCGATGATCGAGCGATACACGCGGCCGGCGATGGCACACCTCTGGTCGGAGGCGAACAAGTTCGCCGTCTGGCTGGAGATTGAGCTTCTGGCCGCCGAGAAGACGGCGCAGTTGGGGATCATCCCCAAAGGCGCGCCGGCGCGCATGCGGAAGCGGGCGCAGTTTGATGCCCGGCGGATCGAGCGCCTCGAGCGCACGACGCGCCATGATGTGATCGCCTTCCTCAAGGACGTGGGCCGCCACCTGGGCGAGGACGAGAAGTACCTGCACTATGGTCTGACGTCCTCGGACGTAGTTGACACCGCGCAGTCGGTGCGCATGGTGCAGGCGGGGTATCTGCTGCGGGACGGCCTCACGCCGCCGATCCGCCGCACCGCGGCGTTGGCACGGCGCTACATCGACACACCGATCGCCGGTCGTACGCACGGGGTCTTCGCCGAACCAACTTCGCTCGGTCTGAAGTTCGCCCTCTGGCATGCGGATCTGAAGCGGGGACGGCAGCGTCTGATTTTGGCAATTGAGTCGATCTCGGTCGGGAAGCTGTCGGGTGCGGTTGGCAACTTCGCCCACCTCGATCCCAGTGTGGAAGCATACGTGTGCCGGAAGTTGAAACTGCGTCCGGCGCCGATCTCGACGCAGGTGCTGCAGCGCGACCGGCACGCCGACTATCTCTTTGCGCTTGCCGCCATCGGGGCGACCGCCGAGAAGATCGCCCAGGAGATCCGCCTGCTGCACCGGACCGAGTCGGGGGAATTGACCGAGGGGTTCTTCGCCGGGCAGCGGGGTTCTTCGGCGATGCCGCATAAGAAAAACCCGATTTTGGCGGAACGCATCTGCGGCATTGCCCGAATTCTGCGGGGATATGTCACGCCGGCGTTGGAAGACGTTGCCCTGTGGCATGAGCGTGACATCACACATTCTTCGGTGGAGCGGGTGATCATACCTGATGCGACCACGCTATTGGACTATCAGTTGGCGCTGCTGGATCAGGTGCTGTCGACACTAGGTATCCATCCTCAGCGGATGCGGGACAATCTCCGGCGGCTGGGCGGCGGTGTCTTCTCGCAACGCTTGCTGTTGGCTCTTCCCGAAGTGATCGGTTCACGGGACGAAGCGTACGCGGTCGTGCAGCGGCTGGCGCTGGCGGCCGGTGACGGGTCCTTTGAGGAACGGGCGCGAGCCGACCGAGTTATTCGAGAGCATCTCAGCCAGGCGGCTCTGAATGAGATCTTTGATGTGCGCTTCTATCTACGGCGCGCCCGTGTGATCCTCAAACGGGCGCTGGCGGAACCGTAGGGCGCCATCGTGTTCTCCTAAGACGCGATTGTCTGTCTCGGGCACGATTGCGGCATGAATGCACTCGCGTGATCAGCAGGGATTGGCGGACACGGTATGGAACGTGACGGTTGGCGGTTTGTCGGTCCGGGTCTGTTGGTGACCGCATTGGGCCTCTGGGGTACTACGCGAGGAGGGACTTGGGCGTGGCCGGTCCTGGTCCTGGGCGCGCTCGCGAGTGGTGCATTTATACTCTTCTTTCGTGATCCCTCCCGCACGCCACCCGATGATCCCGATGCTGTGGTGGCCACCGCCGACGGGCGAATCCTCGCTGTTGTGCCCCACCCGGAGGGTGGATTGCAGATCGACACTTTTCTCTCGGTCTGGGATGTGCATGTCAACCGGTCGCCGGTGGCAGGGGTTGTGGCAGAGAGCTGCCTCCGCCCCGGACGGTTTCTCGTCGCCTACAAACCCGAAGCGGGAGAAGAAAACGAGCGCCACGATCTGACGATCTCCAGCCGCATCGGGTCGATCCGCTCCGCTCAAATCGCCGGTGTGTTGGCGCGCCGGGTGGTCTGCCGGGCGCGCAAGGGTGATCATCTGAGTCAAGGGGACAGGATTGGTCTGATTCGTTTCGGGTCACGCGCGGCGGTGATTGTGCCGATAGGATTCGTTGCCACCGTGCGTCCCGGTGACCGTGTTCGGGCCGGTGAGACGGTGATTGCGCGCCGCGTTCCGGATGCCGAGAGAGGGGCTTCGCCTGCCGCCCGTACGTAACTTCCGGGGCTTCTTCCCGGGGATGTTCACGATGGGGAACCTGTTCTGCGGGTTCCTCTCGATTCTCTCCTCGATGGATGGCGAAGTTGAGCACGCCTGCCGTTTCATTCTCTTGGGGTTCTTCCTTGATGGCCTCGATGGCTTCGTGGCGCGCGTGTCGCGGGGCGCGACACGCTTCGGCGTCGAACTGGATTCGCTGGCCGACCTCGTGACGTTTGGATTGGCACCGGCGATTCTGGTCTACTCGTTCAAACTGAAGGCGCTCGGCAAGTGGGGCTGGATGCTGGGGTTCGTGTTTGTCATGTGCGGGGCATTTCGTCTCGCGCGCTACAATCTCACCGCCAAGACGGCACCGCGTAAAGGGTTCGAGGGACTGCCCATTCCGGCGGCCGCGTCGCTTCTGGTCGCCTACACGCTGTTCAGCTACGATCTCTGGGAGCAGCTCCGCTTTGTCAAGTTTCTGGTGGTGACCATCATCGTCACCTCCGGTCTGATGGTCTCCACGATTCCCTATGAGGACAAACCGACCACCTGGCGCCATCTCAAGGACCGGATCAAATTCATCTACATCTTCATCGGCATCATCGCGGTCACGGTCGATTTGCCCAAGACGCTCTTCCCGCTCGTTCTGATCTATGTCCTCTACGGCATCGGGCGCGCCGGCTTTGACTTGGTTCACGGCAACGATGGCCGAGGCGGGCGCGGGTCGCACGACGCGGATTCCCCACTCACTGCCACGAAGACATGACTCGGAACTACTCCGGGCCGCGGTCCGGGTCTGGCTATTGTCAATACAGTGCCGTGGCGAGGAATCGCCGACCGGTCGGTGGCGCGCAGCTTCGCCAACGCCAAGAGCGGCAATCAGATGACGCAGCCCAGAAAACTGTTGGGTTTCGCCGGTCTGGGGGGTATACTGATAGTCTTGGGTGGAGGAATCCGTCGCTGACGTCAAGGGAGAGCGGTTGAATTGGTTATGACGGTCACCGGAACGGTCACGGTTCGCTTGAAAGAGGGGGTTCTGGATCCGCAGGGGCAGACCATCCGCCGCGCGCTGGAGCAGATGGGGTACACGGAGCTTGGGAGCGTTCGCACTGGGAAGACATTTGAGATCACGATGGACGCGCCCGACATTGCGACCGCTCAGACCCGCTTGCAGGAGATGTCGGCAAAGCTGTTGGCCAATCCGGTAGTGGAGACCTTTGCGGTGGAGGTGCACGCGTGAGAGTCGGCATAGTGACTTTTCCCGGGTCGAATTGCGACTATGACGCGTTCGCGGCTTTCCGCCACGTGCTCGGGTGTCCGGTTGAGTTTCTCTGGCACGCCGACCCCGACTTGAAAGACGTCGACTGTGTCATTCTCCCCGGCGGCTTCTCGTTCGGCGACTACCTCCGTGCAGGGGCCATCGCCCGCTTCTCGCCGGTGATGAAATCGGTGATTGCCTTTGCCGAGACCGGCGGGCTGGTGTGGGGGATCTGCAACGGGTTCCAAGTGCTGCTCGAGGCAGGATTGCTGCCGGGGGCGATGCGCAAGAACGCCTCGCTGCGCTTTGTGTGCGACTGGGTGCGGCTGCGCGTGGAGAACGTTAAGACTCCATTCACGCGCGGATGCCGTCCGGGGCAGATTCTGCGCATGCCGATCGCGCATGCCGAAGGCAACTACTACGCTGATACTGAGGTGCTCGGTGAGCTGGAGCGCACGGGACGCGTCGTCTTGCGCTATGTCAATGCCGATGGTGTCCCGGCCCGGGCCGCCAACCCCAATGGCTCGCGTCACAGCATCGCCGGGATTGTCAACGCCCAGGGGAACGTGATGGGCATGATGCCGCATCCGGAACGGGCGGTCGAGGCCATTTTGGGAAGCGCCGATGGACTGGCGCTGTTTGGTTCGCTGCTGGGCGTCGGCGTGGCCGGTTCGGGTACCGAGATTGGCCCGGGACGTCCCGCCGAGAGACGGGCGCGGGTGTGAAGGGGCGCGAGCTCACCTTTCTCATCGTCGGGATCATCACGGCCGCGGTCGCCGGAGCGCTCGTGGGGGAATTGGTTGGCGCTTTCCTCCCTGACGGTACAATCAAGACCCTGTTTCAAACCCACATCGACATCGGCCTCGGGCGCACCGTCGACTTGAAGACCGTCGAGCCGATTGCCATCAACCTTTATGCCTTGTCGCTGGTCTTTGGGCTGACCATACGCATCAATTTCGTCAGCGTGCTGTTTGTCCTGTTGCTGTTGATCTATTTCCGCTGGTGGTATCTGTAATCCGGCATCGAAGGCCGGGGGAGTCGAGATGTTCGGCGGCGTGGGTGTTCAGGAACTGCTCTTGATCTTCCTGGTGGTTCTGCTTCTGTTCGGCGCCAAGCGGATTCCCGATATCGCCCATGGCCTCGGCAAGGGCGTGCGTGAATTCAAACGCGCCATGCAGGACACCCAGGACGAACTGAATCGCTCGATCAGCGATACCGACAAGAAGGAGCCTGCCCCGCCCGCCGGTTCCCAGGAGCAGGAATCTGCCGGCAACAAACCTTCGGCGAGTGCGTAGACCGACTATCGGGGGCGGCGAAACTAGCAGGGTGCTGGAAGAACACTGCCACTGTCATTCCGAGGAGCAAAGCGACGAGGAATCTGCTTTTCCGAATTGCTGACGTGGGAAAAGAGCAACAGCAGATCCCTCGTCCGCCGCGGTGGACTCGGGATGACAAGCGTGATGGGACTGACCATGTTTGCGGATGACGATATCGAGAAAATCGCAGCGTGTCTTCAGCCGGTGGAACGGACTTTCGAGACCGACCATCACCGCCTGAAAATGATCGGCGGCCATGACCGGCGCATGCTGGTCGTCGAGCTTTACCCTGAGACCCGTCTGGGACGCCACCTCGGCTCCATGGTGGTGGTCTACACGTCCGGCGGGCATCTGCAATTGCACAACTGCACCGGGTATGTCACCTCCGAGGAGCTGGGCGAAGTCACCTTCGTTGGCGAGTGGGGGGGGCGTCTCTCCGGCCTGGTCGTGGAGCGCGAGGCCGCCTGCTCGCTCTACGCCAACGTGAACCGCGACCTCATCTCCGGCGACTTCACCAAACTCGGCGTCGAAGTCATGCTCTCCGGCGTGGCTTTGTCCCTGGCCGAAGGCCTGCTGAAAGACGACGACAGCTCCTCCGCATCGTAGGGCGGGCTTTGCCCGCCATCGGCAATTGGTGGCCCGGACCTTGGTCCGGGTATATGAGGGCCGCTGAAGCGGATTGTGACGGTGTTTGTACGCCCTGACCAAGGTCAGGGCCACGCCCTCCCTACCTTAGTAGATTCTCATAAGCGCTGTAGACAGACGATCGGCTCTCGCGCTAGCAATTCCCTGATCGGCGACAGATCGGGCAGTCCCAAGGCGCTTGCAATCGCCTCATCTATTGCTGCACGCGTCGGATCGGAGTCTATTTCAGGGAACGGCTTAAGTGGCTCCAAGGCGAGGCGGTCATATGCAGCGACGAGTTGCTTGACTTTGGCGGCTGGAACACAGTCGGGGTCCAAGACAGGCAGTGACCTCAGCACCGGTTTCTTGAAGTCAACCCACGCGCCCCGGGTCTCTTCACGATAGCCGATCAGAAGAAGAAGGCCGAGGGTCGAGTTCAGCCAGGAGGCAAGGACCCTCTCATGACGGTCAGCATGAGTCGTCCCCGCGACAGTCAGGGGCCACCACACGTTTGATAGCGCACTGGTCTCCAGCCTTACGCATGCTGTTCGCTGAGTGTTCAACCACAGGCGCTCGGCAATTAGGAGCCTTCCGGCGAGCGGCCATAACTGCTCGACCTTTCTGAGAGGACGGCCGCTCTTGGCCTTGTGGAGGGGGGCAAGGTACACGTTGGGCTGTTGAGCGATCGTGAGAACGGCCGTGGAGTCATGACCCCAGAAGGCAGGATATGCTGATTTGGCGTCGGTTGTCCTGAATCCGTCGTGGATGTCCCGCCGGTCCGGGCCCAGCGTCGCGATCTCGCCGAGCGGGCGAAGCTTCGATCGCGCCACGACACCGCGCCCGGGCAGCCAGACCTCACCGTTCATCAGTCTCAGGAATGCGCGGATCAGGTCGCTGTTGGCAAACGCGGCTGGGAGCATCCACGATGAATGGGACTTGAGCAAGCTCCACGGGACCGCGACAGCTTCTCCTACCTTCGTCTTGCCAATATGGATGGGAAGTGCCCCTTGTCCTTCAGGCAGACAGGGCGGATTTCCTTCGGAAGCTGCCTTCGCAATCGCAAGGGCCTCAAATGCCGTCGTCGGATTGCGCCAGAGGTTCACAGCGACAACCTCATTTCGTCGCGCTTTCTTGCCCTTCTCTGCCTTTGTCGCGACTATGAGGACTTCGCTCAGGCTGGTGCTCTCAGAGAAGTTCCACCTGAGGGGGTCATGACTGGCGATGACAAAGTCGAGGTGGTACTTCTCTTGGATGAGTTTGCGGGTGCGGCGCCACGCTACTCCCGATAACAGGGCTTTGGGAAGGACAAGCGCAAGGCGACCCCCCGGCCTTATGTACGGGTCGGCCACCGCCACGAAGACGGAACCAAGGCCCGCCGTGATGCTGGCAGGAACACTGCCGCGGCTGATGAGCTTTTTGAGCTGCGTCTGCAACTCCTTACGCTCATCGGGCGGGAGTGAGCCGAAGAGGAGATTGCCTCCTACACTCCGCGTAAACGGGGGGTTCATCACGCACAGATCGAGCTTGGGGAGCGGAGCCGTCGGATGTGCCTCGAGCCCTTTCCCCTTCACCTGCCGGGCGCCGAACAAGTCCAGGGGCATTTCGACAGTACTCCCCTGTAAGAAGTCGATGCTCCCGAGGCGCTTATCTGGCCCTCCCAAGTTCAGACTGAACAGGTTGGTCTTCTTGAACGTAATCTGTGGAGCTCGCAGTGCCAGTGTCGAAGCGGTCAGGTGCACGGCAGAGGGCAAGACGTCATATCCATAAAGAACCTGCTCGGTCAGGATGTTCTGCACCGCATTAAACGACACTTCCTTTCCTTGGGCAGCGGATTCATGGATGTAGTTGTCCGTGATGGCATCTGCCGCTGCCATAAGCAGTGTCCCGGTGCCGCACGCCAGATCGGCGACACGGAGGGCGCGAACATGCTTGAGATCGTGCCACTGCGAGAGGCGACCGTCCCGCGAGAGGGCCAGCTTCAGGAGCAGAGTGGCCGCGGGGATGCTTGTGTAGTACGTGCCAAGGTACTTGCGTTCCGCGAGGAGGCGGTGGTAGACGCGACCCATCAAGTCGTGTCTCAAGGCCGCCCGCTTGCCGACAATGTCGTGCGCGGTCACCGCAAGGGCACGCAGGGCATCGGCGATGCTTCGATTCGCACTGAGATTGACGACGACATCCGAAGCGACGTCGAAGATCGCAAAGTAGTTGATCTTCTCCACGATGAAGCGCCAGTGTTCGGCGAATTCCGATTGCATCCGTGGCTGCTTGAGGCTGTGTTGGAGCGAGTGGACTTCGGGATTGGTCTCAGAAAGGACTTCCTGAAAGATCATGGCGTTGGCAATCACCAGCCCGCCGATGCGACTGGCCGCGATTCTGCGTTCGATCACCGGGTGTTGGCTCACTCGGCTTGGTCCTCGCCCCCACTCTCCTCGGGAGCCAGATCGGCCACCCCCAGAATGTCGGCCACTCTTTCCGCGATTCCCTTCTTTGTCATGATGACGCCCGCGAATCGTTCGATTCCTGCATCCAGCAGTGCTACCGCCTCCGCGACCACGTCCTCCTGGACAAGCTGGTCAAATGCGTGCCTCAACGCGTTCTCGAGATCGTCGAGGTTTCCGGAGACAAATCCAGATCCGCTTGACACTGCTTCCGTGACAACCGCCACTTGAAACTGGCAGGCCGTCAGCTCCGCCTTCAGCCGAGCGAATGCTGATCCCTGCAGATGAGCTGGGTAGACCAAGGCGACCCCGATGTGGGCGATCCCCTCTTCGACACGTCTCTGCGCGGAACTCAGCGCGCGGCCTGGCGCATCTGCCGTACTCTCGATCTCGCCTTCGATTACCGTCCGGAGACCGTTGAAGTCCACGAGCACATCGGGCATCCGGCGGCTGCGACTCGGATCGTACTTGAGGATGGTTTCGGGGGCAGAGAGCACGCCCCGTTCCTGGAGCAGCTGTGCGAGAAGTACGTTGAAGACCTCTTGCCGGTATCGCATGCTGGTATCCACGCCCGTCGGACGGCGCTCTGTTTCGGGCTAATGCCCAAGGTACTCTCCCGCAGCGCCTGCCGAACCCGGTTTGCAAGATTCTGCGAGAGGGAGCGCCTGTCAATCGTTTATCGCAGACGGCGGTCTTCAGGTAGAGGTGCAGGGAGAATCCGTGCTTATTCGCGGGCACTGCGACGCCGTGCCCCTACATGGCACAGCCAATCCACGTATGAGAGCGCAGGGGTGGGCCTAAATCCGAAACGCCTTGGCGCCGGCCAGGTCCTCGACGAAGACGGCCAGGTCCTCGACGAAGTTCCGTAGGTCAGGAACCCTGCGCTCCTGACTCACTGCCTGACCCGCACAGCGCATCGGCGAACAAGGGGCTTAAGCCCCTTGTTTACCCGTCCGGTGGGACACTTGCAGTGCTAAATCCGAAACGCCTTGGCGCCAGCCAGGTCCTCGACGAAGACGGCCAGGTCGTGCGCCATGTCTTCGGCGGTCTGGTAGCGCTCGCGGGGGTCTTTGGCCAGCGCCTTCGCGATCACAACATCAAACAACCCCGGAATATTGGCGTCGATGCGCGAGGGCGGGTCGGGATTGGTCTGCGTGATGGCGTAGATCAACGCCGAGATGTTCTCCCCGGCGAAGGGGCGCTTGTGGGCCAGGAGTTCATAGGCGACCACACCAAGACTGAAGATGTCGCAACGGCGGTCAACCGGCCCGCCGCGCAACTGCTCGGGCGAAATGTAGTACGGCGTCCCGACCGCGACGCCGGTCTGGGTCATCGACATCGATGACGACTCAAAGCGGGCGATGCCGAAATCGGTGACCTTGACCTTGAAGTCCTCCATGACCATGATGTTGGCCGGCTTGATGTCGCGGTGGACGATCCCCGCCTTGTGGGCATAGTCCAATGCATGGCAGACCTGTGTGAGCATCTTGGCCAGGATACGGTAGTTCAACTGGACCCGCTTGCGGACGACCTGCTCGAGCGTGTACCCCTCCAGATACTCCATGGCGATGTAGTCGAGATCGCCTTCGGTGCCGACGTCATAGATCGTCACGATGTTCGGATGGGACAGTTGGCCCGCCGCCTTCGCTTCCCGCACCAGGCGTTCGCGCAATTCCGCGGCCTGCACGGGGCTGGCGCCGAAGACGCGGATCGTCTTGAGAGCAACCAGGCGATCGATCGCCGGGTCCTTCCCCTTGTAAACTGTCCCCATCGCCCCTTCGCCGAGGACGCCAAGGATCTTGTAGCGCCCCAAACGCTTCAGGTCGGTGGCCTGTAATGCGGGCTCCCGGGGTATCTCACCCGTGACCGCGGCCTCATCGAGGCCCATCGGGTGGGGGCTTTCGTCCATGACGTCGCGCGGTTGCGATGCGGTCTCACCCGCCTTGCTCGTGGGAGGTTCAAACGATGGGGTCAGGGAAATCGACTGGTCGGCGGGGTCGCCCTCCTTGACACCCTCGATCGGCCGCTGCCCGGTGGCGTCGAAGGCCATGGTTTCCGCCAGACCGCTGATCACCCCGGCGGGGCTGTCTTCTCGGATGTGCCGCACCGGCACGCCGTCGGAATCGACCGCAGTCGCTGCACGCGGTGCCAATGAGGGGGATCGGACAGCCCGGTCGACAACGCGGGACTCCGACTTCCACGTGGGTTTCTTCTTGCCCTTGGCCAGCGCGGACTGATGCGGCTTGATCACCGGTGCAAACAGCAGAAACGCCAGGATTTCCAGTGTCGGATACAGGGTCTTCGTGATCAACTTGAATGACGAGTAGAGCACATAGTTGAGGTTGAGCAGCGCGAAGGCCATCACCAACAGGATTACCAGACGGTACGAAAGCCCGACGCGGGGGAGGACCACGGCGCAGAAGGCGCCGATGGCCACCAGAATCAGCAAGTCCAGCAACGTGGATAGTCTCACGGTGGTGATGTAGCGGCCGTCGACGATGTTGGCGGCGACTGTGGCGATCTTCTCGGCGCGCGGCATCCCTGATGAGGAACTCGTGCGCAGAGCGGTCCCATATCCCGACGCGGTCACGCCGACGACCACGATCTTGCCGGTGATAGCCTTGCCGTCGGCCTGACCCTCGAGCACGCGGGCGGCGGAGACGGAGGGGATGGTGCCGGCGGGACCGCGGTAGTCGATCCGCAACATACCCGCCTCATCGGTGGGTACAATTTGCGATGCCAGCATGACGCTGCGACCGGGGTCCAGCTTGACTTGTGTCCGATGGATGCCGGAGGCCAGACGGACCAATTGCAGTGCCATGGAAGGGTAGTAGTCCCCCTCGTAGCTGACCACCAGTGGATCGCGTCGGACCGTGTTGTCAAGGTCCTGCCAGGTGTTGATGTGTCCCAGGCCCCAGGCGGCTTTGCAGGCCTCCGGGTAGGGGAAGGACACGGCAGTCGCGGCCGGATAGGGAAGATCGAGCAGTCGCGCCGCTTCATCGACAACGACTAGCGCAGACTTGGCGACAAAGTCGGGGGCGGTCGGGTTGAGCCGCCCGGTTTCTGCCAGCGTGAAGCGCAGCGGCAGAACAACGTTCCCGGCGCGGGCGATCATCTCCATCAGGAACTGGTTGCCCACGGGATCTTCCTTGAAGTCCGTTGGCAGATCGAGGTCCAGCCCGACAGCCTTGGGCTGGTATTCAGCCAGCATCCCCACCAGGTAGCCAAGGCGTTCTGAGTCCCAGGGCCACTGTCCCAGCTTGGCGACGGCGTTGTCATCGATGTTGACGACGACGACATCGCTGGGTGGCTCCGGACGCCGCCCTAACGAGACCATCATGTCCTGAATCCCCAGCTCAACCGTCGCGAGTACGCGGTGGTCGTCGAGATACAGGACGATGATCAGAAGCGTGATCAGGCCGAACAGCAGGTAGGGAGCGAACCGCCGCAGGAGGGCATTGTCCGTTCCCCATTCGAAAGCGCCGGGACGCGTGGGACGTTTCATCATAGGATGTTCGCGGCCTTTGCCGGACTCACGCCGCCCCGCCGGCTACAAACCGGAAGACGGAACGGCCGACTTGAATCAGATCGGAGTTCTTCAGGACTGCCTGGTCGACCGGGACGCCATTGACGCTGGTCTTGTGGCGGTGGCCAACATTGGTCAGGACGTACTGGCCGTCCTGCGGCGTGATCTTCGCCTGAATGTCGGGTACAAACCAGCCGGAGACGCGCACGTTGACGAAACTCGCCTTGCCGAACGTGACCGTGGCGCCACTCAGGCGGATCTCCTCGATATCGGTGTCGCCTTCCCCAATCAGTACGGCGCCGCCACCGGCCCGCGCGAGGACTTGCCGGTCACGCCGATCGGTTTCAAGCCGTTCCCGCTGCTTCTTCGTGTTCAACGTCATCGTGCCGTCGAGGTCAGATACCTTGGTGTCGTGGCTGGCGTGCGGATGGAACATCAGGGTGTACTTACCGATGCTGATGCTATCGTTGTCCTTGAGGACTTCCTCTTCGACCCGGCGATTGTTGACGAAGGTCCCATTCAGCGATTCGTTGTCGATGATCACCGCATTCTGGGGATTGATCTCGATGGTCGCGTGCTTGCGGGAGACGCCCCGGTTGTCGAGCACGATGTCGTTGTCGGAATTGCGGCCGATGGAAATGCGCCGCTTCTCCGTGATCACGCGTTCGATGATCTTGTCCTCGTACCGAACGACGATTTCCGTCATGGTGTCCTCCGCTTCCGCCGCCGAGTCACACAATTGGATCGGCACCAGCACGTCCTGACCGGGATCGCACGAGTTCCGACCGTGCCGTATGGAACGCCGGTCCCCGGCATTGCGGCCGGGGCCGATGACAACTATATTTTCGTCATGCGGATCGGAAACTTGACGGTACCGGGGCGGGTCGTGCTGGCACCGATGGCGGGGGTCACCGATTCAGTGTTCCGTCGTTTGTGCCGCCGGTTCGGCGCCGCAATCGTCTACTCCGAGTTCCTCTCCACTGACGGGCTGGTCTTCAAGACCATGAATCAGGCGCACAAGCTGGTGCTGGGCGATGCGGAGCATCCCGTTGCCTTCCAGCTATTTGGCGCGCGGACGACGGCATTCGGCAAGGCGGCCCGCCTGCTGGCCGACCTGCAACCCGACCTAATCGACCTGAACTTCGGTTGCCCGGCGAAGAAGGTCGTCGGAAAGAACGGCGGGGCGGCGATTCTGAAGGACCTCGACCTTCTGGGGCGGATCGTCAGCGAGACGGTGCAGGCGGTCGCCCTCCCGGTCACCGTGAAGATGCGTGCCGGCTGGGATAAGGAGACGCTGGTTTTCGAGGAAGCGGCCCACCGCGCGGTCGCGGCGGGAGCCCAGGCGATCACGCTCCACGCGCGCACACGATCCGATGGTCCCTGGGGATCGCAGTACAACGGGCCAGCCGACTGGTCCTACATCACGCGTCTTAAGGCCAGCGTGACCACCGTTCCCGTGATCGGCAACGGTGATGTGATCTCACCGGAGACTGCCGAAGCGATGCTGGCGCAGACCAAGTGCGATGCCGTCATGGTGGGGCGGGCGGCCTTGGGGAGACCGTGGGTTTTTGCTCAGATCAACCACTATCTCGCGACCGGAAGGAAACTCCCGGAGCCGGCCATTGCCGATCGCTTGACGGTCGCCTGGATGTACCTGCGGGAGAAGGTGGAGGGTTCAACCCATCCGGATCTGGCGGTACACAGCCAACGCAAGGTGATGGCGGCCTATTTCAAGGGATGGCCGGACACGCATGAATTGAAAGCGCACTTCATGACGCTGGAATCGATTCCTGAGATCCGGGCACTGTTCACGCAGTACCTTGCCGGGCACCCCGATCTGCCGCGCTGCAATGGCGACGATTGGATCGAGCGGTACATCCCGCTGGACCGTGATTCCCTCCTCAACTCTTCAACCAGAGTGGTGGTGTTCTGATGCGCGCGCTCTACATCGATGGCGAAGCCGGTGCCGCCGGGGACATGCTGCTGGCGGCCCTGATCGATCTGGGGATTGACCCGGCCGATCTCACCCGCGTGCTGCAGCCAATCGTCCCATGCAGCTTCGAGATAGTCGTCGAAGCGGTCGCAGTCAATGGCATTGCCGCCAGACGCCTGCATGTGCAGGTTGCGGAAGAGGCCGGCCATCGTTCGCTCGCCGATATCGTTCGGCTCCTGGACCCCAGTGGCCTGTCTGCCGCGGTCAAGGAGCGATGTGCCGCGATCTTCCGACGACTGGCGGCCGCAGAAGCCAAGATCCACTCGTCCACCGTGGATCGAGTCCGGTTTCATGAAGTGGGCGGCAATGACGCCATGATCGATGTCATCGGGGTGGTCTGGTCGCTGGCCGAGTTGCGAATCGAACGGGTCTGCTGCGCGCCGTTGGTCCTCGGCTCCGGAGTGGGGCAGTCGGCGCACGGCTCGATACACTACCCCGCCCCCGCAGTGCTGGAGATTCTGCGCGACCAGCCGGTACAATTGGTTGCCGGCCTGGGGGAGACGACGACACCAACGGCGGCCGCGATCCTAGCGGAGACCGCCGAGTTCACCACGCGCCTCTTGTTGGTGCCGGAACGGATCGGCTATGGCGCGGGGACGCATGTGCTTCCCGATCGGCCGAATCTCGTCCGGGCGACGATCGGCACGGTCGAAGGCGATTGGGAGACCGATGAACTCTGGCTGGTGACGAGCGACATTGACAACACGCGCCCGGAGGTCTTTGATTGGCTTGCCGAGCGGCTGCGGGCGGCCGGTGCGGCGGACGTTACTATGACCGACGTGGCGATGAAGAAGAACCGCCGCGGCCTGCGAGTGGAAGCGCTCTGCCCGGCGCCGGCGCGCGCCGCCGTGGCCGAGGTGATTCTGGCTGAGACCGGATCGCTGGGGGTTCGCTGGACGCCGGTCTGGCGCACAAAACTGCGCCGCCATGTTGAAACCGTGGAGACGCCGTGGGGACCGATCCGTGTCAAGGTGGCGCACACAGCGCACGGCCCGCGAGGCATTCCTGAGTATGACGATTGTCGTGAGGCGGCTGCGCGGACGGGTGAGCCGCTGATGAAGATTCTGGAAACCGTTGAACGATTGTTTGCTGGAGCATCAATGCGTGCAACGCATGACCTGAAGGAGTAGCTGATGGCGGATCTGGCAATCTGGGTGTTCGCACAGCAGAAGAACGGTGTGGTTTCTCGCAGCGCCTTTGAACTGCTGACGGTCGCACGGCAATTGGCGGACGCGTCCTCCGGCAGCGTGACCGCGATCTTGTTCGGTCATCAGGTTGGTGACGCAGCAGTTGCCTTGACCGCTCGCGGCGCCGACCGCGCGCTGGCGGCGGATGACGCGGCGCTGACGCAATTCGCTGATGACCTGTATGCCGACCTGCTCAGCCGCTGGATCCGTGCGGATCAACCCGATCTGGTCCTGGGCAGTGCCAGTCTGTATGGACGTGCCCTGTTCCCGCGGGTGGCGGCGATGCTCGATTGCGGCCTCGTGGCCGATGCGGGTTCTATCAAGATCACCGATGGACAGCTGTCTGTCATCAAGGCAACCTATGGCGGCAAGGCATTTGCCGAGTATCGATTCTCGGAGCGCCGTCCGTGGCTGGTGACGATGCGCCCCAAATCGTATGAGGAATCCCCGGTCGGCGGCGGGAACGGCCCGGTGGAATCACGGCCCCTCGATGGACTGGGGCCCGCCCGGGTGCAGGTGGTTGCTTCCGAATCGACCGGGGCGGGGACGGTCAGCCTCACGGAGGCAGATATCATTGTATCCGGGGGACGTGGGTTGAGAGGCGCCGAGAATTATGCAATGGTCGAGGAGTTGGCGCGGGTGCTGGGGGCCGCGGCCGGAGCGTCGCGGGCGATCGTCGACGCCGGCTGGGTGCCGTACGATAAGCAAGTGGGGCAGACCGGCAAGACCGTCAACCCCAAGCTGTACATCGCCTGCGGCATTTCCGGAGCGATCCAACACCTGGTGGGGATGCAATCGTCGCGGGTCATTGTCGCCATGAACAAGGATCCAGATGCGCCGATCTTCAACGTCGCCAGCTATGGCATCGTCGGCGATCTGTTCGCCTATCTGCCCGAGATCACCCGTGTCTTCAAAGAGAAGCTGGGTGGTTAGCTTGTCCGTCAACGCCCGCCTCT
>Ga0315277_10004055_pt1 | contig 19662 bp, 22 predicted proteins | sample YL17G05_15_MG_FD_203695 | JGI IMG/M metagenome (GOLD analysis project Ga0315277, IMG submission 203695) | Sediment microbial communities from Yellowstone Lake, YNP, Wyoming, USA - YL17G05_15 | ecosystem: Environmental > Aquatic > Freshwater > Lake > Sediment | place: USA: Wyoming | collected... | reverse complement strand
TAGACTCTGTTGTATTCAGCTCGGCAATGATTTGCAAATTCTTAATCTCGATCCCTGCTTTCAGCAGGATTCTTTCACTCTCCCTTCTGGTCCCCGACGTTTTCTCCCGAATTAAATAGGGATATTTTACTATCTCTTGAAGATCAAGTGTCTCCTTAGTCGTCAATTCATGATTTGCAGGAACTGCAAGGACTAACTCTTCCTCTGCAAGCACGATGGAATCAAACTCCCTCTCATTTTCCAGGCTGCCCACCGCCGCTAAGTCTATTAATCCCTCTCTCAATTTATTCAGACTAATCTCCGAATCGTTCACTTCAATTTGGTAGGACATCTCGGGAAATTCCCTCCTAAAATTGATAAAAAATCTGGGAAGGATATGCTCACCCGGGATGGTCGAACTGCTTATCTTTAAAACCCCTTTTATCTTCCCCAGAGAGTCCGCAATTTCCTTTTTTGCCAGTTCTAGATTATCTATTATGGATTTTGAATATTTAAGCAGTATGTTTCCTTCAGGCGTTAGTTCAACGCCTCTGATACTCCTCTCGAACAATTGTACCCCGAAATACTTCTCTAAAACTTCAACTTGCTGGCTAACAGCACTCTGACTCACATTTAATTTAGATGCGGTTTTTGAAAAACTCCCGAACTCCGCTATTCTAATGAAGGTTTCCAAAAACTGGATGTTCAACATGGCCTTTCATCTTTTCGAAGATATATAAGCATCTCTAATACCTATCATCAGATTCTCTGATAATCTTATATATTTCTTTTTCTAATCCGTAATAAAGCAAAAACTGGAACATTTTCTACTAGAAGGGTGATTACATGACTCAAATTGCGATTATGATTTTTGAAAGCCCTTATGGTCGAGAAAAAGTCTATACCGCAATGCGATTTGCTTTGACGGCTTTAACAGATGGGCATCAAGTAACTATTATTTTAATTCAAGATGGTATCTTTGTCGGTAAAAAAGACCAAAAACCTTCTGATTATCCCAATCTTGCCGAATACTTACAGAATGCCATCGACCAAGGATTAAAGGTCATTGCCTGTGGCGTCTGCTGTAATGCCAGAGGTGTGAAGCAGGACGATTTTATCGATGGTATTACAATTGTAGGTATGCATGAAATAGTCCAAGCAGTAACAGAAAGTGATAAAACCTTAACTTTTTAGAGGGCTCGAATGAAACCAGATGAAATTCTAGATGTTAAAGGCAAAACCTGTCCGATGCCCGTGCTTTTAGCAAAGAAGAAATTGAAGACCTTAGAACCCGGGAAAGTTCTCGAAATTATCGGTGACTTTCCCCCTGCCAAAATCAATCTTCAAAATTTTTTAACCACAACAGGGTGTGAGATCTTAGAAATTCAAGAAGCGCACGGGATTTATCACATTTATACAAAAATTAAATGCTGAATAAAAAAAATAGAAAAAAAGATTTAAGTTAAATCAGTTTAAACAGAGAGCCGAGGGCGCGCGAGATAATATACTGCTGAATTTGGCGTGTGCCACCCACGATTTCTTGGATTCGGGAAACACCGAGTAAATCTTGCATCAGTGTGTTATCATTGACTCCTGCGCCGGCCATTAAGTTTGCGCACTCATAGCAAGTTTCTTCAGTTAATTTTGCTGCAGAGAACTTGAGTTGCGAAGCGCTCGTTGCGAACAGGTTAGCCATATCCTTCGGTAGCTTGCCTTGGTACTTTACGATCTTTTCATCATAGCTTTGAGAGAATTGTTGGATTGCCATCGTTATATTCATGACGTTAGTGTAGAGATCTGCCAAGACAAACGCAAGACCCTGGAAAGAGATAATCGGTTTATCGAATTGTTTGCGTAGATTGCTATATATAAAGGCAAACGAAAGAGCACCCCAAGATTCTGCCAGATCTTCGAATGCAATGCCCAATCGCTCTGTTGTGAGCCCCTCGAATAGGTGCGCAACTCCTTTACCAGGTGGTCCAAGCACTTGTTCTTTGGGAACCCTTAAATCCTTTAATTGTTCTTTCCCAATCCAAATTCGTGGAACACTGGGAATCATTATACGATCGACATTCCATCCGGGCGTTTTTGTGTTAATCAGGAATTGTCCCATGGAATCAGCATTATTGGATTCAGTGCCAGCATAGCAAACCGCCCAATTTGCCTTCGGCGCATTCGTATTGTAGATTTTAGTGCCGTTCAACAGGAAACTTCCATCCTCTTCCGGTTTACAGGTCGTTATTTGGTGCGTCGCATCAGATCCACGATCTGGCTCCGTAATCAAAATGCACCCGATAGCCTTTCCGGTGACCAAATCTTTGAGCGCATTTAAGACCTCCGGTCTTCCATTATGGTGAGCCTCGCAGGGATTGATGCATAAGGTCGTAGCACCAATCGACATGCTGAATTGAGTATCGAACATATCGACCGCTAAGTAGCGCATCATTTCGATCTGAAGACCTGAAAGTTCATAGTTTAAGCCACATTCCTTAAAATTGTGAAATCGAGAGATATATCCTTTCGCCCCGAACGCAGGCAAGTATGTATAAACTTCCTCGGTATGATCTATCTTATTCTTTTTTTCATAATCAACGGCAAACTGTTCCACTTCTTTTAGGAAAGCCATTTGTTTATCCGTTATGATTGTTGGTAAATTCGCATTCAGAAACTTATACCTATTCTCCAAACTCATTTTTTCAAGGATTTCATTCGGAATACCTTGCACTTTAAACCTCATTTCAAGTCGCCTACCTTTTTTTTCTTCTCTTTTCTTCGCCTATCAAATAATTTCTTTTTCTATGTAACGATTTTTGTTACCTTATTTAATTTTTTTTATCGTTCAATTCCCACTGAAAGCAGGGCGTTTGAATTCGCAGCGCGAAGGAGACACTCAAGATTTCCACTTTAAACTTGTGGAAGTGGTGGGCTGGTGATTAGCGCTAAAAATTTATCCAGATCTTCCAACTTTTCGTTATTAAATGTAAATTTGGTGGATTGCCCCTCCTGTTGTTTGAGGACCAAATTAAAACTACTCAATTTTTCGAGATGATACTGAATTGTGCTATGATGGACATTCAATTGGAGACTAAGGTCTGAAATATTTAGTTTTTCATGAAGAAGTAATTGGATCATCTGTCGAGCAGTCTCATTTTTCCAAATAACGAAATAATCATCATATTTTTCGGGGAATTCTTTCGTAAAGAGCAGGGTCATTTTTGGATTCAAATAATTCTTTCTTCTAATATAATTGAATGCTTCTAATACTTTCAAATGACTCCGTATAACGCTATTATTTGCCTCAATTTTTTGGCAGAGCTCTCGAATATGAATTCCCGGATTTGCTTGGACTAGTCTCAAAATTGAAGTACGGGTGGTATTTTCTAAAATTTCCTCTCTCGTCAAAGTGGATCCCGGTACGAGAATCTTTCGTTGGACGAGTGTATAAATGATTTATTTTTATAAACCTAATGAGCTCAGTTCTCCGCAACTAATAGAATACTAAATTTCAACGGGACGGAAACAAGCATTAAAAATGGGGGAATATCTTATTTGGAAATTAGAAAAAAGAAAGGATTAACCATTAGTTCATGTAATTAAAAAGAAAAAGAAAATAAATTTATTATTTTTCGGAAACATTATAAGCTTTTTCTGCAGCGGGGACACTTGGCGGTGGCGTAATTGATAATCCACCCGCAATGAGGACACCGTGCGACGGAAGAATCGGCTTGGGCTGCCTGAAATTCATCATCGGAAATAGGAACGAGCGTATCTAGTAAATTCATCGCTAGAGCTTCCTCATCTAATTCCTCTTTACTCTTCTCGATGGCTTTCACCGTCGGTGTAAAGACAGGTTTTTCCCGTTCTTCAAGCGGCTTGACAAGGACTTTTCCGACCCGCTTTTTGTCAGAGCTTGCTACCGCGTCCTTCAGCAGCTTGTCAGTGCCTCCAAGGGGTGCTGCCGCTGGTGCAGGCTTTCCCCCAGGTGCTTGAGGGCGCGGGGCTGGTGCTACGCGTTTTCCAGGCAGTGGAGGCATAGGTACTTGCGGTACTTCGGGAGCAGCTGCAATTCCTGTAATCTTCGTTTTTAGTTCCTGTATCTTTTCTTTCCATTCCGTGCAGCGCTTATTAATATATAGTTCGTCATCGATGAGGTTTTCACGTGTCATATAGAAGTAGAAGGTATTAGTCCCTCCATTCTCCGTAAAAGTTATCCGGAGTTTAGGGTAATGTTGAAATCGCTTCTGGAATTTATTATCATGCCCGATAAATATCTCTGAGATTTTCTCTATCGGAACTTTCACTTCAAACGGCTGATCCTTGTCGATATTACAAAAGGGCTTTAACTGGTTCTCCGAGATTTTTGAGGCGCCCATCTTCTCCACGAAAAATCCTTTAAAGATAAGATTTTTTGTAGTTAACCACAGCATTCCTCGAAACTGGAAATTCTGCGAGGGATTTCGGAGCACACCAAATTTGAAATTTGACGGGGTAAGCATAGAATGGTGATTCAGAACCACAGTTTCGCCTTTCAAATCTGAATCCACTAAAGCAAGTTTAATGGGAATTGGTTCCGCGGGTTCCATTTAACGAACTCTCCCTTGAACTTTTAATAATCATTTTTTCTTTTTTAATATATGTTTTTGTTCCCTTAAAAAAAATTTTCGATCAAGAAAAATTTTCAACTAATCGTTGCGCTGCGAGGGTGGTCTCTGCGATAGTGGGCACTAAGGCGAATCGGACATAACCTTCTCCCGGATTAACGCCATTTGCCGCATCGCTAATCCAGGCGCCGGGCGTGCAGACGATCGCAATATGCTTATCCAATAATTTCTTAACGAATTCTAAAGACGATAATCCTGGAGGACATCGCTGCCAGATGTAAATTGTACCTTCAGGCTCTCGGGTCTGAAGTTCAATTTCTTTAAAGGCTTTAATCATGATATCCTTCTTCTTCCGGTAATCTACCCGTGCTTCCTCGACATGGTGCTCATCTGCTAAAGCTGCAACCGCCGCATCTTGGATAAAAGTGGGGGTCCCTGAGTCAATATTTGTTTTGACTTTCCGAAAAATGGCGACAATCCGTTCATCGCCTGCAACCCAGCCTATCCGATAGCAGGTCATCTTACTGCGTTTTGAAAAGGAATTAAAGGTAATAATGCCTTCTCGATCAAGTTCTAATATGCTCATAGGCTTCTTGTCGTAATAAATTTCAGAGTACGCCTCATCGGAGGCAATAATGATGTTGTGATCGTGGCCGAAATCTATGACTTCTTTCAAGAACGATTTAGGCGCAATTGCGGCGGTGGGGTTATTAGGATAATTGATCCAGAGGAGCTTCGCTTTCTTTACAATATCTGAGGGGATTTCTTGAAGATTCGGTAGAAAATTATCCTTTTCTAGAAGATTAAGAAATATCGTCCGCCCTTCTGCAAATAATGTTCCCCGACTCCAAGGCGGATATCCCGGATTGGGGACTAATACAATGTCACCGGGATCAATAACGCCCTCATGAAAGTTGAAAATTGCTTCCTTCGATCCGCTGGTAGAGGAGATTTCCTTCTGGGGGTCTAACACCACATTAAATCGCTTCTTCATCCATGTAGCAACTGCCGTCCGGAATTCGAGCGTCCCAATATAACTAGGGTATCCGGCCCCTTTACGGACATCAACCGCCTTTTTGCAGGCAGTCCTGATGAGATCCGGAGTTGGTTCTTTAGGATCACCGACCCCGAAATCAATCGGGCTGACCCCTTGTTGCTGAAGTTGCTCTACCATTTTATCAACTTCAGCAAAGGCGTATGATCCTAGTGATTGAACTCTCTTACTTGCTATCACTTTCATGAACTTATCACCTTTCCATTTACCTTTAAATCTATTTCACCGTCGAACACGTATGCTGCGGTTCCAATCATATAAACATGATTCGTCGTTTCATCCCAAAAGATTTCTAGGTCGCCGCCTAATAAGTGCACTAAAACCTTTCTATCAGTGTATTTATTCAAAACAGACGCAACAGCGGCAGCACATGAACCAGTCCCACACGCCAACGTTTCGCCTACCCCTCTTTCCCATACCCTCATTTTGATTTCCCCTTTATTTAAAACTTTTACAAATTCAACATTAATTTTTTTGGGAAAAACCTCATGATGTTCTATCAATCTTCCCTGTTCAATATTCAATTTATCGAGATCCTCCACATAAATCACACAATGAGGATTTCCAACCGATAAACAGGTAACTGAATACTTGTCATTTTTAACTTTTAATTCTTCATTGATAACTTTTGAATTGGGACCTTTCATGGGAATTTCACTTCTAAGAAATTGAGGCATTCCCATATCCACTCTGATTGAAGCAACTTTTCCGCTTGTTATCGTTAAGGTAGGAACTTTAATTCCTGCAAGTGTTTCAACCTTCATCTGTGATTTCTTTAAAATTCCCTTTTCATAAACGTATTTGGCAAAACAGCGGATCCCGTTTCCACACATTTCCGCTTCCGAGCCGTCCGCGTTAAAAATTCGCATTCTGATATCGGCCTCTGCATGGGTCGGTGGACATACGAAGAGGATCCCATCTGCTCCGATGGAAAATTTCTGTTGGCATAGAGTTTTTGCTACTATTCCTTTTTTTTCCTCGGGAATGATGGTTTTCTGCATTTCATCGATAACAATATAATCATTCCCTAAACCTTGGAGCTTCGAAAATTTCATTCCTATTCCCTTCTAACTAGATAAAATTTGAAAAAGAAAAGAAAATAAAATAAAGAAAAATTAGTCCATGTATTGATGCTGGTCTCGTAATAATCTGTCAGGAACCTTTTTCTCGCCTTGTATTTCAAGGTCAAATGCCATTCCTAACCTGGCTCCATTCGGTAGCGGCCATCCTGATTTCGCAATAGATCTTGCCCGTCTTTCTGCAGTTCTCCGGTCAATGAAACTTGCTTTAGCATCCCATATTAAAAGCCATTTCTTTTCTTGATTATCCATAATCAAACCAATGCCTTCGTCAGGCTTTTGCTTTACGAGCAGAAAATCTTCTCCTGTATAGCGGAGGATAATCACTTGCTCATCGCCCTTAAGAGTAGCCTCTTGGGCCGTGACACCATGGACCTCTTTTAGTTCTTGTAATTTCTTTTCATGGTCGACCTTTAGAGCCTGAATTTCTCCGGCATGCTTCTTCGAAAGAGCCTCTAATTCCTGCTTGAGGGCATTTTCCTGATTTGCTTTCTGGGTTTCAACCGCACTTTCTAATGTCTTTACCTTCTCATTTAACTGAGAAATCTCAGAAAGTTTTTCTTCAACACTAGTTTTCAAATTTCCGTTTTCTGCCTTAAGGTCTTCATTTTCCTTTAAAGCTGGTTCAACTTCACTTACACGGTCTGAAAGCGTCTGAACCTTTGTGTTTAAATCAATTTTAAGATTTTCTAATTCGGTTACTTTTGCCGCTTTCTCTCTTGCTAGTGCGTCAACTTGAGTAAGCTTTTGTTTTGTTTGCGATAGTTGATCTTTCACGCTGGACAGATCTTTTTCCAATTTTTCCATTTCTGCTTGCTTCTGACTCAGCTTCTCTTCTGCTTCTGCTATTTGTGTTTTAAATTCCCCTTCTCTTTCGCCAACAATTTCTTTCATTTGCCCTTCTAAGCTAGCTGTTTTATCTTCGATCTCCTTCTCTAACTTCTTAACTTTCGATTTCAATTGACCGGCTTCAGTTTCTAAATTTTTAAGTTTGTCTTTTTGTTCATTGCTCTGCTTTTCCAAATCCGCATGTTTTTTCCGTAATGAATCCAATTCCTCATTGAGCTTTTCGGTCGTTATTTTGAATTTTAGTAAGGTGCTTCCATCAACCTTGTATTTCCCATCGGGTTTTTCCAATATTTTTGTCCATTCTACTTCCATTTCAGAACCCTCGTTATGGTCATCATTTTCAATTATAATACTACAAAAGTAATTTGGTTTTTTTTAAGGGTTATGGCAAATCAAAAATAAATTTTTTAATCATCCCGTCCCGGTAAAACGAATTAAACCGATTGCCCGCAGTAGGGACATTTGTCTAGATCCGAATCTACGTCTCTCCCACAGTTAGGGCACTTCATTCCTAAAATTGACATTGCTGCATCCAAGTTTCCCGCTGCAGGCGCTGGCTGGGCGGGTGCAGGTACGTATTCTGCGGGCGATTCCTGAGAGGATTGTTCTGGAGCAGGTGCTCTGGCTGATGCTGAAGGAGTATCGTAGCTTGAATAGGCAGACCAAAATGAATCAGAAGAGCCTGAGGCTACAGGGAGTTTTATATCAGGGATTCCTAAATCGGCAGATTGCTGGGGCGCAGCTTGCGGAGCTGCTGGTTGCGGGCTGCTAACGGGTGCCGGCTCTGCCGCGGGAGCTTGCGCTTCAGCGGGCTTTTGCTTCTCTTTAATTTTATCATACACTTCCCGGAGAATCCCGCTCAACATTGCGCCTAATTCAAAGGTATCTAAAGCAACCAGTTTTCCAATGGTATCGCGAATAATTCCTGTGATCTCTACATCAATCAGTTTCTTAATTCTTTTCGCAGCGATAATTTTTCCCTTTTGTGTTAGTTTCACGCCCCATGACCGTTGCTCATTATCTTGGATAATCCCGATTTGAATTTGAACATTCGTGCCCGGAATTTGCTTCTCAGTACTAATAGGGGCAAATTTAATTTGAACCATGAACTTGACTCCTAAACACTCCTATCTTAGAGCGAACCTATTTCTTTACGTGATTAATTTCGGTTAACTTGCCATTAGATTTAATACCTTAATTAATTTACAAATTTTGTTCTATTTAACTATTAATCAAACCTTTTAATTTAAGTTTAATTAGATTTTATTTACGAAGATTGTATTAAAATTCGATAGATTAATTACTTACTCTATGTGAACTTCTGTGAATTCAGATAATCTAAAAAGAAGAGAAAAGCTCATTGGTGACTACTTAAAATTATTGAATATTAAAGTTGAAAACAGAGAAGTTATACTCCAAAAAGAGAATATCACTTTCCACTTCCATCTCTTTCAGCGGAGCATTGAAACTTACCTATCTGAATGTAGTCAATGCACGCTCGATTGCAATAAATCGTTGGAACTTTATCTAGAAGCTCCACCCGCCTTGGATCTTGATGTCACAGAATTAGAAAGTGAAGATCTTGTGTTATTGGCACAAATCAAAAAAATTGCAGAGGATCTTTTGCCGTTAAGTATTGAAGACATTCAAGAGCGGATAAAGCGTCGGCTCCACGTATTAAATTTCGGGCTAATAGGCTTCGATCAAGTGGGAAAAACTACCTTGTTTGAACTGCTTCCTGGGAAACCAAAAAAGGTCGGGGAATTGCTTAATACATATATAAAAGAGATCACTAGTTTTCCACCCCTGAAAGTGAAAGTATATGATTATGGAAACCCCCTTATGGAAAACTTAGCCTCCAATTCGCCAGCCCCACTTCTTCTAGAAAAATTAAGACACTTTTATATGTTTATTATCGTTACGGACTCTTCTGCTCAAGATATTATGGCAATAAAGCAATTTTTAATCCCAAAACTGAAAAAGATGTCGCCCTACGCGGCTTTCATCGTCCTTGCGAATAAACAGGATCTGCCAAATAGATTATCCACCAGTCTTATTGAGACCATTTTGGGTGAACGCACCTACCCCATTTCGGCAATAAGCCCCGAGAGCAAAGATTTCTTTAATAATTTAATAAATGAGATTATCTTGTTACGCCAAGATCAGATGCGCGAATTTAAGTGTCCGTTCCTTTAGACGGAATTGAGTTGATACAATAAAAAAAGAGATTATAATCGAGGTGGAATTCGATTTACGCGGCTGTATTCTTTGCGAATGACTTCCTCGAGAAGCTCTTGCCGTTCTTTTCCAGCAAGCGATTCTAGTTTACGGATCCCTAACGGATCAACCTTCTCTCGGAGCAGTTGCAGTTCTTTTTCAGTAGGCGGCACGGTCTCCTTTAGATCTGGCGCCTTTAAAAGTTCAAATCCGGTATTTTTTTGGACATCCTCTACCTTCACTCCAGGATGCACAGTCTTAATTCGCATCCGCCGTTGTTTCGGATCAAAATCTAAATACGCCAAATCTGTAATAATGCATTTGGGACCTGCTCCGATCAACCCGTAGTCGATAAGCGGCTTTTTTCCATCAACGAATCCGACCCCAGATCGGAAAAACAATTTCTCTGCGGGGACAAATGTTCGGTTATCATGCCTAGTAACATAGAGAAATTGTCCTGTTGAATAAAACCCAGAGAAATCGGGTATCCCTGCGCCCCCTGGCAGGCGCACCTTCGGTCTCTTCCAATCACCAATCACCGTATTGTTGGTATTCCCAAATTGGTCGACCTGCGCCGGTCTGAAGAACTCAATGGTAGTTAAACGCTTGTGCGGGAGTAATTCCAACGTGCATTCCCCTGTATTATGCAGGCGGTGACACCGCGACGCGGCTCCCAACTCTAGCCAGAGGAGGCTGACTTGGCGGGCTTCCCAGACAAAGGTATTTCCCATTAAGAAATGGAAGAAGGCATCTGGCGCATGAGTGACTTTTGCTAAGGTAAAAGCCGCCCAAACGATCGGCGTTCCCACGCCGACGATCATGACATCCCCATTCTTTACTTCTCGGGCCATCAGAACCGTCAATAACTCATCGATAGTATATTTAGCCATTCAACTCACCTACAGTAGAACCTTTAATATCTCCTTTATTCCTCCTATTTTCTCAAGATAGTCTCCTTGACTGGGTAAATTGATGAAGTCTGCCTCATACTGCTTGTATCCCTCTTGAGTTTGGCAGGATTCGATATACTTCATAATCGCATTCGCATCAAAAGTGTAGAAGGGATAACAGCTCGTGGGATGTGCCCCGTAGGGGACTTTCACAACGGCATCAACAGATTGCATGGGTATCTGCCCTTTGCCCTGTAAATGAATAATATCCTCGGTCTCAACAATTTTTTCACAGGTTAAAATTGTCTTCTTTGCGGTCTTCGATAAATCATCGTCCAGCCATACCGGACCTTGGATATTTCCATTCCCTTTTTCATCCGCATACGGCACATGAATTATAGCGACATCCACCTGAATAGGAGGGCACGCAACCAATTTATCGCCGGTGATCGGATCATTAAATTGTTTTACATCTTCCCGAACCTTTAAGATGTCCGTCTCCAGAATCCCTCGCAATGGAAGGAAGGGAACTTTCAAATAAATGGCCTTTAAACCCAGCGCTATGGTCGCCTCCGTCTCCTCATACACCTTAATTTGCCCCGATTCCACCGCCCTTCGATGATTTGGCGCCAACCCAAATAATTCCATTCCTATAAAACTCGTGCGCACCCGATTCGCACAGCCGGCGCCAATTAACTGGTCCTCGCAAAATCCACCCACAAAGGAAAGAACGCCTAAATCCTTTTTCTTTTGGCGTATGATTTCCCGCGTTGTGGCTGCCGCCTTTCTCCAGAAGGAAAGACCTCCTACGCCGATTAAATCGCCATCCTTAACTAATCCGACAGCTTCTTCTAATGACATGATTTTATCTTTCATCTTTTGTTCCTCCAATCGAAGAACTGATCTACTCTCGTCAGAACAAAAGAACATCGAATGTAAAGTATTAAAATCTTCCTTTATTCGAGGATTTTACCAATTAAAAGTAAATTATTCTCTGGAGTGGTGGGTGGGCGCTTGGTTACCCAAATTATCCATAAAAAATTCAGAAGAAAAAAAGGTTTAATTAAAATTTGTTTATTGCAATCTCTCGTTTTGGAATATTCATGTCAATAACAATTGAATTTGTGTGATTTTGGGAAACGGTGGAACTGAAATAATTCATTGAGTTTTTCGGCATTTCTTCGACTATTCGCTGGATGCGTTCCACTATCCGCCAAGTCAATGCGCCCTCAGTCTTATCGATCAATTTAAATTCTGCGAGTTTCATTCAATACACCTCAACAACCATTGTAAATTGAATTTCACAAGGAAATTCTTTCATTATTAGTTCAGGAAACTCCTAGCCCCTCCTATATACCAGCAGAATATTGCGATATTATGCATCCGAAAATTGCATGGGGAACGGAGTAAATAGTTAAATATTCCAAATACACATAGATCGGATCATCAAAAGTGCAAAAGCGCTTCAGGGGTGTGAATGTGGCATTTAATGGATGGCTTTTAGGAAGTATCTGTCTATTCCCTCTTGGAATTATTTTCATGATAATTTCTATTCCTTTATTAAAGGAAGAAGCTGAAATATCTGGCATGAGCTTGCTAGTAATTGGTGGAATACTGCTTATATTAGCCACGATCTTCTTAATTATCGGTCTAGTTCGCTACGGGCAGCAAAAAAAGTATTGAAAAAATAGCATCTTTCCTTCAACTTATTTTTTAAAGCGCTTCTTATAATCGCGCTCTAATTTTGTTTTTTTCAAAGCCTCTATTTCCTTAAAAATTTCCTCGGATCGACATATCCACTCTTTTAATTTAGGCACCGGAATGGATGCGATGGTACATATCTCTTCTTCATGGCCTTTTTCTTCCACCAAATCTTGCAAATTGTTGACGCCCAGATTTTTCAGATTGTGATATTCCTCTTTTCCGATATCGAGGCGAATCAATTCAATCGAGTAAGGATCCACGGGCGCTTCAAAGGTAAGGATGATTCCGCTGCCTCCCAGACTCAGGAGAATTCCCCTCAAGAAGGTAAACAGGATAGGCGGATTGAACCCATATACAAATCCTAAATAAATCATCACCCCAGAAATTGCGAACCCTCCAAGGAATGGGAGGATTCCCAAGGTTGTAAGCGCACCTAATATACCTATTATTCCTGCAATTAAACTGAGATACATATAAAAACTGCCATAATAACTCATATAGGCGTCAAACGCCCCGAAAATGATCCAGATCCCCACTAGAATCGTTGCCCAGGATGAAATGGTCAGGATTTGCTTCTTATTCAATTTCGCAATCATATCCCAATTTGTTTAGCTAGGTTACGTAAACTTGCTATTAATGATCTTGCCTTTTCTTTACAACCTCATTAACCATTGATTTTCGAGTTTTCTATGTATTCTCAGGAGGCTTGTTTAAGACAACTTATCAAAATAGCAGCAATAACGAAGATAGCCCCCAATAGGAAGTCCAGCGTGAAATATGCTTGATTTGGTAAGAAGAACATGCCAATTAAATTGGCGGTAAGAACTTCTATCAACAATATAATCGATGCGAGGACTGCACTCTTTTTTTGTAACCCTTTATTATAAAGAAAATAGGCAAGAGTCGTACATATGAGTCCTAAATAAAGAATACTGACCCATGAATATACTGAATCGGGCATTAGCATGAGATCCGGCGCCAAAAGGATTAAAAATATGAATGGAATTAACCCAAATACAAAGCCATAGAAAAAGGTGGTATGAGAAACGAGCAAGGGCGTAAAATTCTTCGAATTTTCATTACTATTATAAATTCTTTTCATCAAGATAACGTAAAAAGCCCAAATAAGACCCGCAACAAGCATTAAAATATCACCTGTTATCGATCCAGAGAAGAGTTGGTCAAAATCGAACCCGATTGTCAAGAAATAGGCCCCGATTATTCCCAGAATAATTCCACTTATTTTAAATTTATCTAACTTCTCTTTGAAAAAGAATACCGCAAGAAACGCAACATAGATCATATTCAAGTTGATCAAAAGGGAGGCCTTCCCTGAAAAAGTTAGCGCCTGACCCAAGTAGGCTACAACGATTGTGAGCATGTTCAGTAAACCCAGCAGGACGACCTTGTAATCTCGGGCTATCGTAAAAAAATCATGGACTTTTTTATAAAGTATGATAATTACAGAAGAACTAATTACTGCAACCAAATATCGGAATATAAATAATACATAAAAATTCATCCCTAAAAATCTTAAATTCAATTCAACAACCGGGAAAGAAGTACCCCAGATCAACGCTGAACCTATCAAGAAGGTTAAAGGCCCATTCAACTTCATGTAAAGACCTAATTTAATTGCTTAGATGCCAATAATTCTGCGTAGAAAATCTTCAGCGCTTGCGCAGAATCCTATTACAAAAATGTTAATAATTGTTTCTCATACGATTGTTGAAATTGGAAGATACAAAAGAAGCAAACATCCAAATGCGATTGCTTTTAAAATCGCCGCCAGCTCCGAATCATACTCAACCACTACCAGATGAAATTTCTGATCACCTATGGTGAAGCCGGGCGCTAAGATTTGCATTTCTATATTCTTTTCTTTAACGAGCCCCTTGATCCACTTTGGTGCTACTAAGATTGGCACGAATACTGTTCGTTCCGTTACGTAGAGGACTCGAATCCCCTCCCTCAACTCCTTTACTATCTCTTTGGGAATATCCAGAACGGTACCACCGATCTCAATTTTTAAATTTTCGATCTTTTCAAAATCCTTTACCAAGTGTATTCCCAAATCCCTTTTGAGGTCGATATCATCAGGATTCAAAAGTGTTCTTACCACGTTGTCAATTTGCCTTAATTCATCTATTTCCTTTTTAATATACCCCATAATTTTGTCTTTTCTTTGTGCAATATCCTGTTTTTCCGTTTTTTCAAGATCGAGAATGCAAAGAATGAACACGGATTCATCCCAGAGATACTTTTTATTTTGTTAAAGAGGAGGATTCTGGTTATTTGTGCTTTTCGCCCCTTCTCGTATATTTTACTCCGAGAAAAGAAAAATTAATTATGCTAAAAAGAAAAGCCTTTAATAGAAACGTTCGATGTCCTCCTCTTTTTGAGAAGAACACCCACTAATAAAGGCGAAATCAATGGTTAGTTCTAATTATTTAAAGAATCAGAAAGACTTGGACCAATTCCAAAGATTGGATTTATTATTCAATTATAACGCCCTCGAGCCCATTCGACCTCCTAACCTCCCCGCTAAAATCTATATTTGGGACGAAACCTTACGAGATGGCGAACAGACCCCCGGAGTTTCCCTTGCGCTAAACGAAAAAATAGATATTGCTAAATTATTGGACGAAATTGGAGTCGATATCATTGCGGTAGGCTATCCTGCCGTGAGTGATGAAGAGAAACAATCTGTTAGAGTTTTAGTGAAAGAGAATTTTAAGCATTCAAGAGTGGCAGCCCCTGCCAGAGCTGTCAAAATGGATATTGATGCCTGCCTCCAATGCGATGTTCCCGAGATTCCCATATTTTACCCCGTTAGCGATTTAGCGTTGCAACTCGTATTACAGAAATCTCAGGAAGAGGCACTCGAGGATATCACAAGTTCCATTCAATACGCAAAGGATCATGGGGTTATCACCGACTTTGTGCTGATGGATGCAACGAGGACCTCCTTCGACCAGTTAAAGAAGTTTTGTAAGGCGGCAATCGAAGCCGGGGCTGATAAAATTGTGTTAGCGGATACGGTGGGCTGCATGGGTCCAGTCTCTATGCGATATTATATTCGGACAATGAAAGAGTACTTAGATCAGCTCGGTGGGACTCCTCTCTCGATTCATTGCCATAATGATTTGGGACTCGCTCACGCAAATACTTTAACTGCTATTGAAGAGGGGGCTAATTATCCCCACGTGTGCATCAATGGCTATGGTGAACGTGCTGGGAATACGCCGCTTGAAGAACTAGTCACTAGCTTACAATTTCTCTACGGAATCAAGACCGTGGATTTAGGAAAACTGTATGAATTGGCAAATCTCGTGGAAGCCTATTTCGGATTACCCCTTTCCACACATAAAGCCGTGGTTGGTGTCAATTCCTTTTCCCATGAATCGGGATTGCATATCCATGCCATCCTTTCTGGTGGCCCAATTGCTATCGAACCTTTTTCTCCTAAAATGGTCGGACGTGAGCGCAAGTTCTACATGGGCAAATTTTCAGGTCGATCCACCATTAAATATATCCTCAAAATTGCGCGAATTCAGGCGAATGATCAAGAAATTTATGAAATCCTGCAACGGATTAAAAGCCGCCCTGGCACGCTCACCAAGGAGGAGTCGCTACAAACGATGCAGGCAATCAAAGATAAAGTCACCAAAGCTTATTCGGGCATAAATTCTCTTGAATTTTGGAAAATTGTGGAAGATGTAACTGGGAAAAAACCAAAAGATGAACGTCTCTATGGCCAAATTTATTGATTAACCTCCCAAATGCAACTTCTACCTGATCTATATGGCTTCCCTCGTTTCGAGGTTGGAATCGCTCTTTCAAAAAGAAGGAAGGCGAAAGATTTTTCTGTTTTTGGATGAACCATGTAGCAAAATACAAATTTTAGGAGTAAGGAAAAATGCCATACGAAGAAAGAACATATGATAGTATAAAAGTGGGCGAAAAAGCGGTCTTTACCAAGACGATCAGTGAAGCGGATGATTATTTATTTGCGGGAATCACCGGGGATTTCAATCCCATGCACGTTGATGAGGCATATGCGAGCCAGACCCAATTCAAGGGAAGAATAGCTCACGGTGTGCTCAGTGCGGGACTTATTTCCACGGTTCTTGGCATGAAATTACCTGGACCGGGATGCATCTACGCGGAGCAAACATTACGTTTTACCATGCCTATCCATGCAGGTGATACGGTATCTGCTCATGCCGAAGTAATTGAGAAATTTACCAAGAAAGAAGGAAAATTAAAATTCTTAAAAATTAAAACTACGGTTGTCATCGACATTTGCGTGAAAGATCCCGCTCACAAAGGTAAAGAAGCTACCGTGGGCGAAGCGACAGTCCTTATGCTGAAATAAAAACTCCTCCATAACCCTTTTTTAAATCATTTTTTTCCTTTTTGGTATTTGAGAACTCCATAACTTTATATAGTGATATTTTCTAAATCATAGTGGATAGGGGTGAAACTATGAGAAAACAGATGATAAAGTTCAAGATTTTGCTGAGCCAGAACTGGATTCTGTTCTTAATTGTTATTGGATGGTTTATAATTAATTATCTTATCTTTTTCATATTAAACAGCGGTAATCTTACCCAAGCGCTCCTTTATACCTTTTTCTTTGCCCAAATGCCTATTCCTTATGGCTACTTCTATCAAGTTATGTCGGATTTCGTTGTTTTCGGCTTGCTCATCGGGCTCGTTACTGTCGGTCTTTATCGGAACTATCACCCGGAACAAACTAGCCTCGCCCTTTCAAAATCGATGAAAAATCATACAATAATTGTAGGATTCAGTCACTTGGGGCAACGAATTCGTTGGTATTTAACTAAAAATAACAAGCAATGCGTAGTGATCGAAGAAGATAAGGCGCTTGTTAAAGGGCTGATTGATACTGAAGAGCCGGTTATTGTCCAAAAACCTCTTAGAATGGAAGTTCTCGAACAAGCCAATATTAAACAAGCAAAACTGGTGATATTTACGCAGAACGATCTTGAAATTCTGGTCGTTGGCACCAATTTAATTCGCGATGTCAATAAAACCTGTAAGATCGTATGCAGATGCTTTGATGATTCCTTGGCTCAAATTCTTCAAAAGGAATTAGACTGTCTCCCCATATCAACTTCTTTCTATGCTGCCGATCTTATCATCGGACAGGTCGACAAATTGCACGCTAAAAGCATACTAATTATAGGCTGTACGCATACTGCACGCCGATTATTACAAAAAATGAAAGACAGAAACATTAGCTACAAAATTATGGAATCCAATCGTGCAGTGGTAGCAGATTTACTCGATGAAGAACCTATTATCGTTGGAGACGCTAAAGACAAAGATGTTTTAAAAGAAGCCGGCGTTTCTTCAATTGATCTTGCTATCATTTTAATCGATACCGTGTCAGAGATCTTATCTATTGCAGATGAGATTCGGGAACAAAACAAGAATTGCGCTCTGATTTGTCGGTTTTTCCATGAGGAAGTCGCCGAAATTCTTGAAAAGCCGCCCTTCAATGCATTCGTTACCTCAACCTCACAACATATGTTAGAAAAATTGATTGAAAAGGGCATTTTTGCCTCTCTTTAAAAACCTCTTTTTTTTCCGAAATTCTCTCTGCTAATTTTTGCCGAGATTGTTTTAACTATTGACAAATGAATAATTGGATGATATTAATTGAATTAACTATTAATAAATGAATAGGTGGGTGATATGTGTTGAATGTGGAGAATGTTCCGGAAACTAAAAATTTAATAAGGCAATTGATGGCGGAGTTGGACGAGCCAGGCTGTGAAAGCAAAAATGTGAATAAATTGAAAGAGATTCTAGAGAAAATCGGGAGTAACTCTAAATTAATGGCAAAATATAAGGATATCTATAATAATGCTGCAGATGCCTTGATGACGGCTGGGATTTCGGCAGCCGATTGTAAGTGTGATCCTCTTAGAAAGCATATCCCGTCTGATAAAAAAGCTTTATAGGATATATTCCAGAAAAGGTTTCTAAATCTTCTTTTTATTCACTCCTTTTTTTGCTTTTTTTGAATTCTTTTCCTTTTATCAATTGCTACACAATTTTTTTTAACGTTTAAAGCAGTATATCCTATCATTCAAAATTAGGAGTTGGTTGAATGCCCAAGAAATCCACGGCACCTCAAAAACCCGAAAAGCCTATACCCGCAAAAAAAGCTGAAGAGGCTGAAGAAGACGAAGAAATAGAAAAGGCTGAAGAGGCTGAAGAAGATGAAGAATCTGAAGATAGTGAGGAACCCGAAATTGATATGACGGATGAAGAAAGGGCTGTCTTGATGGAGGTAGTTAAAGCAGGCGATAAAGGGGTGATCGCAGATAATATTGCTAAAAAATTGAAGATGCCAACGGAAAAAGTGGAACAAATTCTGGAGCGCTTTGAAGAAGAAGGATGGTTTTACTCGGAAGATGAAAAAAATTGAATAAAAATCTCCTTTTTTTTATCTCGTTTTTAAAACTCCGAGATGGATTCTAAATATATTTAACGGTGTGAGTAAGCCGAATTTGGGATTTTGATGATAAGAGTTTCGCAATTGAACCCACTCTTTAATATAATTCGAGGTAATATTTCGGTCTAGAAAGAATTTGAGGAGAACCGGTAGCGCGGGGGAATCATGCTTCAAATAGTAATAGGCAGCCAATAAACTCCACTTAGCGGTTTCCATTTGATAGAGGGTAGCTCTCTTAGTTAAGGGATAAACAAACAAGGCAAAGAAGCTAGTGACTGCATTCATCAGAATACTTTTCAGGAGTTGGGTCACCGGTACATTGGGAATCTTGGCTTCTTCAAGGATATTTGCGCCATACACGATTTTAGCGCGACAAAGGACACTTCCATAGACTATCTGGTTTGGTGCCAATATCATGGCCAGAAGTTTATTCACCTGGAACGTTTTGGCAAAATTACCCTTTAGAAAATCCTTTTTCCGGGAAATAAAATGGGAAATAAACATACCCGTCGATTTATCCACGGAATAGAGAATATGAGAAATCACACCCTTCGGCGGGACAAGATACTTATATTTGACCTCATAGGCATTGATTATCTGGTGGAGATGCTGAATTTCCCTCTTGCTACAATCATCTGATAGCACAATTAGAATATCCGCATCACTTTCCTCTGTCGCATAGCCTTTGATAAGCGAGCCGAATATTATTATAGAAATTAATCGATCATGCAGATAATTCTCCAATAATTTAGTCACATCCTGCAGATAACTAGTAGCTCGTCTCGTCAAATTCAAGGAA